>ULQQ01017372.1_pt1 | contig 136114 bp, 124 predicted proteins | sample 1954621 | NCBI WGS metagenome assembly ULQQ01 (sample SAMEA4835659, study PRJEB28245) | human gut metagenome | biome: gut microbiome; material: fecal sample | place: Denmark | collected 2008
TCCGCGCCGCCGCAGTAGCCTTCGGCGATCGCCGGACGCAGCGTGAGCAGGTAATCCCGGCCGTTCATCAGATCGAACTTCGTGGCCGGACTCTCATAGGCCCACTGCCCCTCGAAAACGATCTGCGGTCCCTTGTGGGGCGCGCCCTTCTTGGTGGTGATGAGAATAACGCCGTTCGATGCGCGCGAACCGTAGATACCGGCCGACGCGGCGTCCTTGAGCACCTCGATCGACTCGATGTCGTTCGGGTTCAGGCCCGCCATTTCGCGTACGGCGCCGTCCACCAGCACGATCGGATCGTTGGAGTTGTTGATCGACGAACCGCCGCGGATCAGGAATTTCGGCGCCGAACCCGGCGTAGCGTCGGTCGTGGCGACCTGCAAGCCGGCGATACGGCCTTTCATGCCGTCCCCGACGAGATTCACGGGCATGCTTTCGAGGGTTTTGCCGTCCATTTTCGAGATCGCCGAAGTCACGGTCTTGCGCGTCTGCGTACCGTATCCCACGACCACGACCTCCTCCAGCACCGACTGGTCCTCCTGCATCGTGACGTCGATCACCGAACGGCTGCCGACCGGCTCTTCACGTTCCGTGTAACCGATGTACGAGAAGAGCAGGACCGCGCCGGGCTCCGCCTCGACCGAATAGGTGCCGTCGGCCCCGGTCGTCGTGCCGCGCGTGGAGTCCTTCACCAGCACCGTGGCGCCGACCAGCGGGCTTCCCGCCGCGTCGCAGACACGGCCCGTCACGCTGTTCTTCCGCTGCGGCTCCGCAGTGCGGTCGTATGTCAGCACGACCGTGCGGTCCACGATTTTGTAGCGGAATCCCCGTTTGGTGAATACGTTATTCAGAATCCGCTCCAGCGGGGCGTTGCTCTCGCGTACCGACACGTCGCCCATCGGCATGGACGCCAGCGCCGATTCGTAGGAGAAAAGCACGCCCGTCTGCTTGGTGAAAGCGTCCGTAAAAGTCTGTAGGGTAGCGGACTTGACCGTTAGGTCCACATCGTGGTTTTTCCGGAAAGGGGAGCCTCCGTCGTCTTCGGCATAGGCCCTCAGGCTCAAGCCGGTAAACAAAAGAAGCATCGCCACTCCCCAACGGAAGATGGAATTTTTCTTCATGATTTTAAGGTTTGCGAAAAAGGTTAATTTGGGTGAAAAGCCCCGTCCGCGGCGGCCGTCCGCGGACGGGACAGGGGATAGCTATTTACCGCGCACGACCTCGCAGCGCTGTCCGGTCATGAATTCGACGATGTCGATGACCTCTTCGAGCGAGTTGGTGCGCAGGTAGTTGATGTCGTATCGTTTCCGGTTGTCGGGATCGGCTATGCGTATCCGCACGCCGTAATTCGATTCGATGCGGGCGATGATTTCGCCGATCGTGGCGTTCTTCATCGCCACGAGGTTGTAACGCTCCGTCACGAAATGCTCGGCGTAGATCTCTTCCACCTCGATGTCGTCCTTCGCGGCGTCGAACACGGCCCGCTGGTTGGGATGGAGCCGCACGAGATTATAGCCTTCGGGGGTCTGCAGGCGCACCGAACCGCGTTCGAGCACCACTTCGGTCAGCGGATCGGCGGCATGCGCCCTGACGTTGAACGCCGTGCCCAGCACCCGCACCGACAGGTTTTCGGTCTTCACCACGAAGGGATGCGCTTCGTCGTGCGCCACGTCGAAGTAGGCTTCGCCGTCGATGCGCACGATACGCTCCTCCGAACCCGCGCCGACCGCATATTGCAGTTCGGTCCCGTCCTGCATCCACACCTGCGTGCCGTCTTCGAGGCGCAGGGCCGCAATTTCGCCGCTTTCATTCAGATAAGTACGGAACAGCTCGTCCCCCGGCGTTCCGACGCCGGCTAACCACGCCGCGGTTACGGCGACGGCGACCACCGCCGCTGCGGCCGCAGCCGACGCCCAGCGGCGCCATGCGGGACGCCGCCGCTTCACCTCGCGGCGCATCGCTTCGTCGGCGTCGATCCGCGCGTTGAGCCGGCGCATCATAGCGTCGCAGCGCTCGCCGAGCTGTTTGGACGAAAGGGTTTTGTGGGCGCTCCAGATCGCGGCGATCTCGAAATAGAAGGTGCGGTGCTCCTCCCGTTCTTCGAGCCATGCGTAAAGCCGCCGCTCTTCGGCCTCGGTCGTTTCGTGATTCAGGTGCTTGTATAATACAGAATCGATGCTGTATAATACGGTGTCGTCGGTGTGTGCCAATGCGTATCTTTTTTAGGTGCTTGCATAATAACATACAGGCACCCCGGAGAAAATACCTACTCGGTACGGCAAATTTTTTCCTATCGCATGAACAGCAGGGCGAGCAGCAACAGCAGCTGCTCCTTGGAGAGCTTCCGGCGCAGTTGTTTGAGCGCCGCATACATATGATTCTCGACCGTACTTTGCGAGATGCCGAGCCGCTCGCTGATCTCGCGGTTCGAGAGGTCTTCGAGGTAGCTCAGTTTGAATACTTCGCGGCATTTGGGCGGCAGCGACTCGATCGCCGCGTCGAGACTCGCGCGCAGGTCGTCGGAATAGAGCTTACGGATGATCGGACTGTTGTCGGGCGCATAGTAGGCGCTGCCCATCGAGGCGATCCGCTCCTGATAGTAGGCGCGGTAATCGCCGGCGCGCCTGTTCTTGTCCAGATAGTTGAGCGCGCGGTTGTAGACCGAACGCAGCAGATATTTATACAGGGAGTTCGAATCGTCCAGCGCCGCGCGGTTCTGCCACACGTTGTAAAAGACGTCCTGCACCACGTCCTCGGCCCAGTCGTCCTTCATGAAAAGGCGGGCGTAGGAGACCAGCATGGCATAGTACCGCCCGCAAAGTTCGTCGAAAGCCTTGCGGTCGCCGTTGCGGATCCGTGTCGTAAGCAGAATTTTCTCCATCGGACAATCTGATTCGCCACAAAAGTAAACATTCTGAATTTATGAAACAATCCCCCGTGTTATTTTTAATTTTTTTGTAATTCCGTTAGGTGGTTTCGCCCGATCGGTTGTATTTAATATGTCACAACCGAACTACACGACCGATGGGAAAAAACCTCTTTCCGGCGCCGGACGCCGCAGCGCAGTCCCCGGCAGCCATGCTCCGGCAGTACGGCGGCGTTTGCACGCACGACGGCACCTGCCGCCGCGTTTTCCCATCCCCGGCGCAGACACATCATGCGATTCTGGTAATCATCAATCATAGATAGAATGAAAAAAGCTATTCAATTCGGAGCGGGCAACATCGGACGCGGATTCATCGGCGCCGTGCTGGAAAAGGCGGGCTACCATGTGGTGTTCGCCGATGTGAACGAACAGATCGTGGACCGGATCAACCGGGACAAGGGCTACACGGTGCAGATCATGGACACCGTATGCGAGGAGGTGCGCATCACCGACATTTCGGCCGTGGATTCGCGGAGTCCCGAACTCGCGCAGCAAATCGCCGAAGCGGAGATCGTCACCACGGCCGTCGGCCTTACGATCCTGCCCCGCATCGCAGGAGCCATCGCCGCGGGCATCGAGGCCCGCAGGGAGCAGGGCGTCGAGCAGCCGCTCAACGTCATCGCCTGCGAAAACGGCGTCCGCGCCACTTCGCAGCTCAAAGCCGCGGTGCTGACGCACCTCGACGCCGCCGGGCAGGCCTACTGCGAGCAGTACGTCGGCTTCCCCGACTGTTCGGTGGACCGCATCGTGCCGCCCGTCAAAAGCGAAAACCCGATCGACGTAGTCGTCGAACGCTTCTTCGAATGGAACGTCGAGCGCGCCGCATTCAAGGGCGCCGTACCCGAAATCCCCGGCATGAATCCGGCCGACAACCTGATCGCCTACATCGAACGCAAGCTCTTCACGCTCAACACGGGCCACGCCATTACGGCCTATCTGGGCCGCATGAAGGGCTACATGACCATCTGCCAGAGCATTTCCGACGAGCAGATCCACGCCGTCGTCAAAGCCGCCATGCGCGAGAGCGGGCGGGGGCTGGTGGCGCGTTACGGCTTCGACCGCGACGCCCACTTCGCCTATATCGACAAGATCATCGGCCGCTTTACGAACCCCTACCTCTGCGACGACGTGACCCGCGTGGGCCGCGAACCGCTCCGCAAGCTTTCGGCGGGCGACCGGCTCGTAAAACCGGTCCTCACGGCCCGTCAGTACGGCATCGGCACGCCCAACCTGCTGCTGGGCATCGGCGCGGCCCTGCACTACGACAATCCGGAGGACCCGCAGAGCGTGGAGATGATCGCCATGACCGCACGGCTCGGCGCTGCGGCGGCCGTAGCCGAAATCGCGGAACTGCCCGCCGGCGATCCGCTGCCCGCGCTCGCCGCGCAGGCGTACGCCGAAGTAGAACGAATCATCCGCTAATCCCCGCCTGCGACATGAAAAACACGAAACTGCTACTGCTGGCCGCATGCTGCGCCGCGATCATGCCCGCCTGCGCCCAAGCCCCCCGGCTGCACACCGTGAAGATCGATTCGATCGAGGAGCTGCAGGCCTATTTCACCTACGATCCCGCGCGCGACGTGATCGTCAGCGGCCACCGCGGCGGCATGATGCCCGGCTATCCCGAAAACTGCATCGAGTCGTGCGAAAAGACGCTGTCGCTGATGCCTACCTTCTTCGAAATCGACTTCAGCTTCACCAAGGACAGCGTCATGGTGCTCATGCACGACCTGACGATCGACCGCACGACCACGGGCAAGGGCCTCGTCGCCGACTACACCTACGACGAACTGCGCCGCCTGAACCTCGTGGACCGCGACGGCAAAGTCACGCCCTACAGGATTCCGCGCCTGAAGGATGTGCTGGAGTGGGGCAAGGACAAGGTGGTCTTCAACTTCGACAACAAGTACATCAACACCAAAGGCGTGAGCGACGAGGTGCGCCGCGCGAGTCTCGACTACTATATCAGGCAGCTCCGGCCCGGCGGCGAGTGGTCCATGTACCACAACATCATGCTGAGCGTCCGCTCGATCGAAGAGGCGCTCTACTACTGGAACCAAGGCATCCGCAACGTCATGTTCTGCGTCGAAATCAGTTCGATGGAGCACTTCCGGGCATACGAGGCTTCGCCCATTCCGTGGAAATACATCATGGCCTATATCCGTCTGGCGGTCAATCCCGAACTCCAACAGGTCTACGATCTGCTGCACGCCGAGGGCGTGATGACGATGACCTCGATCACCGGATCGTCCGACAAGGTGAAGAATCCCCACGACCGCCGCGTGGCCTACATGCGCGAACTGCTGGCCGAACCCGACATCATCGAGACCGACTATCCCTCCGAATTCATCGGCCTGCCGTGGTCGCGCGACGCGATCCACGCCCTGCAGGACGCCGCCATACGCGGCAACAGAACCACCACCGACCTGAAGTAAAACCCGAACCAACCTGAATAAATGTCTGCAAAACAACTCAATCCGGCATATGCCGGCATGACCGACCAACAGGTCAAACGTTTCAAATACTGGGAATTCCGCACCATGGCGATGTGCATCTTCGGTTACGCGCTCTTCTATTTCGTGCGCAAGAACCTGAGTATCGCCATGCCGTATCTCAACGAGGAGATGGGCATTTCGAAATCCGACCTCGGCCTCTTCCTCACGCTCCACGGACTGATCTACGGACTCTCGAAGTTCGTCAACGGCATCTGGGGCGACCGCAGCAACGCACGCTACTTTCTGGTCACGGGACTCGTTTTCTGCGGCATCTGCAACCTGCTCTTCGGATTCAGCTCCTCGGTGCTGGCGCTGGGCATCTTCTGGATTCTCAACGGCTGGTTCCAAGGCATGGGCGTCCCGCCCTGCACGCGGCTGATGACCCACTGGATCGTCCCCGAACGGCTGGCGACCAAGATGTCGGTCTGGAACACCTCGCACTCGATCGGCGCCGGACTGGCCATCATCTTCTGCGGCTATGTCGTCAGCCTGAACTGGGGCGCATGGTTCGACGCTTCGTCGATGCTCTCGCAGCACTGGCGCTGGTGCTTCCTGCTCCCGGCGACGATCGCCCTGCTGGGCGCGGCCGTCGTCTGGGCCTTCGTCCGCGACACGCCCTCGTCGGTGGGCCTTCCCGAACTCAAGACCGGCAAAACGGCCGAAAAACCGCAGTCCAAAGCGGAGGAGAAGGCCGAATACAAGGCCTTCCTGCGCCGCAAGGTCTTCCTGAATCCGACGATCTGGATCATCGCCGTGGGCAATTTCTTCGTCTACATCGTGCGCTTCGCCGTGCTGGACTGGGGACCGACGATGCTCAAGGAGCACCTGCACATGGACATCAGCCATGCGGGCTGGACCGTCGCGGCGTTCGAAATCGCCGGTATCGCGGGCATGCTGGCCGCAGGCTGGGCCACCGACCGTTTCTTCGGCGGCCGTGCGCCCCGCACGTGCGTCATCTGCATGCTGATGGCCGCCGTGTGTCTGGTGGGACTCTATTCGCTCAACGAGCATACGCCGCTGATCGTGGCCGTTGCGATTCTGATGGCCGCCGGATTCTTCATCTACGGCCCGCAGGCGCTGGTCGGCATCGCCGCGGCCAATATCGCCACCAAGCGCGCCGCCGCTACGGCAGGCGGTTTCTGCGGGCTGTTCGGCTATGGCAGCACGATCGTTTCGGGCTGGGGACTCGGCATGCTGGTGCAGTACACCGACTGGAGCATCGCGCTCTATACGCTGGTGGGCATGGCGCTCGTCGGCACGGCGATCTTCGCCGCCGCTTGGAAAGCCAAACCCAACGGCTACGACGACTGACACGAAGTTTTAGGTTAATGATAATGTGTGAGCGAAATCCCCGCAGCCGCGTACGGCTGCGGGGATTTCCATGTTCAGCTATTTTCCGGTGCCGGGCTATTCCACCGTCACGGACTTGGCCAGATTGCGCGGCTGGTCCACGTTGCGGCCCTTGTTTACGGCGATATAGTACGCCAGCAGCTGCAGCGGCACCGAGACGACGACCGGCATCAGACAGTCGGTTATCACCGGAACTTCGATCGTGTAATCGGCGCTGCGGCGCACGTGCGTATCGTCGCGGGCGATCACGGCGATGATCTTGCCGCCACGGGCGCGGATCTCCTCGATGTTGCTGGCCGTCTTTTCGTAGGTATTGTCCGGCGTGGCGATGGCGACCGTCGGCATTTCGTTGTCGATGAGCGCGATCGCGCCGTGTTTCATCTCGGCGGCGGGGTAGCCCTCGGCATGGATATAGGAGATTTCCTTCAGTTTGAGCGCGCCTTCCATCGCCGTGGGGTAGTTGTAGCCGCGGCCCAGATAGATGAAATTGTGGGCATAGGTGAAGATCTTGGAGAGGTCTTCGATCCGCGGGCCGAGCTTCAGCACCTCTTCCAGTACGGCCGGAAGTTCCAGCAGGCCCTTCGCCACCTCACGGTAGTACTCCTCCGTCACGGTGCCTTTCTCGCGGCCCACGGCCAGCGCCAGCATCGCCATCACGGTCACCTGCCCCGTAAATGCCTTGGTCGAAGCCACGCCGATCTCCGGTCCCACATGGATATAGGCGCCCGAATGGGTGGCGCGGGCGATCGAGGAGCCAACGACGTTGCAGATGCCGAAGACGAAAGCCCCGGCCTTGCGGGCCAGTTCGACGGCAGCCAGCGTGTCGGCCGTCTCGCCCGACTGCGACACGGCGATCACGATGTCGTCCTCGTAGATGACCGGATTGCGGTAGCGGAACTCCGAAGCGTACTCCACCTCGACCGGAATCCGGCAGATATTCTCGATCAGGTGCTCGCCGATCAGCGCCGCGTGCCACGACGTACCGCACGCCACGAAGATGATGCGGCGGGCTTGGAGGAATTTCCTGCGGTTGTCGATCACGCCAGACAGCTTCACCTCGCCCGTTTCGGGGTTGATGCGGCCGCGGATGCAGTCCACGATGGTCTTGGGCTGTTCGTAAATCTCCTTGAGCATAAAGTGCGGATAGCCGCCCTTTTCGAGCTGCGAAATGCTCATCTGCAGCTTCTTGATGTCGATCCTGCCTTCGTGGTTGTCCAGCGTGACGATCTTCAGCGGCTTGTTGCGGTTGATGACGGCGATCTCCCCGTCGTTCACATAGACGAAATCCTGCGTATACTCGATGATCGACGCGGCGTCGGAGCTGAGAAAGTACTCGCCCCGGCCGATGCCGATGGCCATCGGGCTGCTCTGGCGCGCCGCGATGATCTCGTCGCGGTTGTTCTTCTCGACCACGGCGATGGCATAGGCGCCGACCACCTGACGGAGCGCCTGCTGCACGGCTTCGAGCAGCGAACAGGCATTGGTCGAGCGGATATATTCGATCAGGTTCACCAGCACCTCCGAATCGGTGCTGCTGCGGAACGTGTAGCCGTTCTCTTCGAGCGCATCTTTCAGCACCCGGTAATTTTCGATGATTCCGTTGTGTATCAGGGCGATATTCTCCGACTCGGAGCAGTGCGGATGGGCATTGACGTCGTTCGGGACACCATGCGTCGCCCAGCGCGTGTGCGCGATGCCGATATTTCCGCCCAGCTCCTTCCCCGCGAGGAAATGTTCGAGGTCCGAGACCTTGCCCTTGCATTTGTAAACGTTGAGCGCACCGTCCTCATCGACCATCGCCACACCCGCGCTGTCGTAACCGCGGTATTCCAACCGGTGCAAACCTTTCAACAGGATCGGACAGGCTTCGCGCCCGCCGACATATCCTACAATCCCACACATAATTCTTTCAGCATTTTTATCCCGTCAAAAATAAGAAAATATTTTAAAAACGATATTCGGACACCCCGAAATAAGAAAAAAAGCACCGAAACCGGTGCTTAAATGACATATTTCAGAATCTCCCGCACGAGCGTTTCATTGCCCGCGGCCTGCGACACTCCGCGGTCGGGCCTGAAGTCCGCAACGACGCCCCCGGCCTCCCGGACGATCAGATTCGCAGCGCACACGTCCCACTCGTGCAGGTCCAGCTCCCAATAGCCGTCCAAAAGTCCCGCCGCGACGCAGCTCAGGTCGTAGGCCGCCGACCCCAGCCGCCGCACGTCCCGCACGTAGGGGATGATGCGCGCGACGTTGTCGCTGTTGTTGTCCGGATTGACGTCCTTGTCGTACGGAAATCCGGTGGCGATGACCGACGTGGCGAGGGTCTGCTTGTCGGAGACGTGCAGCCGCTTCACCTCGCCTGAGCGGCTCTTCATATAAGCCCCGCCGCCTTTCGACGCCCAGAACAGCTCGTTCAGGTAAGGCGCGTAGACAACTCCGGCGATCGTCTCGCCCCGGTATTGCAGGGCGATCGAAACCGAGAAAACAGGAAGCCCCTGACTATAGTTCGTCGTGCCGTCGAGCGGATCGACCACCCAGCGCCAGTCGCTCCCGGCACGGCCCATCGGGCCGCCCTCCTCGCCCAGTATCTCATGGTCGGGCCAGCGTTCGAGAATCGCCGCGGCGATGTAGGCTTCGCTCTCCTTGTCGGCGCGCGTAACGACGTCGTAGACATTGGATTTCGTGCGGATCGCCAGATCGTCTCCCCGGAAGTAGGCGAGCTGGATCTTTCCGGCGCCTTCGGCGAGCGGAAAGATGAAATCGAGAAATTCCTGATACATGGCCGCGCGCTACTTCTGCTCCGCGAAATACTTGTAGAACAGCGGAATGGTCTCCACGCCCTTGTAGAACTGTTCGAGTCCGTAGCTCTCGTTGGGCGAGTGGATCGCGTCTTCGGCCAGTCCGAAGCCGATGAGCAGCGACTTGATGCCCAGAATCGACTCGAAACCGCTGATGATCGGAATCGAGCCGCCCGAATAGAAGGGCAGGGGTTTCTTGCCGAAAGTCTCCGCCACGGCCTTCTCCGCCGCCTTGTAGGCCGGCATGTCGGTCGGCGCGACGTAGGGCATGCCGCCGTGCAGCGACTTGACCGTGACCTTCACGCTCTTGGGAGCGATCGATTTGAAATATTTTTCGAACAGCTTGCTGATCTTGCGGTAATCCTGATTCGGCACCAGCCGCATCGAAATCTTGGCCGACGCCTTCGACGGAATCACCGTCTTGGTGCCCTCCTCGATATAGCCGCCCCAGATGCCGTTCACGTCGAGCGACGGACGCACGCCCGTACGTTCGAGCGTCGTGTAGCCCGCTTCGCCCTCCACGTCGCCGATCGAGAGCGACTTCTTGTAGGCCGCGAGGCTGAACGGCGCCTTGTTGAAGGCCTTGCGCTCGGCCGGAGTGAGTTCGCGCACGTCGTCGTAGAAGCCGGGGATCGTCACGCGCCCCTCAGCATCGACCAACTGCGCCACAAGGCGCGTCAGCACGTTGGCGGGATTGGCGACCGCACCGCCGAACAGCCCCGAATGCAGGTCCTTGTCGGGTCCCGTCACCTCGACCTCCATGTAAGCCAAGCCCCGCAAGCCGCAGGTGATGGAGGGGGTCTGCATCGAGATCATTGAAGTGTCCGATACCAATATAATATCGGCCTTGAGCATCTTTTTGTTCTGCTCGCAGAATTTGTAGAGACTCGGCGAACCGATCTCCTCCTCGCCCTCCAGCATGAATTTCACGTTGCAGGGCAGGCACTCCTCGGCGCACATCGCCTCGAACGCCTTGGCGTGCATCCACAACTGGCCCTTGTCGTCGTCGGCGCCGCGGCCCCAGATACGGCCGTCGCGGATGACCGGTTCGAACGGCTCGGTCCGCCACTCGCTGCGCGGATCGACGGGCATCACGTCGTAATGACCGTAGACCAATACGGTCTTGGCCTTGGGATCGACCGTCTTCTCGGCGTAAACCACCGGATTGCCCTCGGTGGGAAACACTTCGGCATGGTCGGCGCCCGCCTTCACGAGCGCCGCGGCCAGCCATTCGGCGCACCGCGTCATGTCGGGCCGGTGCTCGCTCTGCGCGCTGATCGAAGGAATGCGCAGGAGGTCGAACAACTCGCTGATAAAGCGGTCTTTATTTGCGTCTATATATTTCTTTACTTTATCCATTTTTCCGGGGTGTTATTCGGTCTTTTTCAATACGTAGTTTTCGGCCAGCGGACCCGTCACGGGCTGCTTGTCGGCGTCGAGCCGGCGCAGGCGGTTCTCCTCGACCTTGTAGTACTCGACCTCCTCGCCGTTTTCGGGAGTCAGGGTCAGCAGGTTGCCCCTCACGGAGTAGCCGCCCTTCGTATCGAATTCCGCGTCACGGTCGATGTATTTCATATGCAGGTCGAAAGTGCCGTCTTTTTTCAGCGTCAGACGGGTCTCGATGCCCGGACAATCCGCTGCCGGAAGCGTTCCGGCATAGGTTCCCTGATAGTCGAGCGAGGTCTCGGCCGTATGCATGTCGGGCGCTTCGGCGACGGTTTCGGCACCGCCGGAAGCAGCTTTTTTCTGTGTATTTCCGCCGCAGGCCGCAAGCAGGGCGGCCGCCGCGAGGATCAAAATTCCACTTTTCATAATCTATAAATTAAATGTTGCATATCGCTTTTATCTCGCCGATGAAACGCTGCGCCAGTGCATCGGCTTCCGCCATGGATTTCGCCTCGGTGTAGACGCGGATGATCGGCTCGGTATTGGATTTGCGCAGGTGTACCCAATTTTCCGCGAAGTCGATTTTAACGCCGTCTATATCGTTCACGTTTTCACCGGCATAACGCTCCTTTATCTCACGCAGTACTTTATCCACGTCGATCGCCGGCGTCAGCTCGATCTTGTTCTTCGAGGCGAAGTACGAGGGATAGGTGGCGCGCAGCTGCGTCATGGTCATCCCCTTGTGGGCGAGCCACGTCAAAAAGAGTGCCGTCCCGACCAGCGCGTCGCGGCCGTAGTGCAGCTCCGGATAGATCACTCCGCCGTTGCCTTCGCCGCCGATCACGGCCCCGGTCTCCTTCATCTTGGCCACCACATTCACCTCGCCGACGGCCGACGCGGAGTATTTGCCGCCGTGCCGCTCCGTGACGTCGCGCAGCGCCCGCGACGAAGAGAGGTTCGAAACGGTGTCACCGCCCGGATTCTTCGACAGAATATAGTCGGCCACGGCAACCAGCGTGTACTCCTCGACGAACATCGAGCCGTCCTCGCTGACCAGTGCCAGCCGGTCCACGTCGGGATCGACGACGATGCCCAGATCGGCTTTCTCGCGGCGGATCGTCTCCGCGATTCCGGTCAGGTTTTCGGGCAGCGGTTCGGGGTTGTGGGCGAATTCGCCCGTCGGGTCGCAGTTCAGCTCCACGACTTCGCACCCCAGCCGCCGCAGAAGCTCCGGCATCACGATACCGCCCACGGAATTCACGGCGTCCACGACCACCTTGAAGCGGCGTTTGCGGACCGCCTCGGCGTCCACGAGCGGAAGCGCCAGCACCTGCTCGATATGCGTCCGGTTGAACGGTTCGCGCGAAAGCACATGCCCGATGCCGTCCACGCCGGGGTACTCGAAGCCCTCCTCCTCGGCCATCGCCAGCACGCGCTTGCCCTCGGCGTCGGTGAGGAATTCGCCGTCGGAGTTGAGCAGCTTCAGGGCGTTCCACTGACGCGGGTTGTGCGACGCGGTGATGATGATGCCGCCGTCGGCCCGCTTGGTGATGACGGCCATCTCGGTGCCCGGCGTGGTGCAAAGCCCGACGTTGATCACGTCGGCGCCGCAGGCCAGCAGGGTGCCCTCGACCAGATCGGAGACCATTTCGCCCGAAATACGGGCGTCGCGGCCTACGACTATGGTAAGTTTTTTGCCGGGATTCCGCTCGGCGATCAGACGTGCGTATGCGGTGGTGAATTTCACGACGTCGGGGGGCGTCAGGTTCTCGGCCTGCGCCCCGCCCACCGTGCCGCGGATACCGGAAATGGATTTGATGAGTGTCATATTTTAAAGAGGTTTATCTATACATATATTTATGAAAAATTGTCTTCGAAGTTTTGATATTCGAGGTAAATATATTACTTTTATGCCAATTATGAAAATTAAAAAACGACTATCATGAGAACGATTCCTGCTTCCGAATTGATTATCAACGACGACGGTTCGATTTTCCACCTGCACCTGCTGCCGGAGCAGCTCGCCGACACGGTGATCCTCGTCGGAGACCCCGGCCGCGTGGCCTTGGTTGCGGAATTTTTCGACGCCAGAGAGTGCGAAGTCTCCAACCGCGAATTCAAGACCGTAACGGGCACCTACAAGGGAAAACGCATGACGGTCCTTTCGACGGGCATCGGCATCGGCAACATCGACATCTCGGTCACGGAGCTGGACGCGCTGGCCAACGTCGATTTCGCCACCCGGCAGGAGAAGGCGCAGAAACGGCAGCTGACGCTGGTGCGTCTGGGCACTTCGGGCGCCATCCAGCCCGACATCAAGGTAGGGGAGTTCGTCTTCTCGCGCACGTCGGTGGGCTTCGACGGCCTGCTGAACTACTACAAGGGCCGCAACGACGTCTGCGACCTCGCCATCGAAAAGGCTTTCATGGAGCACGTCGGCTGGAACGAACTGCTTCCCAAGCCCTACTTCATCGACGCCGACAAGACGCTGTTCGAGCATTTCCGCGACGTGACGCGCGAGGGCATCACCATCGCCGCTCCGGGCTTCTATGCGCCGCAGGGCCGCTGGGTGCGCCTCGAACCGCAGGACGCGCGGCTCAACGAGAAGATCGAATCGTTCGACTACCACGGACGCCGCATCACCAACTTCGAAATGGAGGGTTCGGCGCTGGCCGGTCTGGCGGCCCTGATGGGCCACCGCGCCGCCACGATCTGCACGATCATCGCCCAGCGCATCGCCCAGAACGTCGATACGGACTACAAACCCTTCGTGCGCAAGATGATCTCCACGGCGCTCGACAAACTCGCAGTTTTAGAATAACAGAAACCATAACAGAAAATAAAGAAAGGAAACAAACGTATGAAATTTTCAGTATCAAGCTCGGCCCTGCTCTCGCTTCTGGCTACCACCGGCAAGGTTATCAGCAATAAGAACACGCTTCCCATCTTGGATTACTTCCTGATGGAGCTGAGTGGCAACGAACTGAAGGTCACGACATCGGACCTCGAAACGACGCTCATCGGCTCCATTACGGTAGACAGCGTGGAGAGTGAGGGAACCATCGCCGCACCCGCCAAACTGATGCTCGACTCCCTGAAGGAGTTCTCCGAACTGCCGCTGACCATCGACGTAAACGATAAGAACTGGGAAATCACGATCAACTGGAAGAGCGGTTCGCTCTCGATTCCCGGCGCGAGCGCCGTGAGCTATCCCGCCGTACCGCAGCTGAGCGCCGAGAAGAAGGAGCTGAGCATGGACGTGGATACGCTGGTCAACGGCATCAACAAGACGATCTTCGCCACGGCCGACGACGAACTGCGTCCCGTGATGAACGGCATCTACATCAATCTGGCGCCCGGCGCGCTGACGTTCGTGGGCACCGACGCGCACAAGCTCGTGAAGTACGAGTCCGAGACCGCGAACGAGGTCACGGCTTCGTTCATCCTGCCCAAGAAACCGGCCAACCTGCTCAAATCGGTGCTGCTGAAGGAGGACGACGCCATCGAGATGAGCTTCGACTCGAAAAACGCGCTCTTCAAGCTCAAGAGCCACACGCTCGTCTGCCGTCTGATCGAGGGCAACTACCCGAACTACAACGCCGTGATTCCGGCCAACAACCCCAACAAGGTGCTGGTGGACCGCGTCGAGCTGGTGAACGGCATCAAGCGCGTGGCAGTCTGCTCGAATCCGACCACCAACCTGATCCGCATGGACATCGGCGACAACCGGATCAACCTCACGGCGCAGGACATCGACTTCTCGGTGTCGGCCAACGAGACCATTTCGTGCAGCTACGACGGCGAGGAGATCACGATCGGCTTCAAATCGACGTTCCTCGTCGAGATACTCTCGAACATGGACACGCCGACCGTGGTCATCGAACTGGCCGACTCGACCCGTGCCGGCGTCTTCAAACCCGTATATGACGACAAGCAGACAAGCTCGACGCTCATGCTGCTCATGCCGATGATGATCAACGCATAACGGCCCCTCAGATGAAGTTAAACCTCAAGCGCCCGATCATCTTCTTCGACCTCGAAACGACCGGCGTGGACACCGCCAAGGACCGCATCGTCGAGATTTCGATGGCCAAGATCATGCCCGACGGCGAAGAGATCGTCAAAACCCGCAAGCTCAATCCGGAAATGCACATTCCGGAGGAGGCTACCGCCATCCACGGCATTACGGACGAGGACGTCAAGGATTGCCCGACCTTCGCGCAGGTCGCCAAATCGCTCGAACAGTTTATCCGCGGCTGCGACTTCGGAGGGTTCAATTCGAACCGCTTCGACCTGCCGGTGCTGGTCGAGGAGTTCCTGCGCGCGGGAGTGGACGTGGACTTCAAGCGCCGCAAATTCATCGACGTGCAGAACATCTTCCACAAGAAGGAGCAGCGCACGCTGGTGGCGGCCTACAAGTTCTACTGCGACAAGGATCTGGACGACGCACACTCGGCCGAGGCCGACACGCTGGCGACCTACGAGGTGCTCAAGGCCCAGCTGGAGCGTTATCCCGATCTGGAGAACGACATCGACAAGCTGGCCGAATTCTCGACCCGCGCCGAAACGGCCGACTACGCCGGACGCATCCTCTTCAACGAAAAAGGTGAGGAGGTCTTCGGATTCGGTAAATACAAGGGCCGCAGCGTGGAGGAGGTCTTCCGCATGGAACCGAGTTATTACGCATGGATGATGAACGGCGATTTCCCGCTCTACACCAAGAAGGTCATCACCGAAATCCGCATGCGCGAAAAACTGAAATGACGATGAAGCGACTTTGTGCGACAGTCTTGCTGCTCCTGTTGAGCGTATGCGCCTTCGCGGTGCAGAAGTCGGGAACGATCGTTTACATCAACGGCTCGAAATTCTACATCCATACGGTGCAGCCCGGCGAAACGCTTTACGGGCTGTCCAAGGCGTACGAGGTGGGCGAGAAGGTGATTCTTCAGTACAATCCGTCGGCAGGCGGCGGGCTGAAAGCGGGGGAGAACGTCAAGATACCCTTCGTGACGGCCGTGCCCGAACCCAAGTCGGAGCGGAAGCTGCGCAGGACCTTCGACTCCCACACCGTCGCGCAGGGCGAAACCCTGTACGCCATTTCGCGCAAGTACGAAATCCCGATCCAGACCGTCATCGAGGACAATCCGAGTCTCGATCCGACCAACCTGCGGCTCGGAGAGCGCATCCTGATCCGCAAGAAGGAGATCGGCTCCGAAGACGAGGCCGGCGCCAAGGAGCAGTGGGAAGCCTACCGCAATACGCTCAACAGCGTCGCCGAGGAGGGCTATGCCTATCATATGGTCAAGCCGGGCGAAACCTTCTATTCGCTGTCACGCCGCTTCGGCATCACCGAAGAGCAGCTCGGCTCGCTCAACGGAGGGCTGAAACCCGCCGACCTGAAAGCCGGAGCGATCATCAAGGTTCCGGGTTCTCCCGAAGAGCTGGCCGCCGGGGAGCGGCAGCCTGCCGACACCGTGCGCGCGGACTCCGTACCCGACCTCTCCGCCGACAACAGGGTGAAGGAGATCGAATTCCGCGCACTGCGCCGTAGTGCGACGCTCAATGTCGCCCTGCTGCTGCCGATGGACGCCGGCACCCCCAATCCCAGCTATCTGGAGTTTTATCAGGGATTCCTGCTCGGACTGGACAGCGTGAAGACCAAATACGGCTATTCGGTGAACGTCTGTCTGTATAACACGGCCCGCGATGCGGAGAAAATCCGCGAAATCACCGAGAGCGACGCCTTCCGCAATACCGACCTGATCATCGGTCCGGTCTACGAGGAGGGGCTGTATCCGGTCATCCGGTTCGCCGAGGAGCACAACGTGCCCGTCGTTTCGCCGCTGGCCAACATCACGGGCATGAACAGCGACGTGCTGTTCCAGATGGCGCCCGACCCGGCGCACAAATGGGAGAAGGCCGCCGAACTGGTGAACGGGGACCGGCAGGTAACGCTGATCTACACCGAAAGTACGGACAAGGAGTTCGAGCAGGAGATGCTGACGCTGCTCGGCGATTCGGACTATAAGAAGCACACCTATAAATATGTCCATCCGTCGGCCCGCACGAACAGCAGTTCGGGCGATCTGACGCCGCTGCTGGACAACGGCGCCGACAACGTATTCATCGTCATGTCCGACAACGAGGTGGACGTGGACCGCATTCTGGCGGCCATCGCTTCGGCCGACACCAACATATCGAGCCGCGGCCGCACGGCCCCCCGGTTCGTCGTGCTGGGCAATACGCGCTGGAACCGCATGAACAACATCGACCGCACGATGTTCTTCAAGGACCGCGTGATCTTCATCTCGACCTACCACGCCAAGCGCGACTCGCAGACGATTCTCGACTTCGACAGCGCCTATATCCGCTCCTTCGGGTCGCTGCCCACGCTCTTCTCGTACCGCGGCTACGATGCGGCGGCGGTCTTCTGCCCCGCGATGTACAACGACATCGAATACGACATGGAAGGCCGGAGCTACACGCCCCTTCAGACCTCCTACCTATTCGGGCAGGGCGAGGAGCGCCACAACCACGTCAACCGCAGCTGGATGAGAGTCAACTACAACAGCGATTTCACGATAACCGTCGAATAGTAAGACCATGGCATCTTTGACAAACGCAATACCCGAAAAAACCATCGAGCGCCTGAGCGAATACCGCCGCACGCTGCTGGCCAGCCACAAGCAGGGGATCACGCATATCTTCTCGCACGTGCTGGCGGGCATCCACGGCATCACGGCCGTGCAGGTCCGGCGCGACCTGATGCTGATCGGCTTTTCGAGCGACACGAAGAAAGGGTACGACGTGCAGGTGCTCATCGAATACATCAGCCGAATCCTCGACAGCCCCTCGCAGATGAATATCGCCGTGCTGGGCATGGGACACCTCGGACAGGCCATCACCAAATATTTCAACGGCAAGGGACTCAAGCTGAAAATCACCGCCGCGTTCGACGTCGATCCCGGCAAGGTCGGCAAGACCATCGACGGCATTCCGTGCTATCACATGGATACGTTCGAAGAGGTCGTCGAGGACAAGGACATCAGCATCGTGATCGTCTCCTCGCCGACGCAGGTGGCGCCGAGTCTGGTCGTTCCGATCATCAACGCCGGAATCCGTGGCGTGCTGAACTTCACCTCCACGCCGCTGAACTTCCCGCAGGGGATCGTAGTCGAGAATTACGACATCACCACGCTGCTCGAAAAAGTAGCCTACTTCGTCAAGGAGAACGAAGAGAAAAACAGCAGCAACACCTAAACAAAGAGCGGCAGGAGAGAGAGCAATGAGGGTTTTTCACGGTTTCGAAGCGCTTCCGCATTTCACGCATCCGGCGGTGACCGTCGGATCGTACGACGGCGTGCACAGCGGCCATCTGAAACTGCTGCGCACCGTAACCGCCGCGGCCCGCGGGCAGGGCGGCGAAAGCATCGTCTTCACCTTCGAGCCGCATCCCCGCATCACGCTCGGCAAGGCCGACGGCCTGCGCCTGCTGACGACGCTCGACGAGAAAATCTGCCTCCTCGAACGGCTGGGGATCGACAATCTGGTCATCATCCCCTTCGACAGAGCCTTCAGCCGGCTGGCTCCCGACGAATTCGTCCGCGACTGTCTCGTAGGCCATACGGGAGCCGAAACGCTCGTCGTAGGCTTCAACCACCGCTTCGGACACGACAAACAGGGCAGTTACGACTATCTGGACAGCCACGGCTTCGGCCTGCGCATAATAGAGGTCTCCGAATGCGACGTGGACGCCGAAAAAGTCAGTTCGACGGTGATCCGGCAATTGGTCGGCGAGGGAAAGATGGCGCGCGCCGCACGTCTGCTGGCGCATCCCTATCTGGTAATCGGCCGGGCGCAGCGCAACCGCATCCGGGTGGAGGACCCGCTGAAACTCCTGCCCCCTCCGGGCGAATACGATGCGCATATCAACGGCAAGCCGGCCCGGCTCACGGTCGATGCCGCTCAGGAACTGATAACCCGCGACATACTGCCCGAAGGGCGTGTCGTCATAACATTTTAAACCATGCTGAGTTACGACTGTCAAATAAGGGTTTGGTACAAGCATACCGACCAGATGGCGATCTGCCACCACTCGAACTATATCTGCTATTACGAAGCCGCGCGCAGCGAACTGCTCCGCTGGCTGGGCATGTCCTTCGCCGAGGTCGAGAAGCGGGGTATCATGATGCCCATTCTGGAGGTGCAGTCCAAGTACCACCGCCCGGCCTATTACGACGAACTGCTCACCGTGCGCATCATGCTGAAAGAGCTTCCCACGGCCCGCATCAACTTCTTCTACGAAATCTACAACGAAAAGGGCGACCTGCTCAATACGGGCATGACGCAGCTGGGCTTCATCCACAGCGATACGCGCCGCCCATGCCGCGTCCCCGACTGGTTCCTGCAGCTGGTCACCGACAAGTGGACGGAGGAGTAGAAGCGGCAGCGACACCTCCGATGATTCCCGCTACGGCAAGGCTCCGGAGCGACGCAATGGCGGAGACTCCAACGGAACGATACTGAAAAACACCGCATACGAAAGAACCGCACCCATCAGGATGCGGTTCTTTTTTCCGGAACGCGACTCCGGCTATTTTTCGATCAGCGAAATCGAACGCTGGATGAAATCCGTCAGGTTCTTGCCCTTGAGCATGCCGTTGGTCAGCAGCGCAAGGTCGATGATCTGCTTGACGAGCCGGTTTTCGCCGCCGATCTCGCGCAGCCGCTCGTTGCGCTCGTCGCGCAGCGTGACGATCTTCTTCGACAGCTCCTCGCGCGTCGATTTCTCTTCGGGAGTCAGCTCCTCTTCCTTCTTGCCCTTCACCACCTCGTCGAAGCGGTTCTCCTCGGCTACCGCCGCGTCGATCTTCTTGGTGATCGACTTCAGCTTGTCGCCGTAGGCCTTCTCCGCGTCGGAGAGGATGTCTGCGACGATGGGGTGGTTGCCGTTAACCGCAATGGTGAAGTTGTCGGGCATCTGTCCGTAGAACTGGCTCATGCCGCCTCCGCCGCCCATCGCGGCCATCTCCTTCATACGGCGCATGAATTCGTTCTGTGTGATGACCACAGGCGCTTCGTCGGGCGACATGGCCTCGAACGAAATGTTGTAATGGATCTTGTCGTCCTTGGGCATCTGGCTCTCGAATACCGGGCGCAGCAGCTCCTGCTGGGCTTCGGTGAGCGACATCTTGATATTCTCCTCCTTCTGGATCAGCTTGTCGATCACGTCGCTGTCCACACGCACGAAGCGCGTCTCCTTGTTCTTCGACTCGTACCAGTTGATATAGTGGTTGTCCAGCTGACCGTCCATCAGCAGCACGTCGTACCCCTTGGCCTTGGCCGCTTCGAGGAACGTGTGCTTCTCCACGGGATCGTCCACATAGAGGAAGACGACCGTCTTGTTCTTGTCGGTCTGGTTCTCCTTCACCTTCTCCAGATACTCCGCAGGCGTGAAATACTTGCCCTCGATATTCTTCCAGAGCATGAACTCCTGCGCCTTCTCGGAGAATTTCTCGTCGGTCAGGATGCCGTATTCGATGAATATCTTCAGATCGTCCCACTTCGCCTCGTAGTCCGCGCGCATGGTGTTGAACAGCTCCTGCAGACGGTCGGCGACCTTGCGGGTGATGTAGCTCGAAATCTTCTTCACGTTGGAGTCGCTCTGCAGGTAGCTCCGCGACACGTTGAGCGGAATGTCGGGCGAGTCGATCACGCCGTGCAGCAGCGTCAGGTATTCCGGCACGATGCCCTCGACCTGATCCGTCACGTACACCTGATTCGAATAGAGCTGAATCTTGTTCTTCTGTATCTCGAAGTTGTTGTGGATCTTCGGGAAATAGAGGATGCCCGTCAGGTGGAACGGATAGTCGATATTCAGGTGGATCGAGAACAGCGGCTCGTCGCTCAGCGGGTATAGCTCATGATAGAACTCCTTGTACTGCTCCTCGGTGATGTCGGCGGGTTTGCGCGTCCAAAGCGGATCGACGTTGTTGATGATGTTGTCCTTGTCGGTATCGACGTACTTGCCGTCCTTCCACTCCTTGACCTTGCCGAAAGCGATGGGCACGGGCAGGAACCGGCAGTATTTGCGCAGCAGCTCCTCGACCTTCGAACTTTCGGCGTACTCCAGCGAATCCTCCGAAAGATGCAGGACGATCGTCGTGCCGCGGTCATGCTCCGCATCGGTCTCCTCCATTTCGAATTCGGGCGTGCCGGTGCAGCTCCAATGCACGGTCTTGGCCTCTTTCTTATAGGATTTGGTGAAGATCTCGACCTTGTCGGCCACCATGAACGACGAGTAGAAGCCCAGTCCGAAATGACCGATGATCGACTGGTTCTTGTACTTCTCCATAAACTCCTCGGCACCAGAGAAGGCGATCTGGTTGATATACTTGTCCACCTCTTCGGCGGTCATGCCCACACCGCGGTCGGTCACGGTCAGCGTTTTGGCCTCCTTGTCCACGGCGACGTGAATCGTCAGGTCGCCCAGCTCGCCCTTCATTTCGCCGATCGACGAAAGCGTCTTCAGTTTCTGGGTAGCATCGACCGCATTGGAAATCAGCTCGCGCAGGAAAATTTCATGGTCCGAATAGAGGAACTTTTTAATCACGGGGAAGATATTCTCCGTCGTAACCCCGATTTTGCCGTTTTTCATAGTTTTATATTTAGCTGTATTTTGATTCATTTCATCCGACCATCCATCAACAAACCGTGTGCCACCGCCCGTTTTCTGCCAAACTGTCAGTCGGGCATGACAAAGGCCGCCGTAAAAAGTTGCCGCGGCGGGAATTTTGCCGTATATTTGTCCGACTTCAAACAGTTACCACTATGGATTTTCTCTCTCTGGCAAAAAAGCGGTACGCATGCCGCAAATATGCCCCGGCAAAAGTCGAGCAGGAAAAGCTCGACATCATTCTGGAGGCGGGCCGCGTGGCTCCTACGGGCGCCAACCGCCAGCCCCAGCGGCTCATCGTCGTACGCTCGCAGGAGGGGATGGAGCGTCTGGCACGCTGCACCCGCGACTTCGGCGCTCCCTGCGCCGTCATCGTCTGCGCCGACACCGGCGAAGCATGGACCCGCAAATACGACGGTAAAACGATCGGCGACATCGACGCTTCGATCGTCACCGACCACATGATGCTGGCCGCAACGTCGCTGGGGCTTGACACGCTCTGGATCTGCATGTTCAAACCCGAAGCCGTCCGCGAAGAGTTCCGGCTCCCGGAACATATGGAACCCGTCAATATCCTGCTCATCGGCTACGGCATCGGCACTCCCGCCGACCCCGACCGTCACGACCTGCTGCGCAAACCGCTCGCGGAAACGGTCGTATACGAAACCTTCTGACCGGGGCGGAAACCCAAAATTCCCCGGCAGCAAAGGCGGCGGTTTTTGCGAACCTCCGCATCCGTGCACACCGGAAGATTCCGGCTACAACCGACAGCAAAAAATAAGCGAAGGCCTCACGGGCCTTCGCTTATTTCGTATCTGCGCCGGTCATGCGCGTTATTTGCTGCGCACGCAGCGCACCATCATGGCCGTAGCAGGTACGACCCCGCCTGCGGAAACCGACGGATTGTTCGTTGTGCTGGCCGTAGACCATGCCAGATAGCAATACTGTCCCGGCTTGGTCGCGCTCTCATCGGCCGTCCATACTGAGATGATATTCGGCAGCATGGTCTTCGTACCGTCCTTGTACAACTGTCCGGAAGGCACCATGTAGATATTCTGCATGCCGTCGCTGCACATTCTGAACGCATAAGGCTCGAATTCTTTCGCCCCGTCGGCGACAAGTTCCAGAAGCTGCTCCGAAGTGGGCATACGCCACGTCCCGGCAGGCGCCACGAGCGAACACGGGTCTACATCGCCGTAGGGGACGTCCGCATAGTTCGGAATCGACTGTTCGTCGGGTCCGTAAACCACACCCTGATATTTCGTCGAACTCGAAACCGTGCCTTCGAACTTGATGCCGTACTTGCTCTTCCACTTGAAGTACATACCGCGCTCCTTAGGTTCCGCAAAGGTATAGGCCCCGTCGACGACAGTCAGGTAGCCTTCGCTCCAAGTCACCGAGAAGGCGTCCGTCGCGGGGTTGGCCTCCTGCCGGACGCTCTTTCCGGTGTCGGAGCCGTTGACCCAGATGGCGAGCGTGCGCTCCTCGCCCGCATTTTCGGGAACCGAGAACGAAACGGTCGGATTCTCCTTCGATCCGTTCTGCGTCAGCTCCAGCCCGTCGCTGCCTTTGATGACCACGGGGAACGACGCAAGGTCGCTCTCGCACTTTACGCTCAGCGTAAACGCTTCGTAGGTGGCTTTCGACGGAGAGTGGGATATGTAATCCACATAGTTTTTCTTTCCCGGCTGTACGAACGAGATACCCGAATAAACCCGGTTGATGAACAGCCGCCATTCGCGGTTTCCGACTTCGTCGTTCTTGGGCACGGTCAGCGTAACCTCCGTCTCGGACGACGATGCGTCGATGGACCGAATCTCCCCGTCCTCGGCTTCGATATCGACCTCGTAAGCCGGGAATTCACCCGGATCGGTCTTGACGGTAAGCTTGAACGAAGCATTGTCCGTCACCGAAGCCGGCGTATGCGACACATAAGAAGGCTGGCGGATATTCTTCACGCAGCGGAGCGAAGCCATGTTCGTGCCCGCAAGATCGTAATCCACCATCGAATAGTCGGCGTTGAGTACATAAATCACACCTTCACCCGCATAATTGGCGCCCAGTCCCCAATATCCGCCGAACTGAGACTTTCCGCTGATCTGCCCCGAAGCAAGTTCCAGCGCGCCGCAGAAAGGCATGAAATAGTCCGAGCTGAGATACCCCATGCCGGTAATGCCGTCCAATACATGCTGGTTCATGTAGTCTTCCCGGTCGTAAAGACAGAAAAGCTCCATATAAGTCGGCGTACGCAGCCCGGCATCGATCATCGCACACGGATCGGTATTCGGCTGGCGGTAGGGGATGTCGGCCAGCGCCACCTGCACGGCTTCGGGCGTATAGGCCGTTCCGGCGTACGAACCGCCGTCCGACGGCACGCCGTATTTGCTGCCCTGACGGAAATAGAGTCCGAGGTCGGACATCTTGTCGGCAACGGCGAATTTACCGTCCATAAGCGTAACGTTGCCCTTCGCCCAATAGAAACCGGCCGTCAGTACGAGCGCGGCCTCCTGCCGGGCTTCGACGATCTTCGTCCATTGGGGTTCCGCACCCGCATCGGCCATCTCCACAACGATATTGCGTTCGTTCTCGGTATAGTTGCCCGCGATTTCGACGTCGATGCTCTCGGTCCGCTCCGTCACCGCCACCGGATCGCCGACCTTGTCGCCGAGCGTCACGCGGTACTGCCATTCGACGAAAATCGGATCGGCCGCGCGGGTCTCGATGCTCGTGGTGAAACCGAGCTTGTAACCGCCGCCGTTGTAAGGAACCGTTTCCGGAATGGTCGTGGAGTCGTATTCGGTTACACAATAGTCTTTTAAGGCAGGCTCCTGTTCAGCCTCGACGATCCGAATCCACCGGGGGGGGGTAGCGGCATCCTCTGTTACAGCCATTTCCACGACGACCGCCCGCGGTTCCTTGCTGTAGTTGGAACCGATGACGACCGATACTTCCGTTTTGGGTTCGGTCACGGCTATCGCATCGCCGACAGCCTCACCGAGCGTCACACGGTACTGCCACGGTTCGAATACGGGAACGACCGGCTGGGAGCGAGTTTCGGTGCGGGTCGTAAAAGTCATCGTGTAGGCACCGCCTTCGGCAGGTATCGTCTCAGGAATGGTCGTCGATGCGAATTCGGTCACCGTATACTCCGTTTTTTTCGTCGGTTCCGTATTGTCGTCCGAACAGGCCGACAATACGACACACAACATGCCTAACGGAAGGCACAAGCATTTGAGTAAATTTTTCTTCATAGTACAAATTAAAAAATGAGTGGACGGCTAAAGTAGTGATTTTATTCCTCGCAAACAAACCCGGACGAACAAAAAAGTATAATACGCACAAAATGAGAGATCGGCTAAATCCTTGTAAATATTGATATTTATTACGATTTATCGCTGCCAAGCCGAATCATGCTTACATGTTTTCCGCACATCAGATCAAAATAATACAAATCCGCAGCAAAACACGCCCCGTTGCAAGCCGAAAACCAAAATACAAAAAATACCGCTCATCTTGAACGTCCATGACACTTTTTTGTAACTTTACAAGGCAGGAAGGTCCACCGGAAACTGCGCCGGATGCGCGACGAGCGAAAGACAACGGAAAAAGCAAATACGGAACTACAAATCAAAGCAATATGAAGACTAAAAAATCAGGAATATTAATTTTATTCCTTTGCATATTCTGCGTCGACGGCTGCGACAATGACGATAAAAAAGGACGAGAAGTAACCGATTACAAAGAATATATTCTTACCGTTGCATCCAGAAAAGTTCCGGGAGTATTGACTTCCGACGGACACAATTATCTGACAGACGTATATGCCGTAAAAAAAGAGCTGTCCGATGAATGGATTCCCTTCGGCAATATCGAAGGATTTGACTTTGAAGAAAAATACGAGTGCAAAATAAAAATCAGCGAAACGAGCTACTTGGATTACGGCATGGGAGAACCCGCATGGACGGAATATGAACGGCTTGAAGTAATATCCAAAGAGAAAAAGGATTCGGAGGAGATGCCGTTGCACTTTATTCCCAAATGGTATTATGAAAACCATCCCCTTCCTCAATACAGATATGCAATAGAATCTGAAAACAAAGAGCTTATCGAAGAAGTTTTGAAAGCCAATCCCATCCTTCCCTTGGATTATCATTATTTGCTTTATCGGGATGAGGATAATCACCCGAAAGGGATTGCGATAAAAGACGACGACGATTTATTCGGTCCCAGCATTATAAAAAGCACAAATAGAAATCCAGAAGAAATGCCGGAGTCCTACAAGCTGCTTCCTCCCGAAGAACAGGTGCAAGGTTTCATGGAATGGACATTTTCAGATGAATCGGGAAATGCAACCGATTACCCGTCATTCGATGTGTTTGTCGCCCATTCTTCTCGATCGAGGAGCGTTGGTCCCGCACCCGACCTTGTCTGTCTCTATAAAGACCTTACAGAACATTACAAAAACCAGTACCCCGATGCCGGAGTAAAAACGGTTGTCGTTTCTTTCACAATAGACATATAACAAAATAAAGGCAACGCCCTAAAACATGTCAATCCGCTGAAACTCTGAAACCGGAACCGGCACGCGGCACGGACATCCCTCAAAATCACCTATAGCGCAAAAAGACAGCGGGCCGAAATTCGGCCCGCTGTCTGCGTTGAAAAATCCGTACGGATTCCCCGTTTCGTAAAGGCAGGTCACTTGGCATACAGCCGGAACTTCATGCGCCAGCTTTCGCCCGGAGCGATCGCCTGAAAACCTTCGGCCGCAGGGTCCGCGGCGTTCGGGGCGTTCGTCGTCCACGACTGCGGTTCGGGACAGCAGTAGGGCACCCGGCCGCCGTTGTTCCAGATCGTCCAATAGGTCGTCTGCCGATCGACCTCGTAGAAGGTACGGACGCCCGTGCGGAGATTCTCGACCAGCGCACCCCGGAAAGGCTTGCCGTCCACCTCGATTTCGCGCAGCGTGAAGCCCGCTTCGATCGGCTCGCAGTCCGTTACCCGCAATCCGCCTTCGCGCAGTCTGGCGAACTGTTCCGACAACGGCAACTTACGCCCTGTCGGGATATTACGCCCGCTCAGCTCAACTTGTTCTCCAACTGCGACGCGCATCACATAATCCGCCGCCTCACCGCCCGCAAAGGGAATCTGCATCGGCGTATGAAACCCGACGCCCACGGGCATCGGCTCCGCACTGCGGTTGGCGAACATCACCTCCTGCTCCAGCCCTTGGGCCGTAAGGCGGAAAGTGATCTTGCATTTGAACTCGTGCGGAAAGTCGCGGAAAATCGCGTCGTTTCCGGCGTTCGAATAGTAGCGGCACTCCACCAGCACCTCCTCCCCGGTCTCCCAAGCCTTCGACACGGCGAAAGGCTGGCTCTTGAGGATGCCGTGGTGGTAATGGTGCTCTTTGGCATTCGTGATGGGAAAGCGGTAAGTCCGGCCGCCGAACGTATAGCGCCCGTCCTCGATCCGGTTGGGCGGAAACAGGATCGGCAGTCCGAAGACATGCGGCCGTCCCTTGAACGTTTCGACCTCGTCGTCGGCCGGCGCCCGCAGAATCTCGGCGCCCAGCCGCGTATTGGTCAGCCGGATGAGGTTAGCGCCCATGCCCGGAATCAGCAGGGCCGTATAGTCGCCTTTCGAGAACTCGACGGCCCGCATCCCATGCCAGTCGGTGCTGCGGAGCATTTTAGAGCAGTTTTTCGATCTTCTCCGCGAGTGCGGCCTTCGACGCGGCGCCTACCTGCTTGTCGACCAGTTCGCCGCCCTTGAGGAAGACGATGGTCGGGATGTTGCGCACGCCGTATTTCATCGTGATTTCGTCATTCTCCTCCACGTCGCATTTGCCGATCAGCACGCGGCCCTCGTATTCGGCGGCGAGTTCGTCCACGATGGGAGCGATCGTGCGGCACGGACCGCACCACTCGGCCCAGAAGTCGATGACGACGGGGAGTTCCGATGAAATTACTTCCTGAAAATTCTCTTTCGTGATTGCTAAAGCCATAATTATTAAGTTTTAAAATGTTATTATGCGATGGAATACTTTATCTCGTTATCGTCCAGATACGAAACCAGCGACTGCGTCAGACTCACCTTGTGGCTCTTCGAGAAGAGACTGAGCGAAACATGCGCTTCGCGGTCGATCACGCTGATGCGGAAAAGGGTCTCGCCCTTTGCCTCCTTCACCTTCTCCGTCAATTCGCGTACCAGCGTCGGGGTTACGTCCTCGACGGGCAGCAGCACGTTCATCTCCTTGATCATCGTGTCGCGCATCTCCGAGAGCTGCACCATCGAGATGATCTTGAACTCCAGCTCCTTGTCGTTATAGGGCTTGGGCTGGACCCGTCCCCGGACGAAGAGGAAATAATCCGAGAAGAGGTACTTGCGGAAATTCTCGTAATCCTTGCTGAACAGCGCGAATTCATGCGTGCCGTTGTAATCCTCCAGCACGAATTTGCCCCACGGCTTGCCGGTCTTGGTGATGAGGTTCTGCACGCTGACGACCATACCCGCGACGGCGATCTCCTGCCCCTTGAGCGCTTCGAGGTTTTCCAGCTCCGTAAGCTGGGTCTTGCACATGTGGTTGATGATGATCTTGTAGTCGTCGAGCGGGTGCGCCGAGAGGTAGAGACCGATCATCTCGCGCTCCTTGGCCAGCGTTTCGAGCTGGCTCCAGTCGGCGCATGCGGGCAGCACGGGGCGCTGGATGTCAACGTGTCCGCCGCCGCCGAAGAGGCTCTGCTGGGCGTTGTTCTTCTCGGCCTGAAAACGCTGGCCGTAACGCATCAGCTGCTCGATGAAGGTCACGCCCGTATTGTCGCGCGCGTCCGCACCGAAGAACTTGCCGCGGTGGAAGCCCGATATCGAGTCGAAACCTCCGGCATAGGCCAGATTCTCGAAACACTTGCGGTTTACGGCCGAGAAGTTCACGCGCTCCATCAGGTCGTATATGTCCTTGAAACGGCCGTTGGCGTTGCGCTCCGCGATGATGCTCTCCACGGCGGCTTCGCCGACACCCTTCACGGCCCCCAGACCGAAGCGCACGTCGCCCGCCTTGTTGGACGAGAAGGTGCGCATCGATTCGTTGATGTCCGGACCGAGCACACGGATTCCCATGCGCTTGCACTCGTTCATGTAGAGCGTGAGCTGCTTGATGTCCGCGAGGTTTCGGCTCAGCAGGGCCGCCATGAACTCCGAAGGGTAGTGGGCCTTCAGGTAGCCGGTCTGGTAAGCGACATAGGCATAGCAGGTCGAGTGCGACTTGTTGAAGGCATAGGAGGCGAACGCCTCCCAGTCGCCCCAGATCTTGTCGCAGATCTTCTCGTCGTGTCCGCGCTGCTTACAGCCCTCGATGAACTTGGGCTTCATCTTGTCCAGCACGTCGCGCTTCTTCTTACCCATGGCCTTGCGCAGCGTGTCGGCCTCGCCGCCCGTGAAGCCGGCGAGTTTCTGCGACAGTAGCATGACCTGCTCCTGATAGACCGTGATGCCGTAGGTGTCGTTCAGGTACTCCTCCATGTCGGCGATCTCGTAGGTCACCGGCTCCTGCCCGTGCTTGCGGGCGATGAAGTTGGGAATGTACTCCATCGGGCCGGGCCGGTAGAGGGCGTTCATGGCGATCAGGTCCTCGAAGCGGTTCGGCTTCAGGTTGCGCAGGTGCTTTTTCATGCCGGGGGACTCGAACTGGAACAGGCCGGTCGTGTCGCCGCGGGCGAAAACCTCGTAGGTCGGCGCATCGTCGAGCGAAATGCCGTCTATGTCCACATCGACGCCGTGCACCGCCTTGACGTTCTCCACGGCGTCCTTGATGATCGACAGCGTGCGCAGTCCCAGAAAGTCCATCTTGATCAGGCCGACGCTTTCGACCTCCTTGCCCTCGAACTCCACCACGTTCAGCTCGGCATCCTTGGCAATGGCCATCGGCGCGAACTTTTCGAGGTCGTCCTGACCGATGATCACGCCGCAGGCATGCACGCCCGTCTGGCGGATCGAGCCTTCCAGCTTCTCGGCGTATTTGAGCGTATTGCGGATCAGCTGGTTGGGCGACTCGCGCTCGGCGGCCAGCTCCGGAGACTCCTTGTAGACGAAATCGAACGGCGTCTCGCCGTGTTTCTTGTCGGGCGTGACCTTGTCGGGCACCAGCTTCGAAAGGCGGTCGCTCTCCGAGAGGGCCAGCTTCTGCACGCGGGCGACGTCCTTGATGGCCATCTTGGGGGCCATCGTGCCGAACGTCACGATCTGGGCCACGCGCTTCTGACCGTACTTCTGCACGCAGTAGCGCAGCACGTCGGCGCGGCCGTCCTCGTCGAAGTCCACATCGACATCGGGGAGGGAGATGCGTTCGGGATTGAGGAAACGCTCGAACAGCAGGTCGTATTTCAGCGGGTCGATATTGGTGATCTTCAGACAGTAGGCGACCACCGAACCGGCGGCCGAGCCACGGCCGGGTCCCACCGACACGCCCATTTCGCGTGCGGCGCGGATATAGTCCCACACGATCAGGAAGTAGCCCGGAAATCCCATCCACTCGATCGTGCTCAGCTCGTATTTGATGCGCTCCTCGGTCTTTTCGTCCAGCACGTCGCCGTAACGCATGTGCGCGCCCTTGTAGGTCAGGTCCTTGAGGTAGCAGTACTGTTTGGCGACCATCAGCCGGTCCGAAAGCTCCTTGTCGCCGGCAACCAGCTCCTCCAGCTCCGGAACGGTGGCGCAGGCGCCGATCTTCGCCAGCATCTCCTCGTCCTCAATCTTCTTGACGAACGACTCGCGCAGTTCGCCGAGGGCGATCGGGAAATCCTCCGGCGGCGGGAAGTTGGGCATCAGCGGGGCGTGCGTCAGCTTGTAATCCTCGCACTTGTCGGCGATTTCGAGCGTCGTGGCCAGCGCTTCGGGATGGTCCGGGAAGAGCGCCGCCATCTCTTCGGGCGACTTGAGATACTCCTGAAACGTATAGCGCATACGGTTCGGATCGTCCAGATCGCGGCCCGTATTGAGACAGATCAGATGGTCGTGCGCCACGGCATCCTCGGCGAGGATGAAGTGCACGTCGTTCGAACAGATATACTTGACGCCGTATTTGGCCGCCAGCTCCAGAATCACCTTATTGACGCGCAGCTGGTTTTCGTAGACGTCCGCGTCCTTCTGCGGATCGCCCGAAGGGTGCAGCTGCAGTTCGAGGTAATAGTCTTCGCCGAAGATGTTCTTGAACCACTGGACCACGCGCTCGGCCTCCTCGATGTCGTTGTGCATGATGGCCTGCGGCACTTCGCCGCCCAAGCACGCCGAGCAGCAGATCAGCCCCTCGTGGTACTGTTCGATCAGCTGCTTGTCGATACGCGGCTTGTAATAGAATCCCTCGGTAAACGAGTAGGAGACCATCTTGCAGAGGTTGTGATAGCCTTCGAGGTTCTTGGCCAGCAGGATCAGGTGGTCGCCGGCCTTCTCGTCCTTGTCCTTCTCGAAACGGTTTTTCACCACGTAGACCTCGCAGCCCAGAATCGGCTTGACCCCGGCGTCCGTGGCGGTGTCGTGAAAGTTCTTGACGCCGTACATGTTGCCGTGGTCGGTAATGGCGATAGCGTTCATGCCGAGGGCCTTGGCCCGCTTGATGAGCGGCTTGATGGCGGCGGCGCCGTCGAGGATCGAATACTGGGTATGTACGTGCAGATGGACGAAATCGGGCATGGTTCTAACTCCTGTTTTTATGGCAGAACAAAGATAGGGATATTTCCGCAGATTTCGTGGCAGGGCTATTGCATTTTATCAACAAAATGCTTAACTTTAAATATCCAACCAATACCGAGAAATTATGCAAGACGAAACCATGGTTGTATTAGCGGAATACAACACCGTCACCGAAGCCGAGATAGCCAAATCGATGCTCGACAGCGCAGGCATCTGGTCGATGATCCGCAACGAATATATGTCGGCCATTTATCCCATAGGCACCATGCCCGCACAGGTCGTCGTCCGCGAGGAGGACGCCGAGAAAGCCAAAGCGATGCTGCGGCACAGATAGAACGGCAAGAGCTTCCGGAGGTTCCGGAAGCTCTTGTTTTATCGCCGGGGCGGTCGGCCCGCCAACGGGACGGCCCTCGCGCTTCCGCCGGCCGGATTCGTCTCCGCCCGGCGTTCCGGGAGCGTCATTCGGCCATCCCCAGAAAATTGACCCCGTATTCATAGGCGGTCCGCTGGGGCACTCCGCGCACCTTGCGGGGCGTCCATTTGCCCTTGCTGCTCCTGATGACGCGGATCATCTCGCGCGACAGCTTCTCGTCGGGCGACTTGATTACCTCGCCGATGGTGATTTTCCCGTCGGGTTCGATGTAGAAGCGCACGCGCACGACGCCTTCGCCCTTCGCGCCGCGGCCGGTGAATCTTCCGTCGTAACGCAGGCGCAGCGAAGCCCATTCGTGAAACGTCTTGTCGGGGTCGCCGCCCAGAAAGAGCAGCGGATCGGCGTCCTGCTTCTTGGCGATCTTCTCCACCGGCAGACGCATCGTCAGCCGCCAGCTGTAGGTCGTCGGCTTCCCGTCCTTCATCGCCGGAGTCCACTTTTCGAGCCGCCCCAGCGCCTCGGTCATCGCCTCGCGCGTGCAGGGCGTCGCCGGCTCCACGCCGACCGAATCCTTCCCTGCGCATGTCCGGTCCAGAAACCGCCACTGCGTCACATTTCCCGTCTCATCGACCGTAAAGCCGACGACGACCTGCGACGAAAGCTCGGCGGCGGGAATCTGCGCCGCATCGACGATCTTCTCGGTCTCGCCGATAAGACGCGCCATAAAACGCTTCGCATCCGACCCCTGAAAGCGGGGCGGCACGGTCTCCTGAGCCGCGGCGCCGCACCACACGGCGAGCGCAGACAAACAGATAGCCATTCGCTTCATACTGCTGTTGTTTTTCAAGGTCATTCGTTCCAAATCCGCCACGAGGCCTCGGCCTGTTCGCGCAGCATCGTTTCGCCGTTGAGAATATGCGCCCCGCGCTGACGTCCGTAGTCGAGGAACTGCGTCAGGGGCGGGTTGTATACCAGATCCAACAGATAGTGTCCGGGCGTCACGAAGCCGTAGGGAATCCGCGGCGCGGCATCGACGGCGGGGTAGGTCCCCACGGGCGAAGCGTTGACGATCAGACGGCTCCGCTCCACGACTTCGCACGGCAGATCGTCGTAGGTATAGTTGCCCTTCGCCGTGTCGCGCGACACCAGATCGAACGGGATTCCGCGCTCGGCCAACACATACTGCACGGCCTGCGAAGCGCCGCCCGTCCCCAGCACCAGCGCATGTTCGGGCTGTTCCCCGCCCAGCAGTTCGTCGAGCGAGGCGCGCAGTCCGACCACATCCGTATTATGGCCCGTCAGCGAGCCGTCGGCCGCACGGCGCACGCAGTTCACGGCCCCGATCATCCGGGCGTCGTGGGAAAGGGCGTCGAGCAGCGGCATCACCTCGCGTTTGTAAGGTATCGTGACGTTGAATCCGCACAAGTCGGGCGTACGGGCCAGCAACCCCTCCAGCGCGCCGATGTCCGGCAGTTCATACAGCGCATAGGCGCAGTCCGCAATCCCTTCCCGCTCGAATTTGGCGGCGAAATAGGCGGCCGAAGCCGAGTGCCCCAGCGGGCGTCCGATCAGTCCGTAACGACGCATGGCCTACTCCTCCCGCTTTTTCACGACGATACGCGCCGCCAGCTCGATGCAGTAGATCGTGAGAAACCCCACGACGCAGAGCACGACGGCCTCGCGCAGCAGGGCGTCCTGCTGCGCAAGGGCTTCGAAACGCCCCGGCGCGACGTTGCGCTCGACGAGCGGCATGATCTTGCCGTGGCTGTCAGTATAGGTCTCGACGACCTCCTTCCACGGCCACACCTTGTTGAGCGAACCGACCATGAACCCCATGAGCACCGCGACCGTCACGTCGTGCCAGTGCTTCAGCAGCCACGAGAGCAGGTGCGAAAAGCTGATGATGCCCGCCGCGGCGCCCACGACGAAAATCACGATGACGGGAACGTTCAGGTCGCCCACGGCCTGCATGATGAACTGGTACTTGCCCAGCAGCAGCAGGATGAAGGCGCCCGAAATGCCGGGCAGAATCATCGCGCAGATGGCGATCGCGCCCGAAAGCAGGATAAACCACCACGTATCGGGCGTCTCGGCGGGCGTGGCGACGGTGATCCACCACGCCGCGGCAGCGCCGATCAGACATGCCGCGACGGTCTGCACCCGCCAGCGTCCGATCTGCTTGGCCACCAGCAGCGCCGAAGCGACGATCAGACCGAAGAAAAACGACCAGATGGCGATCGGATGGTTCGTGAGCAGGTAGGTCATCAGCCGGGCCAGCGAGAAAATCGCAATGGCGATGCCCAGCAGCACGGGCAGCAGGAAGCGGCCGTTGATATGCCGCCAGAATTCTTTCAGCCGCAGCGTGCCGAGCAGCCGCAGGGCGGTGGCGTCGACGCTTTTGATCGATTCGATCAATTCTTCGTAGATGCCCGAAATGAAGGCGATCGTGCCGCCCGAAACTCCGGGAACGACGTCGGCCATGCCCATGGCGCAGCCCTTGAGCGTAAGTAACAGATATTGGGAAAACTTCATAATCCTGATTTTAGCCACAAATATAATAAAATTGCGGGAATCGCACACACTCCGCCAACAGACGCTCCGCACGAAGAGAGCGTGCGACAGGTTTCCGGCATCGAAAACACCCCCGCCAGAGCCAAACTCCGACAGGGGTGGAATCGTTGAAACCGGACATGCCCGACAGCCTTATTTCCGGCCGGGAAGGCTATACGCCGACCTTCTCGCGCTCCCGGCGCTCGAAGAATTCGGGTTTGCTGCGCCGGATAAAAGCGACGACCTCGCTCAGTCCGTCCGCAAATTTCTCGAAATCCTCCTTATACAGGAAAATCTTGTGCCGGTCGTACGAAAAACCGCCGTCGGGGTTGGTCACCTTGCGGCTCTCGGTTATCGTCAGGAAATAGTCGCCGCCGCGCGTGCCCCGCACATCGAAAAAGTAGGTGCGCCGGCCGGCTTTCACGGCCTTGGTCAGAATCTGGTCTCCATATTCCTCCGCGTCGCGGCGAGGCGTTGTCTGGGGTGTCATGGCGTGGTAGTTTTGGGATTGCACTAAGATTAATTCATATAACGAATATAAGCAATTTAATCCTAAAATCCAAAACTTTCCGCCTTAATTTTCAGGCATCAGCAGCGGGGCGCCCTCATGTTCCCAGCCGCCGAGAATCTCCACCGCACGCCGATAGGCGCCGTTCTGCGCCGGGTTCATCACCCGGTAGAAAGCCCCCGTATCGAACAGCCGCTGCGCCACGAGCGCCTTCAGCTGGACGCGCATCAGCGGCTCCGATGCCGCAAAACCCGCCTCGTCGAACTCCACGCCGCGCTCCGCCCCCAGCGCCGTCAGGCCCGTGAGCATCTCCTCCCCGACACCGAATCCGGCGTCGAAAGCGGCGAAATCGGGGTAGGTGCGCCCCAGCCTGCCGCGCTCGCGGTCCATGTACGAGATGACGTATTCATTGACCACGCCGCGGCGGATCAGATTGGCGTAGTAGACCGAGAATCCCGCAGTATCGGCTTCGACCATGACGTCGGGACGGATGCCGCCGCCCCCGTAGACCGTGCGGCCCGTGCGCAGGGTCCGGTACTCCGGCGCCCCGGCGTCGAGCGAATCGCGCACCGCATCGTCGTAGCGGCGCAGGTGGTCGAGGTAGTATTCGCGGCGTTTGCCCTTCTCGTAGGGACGCTGGATCACACGCCCCGAAGGGGTGTGGTAGCGGGCCACGGTGATACGCACGGCCGAGCCGTCGCCGAGTCCGATCTGACGCTGCACCAGCCCCTTGCCGAAGCTCGGACGGCCCACGACCACGCCGCGGTCCCAATCCTGCACGGCCCCTGCGACGATCTCGCTGGCCGATGCAGAATTCTCGTCGATCAGCACCGCCAGAGGCCCGTCGGGCGCCTCGCCGTCGTGCGGATTGCGCAGCGACATCGGCGGCACGGCGCGTCCTTCGGTCGAGACGACCAGCGCGCCCCGCGGCAGGAAGAACCCGGCCATTTCGACCGCCTGCTCCAGCAATCCGCCGCCGTTGCCCCGCAGGTCGAGAATCAGGCTTTCGGGCCGGCCCAGCTTGTCGAACGCCTCGCGGAACTCCGACATCGTCGTGCGTCCGAAACGATTGACCTTGATATAGCCCACGCCGTCGGCGGCCATGTAGGCCGCATCGACCGTGTTGAGCGGAATCTTGTCGCGGACGATCACGAAATGCAGCGGCGCCGGCTCCCCGTGGCGCACGACGTCGATTTCGACCCGCGTGCCGGTCTTGCCGCGCAGGTGCTTCGGCACGTCGGTCTGCTTGAAGCCCACGGCGTCGAGCGTGTCGATGCGCACGATGCGGTCGTTGGGCATGACGCCCACGCGCTCGGCAGGCCCGCCGACAATCGTATTGACCACGATCACCGTATCCCGCAGAACATTGAATTCGATGCCGATGCCGCTGAACTCACCGTCGAAACTCTCCTGCACGCCCTTCATATCCTCCGCGCCGATATAGGCCGAATGGGGGTCCAGCTCTTCGAGCATCCCCTCAATGGCGCTTTCGACCAGCGGCCCCATCTCCACCTCGTCGACATACAGCCCGTCGAGGTAGCGGTAAACCTGCATCAGTTTCCGCAACTGCTGTGCGGCCCCGGTCTCCTGCGCCGCGAGGGGCAGGGCGAAAAGGGCGGTGAAGAAAAGTAAGACGATACGCATAGCGATAGAATTTTAAGATTCGACAATTTAAAAAACCGGCCGTACTGCTCCGGACAAGCCGGTGCCGCAGCACGACCGGGATATCGGTTTTCGGGGTGCGCCTAACGCCGGGACTCCAAATCCGCTGCCAGAGCGGCGAAAGGCACCTGACGCTGCTCGCCCGAACGCATGTCCTTGACCGTCGCGGCCTGCGCCTCCAGCTCCTGCGAACCGATGATGACCACGTAGGGGATGCTCCGGCGGTTGGCGTACTCCATCTGTTTCTTCATCTTGCCGCACTCAGGGTAGATTTCGGCGGCGACGCCCGCATCGCGCAGCGAGCGGAGCAGCTGCAGCGACGCGGCCTCCTCCTCGGCGCCGAGGTTGGTGAAGAACACCCGCGTCGTGAAGCTGACCTCTTCGGGGAAAAGGTTCAGCCCCGTCATCACGTCGTATATGCGGTCCGCGCCGAACGAAATGCCCACGCCCGACATGTTGGGCATGCCGAAAATGCCGGTCAGGTCGTCGTAACGGCCGCCGCCGCAGATCGAACCGATGGCGAAATCGAGCGCCTTGACTTCGAAGATCGCCCCGGTGTAGTAATTCAGTCCGCGCGCCAGCGAAAGATCCAGCTCCACCGTCAGGCCGATGCCCGACCGCTGCACGTAGCCGAACACGGTCTCCATCTCCTCGATGCCTTTCAGGCCCGTCTCCGAGACCGCCAGCACCTCGCGCAGTTTCGTGAGCTTCTGCGAATTGTCGCCGCTCAGCTCAAGTATCGGTTGCAGTTTGTCGACCGCCTCCTGCCCAAGTCCGCGCTCCAGCAGTTCGGCCTTCACGTTGTCCAGCCCGATCTTCTCCAGCTTGTCGATGGCGACGGTAATGTCCATCATCTTGTCGGCGTGGCCGATCGCCTCGGCGATGCCGAAAAGAATCTTGCGGTTGTTCATCTTGAGCGCCACGCGGATGCCCAGCGCACGGAACACCCGCTCGACGATTTCGATCAGCTCGACCTCGCACAGCAGCGACCGGGTGCCGATAACGTCCACGTCGCACTGGTAGAATTCGCGGTAACGGCCCTTCTGCGGCCGGTCGGCACGCCATACGGGCTGCACCTGATAACGCTTGAACGGGAACGTCAGCTCGCCCTGATGCTGCACGACGTAACGCGCGAAAGGCACCGTAAGGTCGTAGCGCAGGCCCTTTTCGCAGATTCTGGACGCCTGACGCACCTCGTCGTCCGACAGCCCCGCGGCGTAATCGCCCGAATTGAGGATCTTGAAAAGCAGTTTGTCGCCCTCCTCGCCGTATTTGCCCAGCAGCGTCGAAAGGTTCTCCATCGAGGGCGTTTCGAGCGGCGCGAAGCCGTAGGTGCGGAACACCCCCTTGACGGTGTCGAAAATATACTGGCGGCGCATCATCTCCGCGGGGGAGAAGTCGCGCGTGCCCTTGGGTATGGACGGTTTTTGTATTCCCATTTTATTTCGTGTTTATCAATCTTTGTGCGGACTACTCTTCGATCAGTTTGCGGTATTTCACGCGGTGGGGCGTCGTATCGCCTCCCTGCGCCTTCTTCCACTCCTCGTACTCGCTGTACGATCCCTCGTAGAAGACCACCTTCGAGTCGCCCTCGAAGGAGAGGATGTGCGTAGCGATACGGTCGAGGAACCAGCGGTCGTGGGAGATCACCACGGCGCAGCCCGCGAAGTTTTCGAGACCCTCCTCCAGCGCACGGAGCGTATTGACGTCGATGTCGTTGGTCGGCTCGTCCAGCAGCAGCACGTTGCCCTCCTCCTTGAGCGCCAGCGCCAGATGGAGACGGTTGCGCTCGCCGCCCGACAGCATGCCGCACTTCTTCTCCTGATCGGCGCCGGAGAAATTGAACCGCGCCACGTACGCGCGGGCGTTCACCTGCCGGTTGCCCAGCATAATCAGGTCCGTGCCGCCCGAAATCACTTCGTAAACGGTTTTCTCAGGGTCGATCGACTTGTGCTGCTGGTCCACATAGGCCAGCTTCACGGTCGGCCCCACGCGGAACGATCCGCCCGTCGGCGTCTCCAGCCCCATGATCATCCGGAAGAGGGTGGTCTTGCCCGTACCGTTGGGTCCGATCACGCCCACGATGCCGGCGGGCGGCAGCGAGAACTCCAGATGCTCGTACAGCACCCGGTCGCCGAACGCCTTCGACACGTCGTGCGCCTCAATCACCACGTCGCCCAGACGCGGACCGTTGGGAATGAATATTTCGAGTTTCTCCTCTTTCTGCTTGGCGTCCTCGTTCATCATCTTGTCGTAGGCCGACAGACGGGCTTTCGACTTGGCGTGACGCCCCGACGGCGACATGCGCACCCACTCCAGCTCGCGTTCGAGGGTCTTGCGGCGCTTCGACTCCTGCTTCTCCTCCATGGCCATGCGCGTGGTCTTCTGGTCGAGCCAGCCTGAGTAGTTGCCCTTCCACGGAATCCCCTCGCCGCGGTCCAGTTCGAGAATCCAGCCCGCCACGTTGTCGAGGAAGTAACGGTCGTGGGTCACGGCGATGACCGTACCCTTGTACTGCTGCAGGTGCTGCTCCAGCCAGTCGATCGACTCGGCGTCGAGGTGGTTGGTCGGCTCGTCCAGCAGCAGCACGTCGGGCTGCTGCAACAGCAGGCGGCACAAAGCCACGCGGCGGCGTTCGCCGCCCGACAGCACCTTCACCGACTGGTCGGGATCGGGACACCGCAGGGCGTCCATCGCGCGCTCCAGCACGCTGTCCAGCTCCCAGCCGTTCACCTGATCGATCTGCTCGTACAGCTCGCCCTGACGCTCGATGAGCTTGGCCATCGTGTCGTCGTCCATCGGCTCGCAGAGCTTCATGTTGATCTCCTCGTACTCCTTGAGCAGGGCCACCGTCGCGGCGCAGCCCTCTTCGACCACCTCCCTGACGGTCTTCGAGTCGTCGAGCTTAGGCTCCTGTTCCAGATAGCCCACCGTGTAACCCGGCGAGAAGACCACTTCGCCCTGAAAGTTCTTGTCGATGCCCGCGATGATCTTCATCAGCGTCGATTTACCCGAACCGTTCAGACCGATGATGCCGATCTTGGCTCCGTAAAAGAAGGAGAGGTAGATGTTGTTAAGGACCTTTTTCTGATTGGTGAACGTCTTTGAAACGCCTACCATCGAAAAGATGATTTTTTCGTCTGCCATATTATATGCGTTATGTTCGTTGTTCCGATTTTCCTATCCGGCAAAGATAATAAAGATTCCGCAATCTTCCGACACGAAACGACAAATTAGGGTCGGGAACCGCGCACCTTCCCGACCGAGAGAGAGCCGGCTTCCCGGCAGGGACTCCCTGCGCCGCAAAAAAAGGCGGCCCTGCACCGTTCCGATACAGGGCCGCCAGCTTGCGAACTCCGTCAATAGTTCTCTTTCTTCGGCTCGAAGTAGGCCTGCGGATGCTTGCAGGCGGGGCAGAGCTTGGGAGCCTCTTCGGCTTCGATGACGAAACCGCAGTTGCGGCACTGCCACCAGATCTTGCCGTCGCGCTTGAAGAAGTTGCCGTCCGTCAGGCGGCTCAGCAGCTTGAGGTAGCGGCGCTCGTGCTCGGCCTCGACGGTCGAGATCATCTTGAAGGCCGTGGCGATTTCGATGAAGCCCTCTTCCTCGGCCACCTTGGCGAACTCACGGTAGAGAACATCCCACTCCTCCTTTTCGCCGTGAGCGGCAGCCAGCAGGTTCTCGGCAGTGGTTCCGATCGGACCGGTGGGGTAGCTGGCCGTGATCTCCACGTCGCCGCCCTCAAGGAACTTGAAGAAACGCTCGGCGTGCTCCTTCTCCTGTTCGGCCGTCTCGGCGAACACGCCTGCGATCTGCTCGTAACCCTCCTTTTTCGCCTTGCTGGCGAAGAATACGTAACGGCTGCGCGCCTGACTTTCGCCGGCAAACGCCTTCAGCAGATTCTGCTCGGTCCTTGTACCTTTAATGCTCTTTTCCATAATCTTATATTGTTTAGTGTGTGTCGTTTATTTCCGTACAGCAAAGATAGGAAAATCCCCGACAATTCGCCAAATTATCTTCATCGTTTGTTTTTATACGGCTATTCGGATTACTTATAGACCCGATCGAGCATCTCCGCCACGTCCTTCCGGAACAGGGAATAGGCCGCCGGCAGAGCCATCGTGTCGCCGACCTCAGGCGGAACGATCCGGTAGCCGGGCATCGCCACCCACACCGGCACCGGATCGAGCGTATAGGTCATACGGCCGTCGGGATGCCGCACGGCTTCGATTTCGGCCATCAGCCCTCCGTCGCAGTAGCGGCGGCGCTGATTGGAGACGAAGTTGCCCAGCGAATAGAGCACCACGTGCGACGAATCGGTCTCGAAGGGCTGCACCACGTGCGGATGGCTTCCGACGATCAGGTCCGCGCCGTTGCGGCGCAGAAAGCGCGCCAGCCGCCGCTGTTCGGCATTCGCCTGCCGTTCGTATTCGTTCCCCCAGTGGATGCAGACCGCGATGCAGTCCGGCGATCCCTCGCGCGCCGCGGCCAGATCGGCCGCCATGCGCACCGTGTCGATCAGGTTTACCCGCACGCCCTCCGGCACGGGGATTCCGTTGGTGCCGTAGGTGTAGTTGAGCAGTGCGAAGCGCACGCCGCAGTGTTCGAGCCAAAGCGGATTGTTGGCCGCACGGTCGAGACTGTCCGTAAATACGCCCGTATGCCGGATGCCGCACCGCCGAAGTTCCGCGACGGTCGTATGCACCCCGGCGGCGCCGCCGTCGCAGCAGTGGTTGTTGGCCAGCACGGCCACATCGACCCCGGCGTCACGCAGTGCGTCGGCCAGCGCCGCCGGAGAGCGGAAACAGGGATAGCCCGTATAGCGGTCGGTGCGGGTGAGCGTCGTTTCGAGGTTCACGATCACCAGATCGGCCGCACGGAAGCGGCGGTGCAGGTGAGCGAACACCTCCCGGTAGTCGAACCCCGTTTCGCGGCGGGCCGCCGTGACCTGCGGCAGATGCTGCATCACGTCGCCCCCGAACAGCAGCCGCACGCACACCGGCTTGGGCGGCGGAAGGGCAGGCTCCCGCTCCGACTGCTTCGCCGGAACGCAGCACGCCGCCGCCAGCAGCAGCCACGGAAGAATATGTCGAGCGGATATTTTCATGGTATGCGCCCCAAAGTTAGCTTTCCGTACGATAAAATCCAAAAACCGCACTATATTTGCCGTCCCGAACCGCCGAGCACGATTTTTGCCGTCGTTCGGGATACCGCGCGGCGCAGGCCGCGGCAAAAACGCGCAGCGGTGCGGCGGACCGTTTCGCAGCACGCAACGCCGCCGTGCGCCGCAGGCTCCGGCCCGCACCCGCCGTTCCGCATCCGGCGGCGGCGGAAGGGAACGCACCGCGCGCAGACACGGTGCAGCCATGACAGACGCCAACGCGAAAAAAACGTCGAACATATGCGTAACATAAGTAATATAAAGGGAGTGCTCTACGCCGTTGTCTCTTCGGCCACGTTCGGGCTGATCCCGCTCTTCTCGATCCCGCTGCTTCATGCGGGCATGGCCTCGCCGACGATTCTCTTCTACCGCATGCTGCTCTCGGCGGCCATCATGGCGGCGGTGGCGCTGCTGCTGAAACGCAACTTCCGCATCTCGCGGCGCGACTTCGGCGTGCTGGCCGGCCTGAGCCTGATGTACGCCGCCACGTCGCTGGGACTGCTGCGCTCGTACGACTACATACCGAGCGGCGTGGCCACCACCGTCAATTTTCTCTATCCGCTGGTGGTGACCATCGTCATGACGCTCTTCTTCCGCGAACGCAGTTCGGTGTGGATCGTCATCGCGGTCTTCATTTCGCTCGTCGGCGTGGCGCTGCTGGCGTGGGGCGACGCGGGAAACAACGATCCGGGGCGCGGCCTGATCTATGCCGGGACGACCGTATTCACCTATGCGGTGTATATCATCGGGGTGATGAAGAGCCGCGCCGGACGGCTCGACCCGCTGATCGTGGCGTTCTACGTGCTGACCTTCTCCGCCGCGGTGTTTCTGGTCTACGCCCTCTCGACGTCCGGCATCGCGGTAGTCCACACATGGCACATCTGGCGCAACCTGCTGTTGCTGGCCCTGCTCCCGACGGTGCTCTCCAACCTGACGCTGGTGCTGGCGATCAAGCATATCGGCTCGACGATGACTTCGATCCTCGGCTCGATGGAACCCCTGACGGCCGTACTGGTCGGTGTCGTCCACTTCGGCGAACGCTTCGACCTCGACTCCGCGGCCGGACTGATTCTGGTCGTCACGGCGGTCATCATCGTCATTCTCCAGACCAATCACACGCCCCAGACGCCGCCGGCAAACATTCCGCCCACGCAGCCGCAGGAGTAAGACGCTGTCCGCCTTACACAGCCGAAAATCGCGGCCGCAGCCCGCGCCATTCCGCGCCGGACGGCGACTCTCTGCCCGCAGGCGATCCGCCGCGTCGCGCCGACTGCCGTTCAGGACCGGCTCGGCGGCAGGCAGGCGCAACGGCCTATTTCTTCTTCCGGTTCGGATTGGCCGGGAACCATCCCTTCGCCACACGTCCGCGCTGCTCGAACAGCTCGCCGATCGACCAGAGCGACGACGCGCCCCAGACGGCCAGCAGGGTGGACCAGAGGATATGCCGCACGGCGACCGACGCCGCGATCGCCGCGACGCCCATCAACAGGAAAAACCACCAGCAGCGCACGCCGAAGTAATATTCGCCCTTGATTACGAAGGGGTGGAACAGACCGATGATCAGAAACGTAGCGACGCCGATCACCAGCCCCGTAAGGTTGTATTCCGTCAGAAATTCCATCATGATTCCGCAACAGTTTGAAAGCAAATATACGAAAAAAAGAGCGGCCCGCACCGGACCGCCCGAATAAATGACGCCGACAAGGCCGTCAGAAGCTGTACTGCACCATTACGTTCACGCGGTTGGCGTGGTTCTTCATGCTGTTCATGTCCTTGCGCGAACCGTAGAGGTACTCGCCGGCCACCTTGCAGCGCGGCGTGAGCGAATAGAAGATGTTGCCGAAGATATACTGCCCCTGCTTGTACTGGTCGTCGGTGTAATAGCCGTGGCTGCGCTGCACACGGACGGTCGAATAGCCGCCCGAAACGAACAGGCGCGGCGTGATGTTGATCTGCCCGGCGGCCTGCCAGCCCCACATCGGCATCATGCGCACGAGCGACGGATCTTCGGGATTGGGCGTGAAGTCAAGCCCCGAACCCGTCAGGTCCTGAATATAGGGGGTGATGCCCTCGCCGTAAACGCCGTTCATGAAGAGCCGGAACCAGTCGCAGCACTTGATCGTACCGCTGAACTGCACGCCCCAGCCGAGCAGCGAGGTGGTCGAATTTTTCGAGACCTTGTGCATGTAGGGGTTGCGGATGACGCCCGACGCGCGGATATGGCTGCTGCGGTCGTCGCCCCACGCATACTGCAGATACATCGGGAAGTCGGGCACGCGCTGGTGCATCGGCTTGAAGTTTTCGCCGTAGGTCGCGCTCACATTGGGCATTTCGGCCGCAACGCCGAAGGTCATGTGCCGGCGGGCGAACGAAACCTCATAGCGGATCATCGTGGCGAAATTGAAGTTGTAGGCGTTCGGTCCCTGAAAGTCGATGGTCGTGGGCGCGGCCTGCAGGTCGCAGAACGTCGTCACGTCGCGTCCGAGGGTCAGCCCCTTGAACGACACGTAAGCCGAGCGCAGGCGGGGCGTATAGCTGCCCTCCGCGCCGCCGCGGAAGTCGGCGTCCATGTAAATCACCACGCGGCCCAGCGCCCGCGTGTTGGTGATCGCCTTCATGAAGAGACGCGAAGTCGAGGCGTCCATCATCAGCTTCTGTTTCGAATTGTAATTGCCCGGCACGGGAATGTCGTAGGGCACGAAGTCGATGTTGTCCACGATGCCGTCGAAGTCGTATCCGGCGCGCAGGCTCACGAAGCCGCCCAGCGAGAACGAGAACCGGTTGTTCTTCGACGCGAATACGAACTGGGGCTTCTCGGACTGCTGGAAGCCGGGGCGGTGCGTCTCGATATAGTCCTGCGTGGCGTTGTCCATCGCCAGCCGGTTGAGCGCCGCGGCCTGACGGCTGCCGCAGCCGCCGCAGTTGTAAACCGTGTCCACTTCGTGCACGGAGATGAGATAGACCGTGGGCGAATACTCTCCGTTGCGGCCGTCACGCATGTGTCGCTGGGCCGAAGCGGAAGACGCAAGCAGCAGAGCCACAATCAAAAGTCGAAATGTTTTCATAAGCTGAATTGATTTGGTTTTAAATTTGTCCGATATGTTTTGTTTTTGGAGCACAAGCAGTTGATGTTCAAACCCCCGATCAGCAAGTTATATGCCAAAGGATGCCGCACGCCATTCGATCTGCCGGAACGCGCGGCGCTTCCGTCCCGCGGCAAAAGGCGCTCCGCCGGCTTCGGACAGGCTTGGTTTGCACGCGGTTTTCACTATCTTTGCCGGAGATAAACTCCCGCACGGACAGGCAGCGTCCCCGGCAGCGGCAAATCGATTTGCCCCAGCCCCCGACTTGCACTATCTTTGCCGTGGATAAACCGCCGCACGGACAGACGCCCGGCAAACCGGTTCCGCACCCGGCCCGCATCGTCTTCGTGCGTTAATTAAAATAAGGTATGTTTCTCTGGTTTACTTCGATTCTGACGCTCGCGGCCGCGGCCGCAGACATCATACACTACCGCCGGCTGCGGCGGCGCGGAACCTCCGCACGCAACCTGCGCCTGTTCGTCGCGCTGGCCGCCGCCACCGACGCCCTGCCGCCGGTCATCGCCCTGACCGACGCCCTGAGCCGCGACAACACCACGGGATTCATGCTCTTCGCCATGTGGGCGTTCTGGGTATGGATGATCACCGTCCTGCCGCGCATCGCCTGCTATTTCTTCCGGCTCGTCGGCCTGCCGCGCGCCGGCATCGCCGCCGGCATCTGCGTGGCCGCACTCCTGATTTGGGGCACCACGCGGGGAAGGACGCAAATCCGCGTCAGCCGCACCGAAGTCTGCTCCGAACGGATTCCCGCGGGATTCGACGGTTTCCGCATCGTCCAGTTCTCGGACGTCCACCTCGGCACGCTCGTCTGCCCCGAAGCGGAGCTGAGCCGCATCGCGGACAGCATCAACAGCCTGCATCCCGACCTCGTCGTCTTCTGCGGCGATCTGGTCAATATCCGCGGTTCGGAGCTGGACGCCCGCGCCATGCGCCTGCTGGGCGGCCTGCGCGCACCGTACGGAGTCGTAGCGGTCACGGGCAACCACGACGCCGGAGTATACATCAAGGACAGCATCGCGCATCCCGCCCAAGCGAGTCTGGCCGAGGTCGTCGCACGCCAGCGGGAAATGGGGTGGCGCGTGCTGGAGGACACGACCGTCTACCTGCGGCGCGGCGGCGACAGCATCTCGCTGACGGGCCTTTCGTTCGACCCCGCACTGCGGCACCTGCGCCACGCTCCCGACCTGCCGCCCGCGAACCTGAACGCCGCCTACCGCGGCGTCCCCGACTCGCTCTACAACATCACCGCCGTGCACATTCCCCAGCTCTGGGACCAAATCGCCGGAGAGGGATACGGAGACCTGACCCTTTCGGGCCACGTACACAGCATGCAGCTGAAAATACGCCTTTTCGGACACGCCTTCTCCCCGGCGCAGCTGATCTACACGCGGTGGAGCGGCCGCTACGACGAAAAAGGCCGCACACTCTATATCAACGACGGCACGGGATACGTCGCATTCCCGATGCGTCTGGGCGCATGGCCCGAAATCACACTCATAACGCTGAAAAGATGCGGGTAACACTTTCCGCCGCGGTTACGGCCGACGGCTTTCTGGATGACAACAGCCCCCGGAGGCTGATTATCTCGACGCCCGAAGACTGGGCGGAGGTCTACCGTCTGCGCGCCGCGCACGACGCCATTCTGGTCGGCGCCGAAACACTGCGGCGCGACGACCCGTCGCTGCTCGTGCGCGACGAAGAGGTCCGCGCCCGCCGCAGGGAGCAGGGATTGCCGCCCGACATCGCCAAAGCCACGCTCACCGGCACGGGCGAACTTTCGCCCGGACTGCGTTTCTTCACCGAAGGCGAAGCCGAACGCTATGTGTTTTCTCCACACGAAATAGATAGTTTACAGAACATTGCGACGATTATATCAACCGAAGGACCAATTACGGCGAAGCTGATCGTCACCCAGCTGGAGAAGCGGGGCATCGAACGGCTGATGGTCGAGGGCGGGGCGGCGGTCCTCCGCATGTTCCTCGGCGAAGGCATGGCCGACCCCCTGCGGCTGGCCGTCAACCCACAACTGCGGCTCGGCTCGGCGGGCGGCGCGGAATTCCGCTTCACACCGCCTCAGGGCACTCCGCAGACCCGCGAAAACTTGGGCGGCATGGAGGTCACGACCTACACGCTGCATCCCGACACCTCCGCCACAGACCTGCGTTTCCTGAAGCAGGCCGTGGACGAAGGCCGCAAATGCACCCCCAGCGCCACGTCCTACTGCGTCGGCGCGGTCGTGGTCGCGGCCGACGGCCGGATCTTTGCAGGGCACACGCACGAAACCTCGCCGACGCACCACGCCGAGCAGGAAGCCATCGCCAAGGCGCTGGCAGCCGGAGCGCCGCTCCGCGGAGCCGCCATGTACTCCTCGATGGAACCCTGCTCGCAGCGGGCCAGCGAACCGGAGAGCTGCACGCAGCTCCTGCTGAAATACGGATTCGCCCGCGCCGTCTTCGCGCTCTACGAACCCGACTGCTTCGTCTGCTGCCGCGGTGCGCTCACCCTGCGCGAAGCGGGCGTCGACGTACGGGTCTATCCCGGACTGGCCGGGGGAGTGTGGGAAGCCAACGCCCACCTGAAGCGCTGAAACCGGCGCAATTTATGTCCATAAGGGCCTAAAATTGGCCTCTTTTACCGGAAAATCGCGCAACATATCGGGATAACTTATATATTTGTGTTTTAAACGTATCGATGAATATGAAAACAGCAGTCGGAATAGCTTTTGCGGCGGTATTCGCAACCGTCATCCCGCTGTCGGCGCAGGAGGTCAAACAGACGCTTTCGCTCGACGAGGCGATCGCCGTCACCCTCACGGAAAATCCCGCGATGAAGGCGGCCGAGTTCGAGGAGAAGGCCGCGACGCAGGAGCGTCGCGCGGCCATCGGCCTGCGCATGCCCAAAATCAACGTCACGGGCGCCTATGCCTATCTGGGCAAGGACATCGGATTCGACTTCAACGAGATGAAGGGTCCCGCCAAGAACCTCGCAGGACAGCTGCTGGGCAGCGGACTGATACCCCCCGAAGCGATCCCCTCGATCAACGGCCTGCTCAACCCGCTGCTGAACGCCGACTGGTTCCTCACGCTGCAGGACCGGAGTCTGGGGTTCGTGGGCGGCGAGGTGACCATGCCGATCTGGCTGGGCGGTAAGATCAACGCCGCCAACCGCGCCGCACGCATCAACGAACGCACCGCCGCAGAGCAGGGCAACCAGACGCGCAACGCCCTCATCTCCGAGCTGGTGGAGCGTTACTTCGGCCTTGCGCTCGCCATGCAGGTCGTCGAGGTGCGCCGGCAGGTCGTGGACGGCGTGCGCCGCCACCTCGAAGACGCCATAGCCCTCGAAAAGAACGGCATGATCGCCCAGAGCGAACGGCTCTACGTCGAATTCAAGATGGCCGAGGCCGAGCGCGAGCTGGCCAACGCCAAGCTGCAGGCCGAAACCATCGCCAGCGCACTCTCCAACACGCTGGGACGCGAAAACGCATGGCAGCCCGTGACGTCGATGTTCATGATCGACAAGGTCGAGGATCTGGCTTACTATCAGGATCTGGCGCAGGACCGCAATCCGTTGCTCAATCAGGTTTCGCTCAAACGCCAGCTGGCCGAGGAGGGCGTCCGCGTCCAGCGCGCCGACTTCCTGCCGCAGGTGGCGGCCATCGGCGGCGGCTCGTTCTACAACTATCAGGTTTCGGGCATCGTGCCCCGCTGGGCCGTGGGCGTGGGGGTCAATATCAAGATCTTCGACGGCCTGAACCGCGAATACAAATATTCGGCGGCCAAACAGACCGCACGCCGCGTCGGCGCCCTGCAGAACAAGGCCGGCAAGGATATTTCGGTGCTGGTCGAGAAGCTCTACAACCAGATGATGAACTACCGCAACCAGATGACCTCGATCGACGCGTCGCTGAACTTCGCCGAGGAGTACCTCCGCATGAAAAACGCCGCCTTCCTCGAAGGCATGAGCTCGTCGTCGGACCTGATCAACGCCGAGCTGAACCTCGCGGGAGTGCGCACCGAACGTCTGCAGGCAGCCTACAATTTCGACCTGCTGCTGGCGCAGCTGCTCGAAACCGCAGGCATCAGCGACGAATTCCCGGCCTATGCGCGCCGCAGCGACGCACGGCCCGTTCTGTTCGATAAAAAATAAAATCCGAAAAATATGAAACGCAGCAACATCATTGGAATCATCGCGGCCGCCGTGGTCATCATCGTGTCGGTCGTACTGATCAGCTGGTATCTCCGCAGATCGACCCCGACGCTGATTCAGGGCACGGTGGAGTGCACGACCTACAAGGCCTCGTCGAAAGTGCCGGGCCGCATCGACGACATGAAAGTCGAGCAGGGCGACCGTGTGGAGAAGGGGCAGCTGCTCTACACGCTCTCGACGCCCGAACTGGAAGCCAAGCTCCAGCAGGCCGAAGCGGTCAAGAGCGCGGCCGCGGCGTTGGATCAGGCCGCCATAGCCGGCGCCCGCATCCAGCAGATCGAAGCGGCCATGAACATGTGGGAGAAGGCGCAGGCCGGGCTGGAACTGGCGCGCAAGACCTACGAGCGCGTGAAAAACCTCTACGAGCAGGGCGTAGTCCCCGAACAGAAGATGGACGAAGCGTCGGCCAACTACAAAGCCATGGAAGCCACGGCGCTGGCCGCCAAAGCGCAGTACAATCTGGCCATGGACGGCGCCCGCAAGGAGGACAAGGAGGCCGCCGCGGCCCGTGTCCGTCAGGCCGAAGGAGCCGTCAGCGAAGTCGAATCCTACATCAGCGACGCCATGGTCTATTCGCCCGTCACGGGCGAGGTCTCGACCATCATCGCCGAGCAGGGCGAGCTGGTCGGCAGCGGCTATCCCGTGGTGGCGATCCTCGACATGAGCGACATGTGGGTGACTTTCAATATCAAGGAGACCCTGCTCCCCGCGATTCGGGTCGGCACCCGCATGAGCGGCTACGTGCCGGCGCTGGGGTATGACGTGGAGTTCGAGGTGACCTATATCGCCGTGCAGGCCGACTTCGCGACGTGGTCGGCGACCCGCACGCAGGGCGGTTTCGACATCCGCACCTTCGCCGTCAAAGCCAAGCCCACGACGCATATCGAAAACATGCGTCCGGGAATGAGCGTACTCGTGGATTGGGACCTGATCGGGAAGTAGGAGAGTGCGATGCTGAATTTCCTGCGTAATACCTATGCCGTTCTGCGGCGGGAACTGACGCGCCTCGCGCACCAGCCGATGTATTTCGTGCTGATGCTCGTGCTGCCCGTCGTGTCGTTCGCGTTCTTCGCCCTGCTGTTCAACAAGGGCGTGGCGCGCGACATTCCGATCGCAGTGCTGGATCAGGACCACACCTCGCTCTCGCGCAAGGTCACGCAGATGATCGACGACACGGCGACGGCAATGGTGTCGTACGGCATTCAGGACATGGACGAAGGCGAACGGCTGATGCGCGAAGGCAAGATCATGGCGATCGTGCAGATTCCGGCATTCTTCGAGAAAAACATCCTGAGCAACAGCCAGACGCATATCGAGACCTACATATCGGGAACGAACATCACGGTGAACGGCCTGCTGTCGAAAGACATCCAGACCGCCGTGACGACCTTTTCGGGCGGCATCCAGATCCAGCTGCTCACCAAACAGGGACTCACCGAGCTGCAGGCCATGGCGCAGCTGATGCCCGTGCGGTTCAACAAGCACGTATTGTTCAATCCCTATATCAATTACGGCTATTACCTCTCGCCGAGCTTTATGCCCATGATGCTCCTGATCTTCATCGTCATGGTGACGGTCTTCACCATCGGCACGGAGCTTAAGAAGGGTACGGCGCGCGAATGGATCGAGACGGGCAACGGCTCGGTATCGGCCGCACTGCTGGGGAAGGTCCTGCCCGTGACGGTGGTGATGTTCCTCATGTCGCTGGTCATGTTCCTGATCATCTTCAAGGTCGTCGGCGTGCCCCTGAACGGCAGTCTGACGGTTATCCTGCTGAGCACGCTGCTCTTCGTGATGAGCTATCAGGCCATCGCGGTCTTCATCGTCTCGCTGCTGTCGAACCTGCGCCTTTCGCTCTCGATCGGCGGCGGCTATTCGGTGCTGGCCTTCACCTTTTCGGGACTCACGTTCCCGATCATGGCCATGTGGCCCGCCATGCAGTACCTGAGCAGGCTCTTCCCGTTCACCTACTACACCGACATCTTCGTCGATCAGATGCTGCGGGGCGCCCCGGTCGTCTGCTCGCTGCCCGACATGTGCTACATGTCGCTGTTCATTGTCTTACCGCTTCTGTGCCTGCCGCGCCTGCGGACCATCTGCACGGAGGAAAAATACTGGGGGAGGTTATAGCATGAGCCGTTTCACACATCAGATGACCTCTTATTGGCAGCAGATGCTGTCGGTCATGCGCAACGAGTTCCGCACGATCTTCACCGATGCGGGCGTGGTCCTGATCCTCGTTCTCGCGCTGATCATCTACGCCACCGTCTACTCGATGGCTTACGGGGCGCAGGTGCTCCGCAACGTGCCGATCGGCGTGGTGGACGAATGCCGCACGCCGACCAGCCGCAGCCTGATCGAGACCTTCAACGCCGGGCCGAACACCTATGTGGCCTACAATCCGACGAGCATGGAGGAGGCCAAGGATCTCTTCTTCAAACGCAAGATCTACGGCGTGGTCTACATCCCGTCGGATTACGAGGAGAAACTGCTCGGCGGCCTGCAGGCCAACGTCGCGATCTACGCCGACGCCAGCTACTTCCTCATGTACCGGCAGGTGTTTCAGGAGGTCGTGACCTCGATCGGCGCCACGGGCGCGATGGTCGAATTCCAGCGTCTGATCGCCAAGGGAGCCAACCTCCCGCAGGCGCAGGCCACGACCCAGCCGGTCATCTACCAGTCCCACAACCTGTTCAACCCCTATCTGGGCTACGGCACGTTCGTCATGCCCGCGATCATCATGGTCATCATCCAGCAGACGATGCTCATCGGCATCGGCATGATCGGCGGCACATGGCGCGAATTCGGGCTGTACCGCAAACTCTGCCCGCCCGACCGCAAGCGGATGTCCACGCTCCCGATCGTACTGGGCAAAGCGCTGGTCTACGGCATGATCTATTCCGTGACGACGTTCTACATCCTCGGTCTGCATTACAAGCTGTTCCACTATCCGATGAACGGCGCGACGGGCACAATCGTGGTCTTCATGCTGGCGTACATGGCGGCCTGCATCGCGCTGGGAATCGCCATTTCGACGCTCTTCCGCTACCGCGAGAATTCGCTGCTGCTGCTGTTGTGGACCTCGATTCCGCTGCTGATGCTCAGCGGCGTCTCCTATCCCCGCGAAGGCATTCCCGACTGGCTGTTCAACTTGGGGCAGATATTCCCCAGCAGCCACGGCGTAAACGCCTTTATCCGCATCCAGAGCATGGGAGCGTCGCTCTCCGAAGTGCTGCCCGAAATCAGGATGCTCTGCATTCTGGCCCTCATATACGGCGGTCTGGCCTGCATCGGCATCCACTTAGTGCTCAACCGCGCGGACAAGGACGACATCCCATCGCCGCACACCTCCAAACCGGAAAAGTGACGGCGACGCCCAAGCATCCGCAGGAACCGCCCCGTCCCGTCCGCCGAAAGCCGGACGGCCATCGACCCGGCACACCGGCACAAGGACGAAGCGGAAGCAGGCTTCCGGCATAATGACAAAAAAGACGTCAGGCGCAATGCCTGACGTCTTTTTTGTCCGAACCGCACCGGTTACCGCGGACCGTGGAAGATACCCGGAGGCGGCCCGCCCGGACCGCCGGGTCCCATACGGCGGGGTCCCGACTGCACGGCCCCGTCGTAATCGGAGATGTTCTTCGAACCCTTCTTGCCGAAGCGGCGCAGGTTGTAGGTGAACTGCACCATGTAATAACGGCCGATCACGCTGTTGGTCGCATTCTGCGTCCATCCCGAACCCGTCGTGCGGGCGAAAGCCTTGTTGCGGTTGAGCAGGTCGTTCACGCCGAACATGATCTCGCCGCGCTTGTTCTTGAATATCTTCTTGCCGATCCATGCGTTGCAGAGCAGGTACGAATCGTCGTAATCGTTCGTGAAACCGATATACTGCGTGTAAGCCACGCTGCCCGTAAAGGTGAAGCCCAGCGGGAAGACGAACTTCATGTTGCCCTGCGCCCGGTGGTTGAAGTAGCGGTTTTTGGAACCTGACTCGCCCAGCGAGTTGGTCGCTTCGTTGTAGGTGCCGTTCCACGAGAGCGTGAAGTCCACGTTTTCGGAAATATTGCTGCCCAGCACCGTGTTGAAGTCGTAGCCGATATTGCTCGTGTCATTGCGCTTGCCGCCCGTGATGAATCCGTCGGCGTCCACCTCTCCGCCCAGCATGCTCGGCGTAAGCGAGTAGCTGACGCCCGCCATCACGTTGAAGTTGCTCTTCAGGAAGCCGATCGGAAAACCGTAGCTCAGGTGCGTCCGCAGGCTCCAGTAGCCGTCGAGATTGACGGGCGTGGAGTAGTAGTTGGGCTTGTACTGCACGCCGCCCAACGTGATCGTGCCGGGATTCGACACCACGTGCGTCGCATTGTAGTCGGAGGTGTTCTGCATCGAGAACATCCACATGAAGGTCCGACCCTTCTCGACGTTGGAATTGATGTAGTGGAAATTGACGCGGTGGCTGTAGGTCGGATTCAGATCGGGATTACCTTTGGTGATATTCTGGGCGTCCGATACGTCGGCCACGTTCTGCAGGTCGGTGATCGACGGGTTGTCGGTATAGGACGATACGTAGAGCCGCAGCGAATTCTCGCGGTTGATGTTCAACTGTCCCATCATGAAATAGGTCACGTTGTTGTACGAATGCCTGATCTTGTCGGCATCGTCCCGCACGATCTGCCCGTCGAGCGACGAACGCTGGTAAAAGACATTGGCGATGAACGTATTGCGCTCCTTCGAATAGCGGAATCCGGGACCTGCGCTCTGCGTCAGGTAGTTGCTCCGGTAGGAGTTCGAAAGCGCTCCGTCGGGCGTCAGTCCCGCGATCGAATAATCCGCGCCGGTGATATACGACTTCTTGTCGCGCTCCTGATAATCGTACGAAATGCGGTACTGAAGGCTTACCTGCGCATATTTGGCGACGGGTTCCGTGTAGGTGAACTGTCCGCGCAGGCGGTAGCTGCTCGACGGCGCGAGGTTGCGCAGGTAGCGCAGGCGCGTGTAACCCGTCGTGTCCCATCCCCACGGCGCGTCGACGCCGTCGGGCCGGAGGTCCGAGAGCGGCAGCACGTTCGAGAAGGAGTTCGAGTTGTTGGTATTGTCCGAGTAGTTCACGTCGCCGTCGACGGTGATCGTACGGCCGTCCTTGCCCAGTTTGGCGCGGTAAACGGCATTCGTCCGCACGTTGTAACCGTGGCGCAGGGCGTCGCTGCGGTTCTCGGTGCGGCTGTAACCGCTTTCGCCGAACTGCCAGCCCTGCGTCGTGCTCAGCGGGTCGTTCGACTGGTAGCTGAAGCTCGGACGGACCATCAGATTCTGGTTGTCGGAGATTTTCCACTCCAGACGGGCATTGAAGCGGTGGTTATACGACTCGGTATCCGAGTAGCCGCGCGTCGAGAGCGTGTCCACGGGCATCGGCGACTCGTACCATTTGTCGATCGTCGAACGGTTCCTCGTGTCGGTGTTGTTGAAGAAATAGCTGCCCTGAAACGACACCTGATCGCGCTTGCCCCATGTATCGGAGTAGTTTACGCCGATGGCGTTCACCGACGCCACGCCGCTTTGGGGGCGCACCATATACTGGCCCACGCCGCCGCGGCGTCCGCGCCCCGAACCGCCCGAAACGCCCAGAATATCCTCGAACGAGAAGTTCTGCTGGTTGATGTTGTTGAACAGGCCGATGACCGACACACGGCTGCTGCCGCTGAAGATATTGGCGTTGCCGCCCACGACGTATTTGTTCTTGGCTTCGGTCTTGGTGTCGGCGTCGTAACCGTAACCGGCATAGAGCTTGCCGAACTGCCCCTGACGCATGTTGGCGTGCGTAACGATGTTGAGGGCCTTGTAGCCCTCGCCGTCGTCCATGCCCGAAAATTCGGCCGCGTCGCTCAGCTTGTTATAGACCTCCACACGGTCCACGGCCTGCGCCGGAAGCGACTTGATGGCCGTCGTCACGTCTTCGCCGAAGAACTCCTTGCCATCGACGAAAACCTTCTTGATCTGCTCGCCCTGCGCCTCGACCGCGCCGTCCGACACGGTGATGCCGGGCATCTTCTTCAGCAGCCCCTCGACGTCGGCGTCATTGGTGACCTTGAAGGCTCCGGCGTTGTAACTTACCGTATCGCCCTTCTGCGAGGTACGCAGCGCCTTGGCCTCCTTGACGACCGTTTCGATCTGCACGCCGGGCTTGAGTTCGATCCTGCCGATGTTCTGTTTGCCGGCCGCCACCCGGAAGGTGGTTTCGTAATTGTTGTAACCGAGGAAGGAGACGGTGAGTCTGTATTCGCCGTAGGGCAGCGAGGGAATCGCCACGGCGCCTTTATAGCCGGAAGTGAAATACTGTTTCTGATCCGGAGTCCCGACCGGAGCGACCTCCAGCACGGCTCCGGCGACGCTTTCGCCGGTGTCGGCGTCGAGCACCGTTCCGCTGACCGCGCCCTTTTGGGCGAATGCGGCCACGGCGAAAAGCAGGAATAGGGTTGAGAGTAGTAGCCGTTTCATCTTAATGTTCTGTGTACTTTCTGATTTTGCGCATGCGAAGATAGCTTTTTTCTCGCAGACGGCCCTCCGATGCGGGGTGAATCGACAAAAAAAGGGCGTCAGCCGACAACCGACGCCCCGACTGCAACAAACCGGTCGATGTTCCTAACCTCACTTTTTCTCCTTTCCGGAGCGCGGTCCGTCGCATTTCCTGTCCCCCGCGCAGGGGGCGCACTTGCGGCCTTCACGCACGGCGGCCTTGTCGCCCCGGCCGTCCTTCATCCGGGGACCGCGGTTCATGCCGTGGCGCGGGCCTTGCATCTGCTTCCACTGCTCGAACTGTTCGGGCGTGAGGATGCCTTTCATCTTCTCGGCCTGCGCCTTGCGGTATGCGCGCATCTGCTCGGCCTGCGCCTGCATCTCCTTTATATCCTGCAGGTTGACCTCATAGAGCTGCTTCGACTGCTTTTCGCTGAGGTTCAGCTTCTCGGTCATGCGTTCGGTCCTGCGCTGGGCCATCTGCTCGGCCGTCGGCCGCTCCTTCATCATCGGAGCCTTCTTCGAATCCTGCGCAAAAGCGCCCGTTCCGGCCAGCAGGCACAAAGCCGCGGCGACTGCAAAAATTCTCTTTTTCATAATCTCAAATATCAATGGTTAATTCAATCCGTCAATCGGACCCGTTTCGGTCCCCTTACGATGCAAAGGTAAGGCCAAACCGGAAAAACGGAACGGCAATGCGGGTCAAACGCCCGAAGCTCAGGGTCAAACGCCTATTCGGCGGGTTGAACGGACGTGAGCCACGCCTTGAATTCGGGGACGCGGGCCTTGGAAATGACGATGCGCTCAGGAGTTTCGAGCACAAGACTCAGCGAAAGACGGCTGCCGAACCACACGGAAATCTCCTTCACGGCGCGGCGCGCCACGATGAACTGGCGGTTGGCGCGGAAGAAATCGGCTTCGGGCAGGACGGCCTGCAGCGCTTCGAGCGTCTTGTCGAGCGGATAGGACGCCCCGGCGAAGGTATAGGCCGTCACCTTCTCGTTGCAGGTATAGCAGAATGCGATATCCTCGCGTTTGAGCGGAATGATCTTGTCGCGGACATGCACCAGAAAGGTCTGCTCGCGGCGCGCCGCGGCCAGCGTGCGCACGCGCGAACCGTAATCGCTGCGCTCGCCCTTGGACAGCCGCATGAGCTTGTCGAGCGCCCGCTGCACGTCGGCCGCATTGAGCGGCTTGAGCAGGTAGTCGATGCTGTTCACCTTGAAGGCCTCCAGCGCATAGCGGTCGTAGGCTGTCGTGAAGATCACCGGCGCCGTGACCTCCACGGCGTCGAATATGCGGAACGAATCGCCGTCGGCCAGATGGATGTCCATGAACAGCAGGTCGGGCTGGGGGTTGGCGCGCAGCCAATCGACGCTCTCCTCGACGCTTTCGAGCGTATCGACGACACGGATGTCGGGAGCCGCCTGTTTCAGAATGGCTTTCAGGTTCAGCGCGGCGGCGGTTTCGTCCTCTATGATCAGTGCTTTCATCCTGCAAGGGGGTTATGCAGCGGCATCCGCACGACGAACTCCTTGTCGGTGTCGATGATTTCGATGTCGCGGCCGGTTATCAGGTGCCAGCGGTTGCGCAGGTTCTCCAGTCCGATGCCGGTCGAAGGTTCGGGTTCGAGCTTCGGCACCTTGGGATTGGAGACCACCAGCCAGCCGTTCTCGGTGCGGATCGAAATGTGGAACGGCTTGCTGCGGGTTATGGTATTGTGCTTGACGGCATTGCCGATCAGCGGCTGCAGCGAGAGCGCCGGAAGCGTCCACGTGCGGTACTTCTCCTCGATGTCGATGTCGAAGAAGAGCTTGTCGGCATAGCGTATCTTGAAGAGGTAGCTGTACGCCTCGACGAATTTCAGCTCCTCGTCGAGCGTCATCAGCGTACTCTGTCCGTTCTGGATGATGTAGCGGAACGTATAGGAGAGTTGGTCGATGTAGGTCAGCGCCTTCTCGTCGTGCTTCTCGCGCACGAGCATCGCCAGCGAATTGAGCGAATTGAAGAAGAAATGGGGGTTGATCTGTCCCACGAGCATGTTGTAACGGGTCGTGAGGTTCTCGTTCTTGAGCCGCTCGTTCTCCATGACGACGGCCTGCTGCTTCGAATTGAGCACGTAGACCCAGCCGTAGAGCATCGACACCGCCACGGCGAACGAACACTTCAGCAGCAGCATGTAGTCGAAAATATGGTCGCCCATGCAGTTCAGCATGATGCGTCCCGAACGCCACTCCGTGACCGGCGCGACCATATACAGCGCGGCGGCGGCCAGCACGCACCATATGCAGTGGCGCACGAAGCGGCCCGGCGTGTACCTGCGGCGGACGGAGGTGAGGATCGAAAGCATGATGAACGAAACGACCAGATAATAGAAGAGCTGCAGCGCGAGTTCCGTCGTTTTCGAAGGCCGGTTGAAAAGCGTGCTGTAATCGAACTCCTCGCCGTTGCGCATGCGCAGTTCGGTCATCACCGGATGCGCCCCGTGACGGCGCGGCGCGGCCAGATTCGCCACCAGACGGTCGCCGTCCTTCAGGTTCATCCGGTAGATGCGCTGCATCATCACATAGACGCTGTCGCCGTTCTCGTAGACGATGTAGCCGTGACCGTCGGGACTTATCCGCAGCGTTCCCTCCTCGCCGCGCGCAATGACGCTCGCCTTGGCCGGACGCTGCTGTCCGTCGCTCTTCTGATCGACGATCAGCAGCAGCACGTAGGAGAAATTGACGACCAGACTGACGGCCAGCGCCACCAGCAGGTTGAGAATCAGGTCGGAATATTTCGGTTGCAGCCCCATCCGCCGTTTACTCCTCCTCTTTGAACCACGACGCATAGAGCATGTAGTCGCGGGCCGTGCGGCGGATGATCTCCTCGCGCTGCTGGGGCGTCACCTCCTTGACCTTCTTGGCCGGCACGCCCGCATACACCGAATTGGGTTCCAGCTGGGCGTTGGAGAGCACCAGCGCGTTGGCCGCGATGATGCAGCCCGACGGAACCACGGCGTTGTCCAGCAGGGTAGCGCCCATGCCGATCAGGCAGTTGTCGCCGATGCGCGCACCGTGGATGACGGCGTTGTGGCCCACCGACACGTCGCTGCCGATAATGGTCTGCGACGGATGCGGCGAGCCGTCGTAAAGCGTGTGCAGCACCACGCCGTCCTGAATATTCGTGCGGTCGCCGATGACGATTTTGTTCACGTCGCCGCGCAGTACGGCGTTGTACCAGATCGAACAGTCGCGGCCGATGGTCACATCGCCCAGAATGACGGCCGTCTCGGCCAGAAAGGTATTTTCACCGATTGCGGGCGTATGTCCCCGCACCTTTTTAATCAAAGCCATAAGTTTATATGCTGTTAAATGTCACTTCGCCTTTGTATCGTCTCCGCGTGTCCGAGGGCGGACATTCACGGCAAAGCCGTGTTTTCAGGTCTGACCATCCCCTAAATCCCCTCCTCGGAGGGGACTTGGCATTAGTGCGGACACATGCTATTGAATGTCTCTTCGTGTTTGGCTTCCTGCCAGTACTCCTCCATCTTTTCGAGCGGAAGCTCGTGGAGCGTATGTCCTTCGGCGGCAGCCTTTTCCTCCATGTAATTGAAGCGGCGGATGAACTTCTTGTTCGTACGTTCCAGCGCCGATTCGGGGTCGATGCCGTAGAGCCGCGACGCATTGACCAGCGCGAAGAACAGGTCGCCGAATTCGCCTTCGAGCTTCTCCCGGCTGCCGGGGGCTTCCGAACGCATCTCGGCTTCGACCTCCGCGATCTCCTCCTTCACCTTGTCCCACACATCCTCGCGCCGCTGCCAGTCGAAACCCGTCGCGGCGGCTTTCTCGCCCACGCGGAAAGCCTTGACCATGGCCGGAAGCGAGCGGGGTACGCCGCCCAGCGTGCCGCTCTTGCGGTTTTTCTTGCGGAGTTTCAGGGCTTCCCAGTTCTCCTTGACCGCGTCGGGCGTATTGGCGTGAATATCGCCGTAGACATGCGGATGACGGTATATCAGCTTGTCGCACAGGGCATCGGCGACCTCGCCGAAATCGAAGGCTCCCGCTTCCTCGCCCAGCTTGGAGTAGAACACCACATGCAGCAGCAGGTCGCCCAGCTCCTCCTTGATGCCCTCCATATTGTGGTCGGTGATGGCGTCGGCCAGCTCGTACGTCTCCTCGATGGTATTGCTCCGCAGCGAATCGAAAGTCTGCTCGCGGTCCCACGGACACTCGCGGCGCAGCGTGTTCATCACTTCGAGCAAACGGGCCGTAGCCTCCAGTCGTTTATCTTCCATGCTCAGTTACAGTTTACGGCAATGGCTGTTCGGGAAGCGGAGTCGGCCGATCTGCCTGAGCGCGCCCGTCCATGCCGGAATTTATTTTCAGCAAAGGTAGCAATTCGGCGGAAAAAAAGTAACTTTGTCCGAAACAAAATTCCGTACCGCCATGAAACTGCGATACCTGCTGCCCCTTGCGGGGGTGTTCTGCACCTGCCTCTCGACATACACCCAGCCGTCGCCGGCCCGTCAGGCCTTCTACGAGGGCGCCTGCCGCATCAGCTCCCGGACGATGCTCTGTTACGAAACGCCGCTGGCGCCGCTGGCCGCCTACCTGCGCGAATATATCAACGTCGAAACGGCCAGCGACAGTATGTCGGCCGACGACGCGATCGTGCTTTCGACCGATCCGACGCTGAGCGGCGAAGCCTTCCGCCTGACGGTGCTCCCGCAGCGGATCGAAATCGCGGGCGGTTCGTACGGCGGCGTATTCAACGGCGTGCAGGCCCTGTTCCGGCTGCTGCCCGCCGAAATATACGCCAAGAACTGTCCGCTTCCGGTCGAGATCGCCTGCACGAAGGTCGAGGACGCGCCGCGCTTCCCGTACCGCGGCATGATGCTGGACGTGGCCCGCACGTGGATCGATGCAGCTGGAGTGAAGCGTTATATAGACTTGCTTTCCTATCACGGGATCAACAAATTGCACCTTCATCTTTCAGACGACGAAGGGTGGCGTATCGAAATCAGATCGCACCCCGAACTGACCGAGATCGGCGGCTTCCGCGGCGGCGATTCGCCCGTGCGTCCGGTCTACGGCAAATGGGACGAGAAGTACGGCGGGTATTACACGCAGGACGAGATGCGCGGCCTGATCCGCTATGCGGCGGCGCGCAACATCGAGATCATCCCCGAAATCGACCTGCCGGGGCACAGCCGCAACATCGCGTCGGTGCATCCCGAAATACGCTGCAACTATCCGCCCGACACGGTTTCGACCAACGGTTACGACTACCGTTCGGCGTGGTGCGTGGCCCGCGAAGAGAATTACGCGCTGCTGGCCGACATTCTCGGCGAGTTATGCGCGCTGTTTCCCTCGGAGTACATACACGTCGGCGGCGACGAGGTGGACATGACCCAGTGGAACCGCTGCCCCGACTGTCAGGCGCTGATGAGCCGGCGGGGCATGACCGATCCGCACCGATTGGAAGACCTCTTCATGGAGCGCATGGCGGCGATTCTCGCGGCCAACGGCAAGCGTCCCGGCGTGTGGAACGAAGCCGTGACCACGGGCGGCCTCTCGCGCGAATGTCTCGTATACGGCTGGCAGAGCGTCAAGGCGTGTCTCGACGCTACGGCGAAAGGCTACAAGACCGTGGTGATGCCGGGCGAATACTTCTATTTCGACATGCGGCAGACGCCGCAGGAGGAGGGGCACGACTGGGCGGCGGTCTTCGACGCCAAAAAGGTCTTCGGATTCGACTTTACGGAAAAGGGCTTCAGCGATGAACAGATGCGCAACGTCGTCGGCCTGCAGGGGACGTTCTTCAGCGAAGCCTACGTTTCGCACGAGCCTGAAAAGCCCGACTATCTGGACTACATGTGTTTTCCGCGCATCTGCGCGCTCGCCCGCATAGCTTGGCGCGGCAACTGCGAGGGGTGGGACGCCTATTACAGGGAGCTGACCGACCATTACGACCGCATGGCGGCCATGGGCATCCGCTTCCGGCTTTTCCCGCCCAAGGTAAGCTACAAGGAGGGCGCCTTCACCGTCGTGGCGGACGACGGCTCGGAAATCTTCTACCTCGAAGGCGATTCGCCCGAAGAGCATCGGTACACCGGCCCCATCAAAACCGACAAACCGCATCTCTACCGCTTCCTGACGCGCTACAAGACGGGACGCAGTCCCTATGCGGCCGACAAATCCTACTACAGGACCCTTGCGCCCGCCGTGACGATCACCACCTCGATGGGCGAAAGCACGCAGTTCCCCTACACGAACGCCTCGGCCTACAAGGGACTTGCACGCACGCGCCGCGCCTGCCGTCAGCAGGACTGGATACTCTACACCTATGAACAGCCGGTGAAGTGCCGCGAAATGTTTTTGCAGACGGGAAACCGCCAGCTGCCCAAAACCATTATAACCACCGGTTATGCCGAGGTGTCGTACGACGGCACAACATACGAGCGTGCGGGCGATCTGGAAAAGGGCAGTATAACTTTAAAGCCCGGCCGGCCGGTGAAAGCCGTGCGCATCGTCTCGACCTGCGACGACAACGGTACGCCCTACGTCACGATCCAGCCGCCGCAGATAAAGCCGGTACTGTAAAACGGACCGGAAAAGCGACTATGACACGGGAGGAGCCGCCTTAGCAGAGACAACTAACGCGATACAGTGCGCCTCCTGCCTAAATAAACGATGACAATATCGCACTGCAATACCGCTCGGCATTTCAACGGCCGTATCAATGCGGAGAGTCGGAAAGAGTCGCCGCTCTGACGGCAAAGAGGTAGAAGAGGTATTGCGCGGCATAATAGGTAATCATCACGACACAGGTCCGGCAGGGAACGGGCGCGACGAAGCGTCCCCATGCGATCACGGAGTCGGAAAAGACGAACAACAGGGCCGCAAGGCGGAACCATGCGGCATACGCTCCGCGGTACTGAAGCGCACCGTATAACATTCCCGCGATAACGAGTCCATAAACGGCGACGCCCGCGCGTTCGGCCGGATCGGCGGCGCGGGGAACGATGCAGACGAACAGAAACAGCAGCAGAGCCGTCAGCACCGGCCAGACAAAAGGCCGGGGCGCAAGTTGCGCCTGCGGCAAGAAGTAGCACATGTAGGCTCCGTGCGCCAAAGCGAAAAACAGCATCTGCGGAATGAACATCCCCCCGGCGCCCGCCGCATCGCCAACGGCCGACAACAAGAGCGCCGCGCCGACCGGAATCAGCGGTTTCAGCCGGAGATAAAAGAGCGACAGCGACAGCAGCAGGACCGGATAAGCGACCTTATACGGAATCACCGCCGCCTTGGTAAAGAACAGCGCGGCGCCGGCTGCGAAAAACAGCGTGGTCAGGCAGAGCGTTCGGGAGATTCGTTGCATGGTTTCGGTAAAAAAGCCGCCTGTACTTACGAACAGGCGGCTTCGATTATGGTCAATAAGCTCGTCGGCATGACCGTGGCGGGCGTGTGCCCGCACCGAGATGCGACGAGCGGCATTCGGATTGGGATCAACCGCGGACCTGAGCGCCGCACCGCTGTTCGAACTGCGCGGTGAGGTTCCTCATCGCCTTTTCGATCGTCTTCTCGTCGAGCGTGCGGGTCTTGTCTTCGAGGATGAAGCTCAGGGCGTAGGATTTCTTGCCTTCGGGAAGTTTGTCGCCCTCGTAGACGTCGAACAGCGAAACGCTCTTGAGCAGTTTGCGCTCAGTGGCGAACGCCACGTCGCGCAGCGCCGAGAAGGTCACCTGCTTGTCGATCAGAAGGGCCAAGTCGCGTTTCACTTCGGGGAACTTCGAAAGCTCCTCGGCCGCGATCTTATGCTTGCGGGTCGATTTCACGAGCGCGTCGAAATTCATCTCCAGATAGTAAACATCCTGCTTGACGTCGAGCCGGCGGCGGATTTTAGCACTTACCGTGCCGATCTGCAGCAGCTCCTTGCCGCCAAGCGACATCGAGAGCGCCTCGCCGAAGAGGTCGTTCTGGAGCGTCTCGGTCCGGAGCGCATAGATATCGATGCCGAAGCGGCGCAGGAGTTTCTCGGCCACGGCGCGCAGCGTGAAGAACGACGCGGCCTGCGGCCGGGCGTTCCACGACGCAGGCTCGGCCACGCCCGTCACGGCGATCGCCAGACGGTACTCCTCGGAGTAGGCCGCGAGGCGGTTCTCCTCCGAGCGTTTCGACTCATCGTAGAAATAGCAGTTGCCGAACTCGTAGAGTTTCAGGTCGCCGTTCTTGCGGTTGGCGTTGAGCTGCACGGCTTCGAGCATGTTGAACAGCAGCGTCTGGCGCATCACGTTCAGGTCGGCGCTCAGCGGATTGAGGATGCGCACGCAGTTTTCGGGCTTGTAGGATTCCAGCCCCTCGTAGTAGGCCGCCTTGGTCAGCGAGTTGGACATGATCTCGGTGAAGCCGTTGGAGGTCAGGAAATCGGCAGCGAGATTCATCAGCTTGCTGCGGTCGGGCTTCGGCGCATAGGAGAGCGTCGAGCGGACGCGCGAGGGAATCTCGACATTGTTGTAGCCATAGATGCGGAGAATATCCTCGACGAGGTCGGCTTCGCGCTGCACGTCCACGCGGTAGGGCGGCACGGCGACACTCAGCACACCCTCTTTCTCGGCGAGAATCTTCACTTCCAGCGCGGCGAGGATCGTGCGGACCGTATCTTCGGGAATCTTCTTGCCGATCAGCGAGTCGATGCGGGCGAAGGAGATGTCGAATTTGAAGTCTTCGACAGGATTGGGATAGATGTCGGTAATGTCGCTCGAAATCTCGCCCCCGGCCAGCTCCTTCATCAGCAGAGCGGCGCGCTTGGCGGCATAGACCTGCATGTTGGGATCGACGCCGCGCTCGAAGCGGAACGACGAATCGGTGTTCAGGCCGAAACGCTTGGCCGTCTTGCGCACCCACACGGGATTGAAATAGGCGCTCTCGATAAATACGTCGGTCGTCGTGTCGCCGATGCCCGAATCCAGTCCGCCGAAGACTCCGGCGATGCACATCGGACGCTCGGCCGAGCAGATCATCAGATCGTCGGCCGTCAATTTTCGCTCCACGCCGTCCAACGTCACGAAAGGCGTGCCTTCGGCGCAGGTGCGGACCACGACTTCGCGGCCTTCGATCTTCGCCGCGTCGAACGCGTGCAGGGGCTGCCCCAGCTCGAAGAGCACGAAGTTGGTGATATCGACCAGATTGTTCTTGGGATTGATGCCCGCGGCGCGCAGGCAGTTCTGCATCCACTCAGGCGAAGGGCCTATCTTGCAGTTCTTCACCGTCACGCCCGCATAGCGGGGGGCCGCTTCGTGGTTCTCGACGCGGACGGTCACCGGCAGGTCATGGTTGTCGGGAGCGAAGGCCGAGACGTCGGGCATCTTCACTTCGGCGTTCAGGCCCTGACTCCTGAGGTAAGCCGCCAGATCACGCGCCACGCCGATATGCGACGCGGCGTCGACGCGGTTGGGGGTGAGTCCCACCTCGATCAGGTAGTCGTCCTCGATGCCGAGGTATTCTTTGGCCGTCATGCCGACGCGGGCGTCGGCCGGAAGTTCCATAATGCCGTCGTGCGAGGCCCCGATGCCCAGTTCGTCCTCGGCGCAAAGCATGCCGAGCGACTCCACGCCGCGGATCTTGCTGCGTTTGATCTTGAATTCCTCGTCGCCGCCGCCGGGGTAGAGCACCGTGCCGACCGTGGCGCAGAGCACCTTCAGCCCGGCCCGGCAGTTGGGCGCGCCGCAGACGATCTGCAGGAGATCACCGGCGCCGACATCGACCGTCGTGAGGTGCAGGTGGTCCGAATCGGGATGGTCCGTGCAGGTCAGCACCTCGCCGACCACGACGCCGTGAAGCCCGCCCTTTACGGTCTCGATCTTCTCGAAACCCTCGACTTCGAGTCCGATGTCGGTCAGTATCCGTGCGATTTCTTCGGCCGGAAGATCGGTGTCGAGATAGCGTTTAAGCCAGTTATACGAAATATTCATAATTAAAAGCTTTAATGTTCCTCTTGCAGTTCAACATGCCGGACCGCCTTCCCCGCGGCGGAAGGCCGCGTTTGCAGGTCCGGCCGCCCCGGAATCCCCGCCAAGGCGGGGAGTGCCGCCGTCACAGCGTCCGGAACGGCATGCTAAAATCGAACAAAGATACATAAAAATTGTTAATCTCGTCGAGATTGGCGCACTAAATCGCGCCGGCGCTTCCGACCGGCTTTTCGACGGACGGGCACGGAAAAGGGGAGGACGCCATATATGTAGGTATCGAAAATATCCGCCGAAAAATTTGGATTTAAGGATCGGACCCGCTATATTTGCCGAAAAGAATATGATTCGCAATTTCAACATACAGGCTTGGTGGTGGCGCTCGTTGACTCTCGTGGACAATGAGTGCGGCTCCGTGCGTGTATAGTTGAAACCTGATACCAGCCACAAGCCCGTTGTTTACGAGAGAGTAAACAGCGGGCTTTTTCTTTTGCACTTTCACAAAACAAACGGAAAAATAAAAAAGAGTATGAAAACGAAAAAATTCTGCCTGACCGAGAATCAGATGCCCACGCAATGGTACAACATCGTGGCCGACATGCCCAACAAACCGCTGCCCCCGCTGCATCCCGCGACCAAGCAGCCCGTAACCAAAGAGCAGATGAGCGCCATTTTCGCCGAAGAGCTGATCGATCAGGAGATGTCCGCGGAGCGGTTCATCGACATTCCCGAAGAGGTGCAGGAGATTTACAAAATATGGAGACCCACGCCGCTCGTGCGGGCTACGGGGCTGGAGAAGGCGCTCGGCACGCCCGCGAAAATCTATTTCAAGAACGAGAGCGTCTCACCGGCCGGATCGCACAAGCCCAACACCGCAGTGCCGCAGGCCTACTACAACTACAAGCAGGGCATCCGCCGCCTGACCACCGAGACGGGCGCGGGGCAGTGGGGCGCAGCGATCGCATTCGCAGCCAAGCATTTCGGCATAGACCTGCAGGTTTACATGGTCAAGGTCAGCTATGAGCAGAAACCCTACCGGCGGCTGATGATGAACACTTGGGGCGCCGAGTGCATCGCATCGCCCAGCACGCTCACGGCATCGGGCCGTGCGGCGCTTGAACGCGACCCGAACTGTTCGGGAAGCCTCGGACTGGCCATTTCGGAGGCGATCGAAGTGGCGCTGCAACACCCCGAAGATACGCGGTACTGTCTGGGAAGCGTGCTGAACCACGTCATCCTGCATCAGACCGTGATCGGACAGGAAGCCGTGGCGCAGATGGAGATGGCCGACGCCGAGCCTGACGTGGTGATCGGATGCTTCGGCGGCGGCAGCAACTTCGCGGGACTGGGATTCCCGTTCCTGCGCAAGAACCTCACGGAAGGCAAAAAAATCCGGATCGTGGCGGTCGAGCCGTCGAGCTGCCCGAAACTCACGCGCGGCAGTTTCCAGTACGACTTCGGCGACGTGGCGGGATTCACGCCCCTGCTGCCGATGTATACGCTGGGGCACGATTTCCAGCCGTCGGACATCCACGCGGGCGGACTGCGTTACCACGGCGCGGGGTCGATCGTCAGCCAGCTGCTCAAAGACGGACTCGTCGAAGCGCAGTCGCTGCCGCAGACCGAGACCCTCGCCGCAGGCATTCTCTTCGCCAAGACCGAGGGCATCATCCCGGCGCCGGAATCGACGCACGCCATCGCCGCGGCCATCCGCGAAGCCATGCAGGCCAAAGAGGAGGGGACGCCCAAGACGATTCTGTTCAACCTCTCAGGCAACGGCGTGATCGACCTCTACGCCTACGAACAGTATCTGGCGGGAGCGCTGAAAGACTATGCGCCGGGGGATGCGGAAATCGCAAAGACGGTCAGCCGGCTGGAGCAGCTGATATGACCGGGACCGACGATACCGCAAATAAAAAAAGACAGCCCGCAATGGGTTGTCTTTTTATTTTGACACCGGCGGTTTCGGGACCGGAAGCCGGTCTGCATCCAAACGGAAGGGTGTGCATGCAAATCCCGCGCTTCGACACGGTCGTCATTACCTCGACCCCAGCCAGAGGAAGAACATGCCGACGAGGATAAAGGCCAGATCGAAGGCTTTGGAGCGGAGGTTGTGCTCGCGGAACAGCACGGCGCCACACAAGAAAGAGACGACGACCGAACTGCGGCGGACCATCGACACGACGGAGACCATGGCGTCGGGCTGGTGCAGGGCGTAGAAATAGGCGAAATCGGCCAGCACGAGGAAGAACGAGATCAGCGGAATGGCCCAAGTCCAGTGGAACGGGGTGGTCGTACGGCGGCGCGGCCACCAGAGGATGCCGACGACGACCGACATCAGGCCGAACAGATAGAGGTTGCACCAGCCCTGCACGAAGACCGGGTCGAGGCGCGCCATGATATATTTGTCGTACAGTCCGCTTACGACGGCGGCCAGAGCCGCCACCGCGATACAGAGTATCCAGACGTTGTGACGGAAATCGACCCCTTCGCGGCGGCTCGAACGGCTCAGCAGGAAGAGCGAGAGGAGGGTCAGCACGACGCCGGTCCACTGGCAGGCGTTGAGCCGCTCGCCGAAGATGAGCATGGCGCCGACAAGCACCATGACGGGGCGCGTGGCATTGATCGGACCGACGATGGTAATCGGCAGGTGCTTCATGGCGAAATAGCCGAAAATCCACGAAGTGAGGACGATGACCGCTTTAAGCAGCACCAGTCCGTGCGCCCGGAGCGTGCCCGAAGAGGCGGCCAGTATCGTGCCGTCGAACCACCCGAAGCCGCACTCGGCCGAGACGATCATCGGCAGCAGGAAAAGCGCCGAGAAGAGGGTGTTGAGCAGCAGCACCGGAAGCACCGCATTCCCCGTGAGGGATTGCTTCTTGGCCGCATCGTAAAAGCCCAGCAGCGCGGCGGAGGTGAAGGCGAGGGTCAGCCACATAATGCGAATTCGGCGGATTGACGTCCGGTTCGGTTCGGGAGCGTTCGGCGGTTCGGGTTACAGACGGCCCGTCTACCGGATTTCGTCGCTGTAAACCGCGCCCGGAAGGTCGTGGAGGTTGTAGCGCGACGCCATCGACATGCCGTAGGCCCCGGCCGACTTGAGGGTCAGCAGATCGCCGCGGCGGGTCTTGCGAAGCGTGACGTTTTCGTCGAATACGTCGGTCGATTCGCAGGCCGTGCCAACGATGGTGTACTTTTCGCGCGCCTCGTCTTCCGAGGTGATGTTTTCGATGTTGTGGTACGAACCGTAAAGCGCGGGACGGATCAGCTCGGTCATGCTGGCATCGACGATCACCAGCTTGCGGCCCGTGGCGGTGGTCTTGTTGAAAAGCACCGTCGTAATCAGCTCGCCGCACTCGGCGACGATCGAACGGCCGAACTCGAAATGCACTTCGCGGTCGCCGACGGCGAGGTGGTTGTGCACGATCGAGAAGAGCGACGCGAAGTTGGGAATAGGCTCGTTCTCAGGCACGTCGTAATTGACGCCCAAGCCGCCGCCGACATCGACGAAGCGGAACGAGAAGCCCAGCTTTTCGAGGTTCTCGACGATGACGTTCACCTTGTTGCACATGTTCTCGAACACATGCAGCTCGCGGATCTGCGAACCGATATGCAGGTGGATGCCTACGATCCGGATGTTTTTGAGCGATTTGATCTCCTTGGCATGCTCAAGCACCTCTTCATATGAAATGCCGAACTTACTGTCGGCCTGACCGGTATCGATGCAGTGATTGGTCTTGGGATCGATGTCGGGGTTGATGCGCAGCGCCACGTCGGTCTTCTTGCCGGCCTCGCCCGCAAGCCGGTCCACGAGTTCCAGCTCCTCGATCGATTCGCAGTTGATCGCCATGATCTCCTGTCCGATGGCGTAGCGAAGCTCCTTGTCGCGCTTGCCGACACCGGCGTAAACGATACCCTTGGGGTCGAATCCGGCTTCGACGGCCTTGCGCAGCTCGTTGCCGCTCGCGCAGTCGATGCCCAGCCCGTATTCACGGATAATAGCCAGCAGATGGTCGTCGTAGTTGGCTTTGATGGCGTAATGCACCTTGTAGCCGTACTTTTTGGACTCGTAGACGACGCTTTCGAGGGTCTGGCGCAACAGCGCCGTATCATAGAGATAGAAGGGGGTTTCGTAGCCCCGAAGCTTTTGTGCGATTTGTCTGCTCAGCATTTTATCCTAACTTTTACCTGATTGAAGTTGCAAATATAAGCTATTTGGTTTATTTGAGCAAATCCGCGATTATTCCGGCGGCCAGCGTGAGGCTCGCAAGGCCGTTGAGCGTGCCGAAAGCGATGCCGATATTGCGCTGGCGCGAGGGCGTCACGAGCAGGTGTTCGAGCACCAGCAGGCCCGTGAAAATCCCGGCTCCGATCCAGAACCACGCCGAACCGGGGCAGCAGGAGGCGAACCACAACAGGGCGGCGACGCTCACGGCGTGCAGGCCGCAGCTCAACGCCAGCGCCGTGCGGGCCGAAAAGCGCGCGGGAATGGAGTGCAGGCCCCTTTCGCGGTCGAAGGCGGCGTCCTGCAGGGCGTAGATGATGTCGAAGCCGCCGCACCACGTCATCACCAGCAGCGAGAGGATGCAGGGTTCGAGGGCGATACGCCCCGTGACGGCGATATAGGCCCCGACGGGCGCGATGCCGAGCGAAAGCCCCAGCACCAGATGGGCCAGCGCGGTAAAGCGTTTGCAGTAGCTGTAGAACAGAATGATGAACAGCGCCACGGGTGACAGCAGGGCCGTCAGCAGGTTGATCGTCGAAGCGGCGGCGATGAACAGCAGGGCATTGACCGCCACGAAGCGAAGGGCATGCCGGGGCGGAATCACGCCGGCGGGGATTTCGCGGCCCGCGGTGCGGGGATTTTCGGCGTCGATGCGACGGTCGGCCCAGCGGTTGAAGCCCATGGCCGTATTGCGGGCGAAGACCATGCAGAGCAGGACCTGCACCGCGCGCGTGAGCCACCACGCAGCGTCGTGCGCCCCGGCGGGCAGCGTCGCATAGGCGTAGACAAAGCCGACGGCGGCGAAAGGCATGGCGAAGATCGTATGGGCGAACTTCACCAGCGAAAGGTATTTCGATACGGTATTCATGCGGAAACGGTGTTTGCGGCTGCAAAGATAGCGAAAGCCGAGGGCAATCGCAAAACGAGTTCGGATTGCCGGGACGGGCCGGAAAAGCGGGGCGGCACCGGCGCGACGAAAGGAGAAAATCAGGATCGCACGATTTTCCGGCGGGGCAGGGCGGACGCATCCCCGGAAATCCAAAATAATTCGTATATTTGCACACATTTTTAGATGAATATATGAAGAACATACGCAATTTTTGCATCATAGCCCACATCGACCACGGAAAGAGCACATTGGCGGACCGTCTGTTGGAAAAAACCAACACCCTGAACCAGCGCGAAATGCAGGCGCAGGTGCTCGACGATATGGACCTCGAACGCGAAAAGGGCATCACCATCAAGAGCCACGCAATCCAGATGGAATACAAGGCCCGCGACGGACAGCTGTATACGCTCAACCTGATCGACACTCCGGGACACGTGGACTTCTCGTACGAAGTTTCGCGCGCCATCGCCTCGTGCGAAGGCGCGCTGCTGGTGGTGGACGCCACGCAGGGCATTCAGGCGCAGACCATATCGAACCTCTATCTGGCTGTGGGACACGACCTCGAAATCATCCCCGTACTGAACAAGATCGACATGGACTCGGCCATGATCGACGAGGTGAAGGATCAGGTGATCGACCTGATCGGATGCAAAGACGAGGACATCCTGCTGGCGTCGGGCAAGACGGGGCTGGGCGTCGAGGAGGTGCTCGAAGCGATCGTACAGCGCATTCCGGCGCCTGAGGGCGACGAGAACGCACCGCTGCAGGCGCTGATCTTCGACTCGGTGTTCAACCCGTTCCGCGGCATCATCGCCTATTACCGCGTCTTCAACGGCCGGATCCGCAAAGGCGAGCACGTGAAGTTTTTCAACACGGGCAGTCAGTACGACGCCGACGAGGTGGGCGTGCTGAAACTCAAGATGCAGCCCCGCGACGAGATCAAGGCCGGAGACGTGGGGTATATCTGCTCAGGCATCAAGACCTCGTCGGACGTGAAGGTCGGCGACACGATTACGACGGTGACGAACCCCGCGCGGGAAGCGATCGCCGGATTCGAGGACGTGAAGCCGATGGTCTTCGCGGGCGTCTATCCCGTCGAAGCCGACCAGTACGAAGACCTGCGCGCGTCGCTGGAGAAACTCCAGCTGAACGACGCGTCGCTGACATTCGAGCCGGAGAGTTCGCTGGCGCTGGGATTCGGATTCCGCTGCGGATTCCTCGGACTGCTCCACATGGAGATCATTCAGGAGCGCCTCTACCGCGAATTCGACATGGACGTCATCACGACCGTGCCCAACGTGTCGTACCGCATCACCACGACGCAGGGCGACGTGGTGGAGGTGCACAACCCGTCGGGACTGCCCGAAGTGACCAAGATCGCCAAGATCGAGGAACCCTATATCCTCGCGCAGATCATCACCAAGTCCGAATTTCTGGGCAACGTCATCAAACTCTGCATCGACAAGCGCGGCGTGATGAAAAACCAGACCTTCATCACGCAGGACCGCGTGGAGATCAACTTCGACATGCCCCTTTCGGAGATCGTCTTCGACTTCTACGACAAGCTCAAGAGCATTTCGAAAGGCTATGCGTCGTTCGACTACCACCGCACGGGATACCAGCCGTCGAAGCTCGTCAAGCTGGACATCCTGCTCAACGGCGAACCGGTCGATGCGCTTTCGTCGCTCACCTATACGGACCACGCCTACGACTTCGGACGCAAGATGTGCGAGAAACTCAAGGAGCTGATCCCGCGCCAGCAGTTCGACATCGCCATACAGGCCGCCATCGGCGCCAAGATCATCGCCCGCGAGACGGTGAAGGCCGTGCGCAAGGACGTGACGGCCAAGTGCTACGGCGGCGACATCTCGCGCAAGCGCAAGCTGCTCGAAAAACAGAAGAAGGGCAAGAAGCGCATGCGCCAGATCGGCAACGTGGAGGTGCCGCAGTCGGCATTCCTCGCCGTATTGAAAATGGACTAAACGAACCGACCATGAAGAAGACCATCATCGACCTGTTCGAAGGCTCCGTGGAGAAATACGGCGCCAAGACATTCCTGCTGGAGAAGAAACACCGGGCGTTCGAGCCTACGACCTACGCCGAGACCAAGGAGCTGGCCTTGGAGACCGGGGCCGGACTGGCAGCGATCGGGATTCGCCCCAAGGACAAAGTCGCCATACTGGCCGAAGGGTCCAACGCATGGATCGTCTCGGAGCTGGGCATGTTCTACGCCGGGGCGGTCAGCGTGCCGCTGTCGGTCAAGCTCGAAGAGTCGAACGACCTGCTGTTCCGCATGCGCCACGCCGAAGTGAAGGCGCTGTTCGTATCGAAATACCAGCTGCCGAAAATCCGCCGCATACGCGCCGAGCTGCCCGAAGTCAAGCATATCATCGTCATAGGCCACATACCGCTGGAGCCGGGCGAAACCGCGCTGGGAACGCTCCGCAGGCTGGGCCGCGACTACCTGTCGAAGCACCGCGAGGAGTTCCTCGCCATCGGACGGGGGATCGGGAACGACGACTATGCGACGATCACCTACACGTCGGGCACCACGGCCGATCCCAAGGGCGTCGTGCTGACGCACCGCAACTACACGGCCAACGTCGAGCAGTCGCTCTCGCGCATCGACATTCCGTCGTCGTTCCGGACGCTCATCATACTGCCGCTGGACCACTGCTTCGCACACGTCGTGGGGTTCTACATCATGATCGCATGCGGCGCCACGGTGGCGACGGTGCAGGTCGGCGCGACGCCGATGGAGACGCTCAAGAACATTCCGCAGAATATCCGCGAAGTGCGCCCGCACTTCCTGCTGTCGGTGCCGGCGCTGGCCAAGAATTTCCGCAAGAACATCGAGGGTTCGATCCGCGCCAAGGGCCGCTTCACGGAGCGGCTGTTCAATCTGGCGCTCCGCACGGCCTACCTATATAATAAGGACGGCTACGGCCGGGGGCAGGGCTGGCGCGTCCTGCTGTGGCCTGCGGTCAGGCTGTTCGACGCCGTGCTGTTCCGCAAGGTGCGCGAAGCCTTCGGCGGAAGCCTGCGCTTCTTCGTGGGCGGGGGCGCGCTGCTCGACGCGGAGCTGCAGCGGTTCTTCTACGCCATCGGCATTCCGATGTTTCAGGGATACGGACTTTCGGAGGCCACGCCCGTCATCTCGACCAATTCGCCCAAATACCACTGGCACCGTTTCGGCTCGTCGGGCAAAATCCTGATTCCGCTCGACCTGAAAATCGTGGACGAAGCGGGCCGGGAGGTGCCGCGCGGGGAAAAGGGCGAAATCGTGATCCGCGGCGAAAACGTAATGGCCGGTTACTGGAAGAATCCCGAAGCTTCGGCCGAGACCGTGCGCGACGGATGGCTGCACACGGGCGACATGGGGTATGTCTCGAAGGACGACTTCCTCTATGTGCTGGGCCGCTTCAAAAGCCTGCTGATCGCTTCGGACGGAGAGAAATACAGCCCCGAAGGAATGGAAGAGGCGATCGTGGACAAATCGCCCTACATCGACCAGATCATCATACACAACAACCAGAGTCCGTTTACGGGTGCCATCGTCGTGCCGAACCGCGAAGCGCTGCGGCGGGAGCTGGACAGCCGCGGGATCGCGGGCGAAAAGCGGGCGGAGACGGCGGCGGAGATCCTCGGCGGCGAAATCGACCGTTACCGGGCCGGCGGCGTATTCGGCGGGGAGTTCCCCGAACGCTGGCTGCCGGCGGGACTGGCCATCGTGGACGAACCGTTCACCGAGCAGAACGGGCTGGTGAACAGCACGATGAAGGTCATGCGCAACAAGGTGGAAGCGCATTTCGGCGACCGTCTCGATTACCTTTACACGCCCGAAGGCCGCAGTCTCAAAAATGCGAAAAACCTCGCATCGCTGAAAAAAATCGTGGCGTAAAGGTAAATTTACCGCCCCGAAACCTTGAAAAATCGAAAAATGCGGAGTATATTTGTACTCCGAAATGCGGGAGTAGCTCAGTGGTAGAGCATCAGCTTCCCAAGCTGAGGGTCGCGGGTTCGACCCCCGTTTCCCGCTCATAAAGCCCTGCGAAGGAGGGCAAACGTGCAAAAACCTTGTGTATCGACGATACGCAAGGTTTTTGCATTTCCGGAGGTGACTGCAAGTTCCCGACGAGATCCGGTTTCAAACCGACGCCATGCAAACAAGGGAACGGGAGCCTGTCTGCCTGCGCGGCGGCCTTGCCGGGACCGGCGGTCGGTTTCTTGCGCGGAATCGGTTTCGAAAAAAAACTTCGCGGTTTCGTTTCGAATCCCGGATTTTTTTGATAGATTTGTAGACGGAGGGGACGGCAACCCCGCGCCGGGCGGAGAAAACAGCACAAAAACACAAGCATATGGAACAATACATTTTGGCATTGGATCAGGGAACGAGCAGCTCCCGTGCGATCGTATTCGACCGCAAAGGGCTGATTCGCTCGGTCGCGCAGCGCGAATTCACCCAGCTGTTTCCCAAACCGGGATGGGTCGAGCACAATCCGCACGAGATATGGTCGTCGCAGGCGTCGGTCATCGCCGAAGCGATCGCCGCAATCGACATCAACGGACTGAACATCGCGGGCATAGGCATCACCAACCAGCGCGAAACCACGATCGTATGGGATGCGGAGACCGAAGAGCCGGTCTACAACGCCATCGTCTGGCAGGACCGCCGGACCTCGGAGTACTGCGACCGGCTGAAAGCCGACGGCAAAACCGAATTCATCCGTGAAAAAACGGGACTGATAATCGACGCCTATTTCAGCGCGACGAAGATAAAATGGATTCTGGACAACGTCGCCGGAGCGCGCGAACGGGCCGAGAAGGGCAAGCTGATGTTCGGCACGGTCGATACGTGGCTGATCTGGCGGCTGACGCGCGGCGAGGTGCATGTGACGGACGTGAGCAATGCGTCGCGTACGATGCTTTTCAACATCCATACACTGCAGTGGGACGAGGAGCTGCTGGAACTGTTCGATATTCCGGCTTCGATGATGCCCGCGGTGAAGTCGTCGAGCGAAGTGTACGGAGCGACCAAGACCACGATTTTCGCGCACAAGGTGCCCATCGCGGGAATTGCGGGCGACCAGCAGGCGGCCCTGTTCGGGCAGATGTGCGTCGAGCCGGGGTCGGTGAAGAACACGTACGGCACGGGGTGTTTTCTGCTGATGAACAGCGGCGAGAAGCCGATCGCCTCGGCGAACAACCTGCTGACGACCATCGCTTGGAAGATCGGCGACAAGGTCGACTACGCCCTCGAAGGGAGCATCTTCGTCGGCGGCTCGGTCGTACAGTGGCTGCGCGACGGGCTGGGGATCATCCGCTCGTCGTCGGAAATCGAAGAGCTGGCGGCGTCGGTGCCCGACACCAACGGCGTCTACTTCGTGCCCGCGCTGACGGGGCTTGCGGCCCCGTACTGGGACCAGTATGCGCGGGGCGCGATAAGCGGCATCAGCCGCGGCACGACGGCGGCGCATATCGCGCGGGCGGCGCTGGAAGGGATTGCCTATCAGACGCTCGACATCGTCGGGGCCATGCAGCGCGATTCGGGCATCACGCTCCGGGAGCTGAAAGTGGACGGCGGCGCGGCGCGCAACGACCTGCTGATGCAGTTCCAGTCGGACCTGCTGGACACGCGCGTCATACGCCCCAGCGTGACGGAGACCACGGCGCTGGGCGCGGCTTACCTCGCAGGGCTGGCGGTAGGGTATTGGGACAGCATCGACGACATCAAACGGCAGTGGCAGGCCGAGCGTATCTTCGAGCCGACGACCGACCGGGCGCATATCGCCGAGGCCGTGGAGGGCTGGAAAGACGCCGTACGGCGGGTATTGCGCAGTTAAACCAACCAATCGGAACCGCATATGGAAATCACATTTTTCACCAAATGCCTGTTCGAGTTCATCGGAACGCTCGTGCTGGTACTGCTGGGCGACGGGGTAGTGGCCTCGACGGTCCTGAAACAATCGAAAGGGTACAACGGCGGCTGGATCGTAATCACCATCGCGTGGGGACTGGCCGTGATGTGCGGCGTACTGATCGCGGGACCCTATTCGGGCGCACACCTCAATCCGGCGCTCAGCATCGGGCTGGCCGCCGCGGGTTCGTTCCCGTGGGCGTCGGTGCCGGGATACGTCGCGGCGCAGCTGCTGGGCGGATTCTGCGGCGCAGTGCTGGTATACATCTATTATAAGGACCACTTCGACGCGACGGACGATCCGGGTGCGAAGCTCGGCGTGTTCTGCACCATGCCCGCCATCATGGACAAGCCGCGGAACCTCTTCTGCGAATTCGTCGGAACGTTCCTGCTGGTATTCGTGATTCTGGCCATCGGCAACGAACAGAACACGCCCGAAATAGGGCTGGGGAGTCTGGGGAGCCTGCCGGTGACGATGCTGATCATGGCGATCGGCATGTCGCTGGGCGGAACGACGGGTTATGCGATCAATCCGGCACGCGACCTGCCGCCCCGCATAGCCCACAGCATCCTGCCCATCAGAGCGAAAGGGCCGAGCGGCTGGGGATACAGCTGGGTGCCCGTCGCAGGCCCCGTACTGGGCGCGCTCGCGGCGGCGCTGGTCTACGGATGCGTCTATATCTGCGGCTGAGCGGAGACGCGACACGATGAAAACGACCCTCGACGGGGTCGTTTTTTTGTTGCCGCACGTGTCAGGTCATGCAAAAACGGAGTTTCACCGCAGGCGGATTTTCCCCGAACCGAGGGAAGAGGGAGGAAATGGCATGCGCCGTCCGGGCGAATCCTGCCGAACCCGGACGGTGGGGCGGCAGAACGAGGCGGCAAGACGGAGCGGCAGGACGGAGGGCAGGACGGAGCGGCAGGACGGTGCGGCAGGACGGAGCGGCAAGACGGAGCGGCAGGACGGGGCGGCAGGACGGAGCGGCAGGACGGTGCGGCAGGACGGAGCGGCAAGACGGAGCGGCAGGACGGGGCGGCAGGACGGGGCGGCAGAAAAAGAGGGGGAGGGCAAAGCCGGGTCATCGCAGCGGACAGGTCCGGGGGCGCCGCCCGCACAAACAAAAAACGGGCGAGACCATCGGTCCCGCCCGTTTTAGCACCGGGATTCCAACCGCCGGGAGCCGCCGGACAGCGAAAAAGCGCACGGAGAAGCGGCCCGGCATCTGCAAAAGGCCAACGCACAGGTTCTCAATACGCTGTTCGGACACCGGGAAGGGTGCAATATTATCCGCACGGCCGCCGTTAGTAAAATAACAGAACGCAACTTTTCGATCTTTTTACATTCCGATCATTCTTTCCAAGTGCACAGCCGGACCCGTCCGTGGTCTTTCCCGTTCCCGGAACTGTGCCCGGAGGCCGAGCGGGTCTCCGTTTCCGCAAATCTTCGCAGGCATCGTGCGGCCTTTGATTTGCGGTTTTCTATCTTGTGCACGATTTCACACAAAATTCTATTCTATGACGTATTCACCGGATTCAGTCGGCATGCACCGACACACGTTTACGGGGCGGGCCGCATTCACGGGGCAGCCCCGCAGTAAAACGCCCCCCGATTTCATGTCCTGCTTCGCACTCCACGTCGCCGAGTGCGAACAAACGGGAAGAGACGGTTCCGCCGCAAACTACCTGACGGCATACCGCATGCTCGTCAAATACATGAACGGCCGCAAACTGCTGCCCGAACAATTTACCGCCGAATGGCTCGAACGTTACGAACGATGGCTTCTGGCAAGAGGACTGGGGACAAACAGCGTCGTGTTCCACATGCGCTACCTGCGGGCCGTCTACAACAAGGCCGCGGACAGGGGCAGCTTCATCGCATCCCGCGGCAATCCGTTCTACCGCAGGCATATCAGGCAGGTGGCGACCCGCAAGCGCGCGCTGCCGCGCGAAACGCTCAGGCGGATCAGCGACGCCGACCTGTCAGAACTGCATCCGAAATATGCGCTGGCGCGCGACCTCTTCATGTTCAGCTTCTACACCCGCGGCATGTCGTTCGTGGACATGATCTATCTGCGAAAAAGCGACATCAGCGACGGTGTGCTGACATACAAACGAAAGAAAACCGGCCAGACGCTCACGCTGCGCATCGAACCGCCCCTGCAGCGCATCATCGACCGTTACAACGGCGATTCACCTTATATACTGCCCGTGCTCGCCCGCGACGACAGTTACCGCGCCTACCGTCAGCAGCAGCGCGAACTGAACAAATTCATCCGGAAGATCGGCGCGATGCTGGAAATTTCCGAACCGCTGACATTCTATGCGGCACGCCATTCATGGGCGACGCTGGCACGCGACTGCGGCACGCCGCTGACGGTCATCAGCGCCGGCATGGGCCACACCTCCGAACGAACGACGCGCATCTATCTGGCGCAGCTCGATCACGACGTCATCGACAAGGCCAATCGGAAAATCATCAACCTGTAACGATCAGGCCGATTCAGGCAGCGTTCGGATTTTTCTGGTATCAGGAAAAAATTTTGCAGAAGCGAGAAACAAGGCCCATTACTGTAAATAATGTGTCTTCGGAACGTAAACAATTGTTTTATAATCATTTCCCGTCATCGGCAAAAATAGGATTATTTATAATCACAACCAAACATTTCATGCAAAAAAATTTACGCATCACAGCTAATTAACTGACTTTTAGCGTAATAACCCGTCCCTTGTTTAAAAAATCGAAAATCCGGACACCGCATTCGATTTTTTCTCCCGCAATTGTGTCCGAATCTGCTATTTAGCATCTGACAACCAGCATTTTACACGAACAAGACCCATTATTTACAGTAAGGGGTCTCGGAGACGCAGTGTAACTATCTGACTAAAAGGCTGGTACAAATTGACACTTTCACTCAAGATTTTATGGGCAGTAAAGATTCTGCTCGCACTCCGCAAGGCGTCGGAAGCCGGCGCCCCTCCCATGAAGAGCCGCGAACTGATGGCGGCATGTCTGAATCCGGGCGCGGACACCTACATGTACCGCCGGGTCCTGCGCGAACTCGTCACCAAAACCGACTATGCGACCTGCATCATCCAGTCGGGCAGGACCTACTATGAATGGAACCGCAACCTGCGGCCGACGCTCTACGACCTGACGCTGCGGCTGGAAGGCGGAATGCACGAGGTCACGAACGGCTTCTGGTCATACGAGAACAGCCACCTCCTGCAACCCTTATACAAGGCGAACAGGCAGTACGAATCGCTGACGCGCGAATATCTTTCCAACATCCATATCGACGAACTCGACTCCCCGGCGCGCTCCGCGCGCAATAGGGCCGGACAGCCGTACGCATACCTGACTGCGGCCGAACCGACGGAACGACACATCAATCACCAATAAACATTAAAAAATGAAACGTCTCTACCTCATTGCATTATTCGCCCTCGTCTGCGGCGGCGCTTCGGCGCAGGAGAACGGCAACCGGGATGCGCAAAACCGCGTCGTACGCGGCCCCTACGAAACCAACCGGCTCTCCGACAACATTTTCGTCGGCATCGCCGGAGGTATAAACCTCTATTTCGGCGAGCACGACTCTCAGGGAAAATTCGGCAAACGGCTGGCTCCGGCGCTGGACATTCACGTCGGCAAATGGTTCACCCCCTCGATCGGCGCGCGCGTCGGATACACCGGCCTGCAGGCCAAAGGCTGGACCACCACCGGAACCATGTACGCGAAAAAGCAGGACGGCGACTGGTTTGAGGAGAAGTTCGGCGTGTCGTACCTGCATGCGGACGCTCTGTGGAACTTCTCGAACGCCGTGGGCGGCTACAAGGAGGAGCGCACGTGGAACTTCGTGCCTTTCGCCGGCGTGGGCTGGGCCCGCTCCTACGGCAACGACACCCATGACAACGAAATCGGATTCGACGTCGGCCTGCTGAACGTCGTGCGTCTGTGCAAGGCGCTCGACCTCACGCTCGAAACGCGCTGTCTGCTGGTAAACCAGCGTTTCGACGGCGTATCGGGCGGCCGTATCGGAGAGGGAATGCTTTCGGTCACCGCAGGTTTGGCGTACAAATTCAACCGCCGCGGATTCACACGCGCCTCGAAACCGCAGGCGGTGGATTTCACGCCTTACCTCGACCGGATCAGGCGTCTCGAAGAGAACAACAACGACCTCGCATCGAAAAACACGGCGCTCAGCGACGAGAACGAGAAGCTGCGCAGCATGCCGCCCAAGGTCGTAGCTAAGGAGAAGGTCGCCGCATCGCCCGTTGCGCTCTTCTTCAAGATCGGCAGGGCCACGCTCGACAGCAAGGAGCTGACGAACCTCGAATTCTATGTCAGGAACGCCATGAAGGCCGACAAGGAGAAGACCTTCACGCTGATCGGTTCGGCGGACAAGGCAACGGGCAGCAAGGAGCTGAACCAGCGTCTGAGCGAACAGCGGATGGAGTATGTCTACGACCTGCTGAAGAACAAATACGGCATCGCGCCCGAACGCCTGATCAAGAAGGCCGAAGGCGATACGAACAACCGTTTTGCCGAGCCGGAGCTGAACCGCGCCGTCATCGTGGAATAACCCCCGAAAACGACCGATTCATGTCCCGGACCGCAGCAACCGTCACGAATGAAACGCCCTCCGGGGCGGCGCATCACCTGCTGGCATATCTGGAGGAGGGGAGGGTGCGCGTGTACGCTCCCCGCCGGCAGAGCCTCTGGATCATGCAGCAGCTCCCGCAGGCGGAGGAGCAGAGGATCGAAACCCAGCTCCGCGAACTGCACCGGACCGGGAGGCGGACGGCCGTGGTGGAGGTGCAGCTCCGCAGGAACGAAGAGACGTTCCGCGTAAGGGTGCTCTGCGTAAGGGCCTGATCCGCACGAATCGGAAACGCACGAACAGATAAAATCAACGCCACACTCATCAATTAAAAAAAGCAATGACCATGAAAAAACAATCAATGCCCTACGAAGCACCGGAGCTGGTTCAGATCTCCGTGCGCGTCGAAAAAGGATTTGCCGTAAGCAGCGACATCGAACCGGGAACCGGCGGCGGCGAGCTGGGCGGCACGCGATCGCTCTCCTACGACGATTACGAATAGCACTCCGAAGTCCCGAAAATTAACGTTCAAAACAAAAAGCCTTATGAAAAAACTATTCGTTATAGCGATGCTCGCCGCAGCCGGCATGAGCGCATGCAGCAAAGAAGAGACTGCGACGGCTCCGGCGGAGACGAAATACATTCAGGTAACCATTCCCGAAGATGCGGTCGCCGGCGAGACCCGCACCGCCGTAGACGGCACGGAGACCACATGGGTGCAGGGCGACAAAGTCGCCGTATTCCTCTACGACGGCTCCGCGACGCGGAAATTCGAATTCACGGCCGACAAAACGGGCGCCACCACCACCTTTACCGGCGACGTGCCCGCAGGCAGCTACTCGCTGGCGGCGGCACACTATCCGTACAGCTGCGGAGCCACGTTCGACGCCGTAAACAAGGTCTTCAACCACACGTGGGGCACATCCTACTGTACGGAGAATCTGGCCGACTACGACTTCATGTACACGAACGTCTGGGAGACCCCGTTCGAAATCAACGAGGATTCGACGGTGCTGCCCGTCAACTTCACCTTCCGGCCGCTGATGGCACGCATCAGGATGAGCCTCGGACTGGAAAGCAACGAGACACCCAAGAAGATCATCATCAGCACCAGCGGCGACGTAATGCCGACCGCGGGCACGATCGACCGTCTGGGCAACTTCACCGCATCGTCGGTAACCAATTCGATCACCATTCCCACGGACCGGAAGGAGTTTACGATCGGACTGCTGCCCGTAAGCATCCATTCGACGATGAACGTGCAGGTCATGACCGCCGACGGACTGACCTATTCGGACAAGTCGTTCACCCTCGCCGGCCTGAAGCGCAACCACCACTATACGATGAGCGTACCGTGCAACAGCAAGACGGTCACGATCGGGGTGCCCGACGCGGTCGACAAGAAGTACGGCACCGGGACGTGGAAGGACAACGGATTCTATTTCGTCGATCCCCAGTACGATCCCGACGGAATCTTCGACGGCTGGTACTTCTACCGCGGAGAGCTTAAGAATGACAAGAACGACGACGACAAACTCAAGAAGAACCGCATCCAGCTGCAGGTTCCGGCAGGATTCAACGACGACAACAACGGCGCGTTCGTGACGGCTCCGATCCAGTGCGACGGTTCGAAAACCGTGAAAATATCCTTTGAAGTAGCGACCAACCGGGCATTGGTGAATATAAAATATCGGATCGGCGTAACGGGCAACGGCCCGATTACGGAAGCTTGGCTCCGCGACCGGAATAACATTCTGAACGGCAACGACAGGGAATGCAAGTCGGGAGTTCAGACCCACACGTTCACGGTCACGAACGGACAGCGCATCATGCTCAAGATACTGAGTACGGGCGGCGCCTACCACGTCGAGTTCGCGGACTTCACCTACACGGTCGAATAGCTCCGGCGACAAGAAATCCAGCTATCGGGACGGAGGTGACAGCCGTCCCGATTCAGCTGTAAAAATACCTATCTGATGAAAGCAGCTTACACAAAGCCGGAACTGGAGATACTCACGGTCAGGACGGAAGCGGGATTCGCGATCTCCCAGCCCCACGGCGGCGAACTGGGTCCGAGTTCGGCGGATTATGCGGACGACTGCGAGTATTGACCGAACGCCAATTCAAACCAGACACCATGACACACAAACCTATCTTCCGCCTGCTGATACTCGCAGGACTGCTCTCCGGCTGCGGAAAGGATACGACGGAACAGCCCCGTCCCGCAAATCGGGCGGCCGGCGGCGACGCCGTCAGCTGCCGTCTTGCGATCGGCAACGACCAGACATCCGGACCGGAAAGCGAAACCCGCACGGCCTACGGTCCCCTTACCGACGGTTATTTCCCGATTTACTGGCGCACCGGCGACCGGGTGGGAATCATCAGTCCGCAGACGACTCCGCAGTGGGCCGAAGTGGAGGTCGCCGTGTCGGGCGCGACCGAAAGCGAAGCCGACCTGAGCGACACGGGAATGGCGTGGGGCAGCGACCCGCATTATGACTTTTACGCGTTTTACCCGGCCGACGCCGTACAGACCAACAGCGGTTCGATCGTCGTTACGGCGATTCCGGCCGTACAGACCTGCAACAACGGCGAATGCAACATGCAGTACGCCTACATGTCCGCCTGCACGAAGGGCGTGGAGCGCGGCGCAGAGGTGCCGTTCTCGTTCCGCCCGCTGATGACCACCGTCACGGCAGACGTACGATTTTCGGAAGCGGCCGAGGTTCAGAAGCTCGTCCTGTCGAGCGAAAACGATCCGGTGGCCGGGGCCTTCACGTTCGACATCGAAACGCATCGGGCCGCCGTCATTGAGGACAGATGCTCCAAAGTGCTGGCGCTCCACATGCTGACGGGAGAGGAGCCTTACATCCGGATCGCCGCCGGATCGAAGATCGTGGTCACGGCGTTCCTGCTGCCGCAGGACATTCGGGGACTGACGCTGACGGCCGTCACGACGGAGGGGAAAACCTACAGTTACACGACTCAGACGACGCTCAGGGCCGGGCATCGCTATTCGTTCACGATCGGCGACATGCAGAAGCAGGCGCAGCAGATCACGGAGGACTATTCCGACTGGATGAAATACCTGCCCGACAACGTCCACCTGTCGCAGGTATCCATGCCCGGATCGCACGACGCATGCACGATGTACGGCTCGCATTATGAATACAAGAGCGGCATGCCCGGCGAAAGGTATCATTTCAAATGGCTGCAAAACGTCGTATTCGGCTACATGAACGTAACCAAGATCATCAAGGCGCAGGAACTTTCGATCGAGGAACAGCTGGCGGCCGGTGTCCGCATGTTCGACCTGCGTCCGTCGGCGTCGGGCAGCTCGCTGCAGGACCTTCCGATTCATCACGGCATCGCCGCGCTGGGCGACCCGACCCGCGGCGGCTACACGCCGGGCGGTTCCGGGCGGCAGGAGCTGCCGCCCTTCATGCTCTCGCACCTGCTCGACCGCTTCGTGAACTTCCTGAACGAGCATCCCGACGAGACGGTGCTGATACACATGAAATACGAGAACACCAGCGGCACCGGAAAAACGGGCTGGGACAAGAGCGTCGTAGACCTGATCAAGTCGCACTGCAGCGGACACATCGCCGATTTCCATCCCCGGATGACGCTGGCCGACGCCCGCGGCAAGATCCTGTTCATGATCCGCGAAGACTACAAGTCCGCCAACGGCGGCCAGTATCTGGGCGCCTACCTGAACTGGACGCACGACAAGGTCGTGTTCGAGACCACGCTCCACGGCAATACGGGCGAAACGGCGCCGATCAAGGTCAATGACCTGTACAACATCAAGAACGGCTCGTCGGACGGCGTGAGCAAATACGCCGCGATCGACGAGTGCATCGCCTACACGTACGGCGCGACGGACGTCACGCGCTGGTGCATGAACTACGTAAGCTGTTACGACACGGCGCACTGCAGCGTATCGGGCATCAGCCTGTTCGGGGCCGTGGGGGATTACGACTACTGCGCCAACCTGTATAACAGATACACGGCGGACAAACTGAACCGGAAGGACTTCCGCGGAAACGCCGGTATCGTCCTGATGGACTTCGCCGGAGCCGGGAACGCCACGATGACTTACGGGCAGACCTACTCGAACATGCGGGTATACGGCGACGATCTGGTGAAAGCCGTCATCGGCGTCAACAACAAATGGGACCTGCGGCGCAGCGAATAACCGCCCTCAGGCCCTCCGGACCGCATATTTTCCGCTCCCCGTCCGAAACGCCCTTAACCCCCAAAAAACCTCCCGGCTCCGACGGAGTCCGGGAGGTTTCGCACACACAAACATTAACAATACAAACAACGCGAATGGCTGAATTATTTGTTCGGTACAAAGATGCGGGTATTTTCCGAACAGCGCAATCGCCAATAATGGGGATTTTCGGAGCGGCGGCTCCCGAATTATGGTGAAAAGGTCGGACGGAAAGAGGTGAACAGCAACTTTTTATTTTGAATTTCGAAATAATGCACTATCTTTGCAGGCGAATTCCAATACGCCCGGCGACCGCCGGGATTTTCGAAAAAATCACTTTGAAATAGAAATATATGCAGGATTTGAAAGCGCTCGAAGGGAAAAGTCTCGCCGAACTGCGCGAAATCGCCAAAGCTCTCGGCATCGAAGACGTCATGGTAAAGAAGCGCGAACTGATTGAAAAGATCACCGGAGACTCCGTGCAGGAGACTCCCGCAGAGAATAAAGGCAAGCGAGGAAGAAAGAAGGAAACGCCCGCGGCGGAAACTCCGGCCGGAACCGCACCTGAAACAGCCGTGGCAGAAGCGGCTGCGAAAACGGCCGAGACGCCGGCGGCGGAACCAGAACCGATGGCAGCGGCAGTTGCGGCGGCGAGCGCGAAACCGCGGGGACGCAGGCCGCGCATGACCAAGGCGGAGAACACCGCACCGGTGCAGCCGCAGACGGCGCTGGCTCCGGAAATGCCCGCCGAACTGGAGTTCCCGACGAATGGCACGCAGAACGAACCTGCGGCGAAGCCCGTGCAGGAAACAGCCGCTCAGCCGGAACCCAAGCGGCGCGGCCGCAAGCCCAAGCAGGATCAGGAGCAGGCACAAGAGCAGGAATCCGCTCAGGCAAGTCAGCCGGAAGAGACTCCCGCAACCCGTCCGTACGAGGAGGAGGTGATTACCAAGGACGACTTCGCCGGAGAGATCGAAGGCGAGGGCGTGCTGGAGATCATGCCCGACGGTTACGGATTCCTGCGTTCGGCGGACTACAACTACCTGAACTCACCCGACGACATCTACGTTTCGCCGTCGCAGATCAAACTTTTCGGACTCAAGCCCGGCGACACCGTGAACGGAGCGATCCGTCCGCCGAAGGAGGGCGAGAAGTATTTCCCGCTGGTCCGCGTGAACGAAATCAACGGGCTGGCGCCCGAATACATCCGCGACCGCGTGCAGTTCGAATTCATGACGCCGCTCTTCCCAAGCGAGAAGTTCTGTCTGACGGGAAACGGCCACAACAACCTCTCCACCCGCGTCGTGGACCTCTTTTCGCCCATCGGCAAAGGCCAGCGCGCCCTGATCGTGGCGCAGCCCAAGACCGGTAAGACCGTGTTGCTGCAGGCCATCGCCAACGCCATCGCCGACAACCATCCCGAAGTATACATGATCGTACTGCTGATCGACGAACGCCCCGAAGAGGTTACGGAAATGGCGCGCAACGTCAAGGCCGAAGTCGTGGCATCGACCTTCGACGAACAGGCTTCGCGCCACGTGAAGGTGGCCGAAATGGTGCTGGACAAGGCCAAACGCATGGTCGAGTGCGGTCACGACGTGGTGATCTTCCTCGACTCGATAACCCGTCTGGCGCGCGCCTACAACTCGGTGCAGCCGGCGTCGGGCAAGGTGCTTTCAGGCGGCGTGGACGCCAACGCGCTCCACAAACCCAAGCGTTTCTTCGGCGCGGCCCGCAACACGGAGGAGAAAGGTTCGCTGACGATCATCGCCACGGCCCTGATCGACACCGGATCGAAAATGGACGAAGTGATCTTCGAGGAGTTCAAGGGTACGGGCAACATGGAGCTTCAGCTCGACCGCAAACTCGCCAACAAGCGCGTATATCCGGCCGTGGACGTCATCGCATCGGGTACGCGCCGCGAAGACCTGCTGCTGCCGCGCGACGTGATGAACCGCACGTGGGTGCTGCGCAAATACCTCTCGGACATGAATCCCGTCGAAGCGATGGAATTCCTCCAGAAACAGATGAGTCTCACGGACACCAACGAGGAGTTCCTCGCAACGATGAACCACTGACAACCGATCCGCCCGCAACACAAATCCCGAACATAAATGAAAAAGCTGCTTATTCTCTTTTCCTGCGTCCTTTTCGCCCACGGCGCATTCGCATGGGGACAGAAGGGACACGACGTCACGGCCTACATCGCCGAATGTCATCTGACGCCCGAAGCGGCGGAAAAAATCGACAAGGCGCTGAACGGACATTCGCCGGTATACTATGCCAACTGGCTCGACATCGCCAGCCACACGCCGGAATACGCATACACGAAAACATGGCACTACCGGAACGTGGACGAAGGCAAGACGATCGACACGATGCCGGAGAACCCGGACGGCGACGTGCTGAAAGCCGTTACGACGCTCGTCGCAGAGCTGAAGGCCGGCGGACTGTCTCCCGAAGAGGAGACGCTCAAACTCAAGATGCTGATTCACCTCGTAGGGGACATGCACTGCCCGATGCACGCGGGACGGCTTTCGGATATCGGCGGCAACCTGCGTCCGGTATTGATGTTCGGCAAGAAAACGAACCTTCATTCGGCATGGGACACGGCCATTCCCGAAGCCGCCCGCAAATGGAGCTATACCGAATGGCAGGAGCAGATCGACCGGCTGACGGACGACGAAGCGATGCTGATTCAGGCCGGCGAACCTTACGACTGGCTCAAGGAGACGCACGCGATATGCGTCGGCATCTACGAGGATTCGCCCGAAGGCACGAAGATCTCCTACGACTACGTATACAAGTACACGCCCGTAATCGAACTGCAGTTCCTGCGCGGCGGCTACCGGCTGGCACGTCTGCTGAACGAGATTTATCGATAATCCGGCCGGATCAAACGACGAAATTACGGAAAAATCCCCGCAGCATATGCGGGGATTTTCGTATGCTGGGACCGGCATACAGGACCGAAAGGAAACATGAACCGTAAGAAGGTCCGCCCCGGAAATGCAGCCATCTTCGCGGCAGAAAAAAAATCTCCGGTCAATCAGTCGATTGACCGGAGATTTGCGTACTCGGAGCGGGAATCGAACCCGCACGACCATTGCTGGTCACAGGATTTTAAGTCCGGCGTGTCTACCTATTCCACCATCCGAGCCACTGTCTTTCGGCGAAAGACGTCGGCAAAAGTACGATTTTTTTACGATTTACCAAAATCTATGTAACTTATAATCGCGTCGGTTTCGTCGGGCCGGAACCAGCGGATCTCACCGTCGCGGCGAAACCACGTCAGCTGGCGCTTGGCATAGCGGCGCGAATTGCGCTTGATGAGTTCGACGGCTTCGTCGTACGAAATACGCCCGTCGAAATAGTCGAAAAACTCGCGGTAACCGACGGTTTGCAGGGCATTGAGACTGCGGTAGGGGTACACGGCGCGCGCTTCGGCTTCGAGTCCGTCGGCAAGCATCCGGTCAACACGGCGGTTGATCCGGTCGTACAGCTCCCCGCGGGGCATATCGACGCCGACCTTCACGATGTCGAACCAGCGCTCGCGGCGCATGCCGGTCCGCAGCTGCGAATAGGGCAGTCCGGTCAGCAGGCAAACCTCCAAAGCCCGGACGACACGCGCGGGATTGCTGCGGTCCACTTCGGCGTAATAGGCCGGATCGAGCGTCCGAAGCTCTTCGGCGAGCCTCTCCACGCCTTCGGACGCCAGCCGCGCGGCGAGATTCCGCCGCAGGGTTTCGTCGGCCTGCGGAAGGTCGTCCATGCCTTCGCACAAGGCGCGGACATAGAGTCCGGAGCCGCCGACGGCCACGACGTAATCGTGTGCGGCGAACAGTTCGCCGAGACGCGCCAACGCCTGCGTCTCATATTCGCCGCAGTTCAAGTTGTCATTTATGTCATGGGATGCAATAAAATGATGCTCAACCGCCTGCAACTGTTCGGGCGCAGGCTGGGCCGTGCCGATAGGCAGCCCACGGTAGACCTGCCGCGAATCGGTCGAGAGAATCGGAGCGTCGTAGTTGAGCGCAAGGCGGATGCTCAGGTCCGTCTTGCCCGATCCCGTCGGTCCCACGACGACGATAAGCCGTTTGTCACTCATCGTCGTAATTGTCGTCCCCTTCGAAATCGCTGAATTCGCTCATCACGTCGTCGAAGATCGAGCCTTCGCCCGAAACGACATTCTTGGACGGATCGTACTGGTCGGGGGCTTCGGCCTGCGCATAGATCTCGCGCGGGTAGGAGATGCCGGGCTTCGATTCGAAGCTGCCCGTCAGTTCGAGGAAATAGGCCCGGTCGCCGAAGATGTCGAACAGGTAGATGAGCCGGTCGCGGTTGTTGTGGATGATCTGCCCCAGCGTCACCTTTTCCATCGCCAGCGGGGCGTCTTCCGCACCGTCGTCCATATCCATCCGCGTGAATTCGCGCAGTTTCTCCCAACGGTCGTCGGCCGTGAAGAAGGACGCCATGCACTCCTCGTATTCGAGCGAACGCAGAATGAAATCATGAAATTCGAGCAACGTCGTGTCGTACAACACTTCGTAATCGCGCACGAAGTTGTCGTTTTCATCGCTCAACATCCGGAATCGGAAAACCATCGACATAGCTGTAGGTGTTTAGAATATATCTCTATACAAATATAATACTTTTTGTCAATTCAGCGCCGCGAGAAACGCAATTACATCCCGGTCGTCGGGATAATCGGTCAGCGCCGGGGATTGGGCGCGGCCGAATCCCGTGCGGCGGCCGTGGGAAACGCATTCCGAAACGACGCATTGCAGTTCGGCGTCGTGCTGCGCGAGCCACGCTTCGACTTCGCCGAGCGTTTTGTAGCGCGAGCAGGCGATGCGGCTCAGCGCGGCGGGGAAAGCCCGCTCTTCGACGGCGACGGCGCTCCCCAGATCCCGGAAAGGACGGCCCGTCATCGTCAGCAGGGCTTTTTGCTGGCGGTAATTGTTCCGGTATTTTTCGTTCACCGCAGGCATCCGCAGCCGCAGGTCGTACCCCTCCGGAACGAAAAGCAGCGACACGCTGCGGCACCCAAGCCCCGAATAGGCCCAAATATCGTCGGCAAGGCCCTCCAACTGCGCTTCGGTCTCGCGGCCCGACAGCACGGCGACCGACTGGCGGCTGCCGCGCAGCAGGGCGGGGATTCCGGCGTACTGCGTCCGGAAATAGCGGTTGGCGTTGTCGCTGCCCGTGGCGATCACCGCATCGACCGGGGAGGAGCCATCGTAAAATTCAACCGGGACTTCCGGGTCAATCTCCCGCAGCATCCCGACGACATATTCCGTCAGCACCCGGTCCTTGGCCGAAGGCTTGACCAGACAGCGATGGCCGGCGGCCAAGACGCACAACAAGTCGAAGAAGCCGACCAGCGGAATATTCCCGGCCATGACGACCAGCACGCGGCGCGGCACGGCGACCGGAACGGGGTAGGGGGCGAGCCATGTTTCGAGCCGGTCGCGGCGAAACATGTCGTCGGCGATTGCGGCCACGGCGCGGCGGACATCCGCAGGCGTGAACCAGCCGTTGGCCCGGCAGGCACGCTCCGCAACCTCCTGCGTAGGGGCGTCGCCGCCGAAGTCGGCCAGCCTGCGGCCCAAGGCCGAAAAGAGTTCGATTGCGCTTTTCATGGGGACAAAGATAGTGAAAGCCGAACGGCAAAAAGAAAAACTCGTTTGCATTTTTTTGCCTGAGGCGCATCCTATTTTCCGTAAAGATCGTGAAAGCCGCATAAAATATCCAAAGTTGTGCTATATTTGTATTATACGGAAAGTAAAACTCACGACTATGGAAAGAACATTCAAAGAGGCGCTCCGCCACCGCCGCAGTTATTACGCGCTGGCCCCCGAATCGCCCGTCGAAGACGCACAAATAGAGGAAATCGTACGCTTCGCGATCAAGCACGTACCGTCGGCCTTCAATTCGCAGTCCACGCGCGCCGTGCTGCTGCTGCACGAACACCACGAGGAGTTGTGGAAAATCGTGAAGCGCACGCTGCGGGCGATCGTTCCCGAAGATGCGTTCGCACGCACCGAGGAGAAGATCGAGCGCAGTTTCGCGGCGGGATACGGCACGGTGCTCTTCTTCGAGGATACGAACGTCGTCCGCGACCTGCAGCAGAAATTTCCGGGTTACGCCGGCAATTTCCCCGTCTGGTCCGAACAGACCTCGGCCATGCACCAGCTGGCGATATGGACGATGCTCGAAGACGCCGGGTTCGGCGCGTCGCTGCAACATTACAACCCGCTGATCGACAACGAGGTGCGCAAACGCTGGAGTCTGCCCGAAGAGTGGAGGCTGATAGCGCAGATGCCGTTCGGCACTCCGGCGGGCGAGCCGGGCGAAAAGACGTTCAAACCGCTGGACGAACGCATCCGGGTGTTCAGATAAGGGCATTCAGGCCGGTTTCGCAATAAAAAATCCGCAGAACCCGCAGAAAAAATTTGGAGTTTCGGATTTTTTGTTTACCTTTGCACTCGCAATTGCGAAACACGCCATGCGGAAATAGCTCAGTTGGTAGAGCGCAACCTTGCCAAGGTTGAGGTCGCGGGTCCGAGTCCCGTTTTCCGCTCTCTCCCGAAGACATTCGGGGTCAAAAAAGTGACAAACCCTCTTAGAATCGCTTCTAAGAGGGTTTTTTGTTGTCCGTACGCAGGCCAAAGTAGGGTTCTATCCGCCCAAATTTCCTTCTGGTACCACATCCTAACCGTACCACACCCCAATTTTTCCCAATGTGGTACGTATTCCCTCTCAAAGGACTGATACAGACTGTATTTGGCCCTCTTAAAACGAACGATTGAACAAGGTATAGATATAGTTTTGCAATACTAAAATTTAACCGTATGAAAAGTACATTCAAGATCATGTTCTTCATCAGAAAGGATCGTGTCAATGCCGCAGGTCAGGCACCGATCCACACCCGTCTGACCATCGACGGCGATTTCTGTCAATTCAGCACGAAAGCGTCGGTAACGGCCAAAATCTGGGATGTCAAGAGCTATCGAGCCAAAGGGCACAGCGAGGAAGCTGACCGTATCAATCTGTACCTCGACCATTTCAAGAAAACCTTACTTAACCATTATCAATCACTTTTCCAGTCCAACGAAACGGTCACGCCCGCCATGGTCCGGGATAAGTACATGGGCAAGGAGACAAAGGAAAACACGCTGCTGTCCATGTTCCGGCACTTTATCGAACAGCAAAGGCCGCTCGTGGGAATCGACATTACACAATCGACGTTCAACAAGTACGTCCTTACCTACAACCGGCTCGACGAGTTTCTGTCGGTAAAAATGAATAAGAAAGATATTCCCATGTATAGCATAGACCGAGATTTCGTACTGTCGTTCCATACCTTTCTCAAAGTAGATCATCGGCTGTCTGTCAATTCGTCTGAAAAACTGATGCGGATTTTCAAACGTATCACTACGCTTGCTTTCAAAACGGGAATGATAAAACAAGACCCGTTCGCGGTCTACACGATAAAGAAGGTCAAAACGAACAGGGGCTTTCTTACCGAGGAGGAGTTCGCCAAGATCTACAACTTCCGGCCCATGAACGACAGGCTGCAAAAAGTGCGGGATTTTTTCGTCTTTGCCTGCCTGACCGGACTGGACTACTCGACCTTATCTTCTCTTACTGAAGACAACGTCATCGAACGAAACAACGGAGTATTTATCATTACGCCGCGCATTAAAACGAGGGAGATTTCCCAAATCAAACTGCTGCCGCAGGCCCTCGAAATCCTCGACAAGTACAGGAACAGCAGGGAACGTAAGGCCGATGCGATTTTCCCCATGATGAGCAACGCTAAATACAACCTCTACCTGAAGGAGATCGCCCAGAAGTTAGACATTGCGAAGCGAGTGACCAGCCACCTCGCGCGTCATACTTTCGCCACCACAATCACCTATGCCAACGGTGTTAGCCTCGGCGCGATTCAGAAGATGCTCGGTCACGCCAAGAGATCGACTACCGAGATTTACGCCGAGATGCTCGATAAAACGATAGAAAGGGAGATGGACAAATTGAACGCCGTTCTCGGCAAAGAGTTGAAATTAGCCTGAAAACATCGGATCACCATGACGAACAATCATACAGTAACCCTGACGGAAGTTATAGAGAAGTATAACCACGAGTTATTCAAAATCATACCTTTTACCTCGCGAGCCTTCTATAAGACCTTGCCCCGGTATGTCGCAGCGTTCTTGAATGACGAATGCCGGACAAGCGACATGCCCCTGCACGAAGTGACGGACGCCGTTCTGGAAAGCTTCGGAAGTTTCCTGCTGAAACGCTTCAGCGCCCGTACTGCGGACCGCAACAAGCGGCTGTTGCAAAAAATCCTCCGATGCGTAGGCTCCGGCGGGGAAATTACCGGCAATATCACTCTTAGAAACTATTCTACACAGCAGGAGTACCTGAACAAAGAGGAGTTGATACTCCTCCTCCGGGCCGAATTGCCCTCCCTGCGACTGCGGCAAGTCCGGGACATCTTCGTTTTCTCCTCGTTTACGGGGCTGCGGCATGACGATCTGCTCGAAATCACGAGCGAGCATCTTTCCACTTGCACGGACGGATACCCATGCCTGGAATTCGGGCGTCGGATGTCGAGACGCACGATGCGGATACCCCTGTTGGACATTCCTCAGCGGATCATCATAAAATACATGGCGCAGTACGAAACCCTGCTGCCAGCAACGAGCAATGCGAAAGTGAACCTATACCTGAAAGAGATCGCCGGGCTATGCGGTATCGAAAAGCGTCTGACCATATCGGCGGCGCGCAATACCTTCGCCCATACGGTCGCTTTCAGCAACGGCCTGCCGCGGGAGGCCGTCGCCCGGATAATGGGCGATACGGCAGATGAAGCCACGCCGGAGATGGAACGCCACTTTATAGCCCTCACTCCGAAAATCGAAGATATGACAGTTGCCTACGTCGGCTGAAACGCTCTTTCATCCTTGTTATTTGATGCAATCGTTGAAAATCATTAACTTTATCACTCATAAAAACAAGTTTATGAAAACTGAGGGACATATAAATATTACAGAAGAACCGACGGGACATAGGACTGTCGAAGTGAAAAACGTCGAGAATATCTGGCTGACAGATTTCGAGATTGCCCGTCTGTTCGATGTTTTCGTGGTCGCCGTGACCTCCAATATCCGGGCGATCTATAAATCCGAAGCATTGAACAAGTATGACACCCATAGTATTAAAACCACCCCTGATGGAGGATTTCTTGAACTCTACAATATGGAAATGATCGCGGCGCTGGCTTTCCGCCTGCGCTCGCCGCAGGCCCGTGCTTTTCGCAGGTGGCTCACACTTCGGCCGCAATCCAAGACGATCCTGATAAGGATACCGGATGCGGAAGATGCGGAACGAACGACGGTAAGCTGATAGTTTGAATCAGTTTTACCTTACGTTCCCGACAATCCGTCGTAGCCACAAAAACATAAGATAATACATACAGCCGTATCCTCCGGGGGATACGGCTTTTTTATTCCCGTGAATAAGTAATGCGCGGGGGCTGGTCCGTTACGCCCCCGCGCATACAGTTTTTTCCGCACTTTTCATAACCTCCTCCTCATTTCGAAGAGCCTTCACAGGCCGGTGTGGATGGTATCTTGGTTCAGAAGCAAAGGTATTTACGGGCTTCACGCCCCCGCAAGATCAGGCCGCCGTGCGGTTTTGCGAAAAATCTTCCTCTTTCCCTTCGGGCGAGCGTATTTCCCGCAAAAATCTTGACGTGGGCTAAGCCCTTCTTTTCAAAGCTCCTGAACCAAGATACCATCCACACCGGCTCCGCTACGGCATATAAAAAAAAGTCGAAGGTTATGAAAAGCACAGAAAAAAGGAACAGGAACCAGAAAACCTCCAACCTTCCACTCAGCATAGGTGCGAGTTTGAGGGCAGGGCTGAAAATCGTGGCTGTCGCGCTGGGTTTTCATCTCTTCGGAAGTGGCTTTATTTGGGCTGTTTTGGCTCTTGTGTTCTGCTATGACATCTTGCGGGGTATCCTCTCTTGTCTTTTCTCTCTTGGCGTTCTAATCGGCTTTTTCACATTCCTATTCTCGCTAATCTTCTAAAACACTCAACATCATGGCAAAGTATTATTCGCTTCTTCAAGGTACGACCACCGACACCGAAACCCAAGTCGCAAAGGAAAATCAAATCGTAATCGACTACGGCTCAGGTATGAGCCAATCCCACTACGTGATCTACAAAGTAGAACACACTGCCGACGGATATATGTATCACATGATAGACACCAACACAAAAGAAATCCGCCGTACCGACATCCTCCGGCCCTACTCGCAGAAATTCGGCATCGGAATGTATTATACCGACAAGCCCGCCGAATTTATGGATGTTTTCGAGGTTGCCGCACTTGTCGGGGAAGCCGAGCGGAAAGCGCAGGAGAAAGCCGATGCAGATACGCAGGCCCAAGCCGAACACGACCGTATTGCGCGAATCGGGGCGGAGCGGCTGGAGAACATTATGCCCGAAAACGTGCAGGGGGTAATCGTAGCCGAACTCTACAAGACGGAATACGCAGACCACACTTACGACTACCGCGAAACAACCAGTAGCCGCACCGTTATTCTTGGCTTTTCGACCACTACCCGCAACGGCTTCGGGGAACTGCGCAAAGCCGCCTGCAACCTGCCCGAAACGGCGCATCTGGCCGAGTATAACAAGGACTATGAACACCGTTACCCCGGTTTCACGCTCGGTGAAAGTCCTTATTCGGGGTGGAGCATCCACAAAATGACCCACTACACCCGTGAGGGATTTATCGACCGGCTGGCCTATACAGCCGGGCGCGAGGAGAATATACGCCTTGAAAGCCCCAAGCAGGAACAAACGCCGGAGCAGGAACAAACGACCACACAAGGCGAGTTTATCCTCGTGGACTATTCCGACAAGGCTATTGCGTTGTTCGGAGATACCAAGCCGATTAAAGACCGCTTATCCGACCTCGGCGGACGGTTCAACAGCCGACTGACCCACAACGGGCAGAAACGCGCCGGATGGATATTCCAAAAGGCGAAAGAAGCGCAGGTGCGCGAGTTAATCGGCATGGCCGAATAATCCCAAAGTCAAATCCGGGGGCGGTAGCCCCTCCCACGAATCAAACGAACATGACACTTACCGAATATATCGACCAAACCAACCCGCAACCCGGTGTAAAGGTCGTACTTAAAGAGGGCGAATACATCCGGCGCAATACGGTCAAAGCAACCCCTTTCTCCTTTCATACCGCCATAAATATTCCTGCCATTGCACAGCGGTACGGCATAGAGGGCAGTTATATCTGGTTGGGCAATAATCCGCAGTTGTTCACACGAAACCCGCAAACGGGGGAATTACGCGCAAGCGTGTTTTTCCTGCCCGCCAATACCCCCGAACCTCCCGAAATCATCCGCTTCCGCCGATTCCTAAAGGCGAACAGCGAGTTTATAGAACAATGGGAAATAGACAACCCCTATAAGCCGGGAGAGGTACAGAAGCGCAACGCCCGGTTCCGGGAAGCATACGCCGAGTATCTCGACAGCGTAAGGGACATTTATGCCCTCTCGGACGAAGATATTGATTTTTGGCTCATCTAAACATTCATCCGGGGCGGTAGCTCCTCCCCACAATAACGACGATTATGGCACAAGAAAATAAAGCAACGGACTATTTCAAACAGACGATCCAAAACTATTTGCGCAGTCGTGCGCAGGAAGATGAACTCTTTGCGCCCCGGTATGCCAGCCCAAAGAAGAACATCGACGACTGCATCACCTATATCCTCAATTACGTGAAGCAGAGCGGATGCAACGGCTTTGCAGACGATGAAATCTACTCACTGGCCATGCACTACTACGACGAAGACGACATCGAGATTGGCAAACCGCTCACAAACTGCAAGGTCGTGGTAAACCACACAATTCAACTCACCGAAGAAGAAAAGGCCCAAGCACGGGCAAAGGCCATGCAACGGGCGCAGGACGAAGCCTACAAGAAACTCACGCAAGGGCGGAACAGGCCCAAACCTACCGATGCCGCCAATCAGCAATCCTTATTCTAACCTAATTCCGAGAAGCCATGCAACCGAGAACCAAGTTTCAGAAGAAAGCCGTCGAAGCAAGTAAGAAATTGCCGCCATTGACCTCGGCGCAGGAACGCTGGGCCTATACCAAAGTCGTCGAAGCGGTGGGACGCCGTTCAAGCAAAGGTATCGTTACCTGCCTCGACTGCGGAGAGGTATTTTACAACGATACCAAACAGAAACATTGCACCTGCCCGGCCTGCCGGACACGACTGCGCATCGAGGACACGCGCAAACAAAAGTTTTCGCAAAGTATGTATGCGACCTATATAACAGCCTGCCACGACTTGCAGGTTATCCGGGTGTTCATAGTGAACTATTACGCCAAAGTAGGCGCAGAATCGAGATACAACCATACGGAGGTTATGCAGAGGTGGATAGCACCCAGCGGGAAATACTGCACGCTGGCTCGAAACCGGTTGTGGGGTACGATGTATTACGATTCGTGGATTTATTCCTCCGATTTGGAACTGCACGATGAAACATGGGTGTATAACCTGATTGACACGACCGACATTTACCCGCGCATGAAAATTATGCCGGAACTGAAACGACGGGGTTACAAAAAAGGATTCTACGGTAAAAAGCCGAAAGACTTATTCTGCGCCCTGCTGACCGACAACCGGGCCGAATCCCTCTTGAAAATGGGACAGAACGATTTGTTGCGGCTGTATCTGAACGACCGTAGCCGGAATTTCAACGATTATTGGCCCTCTATCCGTATAGCAGTCCGCAACAGTTACAAGATTACGGATGCAACCTTGTGGTGCGACTACCTCGATGCGCTCCGGGAATTAGGTAAAGACCTGCGCAGCCCCAAATACGTGTGTCCAGCCGACCTCCAACGGGAACACGACCGTTATATGGATAAACTCATCCGTATGGAAGCCGACCGGGAAATCGCACAAAACCTGCCCTCGCACCTACGCAAAGAGAGTAATTACCGCAAGGCCAAAGCCAAATTTTTCGGCCTCGCATTCTCGGACGGCCATATCTCCGTGCGGGTATTGGAGAGCGTGAGAGAACTCATTGCTGAAGGCCAGGCCATGCACCATTGCGTAGGCAATTACCATAATAAGGCCGATTCGTTGATCCTCTCTGCTACCATAAACGGCAAACGCATCGAAACGGTAGAGGTGTCTATTTCCCAACTCAAAGTGATCCAATGCCGGGGTGTATGCAACAAAACTACGGAATACCACGACCGTATCGTAAACCTCGTAAACCGCAATATGCCCCTTATTCAAAAGCGCATAGCCGCTTAAATCGCATTTTAAAACAAACAGTCATGCAACCCAGAAACGAATACGAACGACATGTAGCGGATGCGGCCCGGACACTCCGGCCGATTACCGCCAAACAGCTAAAGTGGGCCGCCGACCGATGCGTCACCCATTACGGGCGTCGGACAAAAAAGGGCGTTATCACGTGCGCCGAGTGCGGACACACATGGACGGACAAAGCCGCACAGGGGCATTGCACCTGCCCTGCATGCCGCACCCGACTGACCATCGACGAGTGCTCTATGCGCAGGTCCTACAATATGGAAGATTATGCCTGCTTTATAACCGCACATAAGGGATTGCAGGTGCTCCGCTTCGTATATGTAGCTTGTTGCGCTTGGATAGGCCGGCCAGCCCGATATACCATTTCCGAGGTCGTACAGCATTGGATAGCCCCCGACGGTCGGCACGCTGTCCGCGCACGGCTCCGCCCGGAGTTTTCATTCGCAACGGGCTGGCAGTACGACAGCCCGCTGGAACTGCGGCCCTATAAACCGTTATATGCCATATACCCCCGGTGTGTATCTCCACGGCAGAAACTCATTCCCGAACTGCAAAGAAGCGGTTATAAGGGACGGTTTTACGACCTCTCACCGTCGGAAATGTTCTGCGCCCTGCTGCGCGACAGCCGGGCCGAAACCCTGTTGAAAGCGGGGTATATCACGCTTCTAAAACACTTTGCCACGACAGCCTGCAAGATAGACGACTATTGGCCGTCCATCCGTATCGTACTCCGCAACGGATACCCAATCACTGATGCCGGAACGTGGTGCGATTATATCGACCTGCTGCGCTTTTTCGACAAAGACCTGCGAAGCGCCCGGTACGTGTGTCCCGCCAACCTGCGGACCGAACACAACCGCTATGTGCTGTTGAAAATGGAATATTACCGCAAGCAGAAAGAGCAGGAGCGCATTCGGGAAGCTATGCAGTATGAGGAGCGGTATAAAGAAGAAAAAGGCCGCTTTTTCGGCATCGACCTCACGGACGGAAAAATCCATGTCCGGGTGCTGGACAGCATCGAGCAGATACGGCAGGAGGGCGAAGCCATGCACCATTGCGTTTTTACAAACGACTATCACAAAAAAACCGATTCACTCATTCTCTCGGCCACGATGGAAGGCGAAAGGCTGGAAACGGTCGAGGTTTCGCTATCCCGGCTTACGGTCGTACAGAGCCGGGGAATATGTAATACGAGCAGTCCCTACCACAAGCAAATCGTAGCCCTTGTGCAGCGTAATATGCCGCTTATCGAGCGACAAATGACGGCATAACGGAATACGGCAATAAAAATCGACATCGCCTATGAATATCATCTATGAAGCGGACAGCCGCAGGCTAATGGAGAAAGCGGATAAGCAGATACAGCGGGCCGTCGGTCATGCCGTACAGCTAACCGCAAATAAGACCGGATTCCGAACAGCAACCGAAATATGGCGTGGATGCGCTCTTATCGTAACGCTGGGCCACGACCTCCGCACGGCCACGATCCATATATGCCCGCCCGATATGGCCATACTGCTCCGCCGGAGTAATTGGCGTAACGGCTCAGCCTATTATCGTAACGGCGAATTTTGGGGCAGTGTCACGAACACGAAAGCAGAATTAATTTGACCTATACTATGATGGAAAAGCAACCTAATGAAAGAAAACGAAAAACCTACGAGGTTTTCAACCGACTGAAAACGAAATACCAAGTCGATATTTGCAGATTCGACCATGCGGCGATAACCGTTTTCGGTATTACGGAAAAACAATTTTCCGCCTTGTGCGGGGAACTGCATTGTTCCGGCACATACAACGAAGAACGGCAAACCGCCATTCTGACCAATTTCGGAGTGTATAAATAAATAATAAACGGATAACGACATGAAAACGATCTTTTTAACCGACAACGAAATTAAAATTCTGAAAAAACATTTGACTTGTCCAGACAAAACGTGCATCCGCTCTATTCTGGCAAAAGTCGAAAAAGTGGAAACCCGAAAAACCTCTTATGAGGAGGTTTATTATCACCTCAAAAAAGAAGCTCATCAAGAGGTAATTGCATATTTCCGGGCACAACATATCAAACGTTTAGATTACAACAAATGCCTATATGTGGTTCCGCAGGCACGGATTATTTCAATAAAAATAGATAACTATGGCATTTATGCAGATTGTTCCAATGGCAAAGGCTACGACATTAGTTATTCGGATACGCTGTTTCCGATCATAAAATATCTGAGAAAATCCGCAAAAAAACATCATTGTTAAATAGCTATGAAAAAGAATACGATAGACGCTATCATGCAGGAGCAGGCCGCACAGCACGAAAAGGAAAGGGGATGGACGTGTCATGCGGGTAAATCCGAAGATTTTCTCCGCGAGCGTTTCGCGTGGCTTATCGGCGAAGCCATCAAAGGGCAGGACAACAACCGACCTTGCGGCATCGCCCAAACATTAATCAGATAATAACGATAATCGGGCCGGGCTTTGCCCGGCCCACAAAACGGAACGATTATGAAAACAGCAGATGTAAACAAAGACCTTATCGGACGGCGGTGCGAGTGCATCAGTTTCGGAACGGTGGTAACGGGTGTTATCGAGGATATAATGCTGACAAAATATACGGTAGAGATTAAGGTACGCTATGACGAACCCCAATGCTGGGGGCAAGAGATTTTGTATAGCGGTTGGTCGCAGGGCAACAAGGAGGACGACAGCGGATCGTTGCAATACGTCCGACTGTTGCCGGAACCTATTGTTCCCAACTATGAAACATTGGTTATAACTTTCGCCGAGCCTATCCGCACGCTGGAGCGGCATATTTTCGACGAACCGCAGGCATGGGGAGTCGCCACGCTCAAAGAGTGGGTCGATAGCTACGAAAGCACCCGTTTTACGCAAATCGGCGACCGCACGGCGGTTATTACCTCGGAATACAACATGAGGAGCGTCCGCGAATGGCTGGAGAAGCACACGAAGATTAAAACCCTGAAAACGGCATAGGAGATGGCACAGAAACAGATATATGATTGGATGCAAGAGGCTAAAGACCTTGCCCGTGCCGAACGGGAGTTGCAAATCAACCATTGGGTGTATATCACCTTCGAGCACCGTGAGGACGACCGTTGCCGGGTCGTCCTCCACAAAATCGACATCCCCCGCAGGATGCTCGACCGCTGGCGATGGCTCATCAAGTGGCGCAGGGCCGCACTTGTCTGCCACTATCCCCGCAAGAGGGTGCAGGTATTCTATTGTTACTACGACAAGCATACGGGCCTGCAAACGGGCTTCGACCACCTGATCTCGCGCGTGGCAGCGGCCAAGGCACAGATCACCAAGACCGAGCGTAGGATTACGGAATATGTGCATGATATGACCCATAACGACCTGTTCTTCGACCCTGCGACGGACGAACAGCTGCGCTGCGCCAATGAAAAATTGGCGCAGAAAAGGGCCAACTATGCCGACCTTTACGCCCTCTTACAAAAAGAGGTCGAAAAACACCGGGTTAACCCCGGCATCTACAAATTGTTCGTCAATTTCGACAAGTTAGGTGAATTCGGCTCAGCACAGGAAGCCCGAAGCCATGCCGATAACTGCGGCCGTAGCGGTACGTTCAATATTATCGGCGACCGCTACCGGGAGAGCTGGTATCAATCTCTAAAAGCATAAAAACATGGAAAGAACGATTAAAGACATCGTGGGAAATACGGTAATCGTAACCAATATCCGCAAAGCTATAAAACAGTGTCGGGAATGTGTCGGAAGCCCCTATAAGATGGAATCGGGGCATACCGTAGGTGAAAACCACGCCTATATGCTTCGGCAGTTGCAGGAATTACAATGCGACCGGCACAAAAAAGACTGATAATACATTTATTTATACGCGCAAAAAACCGACGGCTAAGCCGTCGGTTTTTTGGTTTCTGAAACGCCGATATAAGAAATCAGCTAAATGATAAATTTGTTGCCGTATATACCGTTGATCCACATGGCAAATAGTTTGTCTGTTAGCGAGTAGACTTTACCAATCTCCGTGATAATGTCCTTTTCGAGCAGTTTCTTCGTCGCGGACTGAACAGAACTGGCCGAGGAAAGGCTGTGGCGTTTGATGAATTCTGCGGAGGTAACGCGCTCCGCCTCTCCGTCTTTGGCAATGGCATAAAGCAATTCTTTTTGCTTTTCGGGAATGTTGGACAGGATTTCCCGGAAGATGGTATCGTTCGCCGCAATCATCCCCTCGATAGCCGTGCGAATCACCTCTATCGTACACTCACCACCTACCAACGTATCGGCGAAAGCTTCGTTAAAGGTTTTCTGAATGTAGAACGTATGTCCCTTGAACAAGTCGTACACCTTTTCGACATCCGCCGCCGCTATGCGGCGGTTCCGGCTCTCAAAATGTTCCACAATAAACGGGACGTATATCTCCCGTGCGATGGCCCGTAGCTCCAACATATCCGCACTATGGTAGAACGGGCGTGAGGCGGAGAGGAACATCTCCTGCATCATATGGCGCTCGCTCCCGGCGAAGATGAAATTACTGTTGCGTATCTTCTGGATATGAGTGCGCAACAGCGCCTCAATGTTCTTTTCGGGATATTTGGCCACCTGTTGAAATTCATCTATGGCTACGATGCAAGGTTTATCGGCCAAGGTCAGGTAACTGAAAATTTCCTCCAGTGTATATTCGGGGCGCTCAATGTCTCCCAGTTCTACGTTGAACGTGGGCAGTCCCGTCAGGGGATCGAACCCGAACTTGCCGCTGATGGATTTGATCGTCCGAAGAAATAGGGTAGCCATCTTCCGGCTTCGCGGCAGGAGCATTTCGTATATCTCACGCCCCAATAGGTAGGTGAACTCCCGCAGGCTCGACGTATGAAGTATGTCTATAAAGAACGTGTAGTATTCGTCCCTGATTTCCGGCTTGTCGTAACAAAACCGAATCAACCCCGTTTTCCCCATACGGCGCGGCGAAATAATGACCATATTGTTTCCGTTGGTCAGCGATCTTACCAAACGTGCTGATTCTTCCACACGGTCGCAGAAATATTCCGGCTCTATCCTGCCCGTTACGATGAACGGATTTATCTCTTTTGCCATATTTATTACGCTGTACTTTCTCCAAAAGTAATTATTTCATTCGAATTATGCAAATAAAATAATAAATCTTGCAAAACTTCGATAAATGACACACGCATATTTACGAGAGAATCTACCTATCGGATAATTGTAAAAAACGTGGTCATTGATTTTTTCCCGTTTCTATTCAAATTGAGTTATTAGCGTTTGCAACTTTGCATGTAAATAAGGCCAATCTGTCTCTAAATCTTTTCTCAAAGAAGATTTGCGTTCACTACGTTCAATCAGCAGTTTCATATTATCATAACTCATAGGACTGAGGCTGCTTATTTGGCTATATAAGAATTCAATAACATCTTCTATATTAGGCCTGTCTGAAGATTTGACCGCAAGCATTTTTTCGATAAAGATCAGCATATTGCTGTCAATCTCTACGCCGTCAGGAGGTGCTATTTTACAACCGTGCTTAATCCATTTTCGCCAGTCATCTTCACGTGTCCATTTTTTCGATTTTCCATCTTGAGGTTCTGGCCAAAAATCATTCAGTTTAATTCCAACTGGATGATAACCATTGGTTAATAATTCATAAAAAATGACACCTAAAGCAAAAATATCCGTGGCTTGAGATAACTCATCTTTATTCCATTGTTCCGGAGCCATATATGGCCGTGAACCATCAAAAATACTATACCTAATTGAAGCATTCGCAAGTCCAAAATCGGCAATTTTGGCAAACTTATATATATCTAAATCAGGCAATCCAACAAAATCCTCCTTGACGTCGTGAATGAAAATATTTGCGGGCTTTAAATCTTGATGGGATACCAAGCCTTTTGAATAACAGTGTCTTAATCCAATGCACGTATACACAAGAAGGGATAACTTTGTTAATAAGCTCACTTGATTAGTTTTAATCAAATTAGCCAAGTCATTACCCCAATACCTGAAAGAAGCGACGGGGATATTATGAATTACATCGACATCAAAAGCACAATGGACAAATTGGTTATAATAGAAAGTCAACTGAAGTTCTAATTCTCTTATAAACCGTCGCGCTATTTCTTCATCGGAAACACCTTTTATTGATTTGGGGACTTTTATACATGAATAACGAGGGAACGTATTTGCGCCTTGATCGAATTTATAGATTTCTCCACACATTCCTCCTGTAAGGAAAGAGCATTTACCTCTGCCAAAAACTCCCTCAAGGCATCGTATTTTAACTTGTTCGTCTAATTGGTAGAAATTTGCATTCATGGTTAGTGTTTTATGGATTTTTAAGAGTCAAATTATAAACTCTGATTACAGGATACTTTGGATTTTTCGGCTTCGTCGTCGCGCTCCATAACACTTTCGCGTATTCTTTGCTCCAACCCCATTGCATTTTATCGAAATCGACATCCCAAAATAGCATCCGCCGAATGGCGGAAATACCCTTTACAAAAGTGTCCGCGATTTGGGCCTTGTATTCGGCGATCTCATAAAAAGTCTGAAGCATCAGCAGCAAACCTTCCTCGTAATCCGAGGGCCTGTTCAATTTAGAGGGCCATTTCCATCGTCAGGTTACAATGTCCCATAATGACAGCAGACACTATAGGTTACACTCCGATAGTATCGGCAAAGGTTTTCTGGCTGGTTTTGCGACAACGCAAATCCTCGCCGATGATTGCCTCTGGATGAAGTCCCTTTGAATATCTTTAATTTACTTTTCATAACGAGTTTTCGCAAACATATAAAAAAATTAACAGATTTGTTTATAGTTTATCACTGTTATTAAATTCTTGATGTGATATCAGCCCTCCTCCTTTCATTACAATGCGTAATAAGAAACGAACCTCTCAGGATTATAGGATACCCTTTCCTTTCTTTTGTGGTGTTTTTGCCAATTTGGCCAGTTTTACGGTCACGTCGAGCAACTGCTTCGCTCGGTGGCATTCCGATGTAACAGCGGCCCTATTCTGCTCCTTATGGGTCGGCTTCGCCTGCCGGATATTCGGAAAATCTTGCCTTAGTATCTCTCCGGCCAACTTCCGTATCCCGGCCATCACCTGTGCCTTTCCGGTTTCCGCACCTGCTTCTTCAAAGCGTTTCGCCAACGGTTTGAAACGGTCGTAGTAGGAGAAGAAGTTCGGGAACTCGTCCTGTAAAAATGGCTCTTTACTCTCCGGCGATGCAAGGTACAGCAGGCAACTGATGTCGTAGGTGTCGTCCGGCAAATCCGGTATCTCTCCTTTGTCCATCTGGGATATGGAGGCAAAATTGGCCAGCGTCGCCGACATATCGACACGCTCGTTTACCGTGTGTACTCCGATCTCTTTTGCATCGGTATAACAATTTCCGGACAACACTCCAAAAGGCTCCGGCCCATCCTCATAAAGCGAACTGAGGTCGGGATTGGCCTTCGCTCTCTGCGCCTCGTTGGGGATCAGTTCCAGCACCCGGAAAAAGGAAATATCGAGGCGCGGGTCGAAGAAATAGTTTGTATAAAACTGCCTGTATCGCTCTTGCAATTCCTTGCCCTTTTGCGTAGCGTCGAACAGCAATACGCCCCGATCGGTTTCTATGCCCATGTAGTTGTTTTGTCCTGTGGCGGCTCCGAAGTCGGAGTAGCGCACGGCGGCTATCTGATACCCGTGCTCCTGCGCCAAATGTTCCGGCGCATTTTCCGGCGCCAGCGGTTCAAGACTGCGCGTATAGCAGTACATGGCCGGATAAAGCCGAGCGGTCTTCATGGGTTTCAGCCCCAGCTCCCGAATGGCAGTCTGGAGTTTATTGAAATACCTGTCCGTGTCCGCACCTGCATCCCACGACGGAATCATCTTCGGAGCAGGGAAGTGGTATTGCACGAAAAAATCGTTCGTATATGGCGGCTTGTGATCCCGGAGCGCATAAAAGGCTCCGTCATTTACAAAGTCCGTGAAGCGTTTATAAATTAGATTGACGGTCGAGATGACCTTAACCTTTCCCTCTGGAGAGAGGATCATATACACGTCGCCCGGTTCCCGACGATCGTCGGGAATAATCAGGTTCTTTTCGCTGTTTTTCATGGTGGTATATTTAATCGTTGATGAAATCTTTACGGCTTCAGGCCACGTGACGGCTTTTTCGGTCTTTCGCCTGATTGCCGCACGTCTACCTCTTTCCGTTTCCGGGACTCGGTAATTTTCAGTTCTTGTTTTGCGCCACTGCGGTTGCAGCGCAGCTCGCATGCCTCGCTGTCGTTCTGGAATGTGAAACTTTTTTGCACAGTCTGCCCCATATTATCCTCGATATAAACATCTACGGTCTGCTGGTCGTCGCTGCGGGAGGTGTAATAGAGCCGGAATGAGAAGCGATCCAGCGAATAACGATCATTAGGCCGAAACACCGTCCCGTCATCCATGCGCAGTTCGCCGCGTCCGTCCGGTTGAAAGTAACGAATCGTATAACGGGCATCATCGTATTCACCCTCACGCAATAGGGTGCAGCGTATCTCGGCGGTTTCGCCTACGGCGATACGTTTCTGCACGGGCATTGTTTCCAGTTCAAACCTGTACGCCTGCTGTACGTCCAGTTCCTTGTCGCAGGAGGCGACAAGCATGAGCATTACAATGATTCCGGCACATAGTGCCGCTATTCTTTTGAGTTTTTTCATTGTGTATATAGATTAAAATTCAGAATATCCGACCGACTTCTCCCAGTCGGGAATGTCGATTGTATCGGCTTCGATCACCGGACAGCGGATAATTTCCACCTCTTCATGTTCATAGACATTGCAGCCCGTAAAGAGCGATGCGATAAGTACGCCCGCTGTTGTTGCAAGAAAGCCGCATGCGACGGCATATTTGATTTTCAGTCTGTTCATAAATTCGATTGTTAAGTTCGGTTTTTTCGGTATTCTTCGTACTCTACGGAGTAGAACAACGGCTTGCGGTTGCACCAATAGGCCAGCCGCCATTGCTCCCGCGAGGGTTTCACCCCGTGCTCGAAACCCCGGTACGGCTGCGCGAAAGGTTGACAACCTAACGCTTTCAACTCCCGGATACGTCCAAGCGCATCTTCAATATCATCCCTTATCAGTACATAGAAAAATAGTTTCCGGGCAGGAATGCCGTGCTTACGGAGGAGTTCTATGGCTTTATGAACGTCATCCTGCATGGCACGGCTGTCGTAGGCCATACGCAAAAAACGTGTCCATTTGACCTGTGCGAGCAACGCGGCAATCTCCGGTGTGCGGGCGATCTGCCGGGCATCGAGTCCCTGGTTGAAATCCACCCGTATACCCATGCGGGCAATTTTCTCGATCTGCGCGAGTCCCCACTCCGAAGCCAACGGGTTGTTGTCGAGCAGCACGGCGCTTCGGCGTTTGTCGAGAAACTCTTCGATGTCTGCATGCGCCCGGATATGGCCCTCCTTGTGAGGCACTACGCACCACGGGCAATGGTTTGCGCATCCGCGCGTCAGAAACCCATAGGCTTCCCTGACGCCGTAGAGCGAGTAATCCGGGCATATATGTTCGATCTCTTCGGGAAGCATTGTCGCATAGTCCCTGTAACCCGTTCCGGCCCGGACGACCTCGCAATCGTAGCGATCCGTGCAGTCCCGCGAAAAGGTAAAGACCTTCGACATATAGACCTTGTCGTAACGACCTGCCGCGGGATCGGCGAACTCCACCGTATCGCCCCAGCGCTTGTGCCATGCCGAGAGCTTCATCAACGCTATGTTCGGGAAGTTGTGCCCGTCCACATCCACCAGTCCGATCCGCATGGCTACCGTTGTAAGGATTCGGGAATTAGCTCCAACCGTGCCCGTGCCGTCGCGGCATATTTCGGATTGGGTTCGATGCCGATGTAACGCCTTCCGAGCCGTCGTGCCACTACGGCTGTCGTTCCGCTGCCCAGAAACGGGTCGAGCACCACGCCGCCGGGCGGACATCCCGCCTCGACAGGTGTTTCGATGAGTTTCTCAGGATAGGGCGCATGGTGTGCCGGGGAGTTATTACCGGATTGAAAACACCATACCGTCCGCATGTTTCTCTGTCTCGGCCGCCCATCTTCCGAAGATGCTGAAACACATGGCTCGACTTGCTGGCGGAAATCGTATTTCCGATTTTTCGTAAAGAAAAAGACCTTCTCGAAATCCACCGTGAAGCGGTCTTTTACAGGTGCAGGGACAGCCGAGGGCTTGTACCAGATAATTTCGTTGCGCAGTATCCAGCCCCGCAGAATCATCGTCTCGGCGAACAGCCCCGGAATATTGCACAGCGACTTGTGCGGCACACGGTGCGCCGACAGATCGACCTTTAATTTCTTGAGACAATAGGTGTTCTTGCCGGCAGGCCAGTCGTTCGGACGGTTATACTTGTTGAGTTTGCTGTATGAATCGCCGAGATTGACCCACAGTGTGCCTGATTTTTTCAGCACACGGCGGCACTCGTCGAAGATTGCTGCGAGATGCTCCAGAAACAACTCACGCGACGGCTCCTGCCCCAACTGCCCACGCCATCCGCCGCATCTGCGGCAGACGTTGAAGCCGTCGAAATCATGGCGGCATGCCTCGTCCCCTCCGAAAAGGATCGGCGTAAGGCCGTAATCGCGGAGCTGCCAGTACGGGGGCGAAGTTACAATACAGTCCACGCAGTCGTCGGCCAGTTTCTTCAGACCGGAAAGTGCGTCCGTATTAAAAATTATATCCGTTTGCATCTTTATAGCTGTTCGAGGTTCTGTTCTATGTTCGTTTGTCATTGTTAGTCGCCGGCTAAAAGGTCACTGATTTCCGGGTCGAGGTTCCCGCGGTACTCCATACGTCCGTCCAAGCGGCATGCTTCGAGGAAATGGCTGCGGCCCTCCTCCTTACGCCCAAGCCGCGAACAGGCGATGGCTCGCAGATATTCCGTCACGGCATCTTTCGGCATCGCGGCCAACAGCTCCAATGCCCGCTCGTTGTGATCCATCGACAGATGCGCGACGACCGTATTGCGGTCGTTGTAGTCGTTTAGAATGTAGAGCGCTTCGGCATATTTGCGTTTCTGCAACAGTTGCACGCCGCAGGCATAGATCGTATCCAACTCCGTGGTGTGGATCGTATCCTTGACCATCCCTTTGCGGCGCAGGTTGTAGCGGAAATTCACGGCCCGCAGCTGCGGGTAGATCATCGAGCGGATATAAGCGTAGTCTTTCAGGAATCGCTGCCGGATGGCCTGCTCCCGGCGATCGGGATTTTTCTCCGCAGCGATCAGTTCCAGAATAGCGTCACGATTTCCGATCTCCCGGTCTGTTCGGATGCGCGTCGTCAACTCCGGCCAGTCCTCGGCCACCCAACGCACGGTGAGCATCGTGTCGATGCTTCTGCCGTATCGACGGACGAGGTAGCGTTTCAATGCCTCGGCCCGTCCTTGCGAAAGACGGTCGTTGAAAGCGTAGGCTCCTTCCGGAGACGATGCTGCCGTCAGCGTGATGGTATCGACGTAAAACTCCTGCTGTTCGACGATCCGCCGCATCAGGCCGGTGATCTTGTCCAGCTGCCGTCGGTTGTCGCCCAGCGTATCGACCACGCGGGTATCGCCCACGAAGAACTGAATGTAGTTGCGGTCTTCGACGGTTACGAACTTGTCGATGACCTTGATGCGGTAACGCGGCACGGTATCCACGAACGAGAGCATCGAGGATACGACGTAGCTCAACGTATCGGACGGCGGCAGACGATAGGCACTGTCGTCCACGGCCAAGACCTGCCCCTGAAGCGTTACCAGCATCTTTTTCGAGGTCTCGTCGGTCTTCACCTCCTGCGAGTAATAGTATGTGACAGTGCTCCGGCCTTCGACCAGTGAATCGAGCCGGGCGTCTTCCGGATAGGGAAACTTCACGAAGCGGTTGAAGGCCGCCTCGCGCCCCACGGTATCGGGGCGGAACCGCTCGACATAGGTTTCGTATTGCCAGTAGTCGCGCTCCTGCAGGAGTGAGAAGCGTCCGCCGCGGATCACCAGATCTTCGAGCGGCACGGATTCGTCGGGCTTGTGCAGAATGGGTGTAATGACCACGCTGCGGCTCTTGCCCAACAACTGCTTGGGCAGCGTCACGATGAAATCCAGCACGACACGGCCGTTGCGTTCGGGAATAGACCGCATCTTCGCCACGACCGTCACCTGCTCGATCTGAAGCGCCATGACACGCTCGCCGTCGGCAAGCGTATCTACGGGAGCGAAAAAGAACGTGTTGCTGTCACGCTGCAACTTCACGACCTGCGGGCGGTAGTCCTGCTGCCGTTCCTGCCGCTCGGCGCGGGAGAGCTGCGAGAGTGAAGCCGCGGCATGCCGCCGTTCCAGCCGTCCGGCCACCGAGCAACCGAACATCGCATACAATACGCCGGAGAGGATTCCTGCCGATATAATTTTCCGTATGCTCATAATGGTTAGAAAATATAGGAAAACGACAATTCCATTTTGGAGGGCGCCAGCGTCCAGCGTCGGTAACGGTAGATGTATTCATCCTCCCAGTCCGAGACGGTCGGGTCACGGCGTATGTCTTCGGTATGGAACAGTCCGATGCCGGCTTCTAAGGCCACGTTCCAGCGTTTCGAGAGCATCCATGCATACCCGTAGCTGACACCAAAACCATAGGCATGACCTTTATAGCGTTTTGTGCGGCTTCCAAGGTCATAACCGGCATAGGTAAGATGCTGACCGATAAAATGCCCGACGAAAGATTCGTAGAACCAGTAGCGGCCGCCGAGCTGCACAGCGTGGAAGTTCATCGAAAGGGATGCAGTTTTCACCGGATTCCAGTAGCCGGACAGCTCCAGCGACCAGTTGTCCGTCAGGGCCGTTTCGGCCCCGACGTTCAGCGTCGCACTGCATGCCGCAAGGGCGTTGGCTCTTACGGCGAAGATCTGTGCCGCAGCCTTGCGGGGTGCTCCCCACAAAGCCGCGGTCAGCAGCATGAACAGAATGATTCCTTGTTTTTTCATTGGGAGACGGCTTGCTTATTCTTTGATACATCGCACGGGATTGGTCTGACAGCGCAGTTCGCTCGTCGTGCGGCGTGTTCCTGCCAGATAGATCGAGGTGCAGGATACGCCGTCGAAGAACGACGCTCCGTAGTCGAAGTTCCAGAAGTAGGGCGTATTGGTATAGACCTGCCCGTACGTCCCGGCGCCGGAGTAGCTGTCGCCGTCGAACGTCCCACCCGCGGGATAGCGCACTGTTTTCGTCCCGCTGTATACGATATTCACGCAGTACGGAAGCTGTGTTTGCGACATGGCGATCCCTTCGAAGTCGCAGGCGTCGGGAACCCGCCATCCGGGAGGACAGGGATCGTAGATGGTCTTACGGCAGACCTTGCTCACGTCATATCCCTGTTCGGTGGTGTTTCCCCAAAGGTTGTGATGACTCCGGAAGAGCCAGTCCAAAACATCCTCTTCGGGCTCGTCAACTTCGTAGTCGGCCTTATGGATAAAGGTCGTGGGATGCTGTGTCGCCCATTCCACGCTCATCACCTCCCGTGCGTCATGATCTTCGGGACGGATCGTTCCGTATGCGTAGTTGTCGTGATAGATGAATGAGGCGGGTCTGGCATTGTTCGTAAACGAGGCCGGATACGGGAACGGGTCCTTGCGGCCCCACTGGTAGTAGAGTCCGCAGACCGTGACTTTCGTATAGTCGGTTCCGACGGCCCCCAGATTCCGGTCCATGAAGATGTCTCCGGAGTTGTATTTCTGCGCTGACGACTCCGGATCGTAGTTTGCAACCCAGATGTGCCACGACCAAACGCATTCGCCCCCGGCGTTGAACAGGCCGATAAGGGCGTTTCCCTGCTGCGTCCCGGTGCGAAAGCGGATGCGGCTGCCGTCATAGTTCAGCGAGGAGATCACGCTGTTGGCCTGTGTCCCGGTCTCCCAGATCAACCGTGCATAGGCTCCCGAAAGCCGCTGCGGCGTGATGTTGAGCGTCGCGCAGCCGTTGCCCTGCACCGTGGCATCGAACGAATAGTCGTGTAAAAGCTCCGGCGCGATGTAACAGTTGGCGGTATTGAGCGCGTCGAGCTGTATTTCGCCGGGCATGAACACGGGGTAGATATGCCGAAGCGGTCCGAGTGGAACGTACTCATAGATCTCCTCGTTCGAAAGCAGATGATCGTACTCCGCATCGGAGTACCAGCCGTCGAACGTATAGCCTGCGTCGGGAACGGCTGTGAGCGTGCAGTTTTCCATGCAGAGCGCCACAGTCCGTTCTCCCGAACCTTCGGATTCCGTTTCGACATGGAGCGCACCCTCGACCCGGACGCTTCCTCCGTCGTCAGTATGAATGATGGCGGCATTAGCCATGCGGTGCGTAAAGTCGTAGTTTTGGGTGAAGCCGAGGGCGTCGGTCAGCGTGATGCGGTAAGACAGAAGCGAATTTTCCGGCGTGTAAACTGGCGTGTAATACTCCATTTCGTAGGCGTTCTCGCCGGAGGATTCGTACAGATCGAAATCATGGACGGCGTCCTTGTCTCCGTAATTGAACGTAAAGCAATCCAGATCGCCCGAAAGGACTTCCAGCCGTCCACGTGTCGGGGCCGTGCCGTCTGGGCTGTCCACATCAATATAGAGATAGCGCGTGCCGTCCAACAGGCAGTAGCCGCCGTAATTGTAGTCGTCGAAATCATCCCGGACGCGCAGCGTATAGGAGGAGATGCGGGTGTCGACCTCACTATCGCCCAAGATCGAGATATTGAACCGGTAGTGGACGTTCGCCCGAATATTGAAATCCGAGGTGTTATTTCCGCCCAAATAGACGTAATAGGCCAGCACTTTCTCTCCCCGCACGGCGCGGATCAGCAGACACGAGGCATTCGCGGGAGCATTTTCCGGGTTCTTCTGCCTTTGGTCGGTAATCGACGGAATCAGATCTTGCAGATTCGGCAGCAGATAACAGTCGCCTGCGGCCTGCTGTCCCGAAAGTTCAGTTGCCGGGCAGTCCGCATAATCATCCGGATTATCCGACGGTGCGGCCGCCATATCGAACACAGAGACCGAGCGCGGTACGGAAAGAAGCTGCACGGAGCGAAGCTCGATATCCGCAGGCTTGACGGAAATGTTATAAGAAACTTTTGCCACGCAACGTTGCACCTCGACGGCCGGAAGCATCAGCACACCGTCTGCCGACGGGATTATCGCAACGTCGCCCTCATAGGCCATAGGCAGCATATCGTACTCGTCGGCATGCGTCACGGTGAAATCTTCCCATGTCGGGTTTTCGCCCAAATTGCGGCCCATGTTGGCGGCAATACGCATCCGGTAGCTGCCAGGCAGGCACTCGAGACGCAGCGTCGCAGAGGTCTGATAACAGTGCAGTACAACATTGCCGTTATCGTCGTAAAGGTAGAGGTTCAGATCCCGGATGGCCATTTCATCCGAAGAGCGGGTTACGGTCATCATAGGGTCGGGACGAACCGCCATTTCGACCCGAACTTCCGTCGGGCGGCAGCAATCCGGTGCATCCTCATAGATGCAACTACACAGAATGCTCAGCGGGAGCAATAAGCTATAAAGAAATCGTTTCATCGTTTGTCATAGAAAAAGGGTCCCGCCCGAAAGACAGAGCGGAACCCGATGCAACAATTCGGATTATGCTCCCAGTTCGACATTTTGCGTTACGGGCGTCTCCCAGTCGGCGACGGTGACCGTCACGGCGCAATCCTGACCTACGAGACCCGTGATATTGGCGGCGAGGCGGTAGTAGCCGTTACGCAGGATTTCTCCTGTAGCCTTACCCGTCAGCTCAATGGAATAGGTCACCTCTGAGCGGTCGTCAGGGGTCGAGGCGCTGCCGTCCGAATCATATGTGGCGTTGATTTCCAGCAGAACGCGGTTTCCCACGGCCAAAGCTCCGTTTTCGAAACAGTAGAACAGCGCATTGTAGTTTTCTGAAGCCGCGGCGGGCGTCTGCATGTGGCTGAAGGTCATCGTTCCGGGTGTCGGTGTGCCGGCGACGACGAGCGACTGCGAGGCAGCTTTGGAGAGCTTCACGGAGTTGATCGCAAGCGTCCCGGAATACTTATTCGCGAACGAAGGATCGACCGTCGTCTGAACGGCCACTTTGGCCACGGTACGTTTGAGTGTGATGCCTACCGAAGTCGTGGTGTTAACGGCTCCGACGGTCTTGGTCACGGAGCCCGACATCACGAAGCCGCCCGAACGCTTGGCCGCGGTGGACACTTCGGCGAAGGTGCCGTTGTAGGTCGCGGCGGAGTTCTCGACAAGAGCCGTAAGGGCCGCGCGGGTCTTGGCCGACGAGGCGTCGTAGTTCGCTACGGCGTAGAACGAGCACTCGGTGCCGGCCGTGGACTTGGGAAGCGCAAAGGTCGCCGACTTGGAAGCGAGTTCCGCCGAGGAGAAGTCCCGGCGGACGATGAGCGTTCCTCCCTTGTCGAAGGCGAAGACCGAGAGAGAAGAAAGCGAGGATTCCCACGCTTCGGCCTTGGCCGTCGTGTCGAAGAATGCGCGGGTTTCAGTATCGCTGGCTCCGGTGAGCGTGATGGCGATCCGGGCGCCGTCAGCAGCTTCGGGTATCACAGAATTGATTGTTTCATCGTTTTTGTCGCACGAGGCAAACAGGGCGGCTATAGCGGCCGCAGCAAAAAGAATCTTTTTCATGAGTGAATGAATTAAAAGGTGAATAATGTGTTTTGTGACGCCCGCAGGGGCGGTCTTTATCAGTTGAGAATAAATTTCAGTCCCACGCCGAACTGCGTATGGAAATGTCCGGTCGTCGTCCCCCAGAGTATGCGCTCACGTCCCGATAGGGACACCACGATTCGATCCGTGATATAGGCATCGACTTCCAGCGTTATGGCCCCTCCGTAGAGAACACAGTTGCGGTTGCGGATCATGGCACCGTCGTAAAGGCGCTTTTCGCCCCAGTTCACCGTCTCGTATCCCGCGAGGAACGAGCCGCCGAAATAAAGGAAGAAGGTCTTGGAGCCGTCAGCAAGAAACTTGTAATAGTAACCGCCTTCACCTGTGAATTGCGCTACGGGAGCACTTCCCGCCTTGTAGGGATAATTGCGACAGAGGTACTCTGCACCTACGACCCATTTGGACGCATTTCGGGTGTAACGGTTCATTGCAATGCCGAAGTAGTAGCCCGTGCTGTTGCGCCCCGATGAGGAGTACCATCCGTCCGCCATGCCTGCACGCAGCTCTATGGAGCGCATGCCGGGCAGGGTACGCTGGGCATAAACCCTGTCCGCAAAAATGAAGCACAGGGCCAGCGACAGAAAAATTGCCGTTCTTTTCATCGCTATCTGACCTTCAACTCATTGATGACACGAGCCCGCACCAGGTCCGCATTCTCCACCGTAAAGCTCTGGTGGCGGCCGCCCTCCTTCTCGTAGAGTTCCACCACGAGGTGTTTGTCGTCGGGAATGGTGAACTTCGGGAGCGTGAGAACCATGCGTTCGGAGGTCTTGCCGGCTACGACCTGCACGTTGTTGTACGCCCGCAGGGGCCATACGACCTGCTCCTGAATGGCCGTGCGCTTGGCGACCTTCTTATCCACGATCCTGAAAGTGAGGTGGTCGATGTCAAAAGGCACGTTCGAGGAGTTTTTCAGTTGCATGTGAAAATACAGCAGCCCATTGTGCGAGTAGATACCTTTGAGAAGATACTGGATGCCGAAGCGCTTGCAGCCGATGTGCTTCACCTCGCGGCGGTCGTTCTTGTAGATGGATTTCATAATCAGCCGCACCAGCAGGGGCGATTCGTTGCCCAGTTCGCGCATGTAGATCTCCAGTGCATTGTTGGGACGGTTCACCGCCTCGCCGTCGTGCAGGAAATCGGCCATCTCGACCGAGAGTTTCACAGGCTCGTCGGCATACTTGACGTTGAAGGTGTAATAGGCCCCATCCTCCGTTATCACGGAAAGGTTGCTCTCGCGCGAGAAGTCGCGCAGGGCGGCCTTCACCCTCAGCACGTTCTCCGTGCCATCGGCCTTGGCGGCCAGCAGGTCCGCCGACCCCAGATCGACGTAGCGGATGGCCGCAGGGAAGATGACGTGCGTGGTCTTGCTGAAGGTCACCTCCAAGGCGTAGGGCGGGATCATGCGGTCGAAAGTCAGCGGACGGGTCAGCCCGCCAAAATAATCCCCTGTCGAGGGCACTGCAGCTTCCTGTGGTGCGGGCGAAACGGGTGCGGCTGCCGCCGTGGAGTTCTGCGCCGAGGCGCTAAGGGCGCACCCACAAATAGCGAGTGCCAGAATGATTTTTTGCATATTCGTCGTTTTTTTATGTTTTATGGATGTTCAGTGGCTTGTGTCGTTAATCGAGGGGCGGGAGCAGCAGGACGCGGTAGCCGGCCTTGAGCGTTACTTTGACCTGCCGTATCTTCTGCCCGACGTACTGCGCCATGCCTTGTATGACGCTTCGGCCCAGATCGGAAAGGAGCTGCGTTCCCGCATCATCCGTGATCGTTATGCTGCTTCCCAGACCAGACCCGGCATTGGCAGCGATCTCCTTCACGGCATTGATCTCATCGGATGACGGGACACAGATGCCTTCGCCGCCGTCCATGTCATAGACCGCCAGCTCCACGGGGATCACGTTGCCCTCGTGCTGTACGGCATTGACTGTGATCGTCATGCGCTGTCCGTCGATCCGTGCCGTACCCGTGAGAACGGTGTTGGCCGGGATCAGCACGCCACCCGTCGTCATGGGTTCCGTCAGGCGCAGGGGCACCTCCTTACCGTCCGTTACGACCATCGTGCGGTATATGCAGGCCGAGATGCTGTTTTTAGGGGTGAGACGTTCGTCTCCGGCGGCGGTATTAAATCCCCAGTTGCGGGGTTTCGCAAGCTCCGCGATAACCACAGAATCGGACATGGGGGCTGCGAGCAACGTTACGACATTGTGTTGCACGCGGCCTACGGGCTGTACGGTGATCTTCTTCCCCGTGACAGCGGCCGGAACCGTCTGCGCCGGGTTTTCGTCCACCCCTTGTCCGCCGTTCATGTATCTGGCCGCCATCTGGTAGGACTTCTCGATCAGGGCCAGTTGCCCGGCCTCGGCATCCTGCCGGGTCTTTTCGTCCTCCAACTGCGCTTCGAGCTGTTCAATGCGCCGTTGCAGTTCCGACTCCTTTTCGTCCGGTTCCGCTTCGGTCCGTTCGTAAAAGCTGCCTAACTGCCGGTTCAGGTCACGGTAAGCTCCTACCGAGGAGTGCAGGGCGCTGCCCGTGCCGTCGAAGCGCGAGGGGTTCTGGTGATATTCCGCAGGCTTGGGGGACATCCGCAGCTCACGTTCCTCGCGCTGCAGGCGCTCCTCTTCCGTTTCTGTTTCCTCACCCAGCGAGAAGGCGAAATCTTCCAACGAGCGCATCTTCTCCTGCCGCTTGGCCTCCAATGCCTCCTGCCGATAGGCGTCGCGCTTGTCGGCCACGATGCCGCCCGCTTCGGGTGTCGGCAGATCGGTGTTGAGTCCCGATTGTTGTTCCTGTTCCGTCTTGGGACCGGGGGCGAAGATCAGCCACATCACACCTGCGAAAGCCAGCAGCATAAGGGGGAAGACCACCATCTTGCGGCGCTGCAGGATCTGCTGTTCAGTAAGTTCTTTTCGAGGCTCTTCGCCTGCCGCGTTATTCTGCCGTTTCTGTTCCTTGTCATTCATAATTTATCGTGTTTTGTCGTTCAGGGCTGTTTTGCGCGGAATGCTTCGCCCGCCTCCAGCCTTTGTATATGTTCGATGCGTAGATTCTGTCCGTCGCCCCGGCCGATTCGGTAAATGACCGTAACGGTCGAATAGATCGACAGAGCGGCAAAGAGCAGGAAGAGGGTCACGACCACGAAGACCCGCTTATCGGGACTTACGGCTCCGCACAGGTGCCGCAAGCGCTCCTCGATCCACCCGGCGGCATGGTTTCTCCACTGGCGTATCATGGCTACCGCTCCATTACCCGCAGGTCGCGGTTTTCGACGATCTCGAAGCGTTCCATCGTAAAGCCCTGCGGGTTATTGTCCGAACGTACGGAATTGATAAGGTTGCAGCGCGTCACCAGCGAGCGTTCCGTAACGTTGCTCTGACGTATAATCATCTGCCGGGCATAGGTGGTGACACGATAAGGATAGGCGTCGAAATCGCAGACAATCGAATCGACCAGTATACGTTGGTTGATATTGCCCGCCACGATGCGGTTGTAGTATCCCTTCTCCTGCAAATCCTGCGAGTAGTTGTAGGCGCTTTTGTCGCACAGGAACATCGCGCGGTTGATGTTGCTCTCGATGGCTGCGCGGTCGGGAGCCAGCGTGAAGAACAGTTCGTGGAAGCGGCGCACGTGCTCCCGTGCTTCGACAGGGCGGTTGCGGCTCATCTCCTGCGAGAGCGCCAGCATCAGGCTCTTGCCTTCATCCAGCACGTAGATCTTCTCCCGCTGGCGCTCGGCGAAGCGGAACGACGACCATACGGCATACCCCGTGACGGCGGCGCAGAGGCCGAGGGCCACGAGCGTGAAGAGACGTATCTGCCTGAAACTCGTCTCGATATTTTTCAGTGATTTGAATTCCATATCTGTAAATTCAGTTAATGAGTTTCCGGGGCGGAGGTTAATCGCGGTCTCCCGTGGCGTAATTTTTTCCTATGAGGCTTTTGCCCTCTTTGTCGGAGGTGGAATCTTGTTTGTCGCGGCGATTGAGCATCTTGCCGACAGCCGTTCCGGCCAGACCTCCTGCGACGCCTGCCCCGAACGAGGCCACGTGGTTCACACCTCCAAGCGCCGATCCGCCGCCCGCCTGGATGATCCATTCAGCTACGGTCGGCACGGTGAAGTAGCCGATGATGCCTATTATCAGGAAGATGATATAAACTCCGCCCGTGCTTTCAGGGATGTAGGCAGGGTCTTGCAGGGCCGAGATGTCGGCTTGGAGCATCAGCACCTCAATACGTGCCATGATAGCCGAGAAAAGGTCGGCCACCGGAAGCCACAGGTAGATCGAGATATACTTGGAAAGCCAGTGAGTGAGCGTACCCTGAAAACCGTCGTAAATGGAGAGCGCGAACGAAAGCGGCCCCAATATGGACAGTACGACAAGGAAGAAGGTGCGCAGGGTATCAACCGTGAGTCCCGCAGCGTTATACAACAATTCGAAGAAGTCGCGCACCAGCTCCCGGAACCACGTCTTGATTCCGTACCATGTACGTTCCCACCACATACCGATAATGTCGCCGAAATCCGTGATGCCAAGGTCGGCGAGCTGGCGGTCGTATTCCTCGTCGTCCACCAGCCACGTTTTGCCTTCGCGCAGGCGGGCTTCGTATTCCAGATCGTCGCGCAGTTGTTGGTAATGGGCGATGTCGGTCGCCTGTCCTTCGAGTACGGCATGCGTGCCCTGCACCACAGGCGAGAGTACGGCGTTCACCGAGCCGAGGACTATTGACGGAAAGAACATAATGCAAAGGCCGATGGCGAAGGGCCGCAGTAGCGGGAACACGTCGATAGGCTCGGCCGAAGCGAGTGCTTTCCACACTCGGTAGGCCACGTAGAACAATGCTCCCAGCCCGGCGATGCCTTTGGCGACGTCCGCCATATCACCGCACAAGGGCTGCATATCCTGATAGAGGTTACGCAATACCTGATGCAGGTTGTCGAAATCTATTGCGAGGGGCATCATGACTACCAATACCTTTCGTTGGGTTTACCATAAAGGGCCTGTACGCGGGCGGCGTCGCCGCGACGTTGACTGCGGATGAACGACACGGAAATCGTCTTGTCAGTGAAGTAGCGCGTCAGGTTGCGGTAGCGCACCATACGGGTATATATCTCATCCACGACATCCATGCGTTCCTTGTCCGACATGGAGAGTCCGTTTCCGGAGGTTACGATGTTTTTGAGTTCTGTCACCAACGCGCCGCCTTCCTCCAGCAGGCGGGCGTATCCGGCGGATATGGCCGCCAATTCGTCTGCCGAGAAGTTGCGATCGGAAACCATTCTATTGAATCCCGACACATAGATGTCGGTGATCTCGCTGACCATCTCAATCGTGAGTTTGACCTTGCGGGCGTCCTTGACGATATTATGCACCGTCTTGAGTGCATCGTAATACGCCCGGCCCTGATTATAGATCTTTATGCTCTCCTGCAATGACTTAATCATGTTGGAGGCCGTCGTAGAGCTTTGAACTGCACTCTTGATGTTCTGCACCAGATTGGACGGGTCGATGACCGTCCATTGCGCCTCGGCCCGCTGGACGACACCCACAAGAACAAGGCTCAGTATCATTATCATACGTTTCATTTTCATTCGGATTTATCGTTACACTTTCGAAGCTATTCCTCCTCGCGGTAATAATCGCCATATCCCGCAAGGGTCAGTACGTCGCGTCCGGCATCGTAAAAGAGCACGATCCGTCCCCACAGATCGAAATAGCGGATATTACCCCATAAATGCCTGATCGGACGCCGCAGCACGGTTTTCCGGTCGTATGCAACCTCTATGAGGTAGCCGCCTTTCTTGCGCGTATCGTTATGGAAGATGCGTACCGCAGGGGAGCCTTCCCGGCTCCGCCATACTCCCGCCGCTTCCCGCATATCGAACCATCGATGTAGTTCCTGCGCGGAGTCTGTCCCGTTATCTCTTCCGTGCATGGTGATCGGTTTTACTTTCCGCGAGCTGTTTGATGGCCAGTTCCATATCCCCGCCGAGCCGTTCGGCGAGCCGCAGCACCTCCACTTTCTCCGTTTCTTCGGTTGTGTAGGCCAAATATTCCGGAACGCTGACCTCGGTGGCATAGACCGCGCTCTGCACGCCTCCCAGACCGATCCACACCTCCTTGTATTTGCGTGAGGGATCGTTCGACATATTAATAGAGAGAATCTGCGAACGCTCCTTATCGGTAAGGCCCAACAAGTTTTGTATCGCGTCGAAGCGGTTCATAAACTTGCGTTGGTCCAAAAGGATCTTGCAGTCCGAGTTATTAATAATAGCCTCCTTGACAATGGGCGAAGAGACGATGTCCTGCACTTCCTGCGTCACCGTTACCACCTCTCCGAAATGTTTTCTGACCGTTTTGTACATATATTGGAGGTACGAGGCCATGTTGTTGGATGCCAATGCCTTCCATGCCTCCTCGATAATGAGCATCTTGCGGATGCCTTTCAGGCGTCGCATCTTGTTGATGAAGACCTCCATCAGTACGATGGTGACTATGGGAAACAACTCGCGGTTATCCTTGATGGCGTCGATTTCGAAGACGATGAAGCGTTTGGAGAGCAGGTCGATCTCCTGCGGGGAGTTGAGCAGGAAGTCGTAGCGCCCGCCCCGATAGTAGGGACGCAGGGTAGTCAGCAGGTTGCGGATGTCGAACTCCTCGCGCGAAACCTCGATCTCGCGGCTCTCCAGCTCCCGGCGGTACTCCGTTTTGAGGTACTCATAGAAAGTGTCGAAGCACGGACGAATGGAACGGTCACCCTTGATGCGGCCTATGTAGCCCGCCACGGCGTTGCCGATCTCAGCCAATTCGGTTTTCGAAACCTTTTCGTCGGTGCTTTTCCACAAGGTCAAAAGCAGCGTGCCGATACTGTCCATCTTCTCCGTCTCGAACACATAGTCGTCCGTGTAGAACGGGTTGAATGAGATCGGATGCTCCTCGGTGTAGGTGAAGTAAATACCGTCTTGACCCTTGGTCTTTTTGCGGATAAGCTCGCAAAGTCCCTCATAGGAATTACCCGTATCTACGAGCACGATGTGCGTTCCCTGCTCATAGTAATTTCGCGCCATGTGATTGACAAAAAAAGACTTGCCTCCGCCCGATCCGCCTAATACGAACTTATTAAAATTATGGATGACGCCCCGGCGTTTCGGCTCGTCGTCGAGGTCCAGATGCAGGGGACGACCCGATATGCGGTCGCAGAGCTTCAGCCCGAAGGGACTCGGCGAAGCTTTGTAGTTGGTCTCCTCGGTAAAAAAACAAAGGGCCGGTTCGATGAAGGTGTAGAACGACTCCTCGGCGGGAAAGTCGCCCCCGTTACCCGGCATGGCCGCCCAATAGAGCGTCGCGGCGTCCACCGTGTTGTGCCGCGGGCGGCACTCCATCAGGGCCAACTGGCTGCCTACGTCGTTACGGATACGGCGCAGCTCATCGGGATCGTCGCTCCACGCCACGACGTTGAAGTGTGCACGGATAGAGGTCAGGCCGAACGAGTGCGCTTCATTCAGGTATTGGTCGAGCCACTCCTTGTTGATCTGATTCGAACGCGAGTAGCGCGAAAGCGAGTGCATATTGCGGGCCTGCTTCTCGAAGCGTTGCAGGTTCTCGGCGCTGTTATCCAAAAAAAGCCATTGGTTGTAGATATGGTCGCACGAGAGCAGCAGACCGACAGGGGCCGCGAACGAGAGCAGGCAGTCCGAACGGTCGGTCGAAAGTTTCTCATAGCGCATATCCGTCCCCACGCGGGCCGGCAGGTCGTCCGTATCCGAGAGCGTGTGCAGGCATACGTGTTTATCGCCTACACGCAGTCCGTCGGCTCTCAGTTCCATGTCTTGCAGAGAGGTCGTATCGTCGAGTGAGAGGGCGAAGTATTTCTCGATCAGCCCCGGCCGCCCGGCTGTGCCTGTGATCTCATTATCGGTGAGGCGTGTTAAGTGCACGAAGCCCGAATCGTTCATTATGCGCTCGAACTGATCTACCGCTTCGAGAAAAGCACGCGCCGTATCCCGGTTAATTTCCTTGGGGATGATATGACCCCGGCAAAGGGTCGAGAAGTTCGACTGCATACGTGTATGCTCTTTGGTCGTCTTCGTAAGGTAGAGGTAGCAGGCATGATTGAGGAACGGGCGCTCGTTGAAGTGACGCTCGTAGCTGCGCGAGAGGAAACTCGCCTCACCGCCCGTTGCCGGGAGGTACTGTTCGCGGATGAACCAGTCCTGCTTCAGCACGACGCTATAATCGGGCAGCACGCGCACGGCTTTACACCATGCGGCGTGAATAGCCTCGTATTCGGCGTGCGTCACGGTAAAGAGTTCAGGCAGCTCGACACGGAAAACTACGGTTATATCGGCATCCTTGCTGATGATACATCCGCCCTCGACCGCAAGAAGCGGCAGCTTGCCTTCGATGGTGGCGGCTTTCATTACGTTACGCACGGCGCCCCTCCTCTCTATTTCTGAGCAGGCGGCATATGCACCTGCGGTTTATCAGGTAGTGGGGACGGCGGCGTGCGGCGGCGAGCTTCATCAGCCCGTGCTCGCCGTACTTCGCGTTCAGGCGGAAGGTATAGAACACCAACATCGAGGCGGCCGTAAGGCCGAACCCGATGCACACCCATTGGCCTACGCCAGCCATGTAGAGAACGACGAAGACCACGAATACGGCCAGTAGTCCGCCTGCGAACAGAAAGAGATACTGCGCCTTGAGACCTTTGAACTCCACACTGCGGCCCACACCCTTATTGACTCCATACTCCATAATACTATGCTTGAAGCATGGGTTACAGGAAGAACGAACGCAGCACGGTCGCACTAATTATCAGAAAAATACAGGCTCCGAACCACGAGGAGGCAGTCTTGGAGGTATCCGGGTCCCCGGATGAAAATTTGTTATAGACCTTAATACCGCCGATCAGGCCGATGACAGCACCAATAGCGTAGATCAACTTCGTACCGGGGTCAAAGTAGGACGTAACCATATTGGTAGCGTCGTTGATACCGGCCAGTCCATTACCTTGGGCGAAGGCGGAGGAAGCTGCGGCCAAAACAAAGGTCGCCGACAGAAGAATTTTTTTCTTGTGCATAAAACTTTTTCGTTGCTTTTGGTGGCGGCAGGAGGGGATGGTCCCGCGCCGGAGGTTCTACATGGATGATTCAGTGGTTTGCGTATGGGGATAGGCGTACCTATCCGTATTCTCTTTCTTTCATATTTGATAAAGGTTCTGGATTACACGAATTCACGGACGTCGAAACCTTCGGGAACCGGCGCCTGCGGGGATGGGCTTCCCGCACTGCTCGCGGCGATCTTTTTCTGAAATGCCGTGAGGTAGGCGTCGATCAAACTCTTCACTTTGTCGTTCCCGTCGGGACAAGCCGAAACGATAGCCTCGAACATATCGGTTCGTTTCAGCTCCAGCAGGGTTTGTCCTACTTCCTGCTGCTTCTCATTCGTAAGGGGATTGTCGTGTACTACGGTGCGGTAGGCTTCGCCGATATTTTCAAAACATACACCCTTGGCCAGCGAGCGCCCGGCTGGGGGCTGCGATTCGTCTTCGTTTTCGTCGTCCGCGTCCATATCCGCTTCTATCTCCGCCTCGTAATCCGAGGCTTCGGTCAGCGGACAATCCTCGTCGTCGGGATCGTTGCTCTCGCCTTCGGGCGGAACTCCGAAAACTTCGTCCAGTTTCTCCGGCGGGATCTGCCGGGGGTGTTTCTGTACACTTCCGGGGACAAATATATCATCTTTTTCACCGCTTTTCGCGCTTCCCGAACCTATGGCAGCGGTTGGCGTCGGTTGGCTACGCTCCGGCAGTGTGAAGCGGCTTTTTCCGACGATGCTGCGGCGCGGTTCCGGGGCCGGAAGCGGTGCGGCGCTCCTTTTTCGAGAGCGTTGCCCGCGCATGAAATACACCGCCACCCAGAGGGCATAACCTACGGCAACGAAACTCAGCGCAAGCAGTACGGCCGTTCGCATAGCTTCCATTACCTCGCTTTGGAAGATTTCGTAGAACGGCAGCAGCGGTCGATGCTTTCTGCGTAATCCTCGAAATGCGCCCGCAGGACGTTATCCACATAGGCGATCAGCGAAACTCCGCCGCGCTGCGCCGTTATCCGGCTCAGACGCTCGTAATACTCCGGGCGGATGCGCACCGTCTTGCGCGAAGTGAATGTACGCTCCCGACTCAGGAGGAAGCGTAGCCGGTACACGTCGCACCGGACGGTTCCCGAAGGCCGTGACGGCCGCTCGGTGGCGAACTCTGCCCGGCGGAGTTTCTGTCGGTGAAGTACGGCCCGGCGGATAAGAACCGCTGCCGTCAGCAGCACGCACCCCATCAGGACGGTAGCCGCGATCATTTTCTCTGTCATTGTCGAAAAGATTTTAATGGATTACTGTATATTGTCCGCCGACAATTGTGCCGGCGCAACCTTAAAAAATATCGGTATCCCGCTGTTTGTAGAGAGTGGAAATGTCATCCTGAAACGTATCGAAATGGTGTGAGAGCACATTGTCGAGGTAGCTGTACAGGGATATTTCGTTGCGGCCTATGACCTGCACGATCCGCGTGATGCGTTCGTGAAACTCCTTGCGGATATAAACCGTCTTGCCGCTGCGCGTACTCGACGGAGTATCGTGGATAAACAGGTTTTCGTAATCCTGAGCCTTTCCTCTACGTCGTTTACTCTCCGGTTGCGCAGCGGCGGAGGGTTCTACGTCCGGCAGCCGGCGTGTTTCATCCTCATGCGGCGGCGGTTCCGGCAGGTAGTGGCTCGGCTTACGGCTGCGGCCCCGTGCCTGGTCGATGATGAATGCGGCATCCAATCCGTCCTCTTTGATAGTACTCATGGCTGACTATTTCAATACTTCCAACAATTCGTCCACCAGCTTGTCGAGGTTGCTGCCACGCACCAGCGACTTGTCAGCCGGAAACAGCGTGGAGCGGAATACGGCACGCCTGCTGGCGGACTGCTCGCGCCGGAAACGTTTGGCATCGGGCAGGAAAGTCCGCAGCAAGGGCAGCTTCAGTTCTTTCATCACTCCCTCGTAAGCCTCGTACAACTCCGATTTTTCACGGCCGTCCACCATGTTCCAAAGCATATACACCCCCTTGATGTCGGACTTGCCGCTCTCCACGAGATGCTTTCGTACCGTCAGCACGAAATTCAGGGCGCTCTCCATCACAACACGGTCGGCGGTGATCGGCGCGATGATATAGTCCATGCGTGCCAGCGTGTGAATCAGTTCCCGATCGTTGATCGTCCCCGGCAGGTCGAAGAAGATGAAGTCGTAATCTCCCTGCGGCAGCAGGTAATCGGCGTCAGCGAGTGCCTCTTTCGTATCGCTTTCGACGACCGGATAGGCTTTCTTGCCCAGACGCGAGAACTGCTCGTAGGCCATCCGCTTATAATGTTCATCCTCCAGAGCCATTTTCAGGTCGCGGTCACGCATTTCGAGGATCGAGTGCTGGGGAAAGTCGCAGTCTATGACCGCGACGTTACGCTGTTTTACATAGTGCAGGTAAGAAGCAGCAAGTACGGTCAGTGTGGTTTTGCCCGCTCCCCCTTTCTGTGTGGAGAAGGCGACATACTTCGTTTTTCCTTTCATGGATGCGATATTATTTGGTTATACAATCTGTCGGCTGCATGTTTAGGCACTTGCGGCTCTGTCCGCCTGCCTGCGTCTGTATATGCGTACATTTGTCCGCATGTACATCGGAGAACCGCTGCGCAGACAAATTCCGAAGCAGGCGGGTAGGCCTGTGCATCCGTGTGTGCATGTATCGGTGCATAACAGCGTACCAGCGTGACAGCATACCTGCGCACCGAACTGCCCGCGAACGGATTTACCGTCTTGCCACTTTGCATGCTCGTCTGTCCGTCTGCGAAGGCAGTACGGCACGCCCGTTCCTGCGTACCGTTCTACTCAGCGGAGGAGGTATGTGCACAGAACCGTGACTGCTCGGATGCCGACACAAACATTTGTGCGGCTGAGTGTCTGCGTGTGCAAAGAAACAATCTGCAAAGCCATGTTTTGCAGGTGCGGCATTCTATGACACAGGTTGGCTCCGTCATGGCAGCGGTTGGCATTACCCGCTGTGATACAATCCGTTAAATCGAACGATATCTTTGTCCCGTGAATAATCCCGGCACAACCTCGTGCGCCTCTTCGTGCTGGCCGGCGACGATACCGGGACAGTCCGCTTGGCGGACTGTCTTTCGTGTCCGAGAACATTTCATGTTCGGGGACACAGCAAGCTGTGTTTTCCGTTACCCGAAATATTTTCGGTAACGCAAAACAGCTTGCCCGCAAGGGGGGGGGGGGGGAGCTCCTCCGAAGTCGTCGCTTTGCATGGGGCATCCCCTTGATGCCGGGGCAAATTTTTACTTATCCGGAAGCCCTGCGGCCTTTCGGTAAAAATTTTACTTATGGAAAAAGAGAAACGCTCCCGAAGCAGAGGAAAAGGCGGCCGACCACCCAAGACGGACACCGCCAAAAACTGCATCATGGTACGTTTGACAGATGAAGAGCACGCCCGCTTCCTCACGATGTTCGAGCAATCTGGCGTGTTATCGCGAGCCGCGTTCGTCAAAGCGAGGGTCTTCGGCGAGGGTTTCCGCGTGATAAAATCTGACCGCGGAACAATGGAATACGCCGCACGGCTGACCGCTTTCAACGCGCAATTCCGGAAAATAGGTGTGAATTACAATCAGGTCGTGAAGGAGCTGCACACCCACTTTACCCCGAAAAGAACGCTCGCACTCCTCTATAAACTGGAGACCGAAACGCGCGAACTTGTTGCCGTAGGTGAGAAAATTCTGGCTTTGACCGAGGAGTTCCGACAGCGATGGTAGCCAAAATCACGACCGGAAAAGACATATACGGGGCATTAGCCTACAACCAACAGAAGGTGGATCGAGGTGGGGGAGCCGTGCTTCGTACCAGCGGATTGCTGGAGCCGGCAGACGGAATTTTCAGCGTAGCGCAGATGGCCGCTGACATATTGGCGTGGATGCCTCCGCACATCCGCACCGAAAAGCCCATCATACACATTTCGCTAAACCCCGATCCGGAGGATATGCTTGCGGACGACGAACTGACCGACATCGCTGACGAATATATGGAGGGCATGGGATGGGGCGCACAGCCTTACATCGTCTATAAACATACCGACATCGACCGCACGCACATACATATCGTTTCGGTTCAGGTGGACAGTACAGGAAGAAAGATCAACGACAGCCGCCGCAACGAACGTAGCGTAGCCCTGACCGAACGGATAGAGAGGAAGTACTGCCTGTGCCCGGCAAAAGGCAGGAAAAACGCGGAGTTATGGCAACTGGAACCCGTGGACTACGAAAAAGGTGATCTGAAGCGGCAGATTGCCGCAGTGGTGAAGCCCGTCCTTTCGATGTATCGCTTTCAGACGATGGGAGAACTGAGGGCCTTGCTGTCATTATATCGTATCGGAACAGAAGAAGTAGAGGGTACGCACGGGGGACGGAGCTACCGGGGGCTGGTCTACACAGCACTGGAGGGAAACGGGGAGAAGGCCCCCGTGCCCCCGCTCAAAGCCTCGCGGCTGGGCGGGGATGCTTCGCTGAAAAAGATAGGACGGGTCATGGAGCGTTCCGCAGAGATAATACAAACGGCTGGCTTGCATAAGCACACTTTACAGCGGGTGCAGGAAGCCATGCAGGATACGACAACGGAAGAAGCACTGCGGGAACGACTGAAGACATATCATATCGCCCTCTACCTGCGCCGCAGTGTCACGGGACGTATTACGGGCGTGACATTTATCGACCATGAAACCCGTTGCGTACTCAACGGCTCGCAGTTAGGCAAAAAATATTCGGCTAATGCTTTGAATGAATGGCTCGTCAATAAGATACAAGAACAGGAGAAGCACAAACAAAAACGTCAAAAACGAAGTGTGGGGTAATAGTCAGGTGTAATATTTTAATTTAATCTTTTGATTTTTTGAACCTAATCATTATATTCACAATACATTTATAATATCATTATAAGAAGTATGGAGCAATTTTTTCAGAATGTGCATATAGAGCAGGATGCAACTCTCGCTATCATAGCCGCAATACTTGGCGTAGCATTTCCAGTCATGGTGCAAGCAATCGGACAAATCGACACCAAATACGGTTCGACTCGTCTGGTCCAGCGAATCAAACGTAGCTGGCAGTTCCGATTTTTTGTGATATCACTCGGCATTGCGATCAGTGTTCGTATATATTATTGTTTTGCTCCACCGCGTGTAGTGGATTGGGGAAAATTGAATCCTTTAGTGGATAATTCAGCCATACTTATGGTTGTTAGTGCAGTAATTGTTCTTATCGTCTCATTGTTTATCTTCGTATTCAGTATATTGGCATATTATAATCCCACAAAATGGCTTCGTAAAATTGCAGGTAATATACCCCCCAAGCAACAAAAAAAGAAAAAATGGGGCACAAAAAAATTGCAATCCACTGCTAATCCTTATGAAAATAAAGGAACTCAGGAAGAGCGACAATTTAAAGATTGGACTGATCTGGCACTATCTGTCATTGCATCCAAGAATGACGATACGGTACAAGATGCAATCGAGGCGGTATATTATACACTCTACGAATATGTGCATGCTTATACTCGCAATCAGGCATATAAAAAGATTGTATTTCCTACCTATTTTTACAATGCCATAATATCCATGAATAGAATGATTTGCGCCCAAGAACGGAAATTGGTCTCTTTGCATAACGGCAATATTGTAACCCAGATTTTTATCAATGATTTTTTGAAAACCCGTATCAGCCAACAGTCCTACTCTTGTATATGGACTTGTCTATTAGAGCAACTTTTCAGAAATCGAGAGGATCTTATTTTCCAGTATTGGACATGGGCTTACCAACATTATACGATGGTTCTAAGCAACCGTTTGACTGAAGGGGATATCACAGACCGAGGTATTAAAGGCTTTGAACATACTGTCAGTGCCGAGGATGTCGAAAACAGGGAAAAAGACCGTTTCGAGTTTCAAATGTTCAACACAGCGTTAGGAGGATTATTGCTATACAAAGAATGCTATAAACTGCTTTACGATATTTTCTATTTCAAACAGAGTACTTTCGATTTTTCGAGGTCATTGATTCCGAACAGTTATTCGAGAATCATCGATCTATATCTAAAAATCAACCAAACGAATTATACCGATATCGTATGGTTAGAACGCAGATATCCGTTTATCGACCTGCGAGGCGGTGTTTTTACGAATGACATCATCAAACATTGGATAGAAAAATACCTTGCCATCCTTATGATCCGTGCGGAATACATGCAAACAACAGATCCTCACCATCATCATACCGGACTTCCCGGCATGCCGAGTACGATAGCAGAAAAACAGGGCTGGGCGGAACGATTGGCAAGATTCGCAAATATTATAGAGAACGTCGTAACCACTATCGACATACATAAAATAGACTCTCGGATTTCCAAAACGCCAGCTGCCATCAGTGCATTGAGAGAGTATGTGAAAGAACTTCGGCAGGCCATAGACCGTCAGGAAATTGAACAAGAACCATATCCCGAATTTATACAGGAGTTTTTAGATACGGCGAAAACAGCAGCAAACAGCTTTGTCGAGGTATTGAAAGCAATTTGCGGCAAGAAAACCGGGGATATTCCTCAGCCATATACTTGCCAACTCGGATTTCCGTATGTACAAGTACAGACGAAAAGTTTATATTGTACTGGACAAGTATATTCAAGAAATCATTGTGCGGAAATGGTGAATATCCTTGTCAAAGATAACTTATATGCTAATCTCGGACATAAACTATTAGCTCACACAAAGAAAAGTGAAGTTTGTCTTCGCACAGATCTTCTGCATGTGCTGGATAAGTTGAATATAAAGAACGGTTATATAGCAATCCTCAGTAGTCCAAATTACGGCAACTGGTTCGACGATATGGAGCAGAAATTGCAGAAAGTTGCTGGTGACTTTGAGTATCGTTACAAGGATACGCCGCTTTTTAAACTGAATCTCTCAAACCGAGGAACTTGCATGTGGGTACTCCGCACCGACGAGCTGCCTAAATATAGGTTAGGGGACACTCCGCTCAATAATACATTTTCTGATGCCACACAACGCCTTGACGAAGGAGTTTTTGCCAATATCATTGATTTGTATAGACATCCGGAAATTAAAAGCAGACTTTCGCATGATGGGCAAACCAATTATGACAAATCCGTATTGGAGTTGCTCGACGTCAATATAAACCTGCATTACGGCGATAATGCTCGCATCCTGCGAGTAGTCCTTACGGATCAATGGAGTAACACCCCCTATACTATTTGGAATGATGTGAAATCTTTTGATGAGTATTTTTAAGCACTTTAAAATAAGAAAAAAGCTACTCCTAAATATTATAAGAGCTACCTTCAGTAAAACTTGAAGGCGTTCATTCTGTCTGAAAAGATATAAAGCCCCGAAAACATTGCAGTATTCCGAGGCCTTACTATTATCTAATATCTAAAAAAGAGCATCATTTGATTTTCGAAGCGAACTCCGTCGAGGGCTTGAATGCCGGCATGGAGTGGGCCGGTACAATGATCGTCGTATTCGTTGAAATGTTACGAGCCGTTTTTGCAGCCCGTTGCTTGATTAGAAACGTCCCGAAGCCTCTGAGATAAACACTCTCTCCATCGGTCAAAGCATTCTTGACCTGTTCCATAAAACTCTCTACTACCGCAAGAGCCGTTGCTTTTTCTACACCGGTCTGCTCTATAATCCGACTTACGATGTCAGCTTTTGTCATATCCATTATATTTTATTTTTTGCAATAATCAGGTATAGGGCCTAATGCCGGGCGTCTTATTGCAGGATTTCCGTGTATTTCACGCACCAGATTTTCAAACTCTTTTTCAAAATTCTCGTTTTTATCCATGAACGCACCGATACGTCCCTGCAACAATAGCGGCAGGGCTGCTTCTTTGGGGCCAACTCTTAATACGGGGATGAAACGATCCGTACCTAAATCGTTCATCATGCTGGTGGCAATAATGGAATGCTCAAATCCTACTCCTTTTACCCGCGCGTCAGCTTTCTCTTTATACTTCGGCGTGCCTATAACCAGAATACGATCCGCCTTTTCAATCGAACTTTCCATAAAATGCACCATATCCTTACCCAATTTCAGATCGTACTTGTCCAGATAAACATAGATTCCATGTTCAGTCAAACGATTTGCCAGATCAAGAACCCATTGCTCATGCCGTTCATTATCCCATGAGTATGAAATAAATACCGAGGGATGATAGTCCTGCTCTTTCTCCGTTTGTTCTGCAACCGGCTCGACAACAGGCTGAGGAACCGCTTGGGGCCGATAGGTAGATATGGCTGCGGGAACATCCCAATCCATGAAAGCATCCGCCGATGCCTCTTGCTTCTTTGGGGGTTCCGTTTGGTTTACCAAGGATTCCATAAGAGCAAAAAAATCTTTTTTCTGGGCTTTGGTCAGGAGTTGGAATTGTTCATACAACCATACTTTGCGGGTGGTACTTTGTCCCGCATCGCGCCGTTTATTTACAAAGATATGATATGACGGCGGCAAGTTTTTATCAACGCTCAACAGCGTTTGGTATAGTTGGGAACCGGCTTGGTACTTCGGAGCATTTTTTTCTCCAACCCATTCCCACATGGAGTTGAAAGCTGCGTCGGAAGCTATATCCACACCGTCCGGAATAAGTTGAATAGGAACTGATAAATCCAGTTCGGCATCGTCATCGTACATATAATCGTAGCCAAGCTCTAAAAGCCGCAGCCAATGAGGTATATCTCCGGAGTCCGGTTCCAAACGGATATACTCTTTTTGGCGCAATTTGTCTACTACGAGCCAGGCGAGATCCAATTCTTTCGGATTTAGCTTTTTCCTGAGCCGCTCCGTAACCGTTATCCACTTAACCACCTCATCGCTTCTCAATCTGAACTCTTTGCAGACATCGAAGATAATGTCCGCAATTTCATATTCCGTTTTCATATCTGTATATAAACTGTCATATCCTGTTTCCGTCAATCTGAAAAAATTATTCTCAAAAGTAAAGATACCTTTTTCTTCCATTTCCGGCAAAATCCGGTCAATCAGTGTTTCATATTCTTCCGGGTTGAGCATCTGTCTGACAGCATACAATTGATTGACCATAAACCCTTGGCCAACTTTGCATCGTGTGACTCTAAACCTGTCCAAGAACAGATTCCGGATTTGTTTTTCGGTTTTCATCATATAATTTCAACCAGTCTAAACATTGAATATCAAGAACTTATAAAATTATCAAAATAGGTGTTACTCCGTTTCGAGCAAGAACGCCGCGAATATTTCGCGCAACTCTTCTTCCGACAATCGGTTTCCTGTCACCGTAACGATACCGTCCCCCGTACAGGCAGTCAATCGACCTCCAGTCACGGCGTGCATATCCTCTCCGACATAGAATGCTGAATGATCTGCCTCTACGGCGCGGCGCAGCACTTTCTCCGGGAAACGGGTATGAATCGTAAGTTTTGCCATATTTAATATTTGCAGACGTAAAGATAATTATTTTCTACGACCGTTGGAAATTTTCCCGGAACGGTTTTCGGCTCCCGAAAGCCAACCATTGCCCCAGCATAGCCAACCGCTGCCATAGCTTCGTCTTTCCACATTCCAGCCCTTTGGGACCGTTAATTTCGCTTCCTGAAACATAAAAAACAAAAAATTATGCAACAGGAAGACGATTTGCGGGGGCTGGCCAAAGTCATGGATTTCATGCGGGCGCTCAGTATTCTGTTCGTGGTCATAAACATCTATTGGTACTGTTACGAACAGATTTTGAAATGGGGTATAAACATCGGCGTCGTGGACAGAATACTGCTCGGTTTCGACCGCACAGCGGGACTTTTCGGCAATATCCTCTACACCAAATTTTTCGCCGTCGTTTTCCTCGCCCTCTCGTGTCTCGGCACGCAGGGCGTGAAGGACGAGAAAATCACATGGAGCAGGATTGCGACAGCGCTCGTCGCAGGTTTCATCTTATTCTTCCTGAACTGGTGGCTGCTCGACGTGCTTCTGCCATCGGCGGCAAATGCGATTTTTTATATTCTCACGCTGTCGGCCGGATATGTCTGCCTGCTGATGAGCGGGGTATGGATGAGCCGTCTGTTGAAAAGCGAACTGATGGACGACGTGTTTAATAACGAAAACGAGAGTTTCATGCAGGAAACCCGGCTCATCGAGAACGAATACTCCATAAATCTGCCGACGCGGTTTTACTATAACAAGCAGTGGCACAGAGGCTTTGCCAACGTCATAAACCCACAGAGGGCCTGTATCTGTATGGGAAGTCCGGGCAGCGGGAAGAGCTATTGCGTTGTCAATCAGTTCATAAAACAGCAGATCGAAAAGGGCTATACCCAATACATCTATGACTACAAATTTCCCGATCTTTCGGAAATCGCCTACAACCACCTACTGAATCACCAGAAAGGTTACAAGAAAATCCCGACTTTCTACGTCATAAATTTCGATGACCCGCGCCGCTCGCATCGTTGTAACCCCATTCACCCGGACTTCATGACCGACATTTCGGACGCCTACGAAAGCGCCTATACCATCATGCTGAACCTCAATAAGACATGGGTACAGAAGCAGGGTGACTTCTTCGTCGAATCACCCATCATTCTCTTCGCGGCGGTAATCTGGTTCCTGCGCATCTACGACGGCGGGCGCTGCTGCACCTTCCCGCACGCCGTGGAGTTTCTAAACAAGCGCTACGAGGATATTTTCCCGATCCTGACCTCGTACCCCGAACTGGAAAACTACCTCTCGCCCTTTATGGACGCATGGCTGGGCGGGGCGCAGGACCAGTTGCAAGGCCAGATCGCCTCGGCAAAAATTCCTCTTTCGCGTATGATAAGTCCACAGCTTTACTGGGTCATGTCAGGCGACGACTTCACACTCGACATCAATAACCCGGACGACCCCAAAATCCTCTGCGTAGGGAACAATCCCGACCGGCAGAACATCTACGGTGCAGCACTGGGGCTGTACAATTCCCGCATCGTGAAACTTATCAACAAGAAGGGACAGCTTAAATCGGGCATCATCATTGACGAGCTGCCGACGATCTACTTCAAAGGCCTCGACAATCTGATTGCCACAGCACGAAGCAACAAGGTCGCCGTGCTGCTGTGCTTTCAGGATTTTTCGCAGCTCAAACGCGACTACGGGGACAAGGAAGCGGCCGTGGTGATGAACACTGTAGGCAACATCTTCTCCGGGCAGGTCGTCGGCGAAACGGCCAAGACACTCTCGGAGCGCTTCGGCAAGGTATTGCAGAAGCGGCAGAGCATGACGATCAACCGCAATGATAAATCGACCTCCATATCTACACAGTTGGACAGCCTGATTCCAGCGTCGAAAATCTCGACGCTCACGCAGGGTATGTTCGTCGGAGCTGTGGCCGACAACTTCGACGAACGTATCGAACAGAAAATTTTCCACGCCGAGATCATCGTGGACAGCGAGAAGGTTAAGGCCGAAACGTCCCGCTACGAGAAGATTCCTGTAATCACCAATTTTACGGACGCGAAGGGAAACGACCGTATGGACGAAATGATAAAACAGAACTACGATCGCATTAAGGAGGAAGCCAGCCAGATTGTAGACAAAGAATTACAACGTCTGCGCGACGACCCGGTGCTGTGTAAGTTGCTTCCGCCGCAAGAATAGCAAAAAAACAAGAGGCTGTCTAACAAGTTTTAGACAGCCTCTTTTTCAT
>ULQQ01031694.1_pt1 | contig 114799 bp, 111 predicted proteins | sample 1954621 | NCBI WGS metagenome assembly ULQQ01 (sample SAMEA4835659, study PRJEB28245) | human gut metagenome | biome: gut microbiome; material: fecal sample | place: Denmark | collected 2008
TGCCTGCCTTGTATGCAATCACCTTTGCCGCCTTTACACATCGGATTAAATCGTCTGGTTCCGTCACTTCTGAAATGCCGTTAAACAACAGTTCATACGCGTAATTAAGCAGTCCGTCTCCCGCCAGCACACCAAAGTCTTCCCCGAATTTTTTATGGGTTGTTAATTTGCCGCGGCGGTAATCGTCATTGTCCATTGCCGGTAAATCATCATGCACCAGTGAATACGTATGAATACATTCCAGCGCCGCCATAAACGGTTCTGTAATTTTTTCATCGTTCCCGCCAAGCAGTCTGTACACCTCCAAAAGAAGCATCGGGCGCAGTCTTTTTCCGCCCGCATTGACACTGTAATTCATCGCTTCCGCCACGCGCTGCTGCATCCCTTCTTCTGCCGGGAGCTTTGCCGCAAGCAGGGCATTAATCTGCTCTACACGCTGCTTTAATTCCTCATTAAAATTCATCTTCGTCACCCTCTTTTTGATTGAGTACCACAATCTTTTTTTCCACCTTGTCCAGCTGCTGATTGCAGTTCTGAATCAGTTTCATGCCTTCATTATATAATTTGAAAGAATCCTCTAACGAAACATCCCCGTTTTCAAGATTTCCTATAATCTGTTCGAGCTTTTCAAATGACTGTTCAAGCGTCTGTGCCTTTGCCATGCGTAACCTCCAATGCCTGTGCCTTTACATATCCGTCTTTTAAATAAATTTTCATCAGGGACTTTTCCGCCACATCCGCGGTGCTTCTGATTCTCGTTCCGTCCTCTGCGGATACATACGCATATCCCTGTCCCAGCTTTGCAAGCGGGGAAACACCGTTTAAGCGTGCTGCAAGCAGTTCCATCTGATGCCGCTTTGCCGCAAGCACCTGATACAGTGCCTTCTCCAGCCGTTCTTCTGCCTGCATGGTATACTGCCGTCCATCCTCAATCCTGCTCACCGGGTTAAAAACAGCCAGCCGGAGTCTGTAGTTTTCCAGTACATTTTTACTGTCTGAAATCTTACGCACTACCGCCGTATACAATGCCTTTTCATATGCTACAATCTGCGCTTCTATTGCAGAAATATCACAGACTGCCAGCTCTGCTGCCGCAGATGGCGTCGGTGCGCGTAAGTCCGCCACAAAATCGGTAATGGTAAAATCAGTTTCATGTCCAACCGCGGAAATCACCGGTGTCTTTGCCGCAAAAACTGCTTCAATCACCGGCTCTTCGTTAAATGCCCACAAGTCTTCCATGGAACCGCCGCCTCTGCCGACAATCAATACATCCAGATTCTTTTCATCGAGTGTACGGATACCTTCCGCAATGCTTTCTGCCGCCTGCTCTCCCTGCACCAGTGCCGGGTACAGATACAGCGCCACATACGGATTTCTGCGGTATGAAATATTCATAATATCATGCACCGCCGCCCCCGTTGCCGCCGTTACAATACCGATTCTTCGTGAAAAAGAAGGAATAGGACGTTTATATTCCGGGCTGAAATATCCCATTTCTTCATAGCTTTTCTTTAACGCTTCAAATTGTTTATATAAATCGCCCTGTCCGTCCACTTCAATGGCATTGGCATACAGCTGGTATTTTCCGTCCCGCTCGTAAACGTCAATTCTGCCGCTTACAATCACCTGCATGCCGTTCTCTAACCGGAACTCTAAGTTTTTGGCACTGCCCGCAAACATAATTGCAGACATCACGCCCTGCCCGTCCTTTAAGGAAAAGTAAATATGCCCGGAAGTGTGATACTTACAGTTTGAAACCTCACCTTTCACAGAAATCCTGCTCAGCACAAAATCCTGCCGGAACATATTCTTAATGTAAGAATTCATCTGTGTTACCGTATACACGCCCGGCATATTTTTCTCCTTTCCGCAGACGCTGCCTTTTTTCTATTTTGCAAGCTTTGCAAGCACACCGTTTACAAAAGACGGTGCATTATCCCCGCCGTAATTTTTTGCCAGTTCCACGGCTTCGTTAATCGCCACATTTACCGGAATATCCTCATCATACAGCATTTCATAAACGGCAAGACGCATAATGGCAAGTTCTGCCTTACCCAGTCTGTTTACCGGCCAGCCTTCCGATACACTGTTAATTTTTTCATCTATTTCAGGAAGCAGTGCTGCAATCGTCTGTGTTTTCTCTGTAATATATTTGCAGTCAGCCTCGCTGATTGTTCCAAGTTCGTTCATATACAGACGAATCTGTCCGTCCAGTTCGTGTGCATCATGAAATTCCACACGAAACAGCAGCTTAAAAATATGTTCCCTGATTACCGATCTTGTCATTGTTGTCCTTTCTGCTGTAAAACAGCTTTACAAAAAAATATCTTGAAACCAAACAAGAATTGATTCCAAGTAAACACTTTCCCATTGCCCTGTCTGCGGACAATCGCCTAAAATCTGTCTGAAATCCGCACATAAAAATGGAAAACCCGTCCGATATGTCAAAAAAATATCTTACGGATTCTTCCACTTTCATGCTGCGCCGGCACCTGTTTACTGTGCCTCAACATCTACGCCTGCAATCTTAATATTGACGACACTGACTTCAAGCCCTGTCATGGTTTCAATTGCAGATTTTACCTTTTCCTGTACCTTTTTGGATACAACCGGAATCTCATAACCGTATCTGATATTGAGTGCTAAATCAACAGAAACGTTTTCCTCACTGACATTGACCTTTACACCCTTGGAAAGGTTCTTCATACCCAGCTTGCTTACCAGTTCATTTGTAATATTGCCTGCCATAGATTTCACACCTTCAATCTCTGTTGCAGCAAGTCCTGCGATAATTGCCACAACCTCATCCGCAACTCTTACTTCACCGATATTGCTTACGTTCTCGCGGATTGTATAAGTGTTTCCTCTATCTTCAAACTCTTTCGTCATAGATAAACCTCCTAATTATCGAAATGTACTTATTAGATATTATAATCAATTTTTCTGATTATTGCAAACATTTATTGTAATCTTGTCTGCCGCCACTCCTGTTTTTCTTTTTACGATATCTTCAATCTGTGCTTTCTGCGTATCGGTCAGCTGTGTCTGATTGATGACAACATCCACGTTTCCGTCTAAAATGGACACTGCCGCATCGGAAAAGCCTTTGGCTTCAAGCAGCAGCTCCGCCGCAATTTCTTTTTCCGAATTATCCGTAATTGCTGAAAGCTGCGCCACCGCCTCTGCCTTTGCACTCTCGGTCAGTGCGGCATTATTAATAACTTCCAGTAAGGTTTCTTTATTTTTTGCACGGATCTGTTCGCGGTTTAACTTTGCTTCCGAAACCACACTTGAAGACACACCGTTACCCGAAGTGAGTACCACACTGCCCGGTTCCTGAAGACTCTGCTCATCCGGTTCGGCATCGTTGCTTAAAATGTCGCCGGATACCTCATCGACCGGATTGGACGTCGGGTCCTGTGTGCTTACCGTGTCATTTACCGTGATAATATCCGATAAATTGCCGGTGTAATTTATGTAGCCTGCCGCAGCTATCATAATTGCCAGTGCCGTAATAATCAGCTGATTCTTTTTAATCTTTTTCAAAACAACCTCCAGATTTTTAATTCATTTTCAAAACTTTAATTTTATGTGCGGGTACTCCAAGCAGTGCTTCTGCCGCAGCTGTAATATCAGCGCATACATTTCCGTCACCACCTCCCTTTGCAACAATGACAATGCCCTCCACCTCCGGCATATTTTCTTTGGTGACATACGGCTCACTGCCCTCCTGCGTATCGTAATAAATATTGCTTGTGCTTCCGCTTTGCTGTGTAGTACTGCGCACGCCCCCGGCACTGTCGCTTTCCTGGATCACGCTTTCACTGTAATCCGAATCCGCCGCAATAATTTTTTCTGATGTATTTTTTAATGTGATGACTACACTGACTTCTCCGACCCCCTCTACTTTTTTTAATGCTTTTTCCAGTTTTTCTTCCAACACCGTTTCGTAGCTTTTTGCGCTTTCTGACAATCCGGTCTGCCGGGTCTGTGTATTTTCATTCGTTTCTGTCTGTCCGGACTTTGAACCGGTCGGAAGTGAAATTACAAGCAGTAAAATCCCTGTAAGTACTACTATTGTTATTTTCTCTTTACCGGATTTATTCTGAATTTTTTCAAAAATTCTGTTCCATTTTATCGGTGCCATGAAATCTTTTCACCTCCTGTTTTCACCGGGACTTCTGTTTTACCTCCACACATGAAATTGTAATATGTAAAAGCTGTGCCAGTTCATTTCGCAGTGTACTGTAATCCTGCGATATTTCCTGTTTTTTTTCTTCTGTGCTTTCCCCGATAACAATCTGTTCAACTGAAATCTGCTGTTCTTTTTTCTCCGATAAAACCACTGATACAGCGCATATCTTTCCATAGTCTTTGCTGTCTTTGTCTTTCTCCACCGTAACGGTTGTTTTTGCAGGGTAATAACCGTTTTCCAGTACATATTCTTCCACGGTTTTTGCCGTTTCTTTTTCATAGGCTTCCATGACAGACTGTGCAGAATCCCCTTCCCGGTACGTCAGTTCCTGCTTTAGCCGGTTACTCTGATTATAGGTCATGACAGACTCATAAATTTTATCCGGTGAAATGCCTCCGTGAAAAACTGCCGCAAGCGGCTGTATACACACCATGACAATCAGCAGTCCGCAGATATACGATGCGTACTTCGTATATTTTGCTGACGGCATCAAATGTGTGACAACCGTTGATAAAATACTCAAAATAAAAATTTGTTTTACCCACGATAGTACAGCTTCCATTGTCCACTTCCCTTCTTACTGTAATCCCGTCATCATCACAATCATTGCCAGCATCAGTAAAAATAAACTGACTGCTGCCAGTACCGTCATCAGAAGCATTCCGACTGCCGTTCCCAGTGCATTGACTGCCTTTACCACCCTTTTATCCGCCACCGGTTCAATTACTGCCGCTGTCACTTTAAACAGCACTGCCATCAGTACCAGCTTTAAAACAGGAACTGCACAGACAATCAACACAGCAATGACCGCCGCCATACCGATACCATTTTTAATAATTTTAGCCGCCCCCCAGACAGTCTGCGTAACCGTTTCTATTGAACTGCCCACACCGGGAAGTGTCTGCACGGCACGGTAAAGCATTTTCTTTTTATAGGTTTCCGATACCGGTACGAGCATTCCCTTTAAGCCTCCAAGCCCTGTAAAAACAACCAATGCCGTCCTGCCCGACCATTTCATGACCTGCACACAGAGTTCCGCCGCTTTCGTAAAACGTTCTTCTTTTGCAACGGCATCTGCCATGGAAATCAGCATATAAATCTGGTCCACCTTGATTAACACGCTTTTAAACAGCAGATTCACGGTGGTAATGAGCATTAATACAATTTCATAATAAACTGCCGCCGTCACATTGCCGGATGCAAAGGCAACCGCTGAAAAAAATACCGGAACAACCGCTTTATATACGCTGATACAGCCCTCCAGCGTATCTGTGCTGATGGTGCATGCCGTATAAAACGAAGCAATCAGCACCGCCGTCAGCGATATGGACAGAATCATCTGTGCTGTGTCGGATATCTGCTCTTTGCATGCAGACGGACCGAAACAGCGGATTGCTGCCGAAAACAGTGCCAGTATGATAATCTGTACGACTGCGGTTTTACTGCCTGTTATGACCTGTAAAAATGTTTTATTCAGTACCGGAAAAATTCTCTGTCCGGTGACACCGTCCTCTCCCGTTATCTGATTGATAATTTCCTGAAAAGAAATGCTGTAACCGCTGTTTTGCCGTACTGCCCTGTCAATGGCAGAATAATCGTAATCGCCGTAACCGGCTTCCTGCACCGTGTCTGCCGCCGCTTCCAATACCATCTGCGTACCGGCTGCGGCACATACCGGTTCTGCCCTCATGCCTGCCGCCGCAAGGCTGACACACACCGCTGCCATCACCCCCAATACCCTGATCCCAAAAAAACGTTTTTCCCCCGCCGCATTTCTTTTCCGATACAATACTTTTATTACCCAATACATTTTGTCACAACCTCAAATAATGTAAGCACCACCGGCATACCCAGTGCGGCAATCGTGATCTTGCAAAACACCTCCAGTTGCCCCGCCACTGCGGTCTGGCCGTTGTCACGGCAGATGTCTGCAGCAAGCTGTGTCATATAGGAAATGCCTATCATTTTAACGAGGATTCCGATATATTTTCCGCTGATTCCGATGTACCCCTGTAGCATTTTTAACTGCTCTACGATTACCGAAAGTCCCGACAGAATATAAAACAGGATCAATACCGATACGCCGGCGGCGACAAGCATCGTCATTTCACTTTTTACGCTTTTTAAAACCGCCGCCAGAAACACACCGGCTAATGCCGCCATAATCACTTTGATTCCTTCCATGCCTCTCCCGCCTATAATTCAAACATTTTTTTCATGGCTTCAAATAAATCGCTGATATACGGCACAATCCAGTACAACACCAGCAGAAGCCCCGCAAGACTTGTTAAGAACGCCTGTTCTTCCCTTCCACTGTGTTTTAAAATCTGACTGATGACAGAAACCAGAATTCCGACCGCCGCAATTTTAAAGATCAGGCTGACCTCCAAATAACCACCCCCTTATCGGTCTGATGCTTTAAATCAAAATTAATACAATCACAAGTCCTGCTATAACTCCGGCACTCTGATAAATGCGGCACCGGGCGCGGATATCTTTTTGTGTTTCTTCAATCAGATTCTCCAGTTCCGAAATATTTTCTTCCAAAAAGGCAAGCTGCATCTGAATGTCCAGATGAAGCGGAATACTTCCGATATTTTTTAAAATTTCACTGTCACTTTCTGTCAGATAAATATCGCGGACATAGCTGTCAATACCGGCTGCCCACGTTTCCCAGAATCCGCTGTATGTATGCTGTTCCAGATTTTCCGATACAAAGATGTAAAACTGTGAAAGGTAATCATAACGGCTTTTCTGCCCGATTTGTGCCAGTGCCTGCGGCATGGTCATTCTCGCCACACGCAGCTGTCCGCTAAGGCAAAGCAGGGATTCCTTAAACTGCTTTAACCGCCACAGTCTGCTTTTTTTCTGAAACGCATAAAACAGTCCGTAACAGGTTGTACCGGCTACAATGCACACTGCACCGCATAACTTTATCATCGCTCACTCCTCCTTTATAATTCCAGACATTCCTGTACTGTTCCCGCACCATTTTTGCCGGATAATATAATCAATCTGCCAAATACCCCGCGTTTTAGCAGCGCACCCAGTTCCGGTTTCTGATACAGTTCTTTAACGTCTGCCCCATGCACCGTACCAATCACGATACAGCCGCAGTGTATTACTGACTCAATGGCTTCTATGTCTTTTTTTCCGCCAATCTCATCGACTGCCACAATATCCGGCGACATCGCCCGGATTACCATCAGCATCCCTTCTGCCTTCGGGCAGCAGTCGATGACATCGGTACGCTCTCCCAGATGATTCTGCGGAATCCCGTCCACACAGGCGGCAATTTCAGAACGTTCATCGACAACGCACACCTTTTTTGCAGGAATCACGCTGCCCTGTGAAAGCTGTCTTACAATGTCCCGCAAAAGTGTAGTCTTGCCGCAGCAGGGCGGCGAAATAATCAGCGTATGTTTCAGGACTCCGTCTTTGCATACAAAATCCATAACCGTATCTGCACAGCCGATTTTTTCATGCGCCACCCGGATATTTAAAAATGACAGGGACGTCTGTCCGGTGACGATACCGTTTTCCAGCACGGCATGCCCCAGTACACCAATCCGGTGTCCGCCCCGCACGGTCAGATACCCCTGCCTGATTTCCTCCTGAAACGCATAGAGGGAATAATGGCTCATATATTCCAGACACTGCCGGATATCCTGAGGCGCTATAATTACTTTGTCTGTCCGGTAATCCTTTCCCTTAAACCGGATTTCTGGCGGCTGTGCACACCGCAGACGGATTTCTTCCAGTCCGTCATAGGTAACCCGGAAACCAAACATCCCTGAAAACAGACTGTTTTTCAGCCTGTCCGGCAGTAAATTTTCAATTTCTTTTATTCTGTCCGTCATTTTCCCTCCATTCTACAGACGCCCCGCCTGTTTCTTTTTGGTTTATCCCAATATATGTGGACAGCTTTTGTGATATGCCACTTATTTTTGTGGCATTTGCCACTTATTTTTTGTGGCATTTGCTACTTTTCTTTGGTGGCATTTTTCGCACATTCTTAACATAAATCTAATTAAAAAAGATAGGTTTTAGCGCACTATGAAAAAATGGCTCTGCCTCGTGCTTTTTCTGACAACCCTTACATATTCCATTACGGCACTCCTGCCGTCCCGTATCCGTGTTTCTGCCGCCGAAGACAATTTGCAGCTGCATGCAAAATATGCCGTATTGTTAGACGGCGATTCGGGACGTGTTTTATATGGAAAGAATGAAGACACCCCTGCTCCCATGGCAAGCACCACAAAGATTATGAGCTGTGTCATTGCCTTAGAATACGGTTTAAAGGAAATGACCTGCACCACAAGCGCCTATGCCGCTTCCATGCCCGATGTCCAGTTAAATGCAAAGAAAGGCGAAACGTTTACCTTAAATGATCTGCTCTATTCGCTGATGTTAAAATCCCACAATGATTCGGCAGTTATTATTGCAGAAAATACTGCCTGTTACTATATTTATCAGGTTCAGTCCGGCATTTATCCCGATACGTATGACGTACTTTCCGGAAAAGACCTCTCCTTTGTGTCATTTCCTTCCGGATTTGACACTTCTTTTCTGCAAAATATCACAACCGAGCAAAGCAAAATCCTCGTTGCCGTGTTTACAGGGCTGATGAATGAAAAAGCCGTATCTCTAGGCTGTACACAGACTCATTTTATTACACCAAACGGACTGGATGCCTCTGATGAAACCGGGGAACATGCCACAACGGCAAAAGAACTTGCCGTTATCATGTCCTACTGTATACAGAATGAAGAGTTCCTGGCGATTACCCAGGCAAAGGAACATCAGTTTGGTTCTTACAGTGTTTCCAATGCCAATGCCTTTTTAAATATGTATGACGGCGTGCTCTCCGGAAAAACCGGATTTACCGGCAATGCCGGCTACTGCTATGTCTGTGCCTGCCGGTATGACGGCAAAACCTTTATTGCAGCACTGCTTGCCTGCGGCTGGCCGCCTTCAAAAACCTACAAGTGGCAGGACTGCCGCACGCTGTTAAACTGGGGGAAAGAACATTTTAATCATGAAGAAATTATTGGTAAAAACTTTCCTCTGAAAAGCATCACCGTTACCGACGGACTGGAAAAGGAACTGCCGGTTTCCATTCACGATACCTGCCGTCTGCTACTGCGTAAAGAAGACCTTGTCAACGTTGTTATTAATACACCGGACAGCATTGCCGCCCCTGTCTTTACCGGTGATATTGTCGGTTCTGTCTGTGTCTACGTCAATGATGCGCTTTTATTTTCTACACCTGTCTATGCCGATGCCTGTATCCGCCGCACCGATTACTTATATTTTCTCAATCAGGTGATAAAATCGTTTTGTTTTATCGACAAATAACAGGTTTTGCGCTATACTGTATGAAGTTTACAGTTTTTAAAGAAAGGTGATAATGTTACGATGAATAAGATTTATAAAGCATTTCCGGGCGGAAAGCACAAAGTACTTACATTCAGCTATGATGACGGCAAACTAGAGGACAGACGTCTTGTTGAGATTTTTAACAAAAACGGTCTGCGTGGTACCTTTAACTTAAACACCGGCATTGACCAGCCGGATATCCGTATCCCGAAAGACGAATGGAAGGATTTATATGCCGGACATGAGGTTGCGGTTCATACCTGCACCCACCCGACAATCGCAAGATGCCCTGACAATGAAATTGTCTACGAAATTTTAAATAACCGCATGGAGCTTGAAAAAACGATGGGCTATCCTATCCGCGGCATGGCTTATCCGAACGGTTCAAGCAATGAAAAGGTCTGCCGTATTGCAAACAGCCTCGGCATGGAATACGGTCGTGTTGCCGCCGATAAATATGCAGCTGTCTATGCAGCACAAAAAGGTGCTAAAGAAGCTGAAGGCCCGATTCTTTTAGGCGATGAAACCGGTTTTGGCATGCCTGAAAATTATATGCAGTGGCTTCCGACCTGCCACCACAACCATCATCTGGTAGAATTCGGCAAGGCATTTCTTTCGTTAAAAAAGAAACAGTATCTCTATATGATGTATGTATGGGGACACAGTTTTGAATTTACCCGTAACAACAACTGGGAAATCATGGAAGAATTTGCGGAAATGATGGGCGGCCACGATGACATCTGGTATGCTACCAATATTGAAATCGTCGATTACAACAAAGTCTTTGACCGTCTGCAGTTTGCCGCAGACAACAGCTTTGTATACAATCCGTCCGCTGCTTCTGCATGGCTGTGCATTAACAACACACAAATCGTAGAAGTCAAGGGCGGAACACTGGTACACTTATCATGAGGAACTTTATGAAAACATGGATTGCTAAAATCAAAGACTCCGGTCCGTGGATTGTTTTTTTTGAAATTTTTGTCATTGCACAGCTGCTGTTAATTTTTGTTTTTAACCTGACCCATTTAAAATATGAAGCAGGCTTTGATTCCTCCGCCGCCATGGCGCAGGCAATGGAAATCTGGAATCAGAAAAGCATTTTTTTAAAACACTGGGATTACCAGTCTACACTTGGACTCGATTCCGTGATTATTCCCGCGAGTATTTTTTACGGAATTACCCACAACATTTTTTTAGCCTACGGCATTGCTGACTGTCTGGGTGTTTTGCTCTACATTTACATTTTCAGGGACATTTTTAAAATGTTACAGCTGCCGAAGCTGGTACGCATGATTGTTTATGTACTTCTGCTGACACCGTATTCTTTGGAACCGCTCGGATATATGCCGATGATGTTTACGGGTGCCGCCTATTACATCATTAAAGTGCTGATTCCGATTATGCTGATTGACATTCTTTTAAAAATCAGACTTGAGATACCGGTCCGCAGATATCTTCATATTTTGATTACTTATTTTGCTGCTGTGTATCTGACTGCACTCTCCTGCGGTCTGTACCTATTGATTTGCGGTCTGCTTCCAATCATTTTATATGAATTGTTTACAGTCATCTGCAGTGGCAGTTTCAAAAATTTTTTGAGCAAAAACACGCTTCTGCTCGCTGCAAGCCTTGTCATTTACGGACTGGGCTATGCCAGTGCAAAAATTTACGGTGCTGACATTTTTACAAATGAAATGGTGCTTACCACGGCAGAAAATTTTGTCAATAATTTTGCAAAATGTATTGTCGGTATTGCAGAGCTGTTCGGCGCACTGCCAAATCAGAAAATTGTCGTAACATCAGCCTTTGGTATCCATTATCTGTCACATATGGCGGCTTTTTTGCTGTTTGTCATTATTCTGATTGCAACGATAAAGACAGTCCACCCGCTATCCGGCTTGTTAAAAAACGGTCAGACAGATTCCACGGTACAGACGGTTGCCGGCATGGTATGCTGTATTATTGCCGTCAATCTTGCCGTATTGATTTTAACCGATACGACTTACGGCTCTGAAACCTTTGAATTCAGATACCACTTAATTCCTGTGGTATCCGGATTTCTGGTTGTCGGTATCGGCATCGGCGGTCTGGTGGCATGGCTTAAAGCCCACCCGAATCCGCTGATTTTTACTTCTGCCATGGCTTTGATTGCAATCATCTGGCTGTTGTGCAACATCGTTTTTTACTACTATTATACAAGCCGCAACAATTACGAAACCAGTACCGCAATTACCGGTTATGTACAGGAGCATTCCGACTGTGATTTATTATATTTTATCGGTGACAGCGATTCGGAAATTATCGAAGTTGCCCGTATCGCACGGCTTCTGGAAAATCGTCTGAATATCATTGACGGAATTTCCGTAGGTTCATTTCTTGGCTGGGGCGCAAGCCGCACTTACTATGACCCTATGGAAACGTTTGATAAGGTTATTATTGTATGCACCGATGAAACCTACGATTCCATTGAGCCTTACTACCGCCGCGGCATGACTAAGCTGGGAACGGTTGATGACTACACGCTCTACGAACTGATTCATATTCTTTCTCCGGAAGAATATGAAAAAGAACAGGAAAATGAGGAAGATATTCTGTCAGAAGATGAATCAGCATCAGACGATGAAGGTAATACAATATCCGGAAATGACACGGATACGGAATACTAAATAACATACTCATTATATTTCAGACCTCCGCCGCATCGAATATGGATTTGATGCGGCGGAGGTTTTCTTTATACAATCTTAATGTTCTGATAAATACCCTTACACCATCTTTAAACTGTATTCTATATAATAATCATTGCAAAACCATTTAACTCAACAAGGAGCTGTTATATATGTTAGAAACATTACATAGAAAAAAACACCTTACATCTTTTCAATTTATTATTCTTGGCTTTGCCGGAATTATTTTTGTCGGTGCATTGCTTTTAATGCTGCCCATTTCATCTGCCACGGGGACAATCACACCTTTTAACGAGGCTCTGTTTACATCCACATCCGCTGTATGCGTAACCGGCCTTGTTGTACAGGACACCGGCAGCTACTGGTCCTTTGTAGGGCAGCTGATTATTTTAATACTCATACAGACCGGCGGACTTGGGGTTGTAACGGTTGCCGCATTCGTTTTTATGCTTTCCGGCAGAAAAATATCCCTTATGCAGCGCAGCACCATGCAAAATGCCATTTCAGCACCGACAATCGGCGGCATTGTCCGTTTGACAAAATTTATTTTAAAAGGAACTTTTATCATTGAATTTCTAGGTGCCTTGCTTATGATGCCCGTATTTATTCATGATTTTGGGATAAATGGTCTCTGGATGTCTGTATTTCATTCCATATCCGCTTTTTGTAACGCGGGATTTGATATTTTGGGAAGCCAAGACTGCCTTTATCCATCTCTTACAGGCTACAGCAATAATTATATCATTAATATTATCATTATGTTCTTAATTATTGCAGGAGGTATCGGTTTCTTTACCTGGGACGATATCTATACACATAAATTTCATATAAAAAGATACCGCATGCAAAGCAAAATCATCCTTACAACAACAGCTCTTTTAATTATCCTTCCGGCTGTACTTTTCTTTCTTTGTAATTTTAAAGAATTACCGTTTGGAAAGAGGCTGATACTCTCTCTTTTCCAATCCGTAACTCCCAGAACCGCCGGATTTAATACAGCCGATATTTCATCCATGACAGATTCTTCACAGGCTGTTATGATTCTGCTTATGTTTATCGGCGGTTCTCCAAGCTCTACTGCCGGAGGTATAAAGACAACCACCTTTGCGGTTCTGTTATTAAATGCTTTTGCAACTTTCCGCAGCCAAGAAGATGTCTGTGCCTTTGGACGCCGCTTTGACTGTCAGGCTATAAAAAATGCAGCAACCATTACGATGATGTACTTTATACTTTTTTTCACCGGAGGCATTGCAATCAGTATTTACGAAGGACTTCCTCTTTCAAGCTGTTTATATGAAGCTGCATCTGCGGTCTGTACCGTTGGACTAACATTGGGCATTACTCCAAAGCTGCACATTCTGTCCCGTTTTATATTGATTCTTCTTATGTATCTCGGGCGTGTCGGCGGACTAACATTAATTTATGCAATTCTGTCTAATAAAAACAGAAACAATGCAAAAATGCCTTTAGAAAAAATAACTATCGGATAATACAAGGAGGATAGTGTGAAAAATAACGCTGATGCGCTTATTTTTCACACGGCTATTTGTTTCTGAGCGAAAACAAATAGCCATGATTGCAGATGAGAAATCGCCTGCGCGAATTTCTCATCGCAACTTTACGACAAAGTCGCTCAGAAATGAGGATTATTATGAAAAACATTTTACTTATCGGACTCGGACGTTTCGGCAGACACATTGCAATTCAGCTCAACCAGCTTGGTCATGATATTATGGCTATTGACACGAATGAAGAAAGAGTCAATGACATTCTTCCATTTGTCACCAATGCACAGATTGGCGACAGTACCAACCCTGATTTTTTAAAATCACTTGGCATTGGAAATTTTGATATCTGCTTTGTTACTATCAGTGGAAGCTTCCAGAATTCACTTGAAACTACATCACTGTTAAAAGAGCTTGGTGCCAAATTAGTCATTTCCCGTGCCGAACGTGATGTCCAGGAAAAATTTCTTTTACGCAATGGTGCAGATAAAGTCATTTATCCTGAAAAACAGGTGGCAAAATGGGCATCCATCCGATATACCGATGATCACATTCTGGACTATATGGAGGTGGATGCTTCCCACGCTATTATTGAAGTTGAAGTTCCTTCCGGCTGGATTGGCAAAACAGTCGGTGAACTGGATATCCGTAAAAAATATAATATCAATATTATGGCTGTTAAAAGCAACGGAAAAATTAATATGTCTGTCTCAACAAACACTTTGTTTACCAATAATATTACTTTATTAGTTCTTGGTGAATATAAAGCAATTCAAAAATGTTTTCATATTTAATAGGTAAGGAGATGGTTCTAATGACAGATATATTTCTTGCTTTCAGTTTACTTTTTATCTTTATTATCGTCGGCTTTTGGATTATGTCCAAAATCGACCGCTTTATTAACAGCTTACGCGATAAACTTCAAAAAGATGATGCCATGGAAGATGATAACACAAATGGTAATGATCATGAAGATTGGTAAAACAACTTCTGAAGCATAAAATTTTAAAAAATCGAAGATTATCATTCTATATCATGGTATAATAAATCAAATCGGACAATGGTGGTGAAATAAATGGATAAGACATACACAAATGGTTCAGACCGGACAGAAGAACACATATTAGTCTGTCTGTCTTCCTCTCCTTCCAATAAAAAAATTGTGCATACCGCAGCAGCAATGGCTGCTGCCCTGCATGCACGTTTTACCGCGCTTTATGTTCAAAACAGAATATTATCGGATACATCTGATAAAAAAAGGCTTGAAGAACATATTCATTTTGCTGAAAAACTCGGTGCAGAAATTGTAACAACGCATGGTGAAAATATTCCTGTTCAAATTGCAGAATACGCACATCTATCTAATGTTACAAAAATCGTTATTGGACAGAGCAATGCAAAACGAAGCCATTTTTTCAGCAGGGCCGCACTCACAGAGCAGTTGATTAAAGCAGCTCCTGACATTGATATTCATATTATTCCGGATGCTGTTAAATCAGAAATTTATCCTAAAAAGCAGCCTTTACTGTATACCAACAAACCATCCTTAAAAGACTGCTTTTTAACAATATCCATATTTGCCATCTGTACACTCATCGGATTGCTGTTTCAAAAGCTGAAATTTACAGATACAAATATTGTTACAATATACATCCTTGGCGTACTGCTCACTTCTATTGTAACAAACGGATATCTTTGTAGTATTTGCAGTTCTTGTTTGAGTGTGGTCCTATTTTGTTTCTTCCTGACCGAACCACGTATGTCTTTTCAGACTTATGCCGTTGGATATCCCGTAACTTTTTTGATTATGCTGATATCCTCTGTACTGACCGGAACACTTGCAGCTAAATTAAAAACGCATGCAAAGATCTCTGCGCAGCTTGCATTCCGGACACAAATTTTATTTGATACCGACCGCTTACTGCAAAAAGCAACCGGCAGTACAGAGATTCTTAGTATTACCTGCTCACAGCTTGCCCGGCTGCTCAACCGCAATATTACAGCCTACGTCGCAGAGCAAGGCACACTCTCAAAGGGGCAGCTTTTTTTTAATAAAAAGGAGACTCCCGCAGAAGACATTTTAACCGAAAAGGAATATGAAATTGCCAAATGGGTGTATGAGAATAAAAAACGCGCCGGTGCCACAACCCGTCATTTTAACGATGCAGAATGTCTATATCTTGCAATCCGTATCGGAAATAATGTGTATGGTGTCATTGGAATTCCCGTAAAAAAAGACTCCCTGGATTCCTTTGAGCACAGTATTCTGCTTTCCGTTATTAACGAATGTGCTCTTGCCATGGAAAATTCGCAAAATGCAATAGAAAAAGAAAAAAATGCGATTTTAGCAAAAAACGAACAGCTTCGTGCCGATCTTTTACGGGCAATTTCCCATGATCTGCGTACCCCGCTGTGTTCCATCTATGGCAATGCCGATATGCTGCTAAACAATGATACCTGCCTCGATACGTCAACTAAACATCAGATTTACACGGATATCTATGACGATTCTGAATGGCTGATTGGTGTAGTAGAAAACCTGTTATCTATTACAAGATTAAATGACGGACGGTTAAAATTTAAATTTACCGACCAGCTTGTAGATGAAGTTATTGCAGAATCACTGCGGCATATTAACCGGAAACACGACAATCATAAAATCATTGCCGACTGTAATGAATTAATTCTTGCCCGTATGGATGTGCGCCTTATTATTCAGGTTCTTGTTAATTTGATTGACAATGCTGTAAAATATACACCTGCAGGTTCAACAATTTATATCCATGCCGTCAAAAAAAGCGCAGAAGCACAAATCAGCGTAACGGATAACGGTCCGGGTATTCCCGATCCAATAAAACCGCATATCTTTGAAATGTTTTATACCGGAAAAAACACAATTGCTGACAGTCATCGCAGTCTTGGTCTTGGACTTGCGCTTTGCCATTCTATTATTGAAGCACATAATGGAAAACTTAATCTTACTGACAATGTACCACATGGCTGTATTTTTACTTTTACACTACCACTAAGCGAGGTGACATTAAATGAATAAATTATTAATTCTGGTTGTTGAAGATGACCGTCCTGTACGCAATCTGATTGTAACCGCATTAAAAACACACGACTATAAATATCTGACCGCCGAAAACGGAAATTCGGCCATTTTAGAAGCTTCGTCCCATAATCCGGATATTGTACTGCTTGATCTTGGTCTTCCCGATATGGAAGGTGTTGATGTAATCAAAAACATCCGGACATGGTCCAATATGCCCATTATTGTCATCAGCGCCAGAAGTGAGGATGCTGATAAAATAGAAGCCCTTGATGCCGGTGCTGATGATTATATTACGAAACCTTTTTCCGTTGAAGAACTTCTTGCACGCATACGCGTTACCCAGCGCCGTCTTGCAATTATTCAATCCGACGAAAATCAGGAATCCTCTGTTTTTATAAACGGTCAGCTAAAAATAGATTATACGGCCGGCTGCACCTATCTAAATGGTGTGGAGCTTCATTTAACGCCAATTGAATACAAACTCCTGTGCCTGCTCTCCCGCAATGTCGGAAAAGTATTAACACACACCTATATTACTCAGCAAATCTGGGGCAGCAGCCTTGAAAATGATATTGCTTCCCTGCGCGTTTTTATGGCAACACTCCGAAAGAAACTTGAGGTTTCCCAAAATGATATCCAATATATTCAAACACATATTGGAATCGGATACAGGATGCTAAAAATCGAATAAATGGTACAAATATTCAATCAGCTCAGGCGCTTATCCCCGCCTGGCCACCCACAACATTAAAAAGAACGCAGGAAATCATTCCTGCGTTCTTTTATAGGTATGTATCCGTATTGCGGATTCGCACTGCGGATTTTACCGGCTCTTTTAATTTACTGTGGCTGCTTACCGATATAAGCTAAGATACCACCATCAACGTAAAGAATATGTCCGTTTACTGCATCTGAAGCTTCTGAAGCTAAGAATACAGCAGGACCAGCTAATTCTTCCGGCTTTAACCATCTGTTAGCAGGTGTCTTAGCACAGATGAACTGATCGAATGGATGTCTTGAACCATCTGCCTGACGTTCTCTTAACGGAGCTGTCTGAGGTGTTTCAATATAACCAGGTCCGATACCGTTACACTGGATATTGTACTGACCATATTCAGAACAGATATTTCTTGTAAGCATCTTTAAACCACCCTTAGCTGCAGCGTAAGCTGAAACTGTTTCACGGCCTAATTCTGACATCATAGAGCAGATGTTGATAATCTTACCATGACCTCTTTCGATCATTGAAGGGATAACTGCCTTAGATACGATGAAAGGTGCATTTAAGTCAACGTCGATAACCTGTCTGAACTGTTCAGCAGTCATATCGCACATTGGAATTCTCTTGATGATACCAGCGTTGTTTACAAGGATATCGATAGGAGCTACATCCTTAGCAATCTGAGCTACCATAGCATTAACCTGTTCTTCGCTTGTAACGTCACAAACATATCCGTGAGCATCGATACCTGCTTCCTTATATGCTGCAAGTCCCTTATCTACTAATTCCTGCTTAATATCGTTGAAAACGATTGTTGCACCAGCCTTAGCCATACCGCTAGCGATAGCGAAACCGATACCGTAAGAAGCACCTGTAACTAAAGCAACTTTTCCTTCAAGTGAAAAATTTACTGACATTTTAAAATCTCCTTTTCTTAGTTTGTTTATAAATGAAACCCTTGCGGATACCATTCCGGTAAATTATGTAAATCCCAATACCGCAGATTATACGGATATTAGCGTAAGTCCTTCATATCGACATCATCCATGTCATCGAAGTCCTGATTTTCACCAACCATGCCCCAGATAAATGTATAAGCATGTGTTGCAGAAGCTGAATGGATAGACCAGCTCGGTGAAATAACTGCTTCTTCATTTCTCATAACAATGTGGCGTGTTTCTGTCGGTTCACCCATATAATGGAAAACAACAGCGTCATCCGGTACTTCAAAGTACAGATAAACTTCCATTCTTCTGTCATGTGTATGACATGGCATTGTATTCCATACACTGCCCGGTTCAAGGCATGTCATACCCATTTCAAGCTGACAGCTTTCAACCTGTCCCGGAAGAATGTACTTGTTGATTGTTCTGTGATTTGCACTTTCAAGACATCCAAGTTCCTTCTTATTTTCAGGAAGAATGTCCTTTGCAGGGTCGATAAATACTGTCGGATAAGTCTTGTGTGCCGGTGCACTGTTGAAATAGAACTTTGCAGGATTTGAAGCATCATCACTTGCAAATGAAATTTCTTTTGCACCCATTCCGATATACATACCGTCCTTGTACTTAAACTTGTATTCTGTACCGTCAACTGTAACTGTACCGTTACCACCGATATTGATAATACCCATTTCACGTCTTTCGAGGAAATACTTTGCACGAAGCTCAGCACCTGCCTCTAATACTAATGTCTTCTTTGCCGGTGTTGCTGCACCTACAATAATTCTGTCAATCTGGCTGTAGATTGTCTTAATCTCATCTACTGCGAATAAATCCTGAATCAGGAAATCATGTCTTAATCTGTCTGTGTCGTAATTCTTTACGTCTGCTGGATTTGCACCTGGTCTTACTTCCATTACAATTCTCCTTTTCTAAAAAAAATTGGCTCAATTTGCCTTAATTATCTATATCTTACCATATTTCCTACAAAATTACAATACAAATTGTAAGTGTTTACATTTTATGCTACAATCTCAGTAAAATCTACACTTAGGAATGTCTGCTGTATGCCGTGTCCTGCACGTTCACAGCTCCGGATTCCTATAAATAACGATAAATAAGGACTACTGTTATGAATCATTATCTGATAACCATTCAATATGACGGTTCTGCCCACCGCGGCTGGCAGCGCCTTGCAAATGAACCCGATACCGTTCAGGGAATTTTAGAAAATGCCCTGTCTGCATATTTTAAGGAAAGCATACGCATTACCGGAAGCGGCCGCACCGATGCCGGTGTCCACGCACTGCGCCAGTACGCGGATTTTTTCTGCCGTGCTTCTTTAAATATACAGGATACGCAGTTTTTAACGGACTTTAACAAAACCCTGCCGTCCGATATCCGGTTAACAAGTATCCGCCCTGTTTCCGCCGGATTTCACAGCCGCAAAAGCGCCGTCAGCAAAACGTATACATATTACACAATGCTTTCAGGCAAACCGGACGTTTTTTTCAAAAATTACGCATACTGCCCTGCTGACACACCGTTCCGTTTAAAAAATGCTGACCTGCCGCCGCTTTCTTATCCTGAAATGCGCACCGCCGCCGATGCCTTGTGCGGCACACACGACTTTACCAGCTTTACCTCGGATAAAACGCCCGGTAAATCCCATGTGCGCCGGATTGATTCTGTCACTGTTGATACGGTCACACTGCCCTCCGGCATAGAGCTTTTACGCTTTACCTTCTGTGGAAACGGCTTTTTATACAATATGGTGCGTATTTTATCGGGTACACTGCTGTCTGTGGGACTGGGGCAGATTCCCGCCGCACAGATTCCCGCAATTATTGAAGGAAAAAGCCGTCCGCTTGCCGGTCCGACACTTCCGCCCTGCGGTCTGTTTTTAACCGATGTCACATACCCTTAAAACTTTATCAGATACTTTATCCTGTATTTTTTCATTAAATGTCTTTTTCCGTGATGACACCGTGAATGAGCGGTCGTACCGGTACGGGTTCTTCCGAAAATGAATATGCGCCTGCCAGCCGCTTCTTTGCCGCTTCAAGCTTAACCTTATCATTGGCATAAAGCCTGGCTAGCGGCTCATTTTCTTTTACAAAATCACCGACTTTTTTGTTTAACACAATTCCTGCCGATAAATCAATCACGGAATCCTTTGTTTCCCTGCCGCCGCCTGCCGTCATTGCGGCAAGTCCGACTTCCTCGGACTGGATATGGGCAATATAGCCCGTCTTTGGCGCAGTAATCGTATCGGTATATGTGGCATGAAGCAGACGTTGTGGATTTTCCACATCTTCCCTGCTGCCGCCCTGTGCCGTCACAAATTCAATCATTTTTCCATAAGCAGAGCCGTCCTTTAATGTCCCTCTGAGCTTATCTGCGGCTTCTTCCAAAGAATCCGCTTTTCCTGCCGATACGAGCATATACGAACCGAGTGCCACACACAAATCTTCAAGGTCTTTGGGTCCGTTGCCCTTTAACGTATCAATGGCTTCTATCACCTCTAACGCGTTTCCGACGGCAAACCCTAACGGTTCATCCATTTCCGAAATAACAGCGGCGGTCTTTCTGCCCGCACCGTGTCCGATACGCACCATTTCCTTTGCAAGCTTTCGGGCAGCTTCTTCCGTTTTCATAAATGCGCCGCTGCCCACTTTTACATCAAGCACAATCGTATCTGCTCCCGCCGCAATCTTTTTACTCATGATACTGCTTGCGATTAACGGCAGACTATCCACGGTATCGGTTACATCTCTTAACGCATACAGCTTTTTATCGGCAGGCGCTAAATTTCCGGTCTGACCTGTAATCGCCATGCCGATTGTGTTGACATTCTGTATAAATTTTTCTTCGGAAAGCGCCGTGCTAAACCCCGGAAAACTCTCCAGCTTGTCAATCGTTCCACCGGTGTGTCCAAGCCCTCTGCCGCTCATTTTTGCCATTTTAACGCCCAGCACTGCCGCCATCGGTGCGAGTACCAGGGTCGTCTTGTCGCCCACACCGCCGGTGCTGTGCTTATCCGCCGTTACACCGTGAATGGCAGACAGCGAAAGACAGTCGCCGCTTTCTGCCATTGCCAGTGTCAGTGCCAGCGTTTCCGCTTCATTCATGCCCTGAAAATAAACCGCCATTAACAGCGCCGCCACCTGATAATCAGGAATCATTCCATTTGTGTATTCTTTCACAAAGTAATCAATTTGCTCCTTGGAAAGCACACCGCCGTCCCGCTTGGTTTTGATAATATCATACATTCTCATATTAATCTCCATTCCGCAGGCATTTTAATGCCGGAGGAATCGCGAGCCAAGTCTTATTTGGCTCTGCGATAAAAAGCGACTTTGTGACGCCTGCGGCACAAAGTGCTGTGTGAAAAATAAACGCATCTGCGCTATTTTTCACACTAACCTGCTCCTTTTTATGAACCCGATTTATCCGTTTTTACGGTTATCCGATTCATTTTTTAAAATTTTTTTTGCATAGCTTTCTCCGATTGTTGTCGGTTCTGTACCGAAAATGTCTGCAATTGTCTGTGCAATATTGGCATACGTCTTTCCCGTGCCTAAATCCACATTTTTATTTAACGCTTCCCCATACATTAAAAGCGGCACATACTCTCTTGAATGGTCTGTGCTTGGCGTTGTCGGGTCACAGCCGTGGTCTGCCGTAATAATCAGCATGTCGTCTTTACGCATTGCCGCAAAAATCTCCGGCAGACGCGCATCAAATTCTTCCAGTCCGCGTGCGTATCCTTTAACATCGTTTCTGTGTCCCCATGCCGAATCAAATTCAACAAGATTTGTATAAATAATGCCTTCATTTTCCTGTTTCATATACCGCAGGGTAACGTCAATGCCGTCCTGATTGTCTTTGGTGTGCGTTGCTTCACCGATACCCACTCCCGCAAAAATGTCTTCTATCTTGCCGACACCGATTACAGACAGTCCTTTGTCCTGCACGCGGCATAAAATATTGTCTGTCGAGGGCTTTAACGAAAAATCACGGCGGTTCGGCGTTCTTGTATACACACCGTTTTCACCGGTAAACGGTCTTGCAATGACTCTTGCCACCGCGTGTTTTCCGGTAAGAATCCGTCTTGCCGTATGACACAGCTCATACAGCCGCTCAACCGGAATCACATCTTCATGTGCCGCAATCTGAAAAACAGAATCGCCCGATGTATAGATGATGGGTTTTCCGGTGCGGATATGTTCCTCACCCAGCTGTTTAATAATCTCTGTTCCCGATGCCGGAATATTTCCAAGAATTCCGGAAACTCCGGTTTCTTTTATAAACGGCTCAATCACTTCCTGCGGAAAGCCGTCCGGATAAACCGGAAAAGGATCCGGCGAATAAATTCCTGTCATTTCCCAGTGTCCAATCGTTGTATCTTTTCCGTTAGAAATCTCTGCCAGCCGTCCGTAACAGCCCTTTGGCTGTTCACATTTTTCAATGCCTGTAATGCCCGCAATATTTCCGATACCTAACTGAACCATATTCGGAATTTTTAAACCGCCGACTGCCTTTGCTGTATTGCAAAGCGTATTGCTTCCAACATCACCAAATTTGTCCGCATCGGGAAGCTCCCCGATACCGACACTGTCTAACACGATCCAGATTACTCTTTTTACCTCTGCCATGTAAATCCGTCCCTTCTATATTTTAGTAAATGTTATTGATAAATTTTTGTTTTCTCTTACTTACAATCATAACACTTTTTTATGGGGAATCAACATTTTAAAAATCAAACTATATTTACATTTCTTATAAAATATAATATAATCATTTAATCAGAAGTACAAACTATAAGAAATAGAAATGAGGAAAAAGCAATGAGTTTTGAATTTGTTAAAAAGCTTCCGGCACCTAATGAAATTAAAAGAGATTTCCCGGTGCCTGAAAGGATTGCTCGTTTAAAGGCACAGCGCGATGCCGAAATCCGCGATGTTATTACGGGAAAATCTGATAAATTTCTTGCAATTATCGGGCCATGTTCCGCCGACAACGAAGCTGCTGTTTTAGATTATACGCTTCGTTTAAAAAAGGTACAGGAAAAAATCAAAGATAAAGTAATTATTATTCCACGCGTATACACAAACAAACCGCGTACAACCGGTACCGGTTACAAGGGAATGTTACATCAGCCGGACCCTGAAAAGAAGCCTGATTTACTCGGCGGACTGGTTGCAATCCGTAAAATGCACATCAACGTCATGGAGCAGACCGAGCTGATGCCTGCCGATGAAATGCTTTACCCTGAAAATTACTGGTATTTAGCAGATGTGTTATCTTATGTCGCAGTCGGCGCACGTTCCGTAGAGGACCAGCAGCATCGTCTGACTGTCAGTGGAATGGATGTTCCTGCCGGTATGAAGAATCCGACCAGCGGTGATTTATCCGTCATGTTGAATTCTGTTGTTGCCGCACAGGCAAAGCAGACCTTTATTTACCGCGGCTGGGAAGTCAATACACCGGGCAACGAACTGGCTCACACCATTTTACGTGGTGCGGTCAACAAGCATGGTCAGTGTATTCCAAACTATCACTACGAAGATTTAATGCGCCTTTCCAATATGTATAAGACCAAAGATTTGAAGAATCCTGCCGTTGTTGTCGATGCCAACCACAGCAACTCCTCTAAAATGTATTTTGAACAGATTCGTATTGTCAAAGAAGTATTGCACAGCTGCAAGCACTCTGCCGATGTGAAACAGCTTGTCAAAGGTGTCATGATTGAGAGTTATATTGAGCCTGGCAACCAGAAAGTCGGCGAGGGTGTTTACGGTAAATCCATTACCGATGCCTGCCTTGGCTGGGAAGAATCTGAACGTCTGTTATACGATATTGCAGACCTTGTATAAAAATTTGCATAAAATTTTCACAAACAGTCTTTCCTATAAAAGAAAACAAAAGCTGTATGGGTTCTCAGTAAAGATACCCATACAGCTTTTTTAAAATCAACGGATTACAGTACGCTTCCGTATACGTTCCTGCCCCTACCAGAATCACAGCAATTGCCGCAATCATAAGTACATTTTTTCCGGTCAGATGATGAACATAAAACATTTGGTACAAAAAATACAGCGCTGTTCCATACAGAATATACTGCGGCACAACCGACGCCAGATACAGTCCGATTCCTGCCAGTCCGTAATACATCACCGATGTAGAAACCAGCATTCCGGCACAAATTCCCAGATACGCAATATAAAATGCAATCAAATATTTTCTGAATGCCGTCAGCCCCATCATGCCTATCAGCAGTAAATCCCTGAAACGATACCGGATAATATACTTCCATAGTGCATAATAATTCATTGTAATGTCCGCATATGCCGACAAATAATGCTGATTGTAAATTTCCGGCAATGCAGCCTGATAACGGTACGCTATATTCGCATAGCCGGTTCCGATACAGATACCGGCAAAAAATGTCACCGCAAACCGATGGCGCAGCAAAAAATTTTGCATCAAAAATCTTTTTGTTTTCACACAATCCCCCATTTTACAGACATTCCATATCCATCAATGTTCCTGTCTTTTTCATTTATGGGACAATATATGCTACTTGCGGTTGATATATGCCATAATCGCCGCAACTGTTTTAGAATCCTGAATCTTGCCGCTGTAAATCATATCGGCAAGTTCCTGTGGTGTATACGCATAGACATCAATATACTCATCTTCATCTAAATGCTGCTGTGTCTTTTTTAAACCGGTTGCCAGATAAATGTCAATGACCTCGTCACAGAAGGCAATTGCCGTAACAATTGAAATCAGTGGTTCTAAATGCTCTGAAGCATATCCTGTTTCTTCTTCCAGTTCTCTTGCAGCTGCTTCAATCGTCGGTTCGTCCTTGCTGTTTAATCCGCCCGCCGGAATTTCCAGTGTATAACGGTCTACCGAATTGCGGTACTGTCTTACCATTAAAATTTTACCGTCATCTGTGACCGGCACAACTGCCGCTGCCCCCTGATGTCCGATAAAATCCCAGACCGCCGTATTGCCGTTTGGCACTTTAATCGTATCCGCATACATGGATAAAATTGCGCCTTTGTATTTTAATTCTCTCTGAACTCTTTCAATATGTTCCATACAATTCTCCATTTTTGATCTATTTTATTTTTGTACATGCCTCATAGCACTTATCCGTTGCTTTTATCACAGCATTTCTAAATCCGTATTCTTCCAGCGCTGCAACACCCTGAATTGTTGTTCCTGCCGGTGAGCATACGTTATCTTTTAATTTGCCCGGATGTTCTCCAGTCTGTAATACCATTTTGGCTGAACCTAAAAGTGTCTGTGCCGCCAGCTTATAAGCGTCCTGTCTTGGGATACCGTATTTTACAACGCTGTCTGCCAGCGCTTCGATAAACATATACGCATATGCCGGTGAACTGCCGCTTGCACATACAACGGCACTCATTAAATGCTCCGGCACGGTAACTACTTCACCGAAGGACTGGAAGAACTGTTCTATCGTGTCGCGTTCTTCGATTGTAAATTCTTCTTTATTATAGCTGATGCCTGTCATTCCTTCACCTACCAGCGCCGGTGTATTCGGCATGGCTCTGACAACACGCACACTGCCGCCTAATTTCCCCTTAATACTGTCAATCGTAATTCCCGGCGCAATAGAGATAATGACCTTCTCCGATGTAATCACATTTTCAATGTTCTTTAAAACTGCATCGTACATCTGCGGCTTAACGGCTAAAATAATATACTTTGCGTTATTTGCACATTCTGCATTGCTCTCGGCATATTTTACACCGGTCTGTGCGCTGATTTTTTCACATTTTTCTTTGTGCGGTGTCGTAAATATAATCTGTCCCGGTGCAAATTCTCCAAGTACGCCGTTTAACATCGCATATCCCATATTTCCCATTCCAATAAATCCAAACTGTGCCATTTTTCTTCCTCCATCTCCGCATATATTTGTGCTGTAAATGATATAACTATAAAAGGGCTTTCGCACATTTCCAAGCATCTGCATTTTTATGCAAATCCTTCTTTGTGCGACCGCCCTTTTATTATATCAATTTCTGTAATTATTTTGCAAGAAGCTTCTCTACGCTTACCAGTTTTACACAAAGAACAAATAAATCAGCTGCCTGTGCCATCTCTTCCGGTGTTGGGAATGACGGTGCAATTCTGATATTGCTGTCTTTTGGGTCTTTTCCGTAAGGGAATGTTGCACCGGCATTTGTAAGCTTTACACCGGCTTCCTTACACTTTGCAACGATTTCCTTCGCGCAGCCTTCCATTGCATCAAATGAAATGAAGTAACCGCCTCTTGGTGCGTACCATGAACCGATACCCAGTCCGCCAAGTTCTGTATTTAACACTTCCAGTACCGCTTCAAACTTTGGACGCATCTGTTCTGCATGCTTTCTCATATGTTCCTTTAAACCGTTGATATCCTTAAAATATCTTACATGACGTAACTGGTTTAACTTATCATATCCGATTGTCTGGATTGTCAGTGACTTCTTAATGTCTGCAAGATTTGCTTCTGATGAAGCCAGTGCCGCAATACCTGAGCCTGGGAAGCTGACCTTTGAAGTGGATGCAAATTCAAATACCATATCCGGATTTCCTGCTTTTTCACATTCAGAAATGATATCTAAGATTTCATCCTGCTTGTCATCGTATAAATGATGAATCACATAAGCGTTATCCCAAAAAATTCTGAAGTCCTTTGCTGCCGGCTTTAAGTTTGCAAAACGCTTTACGGTTTCGTCTGAATAAGTAAAGCCCTGTGGATTTGAATACTTTGGGACGCACCAGATACCCTTTACGGTTTCATCATTGTTTACATACTGTTCTACCATATCCATGTCCGGACCGGATTCTGACATTGGAATGTTAATCATTTCAATACCAAAATGTTCTGTGATTGCAAAATGTCTGTCATATCCCGGTACCGGACATAAGAACTTCACCTTGTCAAGCCTGCCCCAAGGTGTGTTTCCTAAAATACCGTGTGTGTAAGCTCTTGATACCTGATCGTACATAATATTCAGACTTGCATTACCATAAACAATAATATGCTCAGGAGTGGTGCCCATCATATCTGCCATCAGCTTTTTAGCTTCCGGAATTCCGTCTAATACACCATAATTTCTACAGTCTGTTCCGTTTTCTGCCTTTAAATCAGAAGAAGCGTTAATTGCATCTAACAGACCCAAAGATACATTCAGCTGTGTTGCAGACGGCTTACCTCTTGACATATCAAGATTTAATCCCTTTGCTTTTGCTTCTGCATACTGCTGGTTTAACTCAGCCTGTAAGGTTAATAATTCTTCTTTGCTCATTTCACTGTACTGCATAAAATCCTCCTAGTTCATTGCTTATTTTTCTGTAGCTTGCATTATCATACAATGTTTCCGGCAAAAAAGCAAGCTTATTATTATTTATTTGAACTTTTTTCTGTTTTGAACTTATTTTATTAAGTTGTTTCTTTATTTTGGTTTATATTATTAATGGTATCATTCTTATCTGCCTTTTTATCTGAAGTGTTCTTATCCATTTAATTTACTTTCTTCTGTAAAAAGATTTTATTACAACTTTTTATAATACAACTTTCGAATGTGCCTTATAAAATAAAAAAGCTGTGTCTTCCGTTTTACCGGATCACACAGCTTTTACTTTCTTTTTTTCAGACTACCGCAAATTTTACTGCGCCGCCTTAATTTTTCTGATAATGGTCATATATTTTGCGCTAACCTTTTCATTGATTGGCTCTGCAACGCTTTGGAATTTTGCAGACTGTTCCTTTGTTAAATATGTAATCGTACAGCCAGCATCCTCTGCAGCTTTAATTGCTTTTTCATCATATTCCTGCATCCATTTACGCTGAAGCTGTCCGGCTTCCTGTGCGCACTCTCTGACAATCTGCTGCTGCTCGGAAGTAAGCTTGTTCATAGATTCCGTTGATGCCACAATCATTTCCGGGATTCTTGTATGCTCATCAACCGTAATATATGGTGCCACTTTATAATGTCCCGTTGAAATATAGGACGGCCAGTTATTTTCCGCACCGTCAATCGTTCCGGCTTCAATGGAGTTATAAATATCATTATAAGATACATTGATCCCCTTTGCACCACAGCTTTCCAAAAACGCAAACATCGAATCTGTATTAACACGCAGTGTCAGTCCTGCCAGATCCTCCGGACTTGTAATCGGTCTTACATTATTATAAAAATTTCTTGAACCACCGGATATCCAGCACAAACCTTCCAGACCGTTGTCCTTTAACTGCTGCGCCTTTAAAAATTCATTTCCGATTTCTCCGTCCAGCACCTTCCACATATCGTCTTCACTGCTGTACAGATACAATGCCTGAAACGCCTTGATATCATCATAATATGCTGCCACCGGTGATGATACTCTGACAAAATCAATTCCACCCACGGTTGCCTGTGCTATCTGTTCCGCTTCCGTACCAAGTGTTGAACCATGATAAACTTCTATGACAACTTTTCCGTTTGTTCTTTTCTTAACAAGCTCTGCAAATTTGTCACACGCCTGTGCCGTCGGGTGGTCGCCTTCCTGCACATCTGACATAATCAGGGTGACAACACCTTCATTTTTTGTACCGCAGCCTGAAAATGCAAATAACAATGTCACCAGCATTCCAATAAATAAGACTTTCTTTCTCATACTGTTCCCGCCTCCATTATATTCTTGTAAAACGTCCTACCGTATTTTCCAGCCGTTCTGACACAGATTCAGTCTGTGACATTTCTTCTTTAATCTGACTGATACCCTCTGTCAGACCAACCGTATTATTAGAAACAGCTGCAATACCGTCGGAGTTTTCATTAATTGTAGAAGACATTCCACGGATTAACTTTGCCACTTCTTCCGTTGCCTGTTTTAATTCTACTGCCTTATCTGTAAATCCGCGCATAATATCATCAAAATTTCCTGCGTCCTGATTGTACTGTTCACCAATATTGACCAGTTTATCATAATCCGGCATAACAACCTCTACGATAAAATCAATCATCTTATTGGCATTGTCGGCAAGCTCTGCAACGGAATTGGTCACCTCGTTGCTGATTGCCTGAATATCATTTGCCGTACTTCTGCTGGAATCCGCAAGTACTCTGATTTCATCTGCAACGACTGCAAAACCTTTTCCGGCTTCTCCGGCACGTGCCGCCTCTATCGAAGCATTTAGCGCTAAAAGATTGGTCTGGCTTGAAATACTTAAAATATTATCTGTCAGATCATTAATCTTTTCAACGCCCTTGCTTCTATCCAAAGAATCCCTGACAGAATTTCTGATTTCATCTGCCATTTTACTTGTATTTTCTTTACTTGCAATTCCCTCTTCTTTTAATTTAACCGCTTTACCCTTAATATCTTTTGCAATTGCAGAACCATCACCTGCCTGATGTGCAATCTTTTCCATACTATCACTGATAAAGTCTGCCTGCTCACTGATGTGTTCTGCGGCCGTTGCCATTTCTGCCATACCGGCTGTCAGCTGTTCCATAGTCGCCGATACATCCATAATGTTTCCATCCGCAGTTGAAATCTGTCCATAAACCGCATTGACACTGTTTTTCATTTCAACCGCATCATTTTTCATTTCTGCAATAATGCCGTGAAGCACATCGATAAACTGATTGACTCCTGCAACCAGCTGTCCGACTTCATCCGATGATTTCTGTGAAACTCTTGCTGTCAAATCGCCATCCTGTGCTTCAATTCCCGCAATAATACCTTTAAGCTCCCCGGTTGCAATCTTTGCCGGACGGATAATGGTATATCCTGCTGTTAAAATACCAAGAATCAGTGATACTACCAGAAGCACACCGACTGTTACAAATGTAATCCTGCTGATTGTCATATTATTACTCAGCGCCTTCTGTGCCCGGATTGTATTGACCGTATTCTGCACCTCCACTGAGTGAATGGATATTTCCAGACTACCGTAGAGTTTGCTTAACTTACTGTTTACCCCTGTTTTGTCTGTAATGCTTCCATTTTGAATCTGTTTTAAAACATCATTGTACTGGGTATTGTACGTATTATACGACTGCTCCAGCTTGTTTACCGTTTCTCCCGCTCGGTCAGTTGTTGCATTTCCCTTTAAATTCTGCAGGGAAGTCACAACTGCACCCTGGGTTTTGGTGATATTACTCATCGTTGTGGATTTCTGCGTGTCATCGTCAATCAGATATTCCAGCATCTGTGACTGAAGACTGACTACATTCTTAGAAATAGCATCCACTTCTTCAATACTTGTAAGGTATTTCTGACTGATTTCATTTGTAATTGTTCCCATACCGTTAATCTTGGAATTTACAATGATAATTCCAACACCACAAACCAGAAATACCAGCAGCAACACATAACTAATTTTTGCGCCTATTGATTTCATCATACATATTCGCCCCTTTATATTTTTTTGTTCCGGCTGGAACTTAGTAAAATTATACCATATTTTGTTATAAAATGTTTATTTTTTTGAAATTTTTGTAAATTTTGTTTGTAAAACACACTGCGTTTTATAATGCAGCATACCTTAAAAAATCCATAATTTCCTGAACAACAAAAAAAGACCGTGTCCTAACAATCTGCATTGTTAAGACAACGGTCTGTTTCATGAACTTTATCGTAATTACTTTGCGTAGCCAACGGCTCTGGACTCTCTGATTACACTAACCTTAATCTGTCCAGGATATTCCATCTGCGTTTCAATCTGCTTCGAAATATCTCTCGCCATAAGTACCATATCTGAGTCGCTAACGACTTCAGGAACAACCATAACACGAATCTCTCTACCCGCCTGAATGGCAAATGATTTTTCAACTCCCTTGAAGGAATTGGTAATATCTTCTAATTGTTTAAGTCTGTTTGTATAAGTTTCTAACGTTTCTCGTCTTGCACCAGGTCTTGCGGCTGAAATTGTATCAGCAGCCTGTACAATACAAGCAATTAAGCTTTCCGGCTCAACGTCACCATGATGTGCTTCTACTGCATTAATTACGATTGGGGATTCCTTGTACTTCTTACATAAATCCACACCAATCTGAATATGTGAGCCTTCCATTTCATGGTCAACTGATTTACCGATGTCATGTAATAAGCCTGCGCGCTTTGCCAGCTTAATATCCACGCCAACCTCACCAGCTAACAGTCCTGAAAGCTGTGCAACTTCAATTGAATGCTTTAACGCATTCTGACCATAGCTTGTTCTAAAACGCATCCGTCCAAGTAATCTTACCAACTCCGGATGAATGCCATGAACGCCAACCTCAAGGGTTGCTGCTTCACCTTCTTCTTTAATTAATACTTCTACTTCTTTCTGGGCCTTCTCAACCATTTCTTCAATTCTTGCCGGATGAATACGTCCGTCAAGAATCAGCTTTTCAAGTGCAATTCTTGCAACTTCTCGTCTGATTGGATCAAACCCTGATAAAACAACGGCCTCCGGTGTATCATCAATAATCAGTTCTACACCTGTTAATGTTTCAAGAGTACGGATATTACGTCCCTCTCTACCAATAATACGGCCTTTCATTTCATCATTTGGAAGCTGGACAACTGAAATCGTCGTTTCTGCTACATGGTCAGCAGCACATCTCTGAATTGCTGATACAACATACTCCTTCGCTTTCTTATCTGCTTCCTCCTTCGCTCTGCTCTCTAATGTCTTAACCATTACGGCAGTATCATGTTTCACTTCATCTTCAACAGTCTTTAATAGATATTCTTTTGCCTGTTCGGAGGTAAGTCCTGAGATTCTTTCTAGTTCCTGCTGTCTCTTCTGCTCAAGTTCATCAACCTTCTGCTTCATCTTACCAAGTTCTTCTTCTTTCTTGGTAATGCTCATGTCACGCTTCTCAACGGCTTCAATCTTTTTATCAAGAGTTTCTTCTTTAGAAAGGACACGTCTTTCATAACGCTGTATTTCAGCACGTCTTTCTTTCGTTTCTTTTTCGAGTTCATTACGGGTCTTTAACGACTCCTCCTTAATCTCTAAAAGCGACTCTTTCTTTTTGGTCTCAGCTGTCTTTAAAGCTTCATCTATTATCTCTCTGGCCTTGTCATTGGCATTGCCAATGGTTGTATTGTGAATCTTCTTCTGTACGGAAGATGACACAAGCCATGTAATAGGTGCAACAATCACTAATGTAGCAATCATCGTGATAATAACTGACGACACAGGAGCACCTCCTTATTAAGTTTTCATTGTACAAACATACAATATAATAATATTATACTTATTTCAATTCCTTGTCAAGAAAAACTAGTCATGTTCGCACTCACTAACCACAATATCAAGTGCCTTTTTGATACTGTCAGACTGAAAGCCTTTTCTGTAAAAACTGCCCATCAGTTTCATCTTTTCTTCATAGGAAAGCGGCAGCTTTCCTGCCGCTTTCCTGCGCATCTGAACAAGAATCTGCTCCAGTTCGGAATCTTCGTTCTGTCCGTAATACTCCTCACACGCCTGATCAATCAGTTCTCTTGAAATTCCTTTTTTCTGCAAAAACAACTCAATCTGTTTTCTGCTTTTTTTCTGACCCTTAAACTGAACATACATCTGTGCAAACCGCTCGTCACTCAGATATCCGAAATGCCTGACATAGGCAAGCGCGCCCTCAACAGATTCCTGTGGATAAAAGTCCCTTTGCAGTTTTTCCGTCAGTTCTTTTTCTGTATAGTCCTTTGCCTGTAGCAGATACATTGCACGCTTGACAGCCCTTTTATCCAGAAGCTCTGTGCGGAGCTGTTCAAGGTCTTCCTGCGCAAGCGCTTTTCCCTCTGCAATGCCGTACCTGCGTACTTCCGTACTGTAAAGCGCAAATGCCTGTTCCCCATTGATATAGACCAGCCTGCGCCTTCCCGAAAGCTCTTCTATCTTTGTTACAATCTGTTCCATAACCTATCCTGTATTTAGACTTCCGGTTCTGACTGCTTTGCTGTCTTTGCAGCTTTTTCCTTCTTATCTACGGGTTCGGCTTCACTGTCTTCTTTTTCTTCACCGATGCCGTAGTGGGCACGTACCTTTTCGTCAATCTCTGCCAGCATATCCGGATGTTCTGTCAGGAACTGCTTTGCGTTCTCACGTCCCTGTCCGATCTTATTCTCATTGTAAGCAAACCACGCACCGCTCTTTTGTACAATGCCGACATTCGCTGCCAGATCGAGAATATCCCCGACAGCGGAAATACCCTTGCCGAACATAATATCAAATTCTGCTTCCTTAAACGGCGGTGCAACCTTATTCTTTACAACCTTGACTCTTGTACGGTTACCGATCACTTCACCACCCTGCTTTAAAGTTTCAATTCTTCTGACATCCATTCTGACAGAAGCGTAGAACTTTAACGCACGACCACCGGTTGTTGTTTCCGGATTACCGAACATAACACCTACTTTTTCACGCAGCTGATTGATAAAGATAACCACGCAGTTATTCTTGCTGACAACCGGTGTCAGCTTTCTTAATGCCTGTGACATCAGACGCGCCTGAAGACCGACATGGGAATCTCCCATATCGCCGTCAATTTCCGCTTTCGGAACGAGTGCCGCAACGGAGTCCACGATAATAATATCTACCGCACCGGAACGCACCATCGTTTCGGTAATCTCAAGTGCCTGCTCACCGCTATCCGGCTGTGAAATATATAAATTGTCAATATCGACACCGATATTCTTTGCATAAACCGGGTCCAGAGCGTGTTCAGCATCAATAAAGCCCGCAATACCGCCGCGCTTCTGAACTTCGGCTACCATATGTAATGCTACCGTTGTCTTACCACTTGATTCCGGTCCGTAAATCTCAACAACTCTGCCTCTCGGAACGCCCCCCAATCCCAAAGCAATATCAAGGCTTAAAGAACCTGTCGGAATGGATTCTACATTCAGATTCACATTTGATTCGCCCAGCTTCATAATAGAACCTTTACCAAACTGCTTCTCAATATTAGATATCGCTGCATCCAGCGCTTTTAACTTCTCATCACTTGCCATAAATTCATACCTGCTGTAGAACTTCTACAGCGCAAACTCTACGGAACAGGTTGTTTGCATTCTTCCTTCCTTCTGATAATTTCCTGTCCTGCCGTAATTGAACATCTGTTCGTTGTGATTAATATACACTATTTCACTCAGGCTGTCAAGCAAAAAACGAACAAATATTCGTGTATTGCATAAAAAATACTGGAATATTTGCATAATCACATTTTATCACAATCTATCCCAGTATGTAAAGTTTTTATTTTATTTTTATTTTGAAACTATATTACAGATTCCTGTACATTTATTCTGAAACGACCCCAAGTGCCAGTGCCAGTGCCTCGCAGGTTGCCTGTCTTCGGATTTCTTCACGGCTGCCCGTAAATTGAAAACGTGCCGCATATACACTTCCTTCAAATGCAATGCCAATATAAACCAGCCCCACCGGATTGCCTTCATCCGGGTCGGGTCCCGCAACACCCGTAACCGAAACTGCCAGACTGCTCTGTGCCGCTGCCGCAGCTCCTGCCGCCATTTCCTGCGCTACCTGTGCGCTGACAACCGTATACTGCTTCAAGGTATCCTCACGGACTCCCAGAAGCTTCTTTTTGGCTTCGTTGGAATAAGTAATATAGCCTTCTTTAAAACAGGCAGAGGCACCGGCAACACTGACGATTGCCGATGCAATCATGCCGCCGGTACAGGACTCCGCCGTTGTCACGGTCAAGTTTTTCTTTTTTAAAAGTTTTACCAGCTTTTCCGCTGTTTCCGACTGTTCCATTATTTTGACGACCCTTCTAAAAATACCTTATAATTCTTTGCAATATAGTCTACCAGTGAAATCACCGTCAGCGCCAGTGCCACATAAACCAGCACCATGCCGACAACATTTGCATAAGCAAACTGCAAATCGACCACAAGATAAATAATCATAAGCATCTGGAATGTTGTCTTAAATTTGCCCCAGTAGCTTGCGGCAATCACGACCCCGTTATCCGATGCCACCAGACGGAATCCGCTGATAATAAATTCTCTTGCGATGATGATAATAACAATCCACGCGGCGATTTTATTCAAATCCACCAGCGCAATGAGCGCCGAACACACCAGCAGCTTATCTGCCAGCGGATCCATAAACTTTCCGAAATTCGTTACAAGATTGTACTTTCTTGCAATCTTTCCGTCCAGCATATCCGTAAGACTTGCCGCAATAAAAATCACTGCCGCAATAATTTTATCATAACCGTGAAACCAGTCTGTATACAAAAACAGAATAAAAAACGGAATCATCACCGTTCTTAAAATCGTCAGTTTATTCGGTAAATTCATTTTCATACCATACTCCATTCCGCAGGCATTTTAATGCCGCATTTCTAGTCCTCAACAAGGCTTCCTATCAAATCATACTCCATTGCGCCTGTAATTTCAACGTGGACAATCGCACCGGACATCAAATTTGCCGTGGTGTTGACAAAAACAAACCCGTCAACATTCGGCGCATCCTTATAAGAACGTCCGACATACGCTTCATCATCGGAAATTTTTCCTTCAATCATGACTTCAATCGTCTTTCCGACCATATCCGCTGATTTATCCAGTGAAACCTCCTGCTGTAACTCCATGACTTCATCGCGCCACTGTTCTTTGACTTCTTCATCAATCTGATTATCCATTTCTGCTGCCGGTGTGCCTTCTTCCGGTGAATATGTAAAGACGCCCAGACGGTCAAATTCCATGCTGTCCACAAATTCCATCATCTGCTCATGGTCTTCCTGCGTTTCTCCCGGAAAGCCCGTAATCAACGTTGTACGAAGGGCAATATCCGGAATTTCCTTACGAAGCTTTGTGATAATGTCAATTAATTCCTGTCTGCTCGTTCTTCTGCCCATGCGCTTTAAAATGGCATCGCTGGCATGCTGAATCGGCATATCCAGATAGTGACAGACCTTCGGCTCATTTTTAATTGCCTGAATCAGCTCGTCATTGATTTCTTCCGGATAGCAGTATAAAATGCGTATCCATTTCAAATCTTCAATCTGTCCCAGCTTATGAAGCAGCTCCGGCAGTGCCTTTTTTCCATATATATCCGTACCGTAAACGGTCGTTTCCTGCGCCACCAGAATCAGTTCCTTTGCGCCGTTTGCCACAAGGACTTCTGCCTGCTCCACCAGATAATCCATTGGGTAGCTTCTGTAATTTCCGCGGATTTTTGGAATAATGCAGTAGGTACAGTGCTTGTCGCACCCTTCCGCAATCTTTAAATATTCATAATACCCGCCGGTCGTCACCACTCTCTTAGAGCGCACAAGCGGCAGTCTGTCAGTATCTTCAATCGAATTATACGTTCTTCCGTCTAAAACGGCTTCAATAACATCTGCAATTTTATCATAGGAAGATGTTCCGATAAATGCATCGACTTCCGGGATTTCTTTTGTGATTTCGTCCTGATAGCGGTGTGCAAGACAGCCTGTAACAATCAGAATTTTACACTTGCCGTCTTTTTTGTGTTCTGCCATTTCCAGAATCGTGTTAATACTTTCCTGCTTTGCATCGTGGATAAAACAACAGGTATTGACCGCAATGACTTCCGCTTCCATTTCATCATCTGTAAAGGTAAATCCTCTGTCATTTAAGATTCCAAGCATATTTTCCGTGTCAACCAGATTTTTATCACAGCCGAGTGAAACAAACATTACTTTCATTCATTCATCTCCATTATCTTTACACAAATACAAGGGAAGGCGGTCTTTGACCAGTCTTCCCTTTATTGTCTGTTTATTTTTGCAATTCATTATATTCTGCCGTATTACTGCACTGTACATACTTTTGTGATTGCTGTGCAGACGTTTTCATAGGTCTGTGACAGTCCCTTAAAATCTTCCGGTATGCCCTCCATGCTTCTGCCTCTTAAAATCTCCACCATGGGAACAATCATTTTACTCATGGAATCAATGCTTAAATTGGCGCATAAGCCTTTCAGCGCGTGTGCCGCCTCAAATGCATCATCTACACTGCCGTTTTGCACCGCCTGTTTTAACCGGCTCATCAATGTATCTTCTACAAATGAATTTAAAAATTCAAAATACATTTCTTCATCGTCCAAAAAACGTTTTAATGCCGTATCTACATTAATCCCGGCTTCTGTCAATACCGTTCTTGCAGTATCCTTCATATGTCGTCCCCTTTTGATTTTGCAATCATCAATCAATGCCTTAATACAAATATACCGTATTACTTTTTGATTTTAACATATCCAAGTCTTAAAGACAACACTCTTTTACTCCTGCTTTTTTTGGTTCTCCTGTCCGGTTCCGATGCTGTTTTTTTCGTCCTCGATTTCATTTTCCATTTCCTGAACTTTATTGTCCTGCGCAAGGGCAACCATGATTCTGAGGACATCTTCCGGCTTAAACATACCGATTGCTCTCGCTAAATCGGCTTTGTTATTCCGATTGACCTTTAACGTGCCGCCGCCCGCAAGCGGAATACTAAGGACATTGCTTTCATCACTCATATCGCCGAGACATAACGCGCCGTGTTCATCATCACAGATAAAAACCGTGCCTTTATATTCGATAATACCGCTTTCATCTGCCAGCTCATAATACGGCGCATGCTTTTTTCCGTCAAATTTATCAAACGGCGTATGTACGGCTGTTTCCTTTGTACGCTCTGTCGTTGTAACATCTTCTGTCTGGCTGTCCGGCTGATTTTTCACTTTGTCGTGTGTTTTTTCCAAGAAATCCGCCAGCGAATTCATCTGCATATAACCATGCCAGTTCTTTGTCTCCAGCTGTTCCTGTGCCGTACTCTTTACAATCTGTGTAAAATCCATTTTATCATGAAGATTATCCATGCCGAAACAAAGCTTTTCCGTTGCCGCCAAAAACAGTCCGTCTGCATTCTGTACAAGCTTTTGTTTTGCCGCATAAGCCGAATATGCCGCCATTTGAACATATGTGGCATTAGACGGGTCTACCTTGTTTAAGGAAACTTCTTCTTCTGTTACATTGCCATCACTATCCCACGTTTTCACAAGATATTTCGGGTCTTTCGGATTAAAATCCGCCGGTTTGTAAACTGTCAGGCTTCCGCCGCCTGCCAGTGATGTGGACATCACAGCCTCATTTCCCTGCGTATCGTCAAACCAGTGCAGAGTGCAGTGCGTTACTCGTCCATTCACATCATCATACTGTCCTGCCTGCTTGTTTTTCCGGTTCATAATCGTCTGTGTCAGTCCGATTCCCGTTCCTGCTATATTGATTCCAATTCCCATTTTTTTATATCCTCCTCATGTTCTTTCTGCTCGTTATCCAGTTCCTTTTGTTCTTCTTTTTCAAGCCGCTTCTTAAGCTCCTGTTCCTGTTCTTTTTTCACATCATCAATCGTATCATCTAAATTTTTTACAAGCTTGTCCCATTCCTCCACGCTCATCTTCGTTGCCCCTGTTGCAAATTTAGGCGGACCGTTTTTGATTCTGTTCTTTACGTATGCTGCAAATTCTTCAAGCGCCTCATGCCAGTCTTTGTCTGTCTGCTGCTCTTTGCCATTCTTTTGTACGCAGGCTTTTGCCACCTGTTCTATGAGATTGCCGGTTTCTTCGTCAATTTTATCCAAATCAACAGAATATGCCTTTACTGTCCCATCATCAAACTTCTGTTCGACATATACTGTTTTGCCGTCATCCGACTGCTTTGCCTTTAACACATACCCTTCTGCCAGATGTTTTTCAACATAATCCGCATCTTCTGCCGTAAGATTTTTCACTTCACAGGCTGACACCGCTTTGGATAAAACGCCTTCTGCCACCACTTCCTTTGCCCGCAGTCCGCCCATGCTGCCAAACTCTGCAATCCCTGATGCCTGCGCTCCGTCTGCGGCTGTCATACCCGTTTCATCCGTGTCTTCACTGCGGTATTTTTCATCATAACTTTTCTGCAATTCATAAGCAAAGCCATCCTGCTGCTTTCCTTTTACTTTCTTTCCGCTTTGTGCCGCATTTTCATAAAACCGGCTGCCAATCCTACTGACTTCCATTTGTTCCTCCGTTCTAAAATTTCTGTCAAATCCTGTCTACTTTTCCAAAAATTCTTTCAGCGCCTGCCTGCCGCGTTTTAAATTGGTCTTCACCGTATTTTCGGGCATTTCCAGACTCTGTGCAATTTCTTTAATCGAATAATCTTCATAATAAAATAAATACAGGCAGTTTCTGTATTTTTCCGGCAGCTGTAATACCGCCCACATCATATCATCCTGTATTTCCGTAAAATTCTCACAGCTTCCTCTCTGCGCTTCGCTGACCTCTTCCATGCTGACACTCGTTTTGTGCCATTTACTTTTTAACAAATCCCTGCACAGATTAATTGTCACACGCACAATCCATGCCCGCTCATGCTCCATGCTCTGATAACGCATATCATGCCGGATAATCTTTAAAAATACTTCCTGTGTAATGTCCTCTGCATCTGCATGGTTTTTCACCTGTGAAAATGCTACTCTGTATATCAGCTGATAATAATCCCGGAATATCTGCTCCAGTCTTTCTTTTGTTTCTCCCATTCTCTCTTCAGACACCCGTGTATCTTATACCTCCCGTCACTCATAATACGATTGTAAAACCTGAAAAGTTTCAATTTTAAAAACTTTTTTATTTTCCCATTACTGATATTATCGGACGTTCCGTCATAATTCATGAAAACTCCGATGATTTTACACTTCAGCCTGTCGGCAATTCCGGCATAAAAAAACGGCTGCGGCGTTATCTGTGCTTATAAATTAAGAAGCATTTCTGCACACATTTTCTAAATAAAGTATTGCAAATCTTTGTCCGAGGAAATAAAATAAAATTCTGACGAAGTCAAATAACTATGGTTCTCTGTTTTTTAGCGAGGGCAGAAAACCTGACGTCGGGTGAAAAATTGCAGAGAAATGTCTGCGGAATGGGGATTATTATGAACGGCGAAGAACGCAGAGAAAAACTTGTTGAACTTCTTAAAAATACAGAATCACCGCTCTCCGGCACACGGCTTTCACGCCTGCTGCACGTAAGCCGTCAGGTCATTGTCAATGACATTGCCCTGTTAAGAGCGGCAAATGTTGATATTCTTTCAACGAACAGAGGGTATTTGCTTTCCGTACCGGTTTCTTCAACGCGCATTTTTAAGGTCTGCCATGCCACGGAGGATTTTGAACGTGAAATGCAGGCCATTATTGATGCAGGCGGCAAAATACAGGACATTATCATCGAACACCCTGTATACGGCAGAATTTCCGCACCGCTTGAAATATATTCCAGAAATGATATTGTAAAATTCAAAGAAAAAATGCAGAGCGGTAATGCTGTGCCGCTCTGCGATATTACCTCTGGTGTACATTACCACACCATACTGGCTTATTCTGATGAAATTTTAGATGATGTTGCCGCTGCTTTAAAAAGCAATGGTTTTCTGCTTTCCAGATAGAACATTCTGCCCGGATTGGAATTCATTTAGAGCTTAAAGCTTTCCGGCAGCAAATCTTTTATCGTATAACTTTCAATGCCGTCTTTATCTGCCAGCAGAATCTGTGCATTTTCCGTCATAAACTCTGCCAGTACCTGTCTGCAGATGCCGCATGGCGGCGTTTTCTGATGGGACGATGATACGATGGCAATCCGCTCAATCTGCGTATACCCTTCCGATACCGCTTTAAAAGCTGCCGTACGCTCCGCACAGTTGGTTGCACCGTACGAAGCATTTTCAATATTACAGCCCGTAAAAATTTTTCCTTCTTTGGTGAGCAGTGCCGCACCCACGCGGAAGTGGGAATATGGCGCATACGCATGCTTCATTGCCGCATATGCTTCTTCTGCCAGCTTCTGATTCATTTCATCACTACTGCAATCCATTTTTCTCTCCTGTCTTTTTTCAAGCTCACAAACCGCATTGTATTCCGTTATCCAGCCTTACTCAACCGTAACATTCTGTGTCGTTTCAACCTGACAGATATAGGTCTTTCCCTGATTTAACACAATTTCTGTTCCGTCTTCATAATAATATTTTGTCGGGCCGCTGGTTTCGGAATCCTTTTTCCACGTCACCTGCACGGCTTTTCCGTTGGTAATAAACAGTCCCGCGCCTGTTCCGTCCACCTTATAATTCGGTGTTCCGTTTTCATAATAGTCCGGTTCAACATATTTGACAAGAATGTTTTTATAAGAAAGCTGCTCTCCGGTTTCCGCATCAATCTGTGCATCATCAAACTGGAACCTTAAATATTCCCCGGTGCTTTCATCATATTCAAACCACGGCTTATTGTACGGATACCCCGGATAAAAGGTATTACACGTTTCACCGCCTGCAATCTGTATCTGTTTGTCATCCTCTTCATTAAAACTAAACGGTTTTACAAAATTCTGCGGATAAACTGTATCATACCCTTTCTTTGCCACACTGTCCATAATACCATTCCATGAAGTATAAGCATTGTGCGGTGCTACACGGTCAGCGGTTCTGTAAAAAGAACAGTATGCCATGCCGTCTAATGCGTAAAATGACGGCTGTGCCAGATAATCCGCCGCATATTCCGAATAGCCGAAATGTACATAGTTGGCTTCAAATTCTTTTGCAAATAACAGATAATAGGTACGGCAGCTTCTGACAGGTCCGATCTTTTCCAACTCCGTCTGATTTTCAAAAAAACAGCACAATCTTGTAATGCCGCCTTCCACAAGTGACTCAAACACAATATCTGCTTTGCTGATATTCGACTGCGGCATCGCCTGCTTGATATTACTGTACATCACTGCCACAGCCTTCTGCTGTGCCAGTTCGCTGCTTTCCCACTTTCCGCTGATCACACTCTGCGCCTGTCCCGCATGTGGATTTTTCACTTCCTGTGTGGTCTGTTCCTGAACAGTCTGGGTCGTACTGTCATTTACCGCTTCCGGACTGCCTTTTTTACGTGTCATCCCATAAATACCCGCCGCAATTCCTGCTGCTGCAAGCACACAGACAACCACAATAATAATACTTTTTTTCTTTTTCATAAATCCTCATTTCCCGGACGGCTTTTAATATCATTTTAAACTGCCTGCTTCCGTCCATAACCGGACAGTTTCCGTAAATTACTGTAAATTATCTTGTAATACCTAAAAGTTCCAGCACTTCACGCTGTTTGGCTTCCATAACCTTTGCTTCGTCTTCTTCCATATGGTCATAGCCGAACAGGTGCATCATGCTGTGTGCTGTTAAGAATGCCAGTTCGCGTTCCTTGGAATGACCGTATTTTTCTGCCTGTTCTTCAACTTTTTCTACTGAAATGACAATGTCACCCAGCATCAGTTCTCCCGTATCCGGGTTAAAATAATCCTCCGGAAACTGATCCATGACATCTTCCAGCGCATCAAAATCCGCCGGCGTTTCATATTCAATCATCGGAAATGATAACACATCCGTTGCGCGGTCGATTTCGCGGTATTCGCGGTTGATTTCATGAATTGCAGCATTGTCCGTGAGTGTTACATTCACTTCCGCTTCATATGGACACTTTTCATAATCCATCGCCTTTTCAACAACCTGTCTGATAATGGTTTCATAGTCTAAATCCAGTTTTTTTTCGGTTTCATATTCAATGTTTATTGTCATTTTTCTCTCCATTCCGTGTGCGTGCCTGCTTACTGCGGGTCTGTTTTTTTGCCATACGGCTTTCATACTCCTCATACGCTTTGACAATCTTTTGTACAAGCGGATGACGGACAACGTCCTGGCTGGTCAGCTTGACCATGCCGATTTCATCAACTTTTGACAAAACCTTCATTGCCACATCAAGTCCCGATGTTGTATCCTTTGGCAAATCCTTCTGTGTTAAATCACCGGTAATCACGACCTTTGAACCAAATCCGATACGTGTCAGGAACATTTTCATCTGCGCCGGTGTTGTATTCTGTGCTTCATCAAGAATGATATAGGCATTGTCCAAGGTACGTCCTCTCATATAAGCAAGCGGCGCAACTTCAATCAGTCCTTTTTCCATATTAGCGGTAAAACTCTCCGCACCCATAATCTGATACAGCGCATCGTATAACGGCCGCAGATACGGGTCTACCTTGCTCTGTAAATCGCCCGGAAGAAAGCCCAGCTTTTCTCCTGCTTCAATTGCCGGACGGGTCAGAATAATCCGTCCGACTTCATTATTTTTAAATGCAGTAATTGCCATCGCCATTGCAAGATAGGTCTTTCCCGTTCCCGCAGGCCCTAAGCCGAATACAATCATTTTATCACGGATTTCATCAACATATGTCTTTTGTCCGAGGGTTTTCGGCTTAATCGGCTTACCTGTAATCGTCCGGCAGATAATGTCCGTATCAATTTCCAAAATGGCATCTTCTTTTTCTTCAAAAGCCAAAGACAGTGCATAATCCACATTCTGCTCTGTAATCTGATTGCCCCTTCTAGCCAGTTCTATCAGATTGTTTAACACACCTGCCGCCTTTTTTACGGCACCTTCTGCACCGATTACCTTTACATCGGAATCCCGTGCAATAATTGTTACTTTTAATGTTCTTTCAATCTTTTTAGCATATTTATCTAACTGTCCAAATACGGCACTGCTGTACTGTGCCGGTAATTCAATCAACGATTCTTTCACACTCATTGTACTGCTTTCGTTTCCTCATTTCCTTCAATTTCAGGCATTGTAACCACCGCATAACCGACTGCCGGCATATCCGCCGTAATCGTGCCTGCCATTACATAGTCTGTCCCGCTGTCATTTATTGTAACACCATTATGCAGGATTTGCACTTTATTTTCAATCAAATCAAGTAAATATATTTTCAATTTCTGATTTAGTACATCTTCGGCTTCCTCCTGCGTATAGCGGCTTTCTTTTATATCATATTCCAGGTACTGCTTTCTGCCGGTACGAAGCGGCAGATAAAAACTGTCCGTAAGCTTTAATACTCTGCTGTCCGTCACAATGTCCGCCTGCTTCAACGAAGACCATGAAACACCTGCTTCAATCTCCCTGTCTGCAATGCCAAACAGCCACCTTGTCTTTTTTCTGCCGGTGTATTCCTTATATTCATACAGATACGGCAGATGTTCCTCATAAGGAATGTCCACACGTACAAAAATATCCGCATCGGCACTTACCGGCCGCTGATTCACAACTTCTTTGGCATCATTGTATACATCAACAATACCTGACACCAGAATCTGCCCTTTTTCAACTTCATCTCCCGGTTTGACCTTGGGTGTTCCTGCCCGTGTAATCATCGATGTCACCACACCGGAACAGGTTGCCACGATATCTCTTGGCGTGCTGTCTGTCTGTATATCTTCTTTGATTCCGTCATTTTCCTTAATATGGACGATCAGCCGTGTGCCGCTGATTTCAGCCGATACCCACGTAATATCGGGATAATCATTTCTAAGTGCCGTTTCAATACTGTCACAATCCACTGACCGTATCTGCATCCCTGAATAAACACCCTGTCCCGCAAGATATTTGCAAAGACTGCTGTGGGTATATCTGTAATTACCCGTAAATGAAATATCCCAGACATACAGGCTGCAGCTGTATAAAATAATACATGCCGCGGCAATGCCGATAAAAAAAGAAGAATGCCTACGGTACCGGAACAGTAAAAAACGGATTCCGTGCCGTTTGCTAATCCGCACCGTTGTCTTTGTCTTCCGGCAGATGTCCTTTAGCTGAAAAAAATCCTCTCTCGTAATATTCGCAGTAAATCCCTGCTCCGTTTCCGAAATTTTCCAAAAACCGATATTTTTATGACGGCACATATTTAAAAACCGCTCTATGGAATCTGTCATTACTGTCACTGTTATGTATGCAGACATTATTTTTTGCTGTTTCCACATATCACCGGCATGCCCCTCTTTTATACTTCAATGCTGATAATCCTGCCCCTGACGGCGATTTCTTCTTCATCATAATAAAGAATTTCCAGCCGTTCCCCTTTAATGGATAAAAATCCTTTTTTTGTTAAAAGTTTTACGGTATTACAGTCATATTCTGCAATGGATTTGAAATTTTCCACATAAACTTCACAATTGCCGACTGCCGTAACCACCGGCATACCGAGTGCCGCATCTTTGGTTACGTCCAATGCCTCCACAATAGTTTCTTTTCTGCGCATACGTCCGCTAAAGACACCTTTCAATCCATTTATATATTGTATGTTACAACCAAAACTTTATGCCTTTTATTTAAACGAAATGTGCATCACTAGGCGCACCACGAAAAAGCCGGTGCAGGATTGCTCCCACACCGGCTGATAAATTAATTAAACTCTAATTAGTTGAACTTACGTTTTCTAGCAGCTTCAGACTTCTTCTTACGTCTAACGCTTGGCTTTTCGTAATGTTCTCTTTTACGAATTTCCTGCTGAATGCCAGCCTTTGCACAGTTTCTCTTGAATCTGCGTAATGCGCTATCTAAAGACTCGTTTTCTTTAACGATGACATTTGACATATCTTTTCCTAACCACCCTTCTGTTGCAAATTGTGCACAACAATACATAAATAGGGTATTAATTAATTGCACAAAAAATATTATACCATAGATTTTCTATTCGTCAACCTTTTACGGTAAATTTTTGCAGATATTTTTATAACTGCTGTTCCAGAACCTGCGGCGCCTTTGCAAGCAGTTCGTCAATGCCCGCCGGATTCTTACCACCTGCCTGTGCCATATTCGGACGGCCGCCGCCGCCACCGCCTACGCAGGAAGCAACCGCTTTAATCAGATTACCGGCATGAGCGCCCTTTCCGATTACATCATCGGTTGCCATGGCAATCATATTGACCTTATCTGCGCCCTGTGCACTGACAATCAGTACAACGCCTGAACCAATCTGTGACTTTAATTTATCACCAAGATTTCTGAGTTCATTCATATCAACATTGTCAACCTTTGTTGCAAGGAACTTCACGCCCTTTACTTCTGTAATGTCTTTTGTTACATCCCCTAAAGCGTTGTTTGCAAGCTCTGCCTTTAACTTTTCGTTCTCGCTCATTAATGTCTTGATTTCATCATTCATGGAATGAATCTTCTTAACAAGCTGTACCGGTTCTGCCTTAGCTGCTTTTGCGGCTTCTTTTAAGGTTTCTTCAAGCTGTGCGTAATACTTTAATACACCGTTGCCTGTGAGTGCTTCGATTCTTCTTGTACCTGCAGCAACACCGGATTCTGAAATAATCTTAAACAGTCCGATGTTTGATGTATTGGCTACATGTGTACCACCGCAGAACTCTTTTGAAAATTCGCCCATGCAGACAACACGTACCGTTTCGCCGTACTTTTCACCAAACAGTGCGGTTGCGCCTGTCTTTTTGGCTTCATCAATCGTCATAACCTGTGTCACAACAGGAATGGCTTCCGCAATCTTTTCATTGACAATCTTTTCAACCTTTTCAAGTTCCTCGGCTGTCATGCTCTGGAAATGTGCAAAGTCAAATCTTAATCTGTCAGGGTCTACATAAGAACCGGACTGCTGTACGTGGCTTCCGAGTACTTCCTTTAATGCTCCCTGAAGCAGATGTGTTGCACTGTGATTCTTGCATGAATCGGCTCTCTTTGCGGCATTTACAGAAAGTGTTACTTTATCGCCTTTCTTTAACATGCCCTTTGTCATCACACCGACATGTCCAATCTTGCCGCCCTTTAACTTAATAGTTGTTTCTACGGTAAATTCACCTTCCGGTCCTGTAATCACACCGCAGTCACCTTCCTGACCACCCATGGTTGCATAAAACACGGATTCATCTACTATAACGGTTCCTTTATCGCCTTCTGAAAGTGCTTCTGTAATCTCTGATTCCGTTGTCAGTACGGTAATCTCCGATTCATTCACCAGCTTATCATAACCTGTAAACTTACTTGTAACTGCCGGGTCGATTTCATCATAAACGGTTGCATCCGCACCCATGTAATTTGTGGTCTTTCTTGCCTTACGTGCCTTTTCCCGCTGTTCATTCATCGCTGCCGTAAAGCCTTCTTCATCAATTGTAATATTCTTTTCTTCAAGGATTTCCTTTGTTAAATCCATTGGGAAACCGTATGTGTCATACAGCTTAAATGCATCTGCGCCGCCGAGTACCTTTTTACCGCTCTTTTCAAGCTCCTGTTCCATATCGGCAAGAATGCTTAAGCCCTGGTCAATGGTCTTATTAAACTTATCTTCTTCTTCTGCGATAACTTTAATAATGAAATCTCTCTTTTCATCCAATTCAGGATATCCGTCCTTAGAACCTTCAATAACCGTTTCACAAAGCTTTGATAAGAACTTGCCTTCAATGCCAAGCAGTCTTCCGTGTCTTGCGGCACGTCTTAACAGTCTTCTAAGCACATAACCTCTGCCTTCGTTAGACGGCATAATTCCGTCGCTTACCATAAATGTAACTGAACGGATATGGTCTGTGATAACACGGATTGATACGTCCTGCTTTTCATCTTCGTGATACTTCACACCGGCCATTTCACAGACCTTGTTGCGCAGTGCCTGTAAAGTGTCCACATCGAAAATAGAATCAACATCCTGAACAACAACCGCAAGTCTTTCAAGACCCATACCGGTATCGATATTTTTCTGTTCCAGTTCTGAATAATTGCCCTTGCCGTCATTGTTAAACTGTGAAAATACGTTATTCCATACTTCCATGTAACGGTCGCAGTCACAGCCTACCGTACAGCCCGGCTTGCCGCAGCCGTACTTTTCTCCGCGGTCATAATAAATTTCCGAACATGGTCCGCAAGGTCCTGCGCCGTGTTCCCAGAAATTGTCTTCCTTGCCAAAACGGAAAATACGTTCCGGTGCAATACCGATTTCTTTATTCCAAATATCAAAGGCTTCATCGTCATCTAAATAAATAGACGGATACAGTCTGTCCTTATCCAGTCCTACAACTTCTGTTAAAAATTCCCATGACCAGTGAATTGCCTCTCTCTTAAAATAATCACCAAAAGAAAAGTTACCGAGCATTTCAAAGAATGTACCATGTCTTGCTGTCTTTCCTACGTTTTCGATATCTCCGGTTCTGATACATTTCTGACAGGTTGTCACCCTTCTTCTCGGTGGAATCTCCTGTCCTGTGAAATATGGCTTTAACGGCGCCATACCGGAATTAATAATCAATAAACTGTTGTCATTATGTGGAACAAGTGAAAAGCTTTTCATCTTTAAATGACCCTTGCTCTCGAAAAAGTCAAGAAACATTCTTCTTAACTCGTTAACACCTCTGTACTGCACTTCTTTATCCTCCTAGATTTCCTTGTTTTTTGCCTCTTTTTTTGCGTCTGAACGTGTACGGAGCTTTCCTCCGATAACTACACCGCCTGCCAGCAATAACAGCATAATAATGAACTTCACTGCTTCGTAAATAACTTCACCTGCTAATCCTGTCATACCTGTACCTCCCTATCCAAACTGATATTATATTTTATCATATTTTTATTGTATTCTCAACCCATTTGATGCAAACAAATAGCGGTACTTAAATTTCCCAGACACCGTTTTCTATAAAATAACCTGCCTGACGCTCTGCGCCCTTGATGATAGATGCATCATAACCTATCATTTTAAGCAGCTTAATCGCGTTTCTTGTCGTCGCCGGGCCTCTAAACAGCTTAAAATTAAAGGAAACATCGCTGTCCGTGACTTCTTCCTGAAAATGATAATTATCATAACAGCCGCTTAAAATCGCGGTCAGTTCAATATCATGCGTTGCCGCAAAACACAATACATTCTTATCCTTTAAATATTTTAAAATCTCAGAAGATGCCGCGATACGCTCTACCGTATTGGTTCCGCGCAGCACCTCATCGACAAAGCAAAGCACCGGGCAGCCCGTCTGCTCTGCGGCGGTAAGAATCCTTTTAAGTGCTTTAATCTCCACAATATAGTAGCTGTTTTTGCCGCCTAAATCGTCCTTTAAAGACATTGAAGAATAGATTCTGAAATACGGTGCCTGATAATTTTTTGACACACTCGTAAAAATGGTCTGTGACAGCACCGCATTGACGGCTATCGTCCGTAAAAATGTGGATTTACCGGAAGCGTTGGAGCCTGTCAGCAGTACATTTTTTTCTGTATGCATGGAATTGGCAACCGGCTTTTCAATTAATGGGTGATACCCTTCCTCAATCACAAGCTTTCTTCTGCTGCCGGTTAAAAGCTGCGGCTTCGACCAGTACGGAAGCATCTGTCTGTATGATGCCACCGAAATACAGGCTTCCAGCAGTCCTAACGTATCAAACAGTTCATAGACCTCTGCCTGACAGTTTCCGATATGGCGTACCATGCTGTTAAATTTCATTAAATCCACATGGGTAAGCATACGCATATACTCCATTGCCATTTCAGACAGCGAGCCGTTGACATTACCGGATTCCAGCAGCCACGCATTTTTTGTGACCGACTGGAATTTTTTGCAGAGTTCCTCCAGCTTTTTGTTATATTCTTCCAGACCTGCGTTTTTTTGCTGTGCAATCGCCTGTGCCGCCGCTGTCATGCGTACAATCTGCGCAATGCAGACAAAGTAATGTTCAACCTTTGCCTTCATTTTATAATATGTCAGAATCGAAAATGTAACCGCCGCCACAATCAGTCCGATTCCGATAACCGGATTTACCGCAAAGCAGACCACAAAAGCTGCCGCCAACGCAATGAGCGCCGCAATATGCACACCGTTGCCGCCGGGTTCCATGCCAACCATCAGGCCGATATAGTCGCTAAGTGATAAATATTTCACAAAGCCAAGCTTTACAAATTCCTGCTGTAATGCAATCCGCTCTTTCTCATGTGCTGCAAAATACTCTGCCAGACTGTCAATTTCACGAAGCCTGTCCGGACTTTCCGCCGGTGTCCGCAAAAGCCTGTACAGATACTCTTGTCCTGCCGAAGAATTGGCAATATTCATCTGCTTAAAAATGTCGTCCATATTCAGGTCATTCCATGTAATATCGTCAATGCCTTCCCCGGACTGCTCTGCACACTCTCTGTAATAATGTGTCAGGCGCTCATATTCATCTTCCCCGTATCTGCGCCCAGACGGTTTCCCAAAGCTGCTTTTAAGCTGCTTTAAAACCTTTGCCCGGTGTTTTCTTTTACCGTCCGCGGAAACATAAACCGCAATCACGAGAAAACATACAATCAGCCAGAACGGCGCACTGTTTAAAAATGTCATACTCTGTCTTTCTTTCCTCCGCTTTTCGTTTTATGCTTCACATGCTGCTGCCGTATCCAGCGCCAGTGTCATCATCTCCTGAAATGAATTCTGCCGCTGCATTGCCGTCAGGCTTTCATGACGGTACAAATGGTCACTGATTGTCAGCAGGCAGAGTGCTTTTTTACCGCATCTTGCCGCATTCATATACAGTGCCGCCGCCTCCATGTCCACTGCCAGTACGTTCATCTTCTTCCAGCGGTCATTGACACTGTTGTCTTCATTATAAAAAATGTCCGAAGACACAATATTTCCAACCTTTAAGGAAAGATTTTTTTCTTGTGCAATGCGGTCTGTAATCTTTAACAGACCAAAATCCGCTGTCGGTGCAAATGTACCCGGCAGCCCATACTGGGAAGCATAATTAGAATCCGTACAGGTACCGATTGCCGCAACAATGTCCATCAATGCAATATCATCGGAGAGTGCCCCGGCAGAACCGATACGGATAATCCGCTCTACATCGTATTTTGTATACAATTCATAGCTGTAAATGCCCATGGACGGCATTCCCATACCGCTTCCCATGACAGAAACTTCCCTGCTTTGATACATTCCGGTATAGCCATACATATTGCGCACTTCGTTAAACTGCTGTACCTCTGTGAGAAAATTCTCTGCAATATACTTTGCACGCAACGGATCTCCCGGCATCAGCACCGTCTTTGCAATCTGTCCCTTTTCTGCCTGATTATGTGGTGTTGCCATATGCTCTCTCCTTTCTGCCGTACAGTCCGTTCTTTATTTACCCGGATACTTAATCACTGCATCCACATTGTAATCTTTTAAACGTTCTCTGCCCTTTAAGCCTTCCAGCTCCATAAGAAATACAACCTTTACAACCTCACCGCCCAGACGCTCAATCATATGAATGGCAGCTTCTGTCGTTCCGCCGGTTGCAATTAAATCATCGACAATAACAACCTTCTGACCCGGCTGAATGGCATCCTTATGTATTTCAATTGTTGCCGTACCGTATTCAAGGGCATATTCTTCTGAAATGGTTTCGCACGGAAGCTTTCCCTTTTTTCTGACCGGTACAAAGCCCGTATGATTATTGTAAGCAATTGGCACACCAAAGATAAAACCTCTGGATTCCGGTCCGACTACCACATCAAAATCTACGTCTTTTAATAAATTCTGTATGCCGTCAATTGCAAGCTTTAATCCTTCCGGATCCTGAATCACGCTTGTAATATCTCTGAAAATAATTCCCTTTTCCGGGAAATCCGGAATACTGCGTACATAATCTTCTACTTTTTTCATGTTGTTCTCCATTCCGCCGCATTGCAGCATATATTTCTTGAATTTGTTTTTTCAATACAGAAGTGTTATACCACGGCATATCAGATAATGCCGTGATACAACACTCTTTCATTAGTATACCACAGTTTTTTTACATTATAAAGCATTTTTGCATACAGCCTGATTTATACAATCAGGCAGACCAGTCCCGAATTTTCATTCATGACTTTTTCCAATGTAGAAGAAATCTTTTCCATGCTTTCCGGTGTCATGTTGTGTGTTTTTTCATAAATGCCGTCATCTACAATCTGTTCAATCGTCTTTCCGAAAATATTTGTTTCCCAGATTCCCTGCGCATTGTCCCCGGCATTTTCTTTTATGTATGCAATCAGGTCATCTGCCTGGTTTTTCGTACCGACAATCGGTGCAATTTCCACACTGATGTTCGTCTTGATCATATTGACGGACGGCACCTGCGCTTTGATTTTTACACCGTATTTTGTGCCGTTTTTAATCACCTCCGGCTCATCTAACACAATTTCTTCCCGCACCGGTGTTACAACCCCGAAGCCGCTTGCAGACACTTCTGATAAAGCATTTCCCACACTGTCAAATTCTTTTTTCTTTGCGGAAAGCTCCCGGATCATGTGAATCAGCTCATATTCATTGTGGATTGCCGTGCCTGTCAATTCACTTAAAATGTCATAATAAACCTGCGGCTTCATCTGCACTTCCAGCCGCACCCTGCCATCCGACATCTGGATATCGGATACGGTAATGCCGCTTAGCGATTCTCCCGTTACCTGCACAAAATTTTTCTTCACATCGCGGATTTTTCCAACCGGTTCTAACACTTCCGCAGCCTTTGCAATCAGCTCTGCTTTCAGCCAGTGGTCCTCCGGCAGCATTTCCATCCACTGCGGCGTGTAAAAATCCAGCTCCGTCACCGGAAATTCAAGCAGTACATTTTCAAGAATCGCAGTGATATCTTCTTTTTTTAACTGGTCGCAGTTGACCGGCAGCACGGTTACGCCGTATTTCTGCGTGAGTTCTTCCGCAAGCTGTCCGGTTTCCTTAGAATACGGCTTTGCACTGTTTAACAGCACCAGAAACGGCTTTTTAATGGCACTTAATTCCTGAATAGTGCGTTCCTCCGCCGGAACGTAATTTTGTCTTGGAATCTCTGAAAATGAACCATCTGTGGTTACGACAATACCTATCGTTGAATGTTCCGCAATCACCTTTTTTGTACCGATTTCCGCCGCCTTGGTAAACGGGATTTCCGTCTGCGACCACGGTGTTTTTACCATGCGCTCCTTTTCATTTTCAACGTGACCGGACGCGCCTTCCACCATAAAACCGACACAGTCAATCAGACGCACCTTGACGCCCACATCTTCCATTGGATAAATGAGTGCCGCCTCACTCGGAATAAACTTCGGCTCGGTCGTCATAATTGTTGTTCCCGCGGCGCTCTGCGGCAGTTCGTCCTTTGCCCGCGCACGTACATGTTCATTTTCCATCTGCGGCAGTACGCACAAGTCCATAAATCTTTTAATAAAAGTTGATTTACCGGTTCTGACCGGTCCTACCACCCCGATGTATATTTCTCCGTTTGTTCTGGCTTTCATATCCTTGTATAACGAAAATTCCTGATTACTGTCCATAAAAACAAAAACACTCCTTCCATATTTACTTCATGTATATGGAAGAAGTGTTTTATTTATGCAGTGATTATTAAGATACTTTTGCCCGGTTCTTACATCATAATGTCCTTGACGACTTCAGAAGCGATCAGCAGTCCTGCCGAAGCCGGAACAAATGCAGTACTGCCGGGAATACATCTTCTGGCATTATTCTCAAGCGGCGCCGATACCTTGACCGGCTGCTCCTTGGAATAAATCACTTTCAGTTTCTTTACGCCGCGCCTTTTTAATTCATAACGCATGACTTTTGCAAGCGGACAGACCGAAGTCTTAAAAATATCCGAAACCTCGAGCAGCTCCGGGTGATGTTTATTGCCGGTTCCCATGCTCGCTATAATCGGTGTCCCTGCTTTCTGCGCTTCAAGCACCAGATCAATCTTGGCAGCAACTGTATCAATACAGTCGATAACATAATCATATGATGCAAAATCATAGTCATCGTGATTTTCCGGCAGATAAAAGGACTGGTGCAGTTCCAGATTAATCTCCGGGTTGATATCTAAAAGCCGTTCCTTCATTACTTCCACTTTCGGTCTGCCGACCGTACTGTGCAGTGCGATAATCTGACGGTTGATATTGGAAACACTTACACAGTCGTTATCTGTAAGCACCATGTTTCCGACACCGCTGCGTGCAAGTGCTTCTGCCACGTAGCCGCCGACTCCGCCGACTCCGAACAGTGCCACCTTTGCATTTTTTAATTTTTCCATGCCCTCGCTGCCAAACAGCAGTTCTGTGCGCATTAATTCTTCCTTCATCTGTCCACCTGATTTTCTCTTCTAATCCTTATCCTTCTTTTTCGCAGCATTCTGCGTGCGGCAGTTTCTGATACAATCTTCCACTGCGCCGCATTTACTCGTCAAATTCCGCCAGTACGTAGTATCCACGGCTGGTTTCGCCGACTTCTTTTACAATGCCTTTTCTGGATTTTAAACGCTCCGGTGTCGAGTAGTTTCCCGACATTGCAACCGCCGGTTCTATCGTGTAGTAAAAGCTGCTTGGCAGTTTCCCTTCGGTAATTTCCACTTCCTGTCCCGGTTCTACCAGTCCGGGTCTGCTCATTGTAAATTCCATTGTCCGCATTTTATAGCACTCCTTATACTTGTGACACTTACATCATAAATTAATATTTTCCAGACATTCCTTTGTATATTCTTCCACTTTTGTCTTCAGATAAACATTTTCTTCCGACGAAAGCAGTTCATCTTTTGCAAGTACAGCGCCTGCCGCATCTGCTGCTTCCTTTAACACTTTGGAATCTGAGAAAATATCACCGATTTTAAAACGCAAATCCCCGCTCTGGCGCACGCCGAAAAAATCTCCCGGTCCACGCTGTTTTAAATCCTCCTCTGCAATTTTAAATCCGTCATTCGTCTGATTTAAAATGCCTAAGCGGTCCTTTGCCTTGGCTGTGTCCGAACCGGACACAAAGATACAATACGACTGATATTTTCCGCGCCCCACACGTCCCCTCAGCTGGTGAAGCTGTGCAAGCCCGAAACGGTCTGCATTTTCCACCATCATTACCGTGGCATTCGGAACGTTGACACCGACTTCGATAACGGTTGTCGATACCAGTACATCTGTTTCCCGCGCCGCAAAGCGCGCCATAATTTCTTCTTTTTGATTTGCTTTCATCTTTCCGTGCAAATATTCCACACGGATTTGCGGAGGCAGTGCCGCTTTAAGCTTTTCGGCATATTCTACGACATTTTCGGCATCGACATTTTCGCTTTCCTCCACCATCGGACAGATAACATATGCCTGTCTGCCTTCTTTGACCTGACCCGCTATAAACTTATACGCATTTTCCCGGTAGTTGGTTCCCACAACACAATTTTTTATTGGAAGACGTTCTGCCGGTAGTGTATCAATAATAGAAATATCCAAGTCACCGTATACTATAATTGCCAGTGTTCTCGGAATCGGGGTTGCACTCATAACCAGTACGTGCGGATTGTCCCCTTTCATAGAAAGCGCCCGCCTCTGATTGACCCCGAAGCGGTGCTGTTCGTCCGTAATTACCAGTGCAAGCTTGTCATAAACGGCTTTTTCCTGAATCACGGCGTGCGTGCCGACCACAATATCCGCCTCATGCGTGCGAATCTGCTCATAAACCGCTCTTTTCTGCGCCGCCGTCATCGAACCCATTAAAAGCACAACCTTTAACGGAATCTGATGTTTTTCAAACATCGAACAGATCGACTCGTACTGCTGTTTTGCAAGTACCTCTGTCGGCACCATCATTGCCCCCTGATACCCTGCAAACGCGGTATTCATCAATGCCAACACTGCAATAATCGTCTTTCCGGAACCAACATCGCCCTGAATCAACCGGCTCATTAACGCACTGCCGGACATGTTTTCTTTGATTTCTTCCCATGTCTTTTTCTGTGCATCCGTCAGTTCAAACTCCAGTTCAGAAATGAATTTATCGGTACGCGCATCATTTAAAATACGGTACTCGTTCAGCCTGTGTGTATTTTTTTCTTTCATATTGCGCACTGCCAGCACAAACAGAAAAAATTCTTCAAATGCCAGTCTTTTTCTGGACTGTAAATAATCTTCCTGCGACTGCGGAAAATGTATCCGCTGTACGGCAAAATTGTGTTCCGCAAGCTGATACGCACTGCGGATATCTACCGGTATATATTCTTTTTCCAGACACGTATCGTACTTTTCCAATGCCTGTTTTACTGCTTTGGCGACCGTTTTATTGGACAGCCCCTTTGTCAGTGGATATATGGGCTGCATACTTCCCTGTAACTGTGCATATGCCGCCATTGTATACATCTGTGGCTGTTCTAAAACAAAGCTTCCCTTTTTCTTTGCAAGCTGACCGCGGAAGACATAATGTGCTCCCGGCTTTAAACTGCTGCGCAGAAACGGCATGTTAAACCATGTGCATTTCAGGGATGTTCCCTGTTCATCCCGCACAACTGTCGATAATACTTTCATTCTCGGTGTGGAATACTGTTCCACATTTCTTGCCACAACGGCTTCAATGCTCACGATTTCTGATGCATGTTCTTCCACTGCTTCCTGTACAAAAACAGGCTTTTCATATACATCGTAAGCCCGTGGGTATAACCCTACAAGGTCTTTTACAGTGTATACGGAAAGCCTGCTAAGTAGCGCAGCAGTTTTTTCTCCAATTCCTTTAAGCTGCTGTATATTCATAACTTATGCCATCATTGAGCCAAGAACCTGATTGACAAGTTTACCGTCTGCCTTGCCTTTGACCTTTGGCATTAACACTTTCATAATTTTACCTTTATCCTGTGCTGTCGGTGTTTCGATAGAAAGTTCTTTTAATGTTTCTTCAATCACTGCTTTGATTTCAGATTCATCCATCATCTTCGGTGCATATTCCTCTAATACACTGATTGAGAAATTACACTCGTCAATAATGTCCTGTCGGTCTGCCGGAGTAAGGGAAAGTGTTTCTTTTAACTGCTTAATCTGCTTTAAAATAACCTGATTTCCTTCTTCATCAGTCAGCGGTGTGCGGTTGTTAATTTCTACATTCTTTAATTCCGCAAGCAGTAAGGAAAGAACATCTTTTCTGGCCTTATCCTTCGCCTTCATCGCCTTAACCATCTCGCCTCTGATTTCATCAATCTTACTCATCTTATCCTTCTTTCCGCAGGCATTCCAATGCCGGAGGAACGCGGACTGAATTTATTCAGTCCTGCGATAAATAACATTTTACGCTGCCTGCGGCGTAAAATGTTATGTGAACAAGCTGTAATATATGACTTGTTCACATTTTATTCTACTGAAACAATGTAATAATAAATCGGCTGTCCGCCCATCTGAAGCTCTACATCAATATCCGGATATTTTTCTTCAACCTTTGCTGCGGCATTTTCTGCATCTTCTTCTGAAATATCACTGCCGTAATACAGGGTAATAAGTTCTGCATCTTCATTCATCATTGCATCAACAAGTTCTAACAGCGTCTGGTCAATGCTCTTGCCGACTGCCGCAAGTCCGCTGTCTGAAAGTCCCATAATATCGTCTTTGTGAATTTCTTTTCCGTCAATTGACGTATCACGAACTGCATAAGTAAGCTGTCCTGTTGCCACTGTTGAAAGTGCTTCTGTCATCGTGTCTGCATTTTCCTGTGCATTTCTTGAAGCTTCAAAGTTAATCATCGCTGTAATACCCTGCGGAACTGTCTTTGTCGGAATTACAATCAGCTTTTTGCCTTCTACAAGCTCTGCTGCCTGCTCCGCGGCAAGAATAATGTTCTTATTATTCGGAAGAACAAAAACAGTATCTGCATTAATGCGGTCAGCAGCATTTAAAATATCCTCTGTACTCGGATTCATGGTCTGTCCGCCTTCAATCACTTCGTCAACACCCAGTTCCTTAAAGATTTCAGAAAGTCCTTCGCCTGCGGAAATCGTTACAAAACCAAAATCCTTATGTGGTGCTTTTTCTTCCTTCTTTTCTGTTTCTTCCTTAGCAGCTGCTTCCATCTCTGACTGCTGGATAACCTTCTGGTTGTGTTCCTCACGCATATTATCAACCTTCATCTTTGTCAGCTGTCCGTATTCTAATGCCTTTTCAAATGCCTGACCCGGATGATTGGTATGCACATGAACCTTTACAATGTCATCTAATGCAACACACACAATGGAATCACCGATAGAAGATAAAAATGCCTTAAAGGATTCTTCTGTCTTTTCATCAAATTCTTTATCGAGCATAATAATAAATTCCGTACAGTAACCGAATTTAATATCTACATTTTCAATGGCAGCTCCCGTATTCTTTCCTGTTGCTGCAATTTTTGCTTTAGATACGCCTTCAATCTTAAAGTCTGTGACTTTACCTGTTAAAGCATCATACATACCTCTTAATACAACAACCAGACCCTGTCCGCCGGAATCCACAACACCGGCTTCCTTTAAAACAGGGAGCATTTCAGGCGTCTTTGACAAGACAAGCTCTGCATGTTCAATAATCTTTAACAGTGCTTCTTCGATGTCTTCTGTTTCCTCTGCAACTTCTGCCGCCTTATCAGATACACCCTTTGCAACGGTAAGAATTGTTCCTTCCTTCGGCTTCATAACGGCCTTGTATGCTGTTTCTGTTGCTCTCTGTGTTGCTCTTGCAATGTCTTCTACGGTTAAACTGTCAATCCCGGACATTTCCTTTGTAAATCCTCTGAACAGCTGTGAAAGAATAACACCTGAATTACCTCTTGCACCTCTTAATGAACCGGTCGCAATTGCTTTTGCCAGCGTTTCCATATCCGGTACTGCAAGCGCACCGACTTCTTTTGCCGCAGACATAATTGTCAGTGTCATATTGGTTCCCGTATCGCCGTCCGGCACAGGGAATACATTCAAGTCATTAATCCACTCTTTTTTTGCTTCAAGGTTTTTTGCTCCTGCAAGGAACATCTTTTGCAAAAGTGCTGCATCTATTGTATTTGTAGCCACAATTTTCCTCCATTCCGCCATATACGGCATCTTCCATTAATCTATTACACGAACACCTTCTACAAATATATTAATCTTCTTAATATCAAGACCTGTAAATTCATGTACCTTGTACTTTACATTTTCAATCAGATTCTCTGCAACGGTTGAAATGCCGACACCATAAGAAACAATAACATGAAAATCAATTGTAATCATATTGTCTTCATCAATCTCTACGTGAATTCCTCTTGTAAGGCTGTCGCCCTTTAAAAGCTTTACAAGGCCGTCCTTCATGCTGACAGCTGCCATGCCCACAATACCAAAACACTCTACGGCTGTAGAACCGGCATATCTTGCAATAACTTCTGATTCGATGGTAATCGTACCTAACTGTCCTTCGATATGACCTCTCATCTATATACCTCCATTCACGGATACTATCTATCCTATCTAATAATAGATATTATACCTATTCATGATACAAATGTCAAAACAAAGAAGGTGAATCATCTAAAAAGACAATCCACCTTCCCACTGATATAAATTTTCGAAAATTAACAGCAGTTCTTATGCGCGTTCTACTTTACCGGAACGTAAGCATGAAGTACATACATACATCTTCTGAGATGCACCGTTGACCTTAACCTTTACTGACTTAACGTTAGCATTCCATTTCTTATTTGATCTTCTATGAGAATGGCTCACAGCGTTACCAAAGTGAGCAGCTTTTTCACAAATTGCACATTTTGCCATCTTAAATACACCTCCTTAATGGTATTGGGTATTATTTACCCACAACAGAAAATATTGTAGCAGATATTAAATTATTTTGCAAGCATTATTTCAACATTTTTTTCATTTTAATGACAAAACAAATTATATCCCAATATCATCAGCACAATAATCACGAAAATACACAGACAGATATTTTCAGTAAAAAACAGTGCAATCATCATTCCTACTGCAATCCAGAACAGTATAAATCCACACATTCTTGTCATAGCGAACCGTCTTTATATTCTGTCTTATCAATAGTATATGCTGCACCGCCGCGTGTTATTCCTCTGTTACATCGTGAATTGCATTTTCAACTTCTTCATCGTACTCTTTTGTCTTATTTCCGCTTGTAAAACGGTCAATCACGTCCGGCACCATGTCTAAAATCTTTGTCACCGTATCCTGATTTTTAATATTGACAAGCTTTGTTGTCCCATTCTGAATAACTAAAACCGCACTTGGCGAAACCTTTCCTGTCATTACGCCGCCCGCATTGTTTTTCTTTTCGCCCGCAAATGCACCTGCACCCACACCAAACGATACATCAACCAGCGGAAGAATAATGGTGTCATTGACTGTCACTGCATCTCCCACAACCGTTTTTGCGGAAACAAATGAATCCATCCCTTTAAAAAGAGAGGCTACCGTTGTATCAAAATTATTCTTATTTTCTGCCATAACTCCTCCATTCTGCCGTCTTAACGGCTGCTTTTCTTTAACAGTTTTTTCTGTACAAGGCGGTTAAAATAAACTTTCCCTGCAATCATTAAAATCCCCGCCAGCCGGATTTTCCCTTTTATCATGCCTTCGCCCTCAAAAACGGATTCTTCAAAATCGGGAATCAGTTCGATGTCCAGTCCCAAAAGTCCGTAAAGGACCGCAAGCCGTACTGCAAGCCAGCCTGTCGTTTCACTGTCTTCAAATCCGTACCGGACACGGAGTCGGTATTTTTTCGGACGGGATTTTTGTAAAAGCCGTTTCAACTGCTCCCATAGAAAATGAACCAGCTCGCGGTTTTCTTCATCCTGCAGCATTTCCGAAAAATGGGTTGTTTTTTCCTGCACGGTCTCCTTTAGCGAAACACTCTTATCAAAAATACCGCAGATTGTCTGCGCAATCCTGATAAAAAATGCTTTTATCCGCCGGCAGACCTGTTTTATGCGCTCTCCGAAACACTTAAACTTTTCCGCTAAAGACGGCTTTTTGCGGAAAGCACGCGGATTTTCTTCCGCCGTCTGCTCTGCCTCAGTTTCGCTCCCGGTTTCCTGCGGTGGTTCCTGTTCTATCCGTTTCCGGACTTCCTGTGCCTGTACACCGCTTTTCTGTGGCTGTTCGTCAAAAACCGTGCGTTCCCCGGCTTTCTGCTTCTTTTTTGAAGCTTTTTCTTTTTGTTCTTTTATTTCCGGCTCTATCGGTCTTTCCGAATCATACAGCGGAAAGAAAAGAACCTGCGCCCGCATTTTAAAGCCTTCGTTATATTCCATAAAAAAACGGAACAGATGCAAAAGCCATGTAACCCGTACATGAAGCACCGGCTTTTTGCCGCTGTTTTTATCATATTGTGCATCTGCCGCATAGCGCACCGGCACAAACAGCACCGCCGCTGCTGCCGCAAGAACAATTCCCAGTAAGACTGCAAGGATAATCCCTGCTATTTTTAAAACCAATAGCAAACCATGAAGCATTGTTGTTTTCCTCCCACAGTCTAGCGGATGCGTTTTCTTCCGAACTTTAAATAACCCGGAATATCAAACGCCCCCGTCTGCTGATAAACATCATCAATAATGGCTGTGATAACCTCAAGCCCCTCGGCATAGCCTTTCGCCAGACCGACAACATAGATTTCTCTGGCATGAATCCCCTTTTGTTTCTTAAAATAAGGCTGCTTTAAGACATTTGCCGAAAACATATCCAGCAGATTATCCGGGTTGTCCGAAAGTGTAATCAGATACGTATCCAGTTGAAAACGCCCGCGGCGGATTCTGCCAAACATCTTATATTTTGCCTGCTTTGCACCCTCGCCAAGATAGAGGTTCCGATACCATTTCATTTACTCATCACCCACGCATTATCATTTTCATTACTTCAATTACTGCCATCTTTTCTGCCGCATCATTGCACTGCTCCAGCGACAGATTAATATATTCGCAGATTTCGTCAGTATTGTTAAAAAATACAGGCAGCTGTGAAAGTACTGCCGACATCACGGCACGTCTTACAATCTGCGGCATATCCGTAAAGCTTTCCTTTAACTGGGCAATAATGTTTTCACAGGTTTCGTCTGCGTAAGAATTATCCGGTACATTTAACTTTTCCGGGTCTTTTATAAGACTTACAAAGTCACTGCCGGACTGTAATTTCATCACATCAGCCAGTGCTGCATAGCAGTCCTGTAATCCTTCTTCTTCTAATTCCTTTGGCATATTTTCCAGTGCCGTTTCCACTGCAAAGTCACTCTTAGAAAGAATCATAAGGATTCTTTCCTGCTTTCCTTCAAAATATTCAAACTTGCCGAGAACTTCATCTGAAAGCAGTGTTTTTCCGTCAAATGCCTGACGCACACCGGTAATAATCTGCTTTGCAACCGTCACTTCCCCGATATCGGAAAGTGTCTGCTTTTCTGTTAAAATAATGGTGTACAAATCATTGACCACCTGTGTAAGCAGTACAAATAAATCCGCGCAGTCTAACATCTTTTCTGTCGCAATTGTAAGCACATTTTTAAGGCGGGTATATTCTTCCTCTGTCAGTTCTGCATAATCTGCATTGGCAAGCGTTCTGTAACTGTCATACACTTCAGGAAAAAGTGTTTCAAAGCCCTTGACTTCCTGTAACATCGCCGTTGTGCGCAGTGCATAGGCAAAATCATCGATCGTGCCTTTCTGTGCGCCGTGGTATAACGTAAATGCTTCTCTTAAATATTCAAAGAACTTGTTCCGTGAAAGACGCATCGGCAGCTGTCCCACAACTTCTGAAATCTTACTGTTAATGACAACATTATCTTTATCTGCAAGAATATAATGCATCAAATCATTGGTCAGATACATCCCGTAATATTCTTCATCTGCCACCTGACCACTGAAACGGTGTTCCACGCGGTTTAATACATATTCATAAATCCGCAGGCAGTCTACATACTGTGTTACAACCTCCATGGTTTCAATCAGACGGTTTCTGACTGTTTCAACTTCTGTCACATCTTCTGCCTGTCCGGAAAGCAGCTTGTCAATCACACCGTTTGTCGTAGCAAGCAGTTCTTCAAATACCGGATTGACTGTCGCATTTTCCTGACGCATATCATAAACGGTATAATAATTCATGGACAGCTTCATGTATGCAAGTCCTGTATACATAGAAGCCATCCCTGTTGCATATTTTAAAAGATTTCCTTTTAAATTCTTCTGCTTTGAAATCTCCTGCGCAACATAATATAAGTCTTTCATAGTAATCCTTATTTCTCCTTCGGCTTATTTTAAATTCAGCTTATCGAGGATATTACAAAAATCAAATGTTGCAAAATAATCCTTTGGTGTTTCTGCACGGCGGATCATTTCCACACTGCCATCTTCCTTTAATAACAGTTCTGATGAACGCAGCTTTCCGTTGTAATTGTATCCCATTGAAAAGCCATGTGCGCCTGTATCATGAATAATCAGATAATCACCCATGTCAATCTTTGGCAGCTTTCTGTCAATTGCAAATTTGTCATTATTTTCACAAAGAGAACCTGTAATATCGTATACATGGTCGCAAGGTGCATCTTCTTTTCCCGCTACCGTAATATGATGGTATGCACCGTACATTGCCGGACGCATAAGGTTTACCGCACACGCATCGACACCAATGTATTCCTTGTGTGTATGCTTTTCATGAATTGCTTTTGTAACAAGGCAGCCGTAAGGTGCAAGCATGAAACGTCCGAGTTCCGTATAAATTGCAACATCGCCCATGCCATTTGGTGTCAGCACTTCATCATAAACCTTGTGAACGCCTTCACCGATAACAGCAATATCATTTTCTTCCTGATCCGGCTTGTATGCAATGCCGATACCGCCTGAAAGGTTGATAAACCGGATATCTACGCCGGTCTTTTCCTTTAATTCAACTGCCAGTTCAAATAAAATCTTTGCCAGTGCAGGATAATACTCGTTAGAAACTGTATTGCTTGCAAGGAAAGAATGAATACCAAAGTGCTTTACGCCCTTTGACTTTAAAATCTTAAATGCTTCGATAATCTGGTCATGTGTCATACCGTATTTTGCATCACCCGGATTGTCCATAATTGATGTTCCGAGTTTGAAATATCCGCCCGGATTATAACGGCAGCTCATGGTTTCCGGAAATTTGCCGTCTAAAATCTTATCTAAGAAATCAATATGTGTAATATCATCTAAATTGATCGTAGCACCAATTTTTGCTGCATAAGCAAATTCTTCTGCCGGTGTATCGTTGGATGAAAACATAATTTCTTCCGGTTTAAAATCGAGTGCATGGCTCATCATCAGTTCTGTCATTGAAGAACAATCCGTACCACAGCCGTATTCCTTTAAAATATTTAAAATGAACGGATTCGGGGTTGCTTTTACCGCAAAATATTCACGATAGCCTTTATTCCATGAAAATGCTTTCTTTAAACGTTCTGCATTTGCACGAATCCCTTTTTCATCATACAGATGGTATGGTGTCGGATAAGTCTTATTAATTTCTTTTAACTGTTCTAATGTTACAAATGTTTTTTTCTGACTCATAGTTCTCCTCATTTCCGCATATTTTCCTGATGCTTTATTGATTGCACATGCGAAGCGTACCATAACCGGGGAATTTAAAACCCCGACATTACTATATACGTATCCCACTATCTAAAAATCATATCTTACCGCAACGCATTTGTCAAATAAAAAGCACTTTAATTTACTAAAGAATCCGCAAATTTCCGATAACGAAAAAAGACTGCGGCAAATGCCGCAGCCTTGTCTTATGTACTTATCTTTCCAACTGGATACATCCTTTAAAGGAAGTTGGGTCTACCTTCACACCCTTTTTATATACCGCACTTTTTAAATTCACGCAGTTAATAAATGCTTCCTGTCCAATTTCTTCCAGTGAATCCGGGAAAATCACTTCTTCCAGATTGTTGCAGTTTTCAAATGCATTGTTGCCGATTTTCTTAACGCCTTCCGGCAGTTCAATCTTAACAACATCACTTCTGTTTGAAAAAATGTCTTCTGAAATATATGAAAAATCACTCATATCAATCTCTTTTAACGTACGGTTGTACAGTGTTACCTTTATTCTTCCTCTTTTCATCTCTTGCACCTCTATTTTCTTTCCATATAATAAACGTGATTAAATCTGTGTAATTCCCGAATAATCCTGTCCGGAAATTACAGATATCACACTGTTGTAAGCAGCTTCGTATGCCTGTGCCGCTGTCTGATAGCCTGCCTGTACCACAGGAATCTGCGCAGCCGCCATATACTGCTGTGTCACCGGCGCACTGTAATACACTTCTTCTTCATCCTGTGATGTGCCGTATACCGGTGTCGGCTCTGCGCCGTCTACCGTTGTAGAATCATTGTCCAATGCTCCGCCGAGAATATCATTAATCTTGCGGATATAATTTTCCGTTTCGGAATACGGAGGAACACCGCCGTACTTACGTACCGCACCGCTTCCCGCATTATACGCTGCCAGTGCCAGTGTCACATCGCCGTTATAATCCGCTAAAAGATAGCCGAGCATCTTGGCACCGCCCGTAATATTCTGTCTGGCATCATACGGGTCTTCTACTCCCAGTGATTCTGCTGTTGCCGGCATCAGCTGCATAATACCCATCGCACCTGCACTTGATACCGCCTGTGAATCAAATCCCGACTCTGCCTGTGCCACTGCCTTTAACAGATTCACATTAACACCGTATTCTTTTGAAACTTCTTCAAATATCGTATCTAAATCTTCATCACCTGTAGATATATCCGAATATACCGAATCAAAACTGTCTGTATCCTGCGGTATCACACAGCTTGGAATATCCATAAGATATTTTGCCGTTTCTGCCGCTCCAATCTGACTGACTGTACTCATGTTTTTTCTCCCATTACCATATTTTTTCTTTTCTCATCTGTATATACTTTCCATAAGCCATTTCTAAAATCTGTTTTTCATTCGGAAACTTTAACAAATGATACGCTTCATGAAATTTATAAAATCCCGCATCTTCAAAAAATTCTTCCCGCTGCGGTCTGGTATCATAGCTGTCTGCCTCGCACAGATACCAGTGTACTGTTTTATTGACCACATCATCAAAAACATTAAATGTATATCCGGTATCTGCAAGGTACGCCCTGATTCTGACATTGGCGCCGCTTTCTTCTCTGACTTCCCGGATGGCGGTATCTTCATGTGCCTCTCCCGGCTCAACCGTCCCTTTGGGAAGCACCCAGCCTTTATACTTATTTCTGTAATTCTTGTATAAAACAAGTATTTTGCCTCTAAATATCACCACACCACCACAGCTTGTTGCTTCTTTCATTGCAATTCCTCCTGTACATATGGGTGTGTTCTCAATTACTTTCATTATAACATTGCAGGCAGACAATAGCAACCGCAAAAACCGCAAATCCTGTCATTTGTATTTCTAATTAAAATACGCGTCTAAGACTTCCTTTGCCACATAAGATGCATTTCTGACACCGGTGTAGCCGCCCTCTAAAATAACACAGATAGCAACTTCCGGATCATCATACGGTGCAAATCCGACAAACCACGAATGGACATTATCAGAGCTGTCATACTGCGCCGAACCGGTTTTTCCGGCAGCTTTGTAAGAAGCATTTTTTAAGGCATAGCCTGTTCCCTGTGTCACAACTGCACGCATATACTGTGTCAGCTGTTCTGCTTCATCTGCCGTTGCAACCGTTGCCAGTGCTGTCGGTGTGGTCTGCTCTACAATTATCTTATCTGCCGTCTGCACATGGTCCACCAGATATGGTGTCATCATCACACCATCATTGGCTATTGCTGCCGTAATCATCAGATTGTGAATCGGTGTCATCATAGTCTTACCCTGTCCGATTGCTGTTTCCTGTGCTTCACTGATTCCTGAGGAATCATCCAGCGTGAAACTGCTGCTGTTATACTCAATTCCGATTGGCAGATTGGAATTAAACATCAGCGTGCTGCACAGATTTTTAAATGCAGAACGGTTTAACTGTGTACCAATTGTAGAAAACGCAGAGTTACATGAATTGGCAAATGCCGTTTTTAAATTCTCTGTGCCATGTGCTTTATTATCAAAACACGGAATACTTGTTCCTCCCTGAATATAGGCACTTCCCGTACAATGATAAGAATACGAATCCGCATCATACTCCCGGATATATTCCAGTGCCGTAATAATCTTAAAGGTAGAGCCCGGCGGATATAAGCCCTGTGTCGCACGGTTTAACAATACAGAATCCGCACTGTCATACGTCAGCCACTCTGAATAATCCGTGGATGCATCATTCGGATCATAATCCGGTTTGGAAACCATCGCTAAAATCTTACCTGTGGACGGCTCCATCACAATCACCGCACCCTTGTTACTTCCGATAGCTTTATAAGCAGCTTCCTGTAAATCAACATCCAGTGTCGTCACGCTCGTATTGCCCATTGCTTTTTGTCCGGTGGCATCACTAGCAAGCTGTTTTAACACATTGCCGTCCTCTGAGAGCAGATGATAGTTTTCCTCACCTTCAATGCCGCTCTTTGCCGAACTTAAACCAACTACATGGCAGAAGACTTTTCCAAACGGATAGCTTCTGGTTTCATTGCCATCCTCATCCGTTTCCGTTGTTGCAAGAATTGAACCGTCCGCCGCCAGAATATCGCCGCGCACGACCTTCGTTTCCTGATTATCCACTCTCTTATTATATGGACTGTTAATAATATCCGGGGCTTCTGTCACGTTAAACCACACCAGATAGCCCATCATAAAAAGGAACAGTCCCGCAAATACAAAAGATATAATATTGGTTTCACGGTTTCTGAGTCCGCTATTCTTCTTCGTCTCCAGAATATCCGTTTCCCTTTTCTTTGATTTTCTTTTTTTCTGTTTTTCCTTTTCCATGTTCTGCCTCGCCTTCGTCCTGTCGCATGTTGTACATGCCGTTAATCAGTGCAAACATCACCAATGAGCTGATGATGGAACTGCCGCCATAGCTGACAAACGGAAGGGTTACTCCCGTCATCGGAATCATTTTAATCGCACCGCCGACTGTTAAAAATACCTGAAAACCGTATGTAACGCCAAGTCCGACAGCTACCAGTCTGTAAAAGAGTGTCTTACAGCGTGATGCAATATTCATCATCAGAATAAGATTATTTAAGCAAATCAAAAGAAGTGCTACCGTAAAGATAATACCAAACTCTTCCGTCAATGCCGAAAACATAAAGTCTTTTTCGGCAACCGGAATCTTATCCGGCATTCCCTGTCCCAGTCCGTATCCAAACCATGAACCCATACCAATGGCAAATAAGGACTGGCAGATCTGATATCCTGTCGTATCAATCGTACTCCACGGATCTAACCAGATGGTTACGCGGTTTTTGACATGGGAAAAGATATGATAAGCAAGCACTGCCGCCACACTGCCTGCACCCAGTCCCGCAAACAGATAGCTGACCTTTTTGGTTGCCGTAAACAGCATCAGCAGATACACCACAAAAAAGATCAGTGCCGCACCCAGGTCATTTGAAGCAACCAATACTAAAACGTGTGCCGCCGCCAGCACCGTCACCAGTACCGTCTGCTTAAATGTAATGGACTTATTAAACATCGATGCAACAAACAGCACATATAAAATCTTAACAAACTCACCCGGCTGGACGGAAACCGGTCCTAATGAAAGCACCAGATTCGCACCGAATACTTTTCCGCTAAACAGCACCAGTATCAGAAGCACCAGCCCGGAAATACCATAAAGCCAGCCGAAATTTCTGAAACTGCGTACTCTTTTTAACAGCCACGGAATAAAGAATGTCAGAATCGTTCCAGTTGCCGCAATTGCAAACTGCTTGATGCATTTATCAAAATCCAGTCTTGCAATCATAACAAATCCGATTGCCATCAGCATGCACATATTATTCACCAGCAGTCTTGATGCCTTCGGATACAGCACATCGTATATCATCACCACAACAAACAAATAAATAAACTGCACAAAATACAGCATGATATATTTCATATCCTCATCATTTAAAATGTATAAAATCAGATATCCAAGCAGATGAATAATAAACATTAATACATTCTGCGTAAAATATATTTTTCCTCTTTTCTGTTCATTCTGCATGACCGCACCCTGATAAGATGCCAGTGTATAAAATGCAATCAAAAACGCAAATATATATTTTGAAAGTTCAATAAAAATCTGCTGCATTACTCAACCCCCAGCTCAAAATGTCCTCTGCCTGTCTTTTCGCAGTTTTGTCTTCCTGTTAAAACTTTATCCGGCTCTGCCGTTTCCTCTATAAACTCATACCGTATACTGTCCGGCGCTGCTTTGTCAATCAGCGTTTCCGGTTTTGAGATATCCAATACGGTATCGTCATACAGAATACTATAACACAAATCACATACACTTTGCACCTGATATTGCTGCCGGTATCCTGTCATTGTCATTCTGCCATTTGCGCCGTCACATTTTCCGAGTGTTTTTTTCACACACTGTTCAGAAACCATTAACGGCAGATGTGTGTATACAATCAGTTCACGCGGCAGTACCGCATTTTTGGTCTGTGCCAGTTCCTGCGCTGTTAATTCAAGCGGCATGGTCGTGCGGATAATCCGCAAGTTTTTTTGTGTTCCTGTTGTTTTTAATAGGAACTGCTCCGCCCGCGTATTCCATGTATACAGATTCGCATCGGTAATCACGCGGATAACGGCTGACCGGCTTAGTTCTTTTAACAGTCCGAGCTGTTCCAGACTACGCACAAGAAAAGTATCCGCTCCGGCAGCAAGCCAGTTTTCCATCAGCTGTCTGCCCTTTTGACTGTCTTTTCCGCGTAAAATGTGTGGCAGTGCAAGCACCGGATTTTTCTGTGCCGCCTTACACTTTCCTACAGCTTCTGCCATCATCCGGCTGTCCTTTTCACGGATAAACAGTCTGAAATCGAAATAAATGTCGGTGATATCTGCCATCGGATAGACACTTTCCGCCTGCCTTAACGTTGTTACAAGCACCGTTACCGGGCGTGTCTGTGACTGTTGTGCCGCCTGAATCTGCATATTTTCTACACTGCCTGCAACAGATGCGTCTTTTGTGTCCATGTATACTTGTGTGTCCTGTGACATGGCAATACGGTCTTCTACTGCGCCTTTTGGCAATTCACGGTAATACTGCCCTAAAATTTTCTTTTCCAATGCCTGTGCGCAGTTTCTTTTTAATTCTTTCAATGCCGATACGGGAACAAATAATTCTCCCTGTAAGTCTACCTTTACCGTTTCAGCTGCAAACGGCGTATCGCCAAGTGCCGTCACTATCTCTGCCAGCCGTTCTTTTTTTGCCGGCTGTTTCTGTGCCGCCTGTGCCTCTGCACCGGTCTGTGTTACCGCTGCTCCGGTGCTTGTATCTGTAAAGGTCAGTTCCAGCGGTCTGTCACAAGCTGCCGTCAGATGGACATCAATTTTCTTTTTCAGCGTCTGCCCTACATACTGCTTTTCCACAAACCGGGTCAGTTCACCGTTTTTCATACGATAAAGCACCCTGCCCTTTTCAAGCCGGTACTTTTTCGGCAGATTTACGGTAAAGCGGCTTCCCTTTGCATATGCACTGCCGCTTGAAAAGCTGTTTTCCTTATCAATTTCAAAAACATCCTGCGGATAAATTTGTTCCAGTGCTTCAAACAATACCCTGCCGCCTTCATTTTTAAGAACCTTTAACGCCTTTGTTCCCATATGATTCGGACGCTTTAATGAAATCATTTCCCGTCCTTTTGTATTATTATAATATCCGGTTGTAAACGCACCGCGGTTGTACAAGTCCATTAAATCATTAATATCCGAATCTTCGACCTTAAAACCTTCTCTACCATATTCCAGATAACGGTCAACATATTTTCTGTAAATGCCGGTTACGCCTGCCGCATAATTGACATTTTTCATTCTGCCTTCAATTTTCAAAGAATAAACGCCTGCCTCTATAATATCCGGCAGAACCGGCAGACCGCACATATCCTTTGGGCTTAACAGATATGCAGAACCGTTACTGTCTTTTTGCCTGTTTTCATCACCGCGCAGTCCCTTTCCCTTCGTCCGCGGCATGTCTGATGTCTGCGGTGTATACATCAGGCGGCATGGCTGTGCACATCTGCCGCGGTTGCCGCTTCGTCCACCCTGAAAACTGCTCAGCAGACACTGTCCCGAATAACAGTAGCAGAGTGCACCGTGGATAAAGCTTTCGATTTCAATATCACAGTTATCGTGAATTGCCTTGATTTCCGCAAGATTTAACTCTCTTGCCGTTACCACACGGCTTGCGCCCGCTTCTTTTAAAAGCTTTGCTCCTGCCGCACCTGTAACCGTCATCTGTGTACTCGCATGAATATGCAGTCCCGGAAATGCTTCTTTTATCGCTTCAAACGCACCGAAATCCTGCACGATAACCGCAGAAAGTCCCGCTTTGTAAAACGGCTCAAGATACGGCAGTAACCTGTCTTCCAGCTCCTGCTGTTTCATCAGGGTATTCACTGTAAGATAAATCTTTTTGTCATGTAAATGTGCATAATCTAATGCCCGCAGTAATTCTTCCTGACTTAAATTATTTGCATATGCTCTCGCACCAAACATTGCGCCGCCCAGATACACTGCATCTGCGCCCGCTGCAAAATCTGCCATTAAAATATCATATGACCCTGCCGGTGCCAGAATCTCCACCTTATTTTCTCTTAAACTCATCTGCTCCTGCCGCTTTTTGCGTTCCTTTCCGTTGCTGTCTTTCAAACACGTTGAACCTGCAATCCGGGGTCTGCGCCCAAAATCACAGGTTCATCTGCTTACTTTTTTAAATCTTCCAGTTCTGTTTCCAACCGGACTACGTTCTTCTGGTACTTATTGATTTCTTCTTTTAATTCTTCAATCTGCTTGTTTGCCGTTTCTAACTGAATCTGTGCGGCAATCAGTTCATGTTTCAAATCGTACATTGCCGTATCTTTGTTCTCCGTTTCAGACTGAAGACTGTCGCCCAACTTCTTCGCCTTAAAATAATCATCTGCTATATTTAAATACATCAGATTTGCCCGGACCTCTGCTGACTGCCTGCGATAGGACTCGTCCTTGTTAAATTCGGCAAGCTTATTATTAATATAGGCGGCAACTTTCTGGAGATATTCTTCACTTTCATATCCACTCAGCGTAAATACTTTTCCGCCTAAAATGACCTCTGTATTATTCTTTGATGACATACCGTCCTCCTGCTATATAAATACATTTCTATTTTTACTTTATTCTATTTATTCAATAACCACCAGTTTCGCCGTGCATGCGCAGGTGCGCTTCGCTCCCCTGCGCTGTCGGGCATTCGCCCTATCAGCCTAAAGTCTAAAGAAGAACATTGTGCAAGCACTGTTCTTCTCTAGCCTTTACGCTGGCACGGCTCATTGCTTACGCACATTATACCATAGGTTATTGAATTTGTTCAACACCTAGATTTGCATAGGCGGCGGGGGTGGCTACTCGGCCGCGGGGGGTGCGGTTGATGAAGCCGTTCTGTATCAGGTATGGTTCGTAGACGTCTTCTAAGGTGCCTGAATCTTCACCGATGGATGCTGCCAGTGTTTCTATGCCTACAGGGCCGCCTCCGAATTTGCCGATTATGGTCTGCAATATCAGTCTGTCGTTTCTGTCCAGTCCGTCTTTGTCCACGTCCAGCAGATTTAATGCGTAGTCGGCAACTTCGCCTGTGATTCTGCCGTCGTATTTGACCTGTGCAAAATCACGTACACGCTTTAACAGGCGGTTGGCAAGACGCGGTGTTCCTCTGGAACGCCTTGCAAGTTCGTGCGCACCCTTTGTATCAATGTCAACATTTAACACACTTGCCGAGCGGATAATAATTGTTTCCAGTTCTTTTACGGAATAAAATTCCAAATGACTGACTACCCCGAAACGGTCACGAAGCGGTGCAGAAAGAAGTCCCGCTCTCGTTGTCGCCCCGACCAGTGTAAATTTCGGAAGTTCTAACCGGATTGAACGCGCCGTAGCACCTTTTCCTATCATAATGTCGATTTCATAATCTTCCATTGCAGGGTATAAAACTTCCTCTACCTGCCGGTTTAAACGGTGAATTTCATCGACAAACAGGACATCACCTTCCTGTAAGTTATTTAAAATTGCCGCCATTTCACCCGGCTTTTCGATTGCCGGTCCGGAAGTCACTTTTAAATGGGTTCCCATTTCATTTGCAATAATACCGGCAAGTGTCGTCTTACCCAGTCCCGGCGGACCGTAAAACAGCACATGATCTAACGAATCGCCACGTTCCTTTGCGGCTTCGATATAGACCTTTAAATTCCGCTTGACTTTTTCCTGCCCGATATAATCTTCCAGTGAAAGGGGTCTTAAATTATTTTCAATTTTAACATCTTCTTCCACCAGTTCTGTGGAAATCATTCTTTTTTCCATATTTTTATTTCCTTAAATCAACTTTTTCAAGGCTTCCTTTAAAATCTGTTCCGAATCTTTTTCTTCGGCATTTTCAACCTGCTGTACCGCCTTCATCGCCTGCGCGCTCGCATATCCCAGCGCCACAAGTGCTTCTACCGCCTCATTCCTTGCAAACAGTACATCATTTTCAGACGATGCTTTTTCTTTATTGGCAAGTGCCGTTTCAAAGACTTCGGCAAGTTTTAACTTATCCTTTAATTCGATAATCAGCCGCTTTGCCGTCTTTGCGCCAATACCCGGTGCGGAAGAAATCGTCTTGACATCTTCTGAAAGCACCGCAAAACGCAAATCATCCGGTCCAATCGTTGAAAGAATCGCCAGCGCGCCTTTCGGTCCGATACCGCTGACATTCAGCAGTAATTTAAACACTGATAAATCGTCCCGGCTTAAAAAGCCGAATAAATTCATCGCATCTTCTTTGACATATAAATATGTATAAATCCGTACAGAACTGCCGACAGACGGCAGGCGGTCAAGCACCGAGCCCGGTACGCGGATATTGTATCCGATACCGTTTGTTTCCACAACCACCGTATCTTCAAAAACCTCGGTTAGTTCTCCTTTTATATATGAAATCATTTTTCACTCCGTTATTTTCTTAGTTCTGTGATGCCGGTTCATTTCCCAGACAATGATTGATAAACTGCTGTGCAGTTCTGCCGGAAATACCGCCATGGCTTAATTCCCACTTGTTTGCTTCTGCACACAGTTCTTCTTCGGTCATGGTAAGACCGTTCTTCTTTGCCAGATTGACAACAATATTAAAGTATTCCTTCTGTGACGGCTTTGAATAATTAATCTGACAGCCGAAACGGTTGACTAAGGATAATTTTTCCTCGATGGTATCGGAACGATGCAGTCCGTTTGCAGATTCCATATCGCTTCTGTCGTTCCATGTTTCCTTAATCAGATGTCTTCTGTTAGAAGTTGCATAGATTAAAATGTTGTCCGGCTTTGTTTCCACGCCGCCCTCGATAACTGCCTTTAAGAACTTGTATTCGATTTCAAATTCTTCAAAAGAAAGGTCGTCCATATAAATAATGAACTTATAGTTTCTGTTCTTAATGTCTGCAATGACGGTCGATAAATCCTTAAACTGGTGCTTGTAAATCTCAATCATGCGCAGACCCTGGTCGTAGTATTCATTGACAATCGCCTTGATACTCGTTGATTTACCCGTACCGCTGTCGCCAAATAACAGCGCATTGTTGGCTTTTCTGCCCTGTACAAAAGCTTCTGTATTTTCAACAAGCTTCTTTTTCTGGATTTCATAACCGATTAAGTCATCTAACATAACCTTGTCCATATTGTTAATCGGGTGGAACGTTACTTTGCCGTTGTCACTGCCTGTAATGCGGAATGCCTTATTTAAACCAAACATACCGACACCGTAAGCTCTGTAAAATTCCGTAACATGCGCAAAAAATTCATCGACATCCTTTGCTGCCGCAAGCTTTTCACTTAATACCTGTACCTTTTCAGACACATTTTTATTGTACATCAGTTCTTTTTTGACAATCGCCTTATAATCGGAAATAACCGAAAAGCAGTTAATGCCAAGCTGGGCTTCAATTTTAGAAAAATCATAGTGGAACAGGTTCATAAACACCTGAAAATCATTTTTTGCAAATGCATTGACACTGCCGTCATTTGCACCAACCTTTTCACAGGTAATGCTGAACGGATTCTCATTGGTAATTAAAATAAAGGTCAGATAATTATGCCACAGATTTTTGTCAAAGCCATAATCCGTTGCCACTTCTAACAATCTCTTAATCTGCGTATAAATATCCTGTGTCAGCTGCGCATCGGAAGACTCCTGCATTTCAAATCTTCTGAAAATATCCGCAAATTTATATAAAATACAATCCTGGTCCATATTGCCATACATAATTAACTTTGAAATTTCCTGATACATCTTTTTCACCCTTCTACCTTTCTGAATCATACTTATTATATAATAAAGGAATGAGATTATTTGTCAAATCTTTTTGCACCGTAATTCAAAAAACGGATTAAAATTAAATAAAAAAAGCCAATAATGATTGACACCTTTGAAATTAATGATATAATCTGAAAAGAACTTTACATAAGGTCATAAGGTTCTTTTTGAATTTTGACTGATATTTCATTTCTTGAAAATGGAGAGGATAAATGGAATGAGAACAATAAATACTATCAACTCTATCTTATATATAGCGTTGACTGTACTGTATTTTTACCAGTTTATTTACATTGTAATCGCACTCATTGGTGACAAAAAAAAGAAACTGGACACTTACGAAGCAAAGAAGCTTCACAAATTTGCCTTTATTATAGCGGCGCGGAATGAGCAGGCAGTAATCGGCAATCTGATTAACAGTATTAAACAGCAGAATTATCCTGCGGAGTTAATCGATGTGATTGTTGTGGCAGATAATTGTACAGATGATACGGCACAGATTGCACGGGAGCATGGCGCAATCTGCTATGAACGATTTAACAATATGCTTGTCGGAAAGGGATATGCCCTGGACTACTGCTTCAACAAGATTGTGGAGCAATTCGGTGATTATACGGCTTATGATGGCTACTTCATCTTTGATGCCGACAATGTCATTGATAAAAATTATGTCAAAGAAATGAATAAGGTTTTTGACCGTGGCTATAATGTCATTACCAGTTACAGAAATTCAAAAAATTATGATACCAACTGGATTACTTCCGGTTATTCCCTCTGGTTTATCCGTGAGGCAAAATACCTGAATAATCCGCGTATGATGTTAAAAACAAGCTGTGCCGTTTCCGGTACCGGATTTTTGGTAAACAGCTCAATTATCAAGAAAAACAACGGCTGGAAGTTCAACCTGTTAACAGAAGATATTCAGTTTTCTGTTGTGAACATTCTGGAAGGTGAAAAAATCGGCTACTGCGAAAGCGCCATGTTCTACGATGAACAGCCGACAACCTTTAAGCAGTCATGGAATCAGCGTATGCGATGGTCAAAGGGATTTTATCAGGTAATGTTCCGCTACGGCAGGGAACTGATTGCAATGATGTTTAAAAAGCGGGAAATGTTCGTATCCTGCTACGATATGTTTATGACCCTTGCCCCTGCTACACTGCTTTCAATCGGATGTATTTTACTGAATCTGATTTTCCTTGCATACGGTGCAACGGACGTACATATGTTACGAAGGATTCTGCCGGCAACATTAGGCTCTATTGCTTTTGCAGGTGTAAACTTCTATCTGCTGATGTTCTCAATTGGATTTATTACTTTAGTAACCGAATGGAATAAGATTTTAGCTCCTGCGAATAAAAAGATTAAATCCTTATTTACGTTTCCGCTGTTTATGATTACCTACGTACCGATTTCTCTCGTTGCGCTGGTAAAGAAAGTCGAATGGAAACCGATTGCTCACAGCATTTCAAAATCTGTTGAAGAAATTGAATTGCAGCAGCAGGCGAATAAATAGAAACTTAAAAACCACCGATATTTGTATCTGAGTTTTTCTCAGAATAAGTACCGGTGGTTTTTTGTATAATGATATATAAATAAGATGTTTATAAATGATTTTAGTGTCTTAACAAATACTAAACAGGTGCTTTTTCGTCCAGAGCTTTGACTGTTTCACGTGCAGTTTCATTTCGCATTTCTTCCATTGCTCTACACATACGCTTTATTCCTCACCAACCACCGGATATACGCGCTGTGTCACATAACCGCCCATTAATCCGATAATAATGCCTGTTACAATACCAAAGATTAAAAGTACCGGCAGATAATAATAAATCGCCGTAGTGTCCATTAAAAAGACGGCTGCCGTAATCTGTCCGACATTGTGGAAGACACCGCCTGCCACACTCACACCGACTATCGAAAAATGTCCGCTTTTCTTTAAAATCACCATGACCAAAAGGCTTAACATTCCGCCTGCCATACTGAATAAAAAGCTGTTGAAATTACCAAATAACACCGCCGTCAGCGTAATCCGCAGCAGATTGACAAGCAGTGCCTGTCCGCTTCCAAGCAGATACAATACCGATATAATGGCAATATTGGCAATTCCCAGCTTCACGCCCGGAACCGGCAGCGGAATCGGTATCAGGGACTCTATATATGAAAATATCATTGCAAGCGCCGTTAAAATACCGCCCAGTGCGATTTTTTTCGTTCTTCCTGTATTCTTGTTTTTCTTTCTTCTTCTCATTTTCTTCTCCGTTTCCGCTACTGCACAACCGCATCAAATGTATCTGTCGTTCCTGTGATCTCTACGACAACGCGGTGCGGCAGGCACACAATGGTTTCACCCGTCTTATGAATCGTTCCTGTATGCACACACAGCTTGTCCGGACAGTCTGCATCAGACATATACACTGCATTATCCTGTATTACGATATGATTCATACCGCCCTGATACCCTGATACATCAAATTCCATATCATTCTTTAATGCAAGCTGTTTTACCACATTGCCATCTACTTTTATCACAACGGTTTCACCCTGCTTTTTGACACCGAACTGTATCCAGGCAAGCAGCCCTGCGGTAATAATAAGCAGTACCGCAACCAGATAAAAATCCGCAGATTTTAACCCCAGCCGGTTCTTTCTTTTTACTGTTTCTACTGTAAATTTCATTGGTTTTACTCCTGATTTGACTTTTTATATACTTAAAAATCCCTGTCTATTTTAGCATAAACAGACAGGGATTGTATACAGGGAATTTGTTTTTAGCTACTTACCATAATGAGAAAAAGTCTTTAATACCGTCAATAATACCACCTCCTATACCTTTTACAACACCGGCTGCTCCGCCGACTACAGTTCCGATAACACGTCCTACGGTTTCTCCTGCCGGTCCGAAAACCTCTCCTATTTCACCTCCGATATCTGCACCTTCCGATGCGCTGTCCATAACTGACTGCAGGATTGTCCTTTTCGTTTCTTTTGCATAATCGATTAACTCATCATCATCCTTCCACATATTTTCATCCTGATTAATATTGTTGACATAGACTGCTCTTTTTTCTGCCGGTGTGGCTTTGACAATATAGTACAGCAGTTTTGATAAATTATACGGGCGGCTCTGTTCTTCTCCTTCCTCTTTATAACCCGCACTGTAATAAATCGGTGTTACATTCACGCCTGTTCCTTCAAAAATTCTGTTTTTCACCGAAGCTGCCTTTTTATCCAAAAATTCTTTTAATGTACTGTCTGGCTCATTTTTGTCATAATCCCAGTGTCTGCTTTTCATTGCCATATCCGCCTGATTTAATGCAACTAAAATTCTTCCCTCCTTGTCTGCTCCTAAATTCGGAATAATCACATTGTTAATCAGTTCGTAAGACGTTCCTAAATCTCTTGTGCCGCTGTCTAAAATTACCAATACCAAGTCAATCAGCGCATTGCCCTGCGCATCTACCTCTGCCAGCTTGTGAATAATGGTTTTTGCATGTCTGTTATCTGCTTCCTTTCCATCCCCCAGACCCGGAGTGTCCCATAAAATCAAGTTGTCCAGTTCATATTTTTCAATTTCCATCGTTTCAGGGTCTACCCCTACTCCGACTTTTGCAACTTCCGTATCAAATAAAGCATTAATGGTTGAACTCTTTCCGCAGCCCGTTGCGCCGGTAATCATAATGTTAATCTTGTTATCTTTTAATCTCATTACATTCTTTAACAGTTTGCTCTTTTCGTTTTCATTGATGTCTGCGTTCATAATGTCGTTTTCCATGTTCTCAAAAATATTTGTCTTTCTCATACCTTTTTCCTCCTAAAATCCACCGTGATTCCAAATACTACTTTCACTTACGCCAAATCGCTGTGCAACCCTTGATACTGCCGTCTGTTTATCCGCTCCTTCCGCTATAAGCTCCAATATTGCAATAATGATTTTTATCCACTGTACCATTGCCATTTCACATTCCTCCATTCTGTACTCTGTGAATTGCTTTTCATATCTTCCTTACACTGTTATTATGCTCTTTCTTATTTCGTAGTTTTTGTACATCACATTTTAAGCTGCCTCCTCTCCCTTGGAATATTATCAATAATCATATCCAGCAGTTTTTCTACATTGTAATTCCTTTCTGCCGAGTAGTATACCGGCTTTACTACATTTACTCCTGTCGCCTCCCTGATACGTGACTGTACAGACGCTGCCTTTTGCTCTAAAAATTCATGTAATACATTGTCCGGACAATCCCATGTTTCGTTCCAGTGTCTTCCCTTCATCGCAACATCTGCCTGATTAATGGCAATCAGAATCCGGTCTGTCTGGATATTTGGAACAATTACTTCATTTAACAGTTTATATGTAGTGCCTAAATCTCTCCCTGAGCCGTCCAGTATTACCAGTACTGTATCTATCAGCCCATACTGTTTATCACTTATCGTACATTCCCTGTATAAAACATTTACCAATTCCTTCGCATATTCCATATCTTTATAAACGTTATCTCCAAGTCCCGGTGTGTCCCAAAAACGCAGCAGATTATTTAACCGGACAGAATTGACAGACATGGTTTCCGGCTCGCCCTCATTTCCCACTTTTGCCACCTCCCGCTGAAACAGCGTATTTAACGTAGACGACTTCCCTGCCCCGGTTCCACCGACAACCAACACATCCAACGGTCTTAAACCTGCTATTCTTAAATTTTCATCAATATCTGCCATTCTATATACACTATTCATACGAACCTCCTAAAGAAATGAAAGTACATCACAAATTGCTCCGCCAATACCTCCAACAATTGTACCTACAACTTTTCCAACCTTTCTGCCTACCGGTCCAAACACGCCTCCTATCTGTTCACCAATTTTCGCGCCTGCCGAAGCGCCTTTGATAACCGACATTACAATGGTATTTCTCGTTTCTTCTCCATAATCCAGTAATTCATCATCATCCTTCCACATATTTTCATCCTGATTCAACGTTGTTACATAGACCGCTCTTTTCTCTTCCGGTGTTGCCTTTACAATGTAGTAGAGCAGTTTTGACAAATTATACGGGCGGTTCTGCAGTTCTCCTTCCTCTTTAAAGCCCGCACTGTAATAAATCGGATTTACTTTTACACCTGTTGCCTCATAAATTCTGTTCTTCACCGATTCCGCCTTTTCATCCAGAAATGCTTTCAGACGGCTGTTTGGCTCATTTTTGTCATAATCCCAATTTCTGCCCTTCATCGCCATATCCGCCTGGTTGATTGCTACTAAAATTCTGTTTTCATTACCGCTCCCCAGATTCGGAATAATCACATTGTTAATCAGTTCATAAGACGTGCCTAAATCCCTTGTACTTCCGTCCAGAATCACCAATACCAGATCAATCAGCGCTTTGCCCTGCGCATCTACCTCTGCCAGCTTGTGAATAATGTTTTTTGCATGCCTGTTATCTGCTTCCTTTCCATCACCTAAGCCCGGTGTATCCCATAAAATCAGGTTGTCGAGTTCATACTTTTTAATTTCCATTGTTTCAGGATCTGCCCCTACGCCCACCTTCGCAATCTCTGTATCAAACAGGGCATTAATTGTCGAACTTTTTCCGCAGCCTGTCGCACCGACGATCATAATGTTCATCTTTTCATTTTTTAAATTCATAATGTTTCTAAGCATTCTGCGCTTTGTTTCTTCATTCAGTTCTGTGTTCATTACATCGTTTTCCATTGTTTCATAAATCTTTTTCTTTTCCATAACTTTTTCCTCCAAATGAACCCGTCGTTTGCTATGCTTTTATTCTATTCTTTACTGTTTCGCATTTTTTGTACAACTCGTGTCATGCTGCTTTTAAATCAAAATACTCTACAAAGTACGGCATCATAAAATTCATATGTCTGGCAAGCTTCATTACCGCCCTGTTTCTGCTTCTGGTATGTAACAGACTGTTCACCGGAACACCGGCTCTGCAAATACTGTAACACTGTGCCGAAAAATTTCTCGTAAACATATAACACTCTGTCTTATCCGGCAGCTGCATATAATAATCTAACTTTCCTTTCTTTGCTGAGTTTCTTGCTACGACAAAAATATTATTTTCTACTTTCACTTTTTTCATTGCTTTTTCCTCCTAAAATTCCTTTGTTCACTTTATTTTTCATTGTTTCCAACCGATAAACACAGTATAAGCACTTGTATTTCGCATTTTTTGTACAACTCATACCGCTGTCTGCCTGTTTCTTTCCGGGTGAAAGCAGACAGTACCGGTAAAATACATTTAAGAAACGGGGATTCCTATGTCAAAAAAGACTTTAAACGCGATAAAAACATTGCAGGAAGCATTTGAGAAAAATAAAGAGCTGACTATCCCACAGATGATGACACTTTTAAACTGCAACCGTATTTCCGTCAACAATTACATTCACCGACTGGAAGATACCGGTATTGAATTTCAGAAGCGCTGTGAAAACCGCCTGACCTATTACTCTGTCCGGCATTCTTCCGAAGAAAGCAGCTATGAACCGCTTACATTGGATATTCTCAGAAAATATCAGATTGTACGGGAGCTTCAGGCAAAACCTGTTCCAAAGGAATCCTTTGCCGGAAAATTTACGCTTATTTCCGGCACCGGCGATGAAAATCCTGACGGAACACCGCTTGATGTCGGTCAGACCAAATTTTATGAACTGATTAAAGAATTAAAAGAAGACGGCGACATTGAATTTAATGCCGGCAATGGGACATACCGGCTTACCGGAAAAAATATTCCGCTTAATATCACCTGTAATGAGGACTTTATATCCAATCTGAATACCGATTTATCCAATATTCCGAGTGGTACACCTTACTTTGACGAATTAAAATCACTCTATGCCAAAACCAATATCCTGCTTGGCAGCCTTGATGACCAGCTTCCGTCTTTAAAAAACTATCTCATTTACGGAAAACGATATGACGGTTTACAGACACTTGCCGATACCTTAAAAATTATTACATCCTGTGATTACAAACACAAGCTGCTTAAAATCCGCTATCATTCACGAACAGAAGGTATGCAGACGCTGGATTTTGCTGTTGGCATAATGATCTATAATGTAGAAAAAGACCAGGTTTATCTGATTGGTGATGTTTACTCTGAAAAAACTACAAATACATCTTTGCGCCACCGCATTTTAAATCTGAAACGCATTGAAGCCGCAGAAGAAGAAATCTTTGAAAATCCATGCTATCATGATACTGTTTTTCTGGAAATGTTTCAAAATATGTTCAGTATATCAATTGATAAGCCTTATGACGTCACGATTGAATTTGATAATTTCGGAAACATTGAGCAAAAAATCAATTCGTTAAAAAAACAGCGCCCAAATGCTTCGATTGAACGAAACGGCAAAAAATTTATTTACAAAGACAAAGTCAGCGGACTGGATGATTTTGCTTCTTATCTGCGCCGCTTCGGCTTTGGAGTGCGTGTTCTTGAACCTGAAGAACTAAGAGATAAAATGCGTTACTCCGTCACTGAAACACAACGACTTTATCAGGAGGAAACAAACCATGAATCATCATAACCCATATGCCCGTATCCAGGAATATTTTTCACTGCTGTCTGCCAGCATGGATTATACTGACCGCTCCGATAACGGCATATCCATGCAGCAAATTTGTGAAAACACACAAATCCCAGCCAAAATTGTACGAAATGATTTTTTGACAATTTTTCAATGGCAGCGCAGTATGAACCTTGTTAAAAACAGTGATAAAAATGAACTTGCCGTTCTTTTTTATGATAAAAGCCCCAAATATCAGAAAATCTGCGATACTTACCCGCTGCATGAATTATACGATAATTATATGGATGCCATTCCCGTCAATGATTCAATCCCGGAATTTGAACAGTTGATCACAGACGGTATCCTCGATGCCGTTCCAATCATTTTTTACGATACTGACGCAGACACTCTAAATACCTGGACACTGCCCCTTACTCCTGACGAAGCCGCCGCTTTACAGTCCTTTTATTCCGATGAAACGGATTCCCTGTCTGTATTCGACCGTTTGAAGAAAACCTATGCCGATACTTATGCAATAAAAGACAGCTATCTTTATACGCACAATTATAATAATTCTTTAAATGATTTACTGTTTAAAATCAATACTGCCATTGATTGTCACCGCTGCTTATATATGAAATATTACAGCCGACGGGAAAAAATGGTCTTACGTTTTATCTTCCGTCCTGTCAAAATCGTTTACGATGCAGATGAAAATCTCTACAGTGTACTTTCTATCCGTAATAACTGCAATATTCTTTTAGTACACCGCCTTGACTGTATCGTTTCATTAGAAACAACAGATGAAACTATTCACAACAACAAGGAAACCGAATTAATTAATCATATGAATCAAATTGCACCGAATGTATGGGGAAATAACTTTTCATGCGCTTCTAAAGAAATTGCCGATGTAAAAGTAAAATTTTTCAATGTTGCAAATGTTCATGAAAAAGTCAGAAAGCAGCTTGCCTGCCGTACAAATGGAAAACTGACTGAAAAAGACGGCTGTCTTTATTATGAAGATAAAGTTTACGGTCTAAGCCGCTTCCGCTCATGGATTTATGGATACGGCAGAGCCGCTGTTGTATTGAAACCGGAATCCCTTAGAAAGGATATTATAGACTCCCTTAAAAAGCGGGTTGAGTATTATTAATAGTGTATTTTACAATTTACACAATAATTGTTTTTGGCAGTCTTTCCACTTTATCATTACCGTATATAACAACTTCACTGCTTCCCCTGATTTTATAAATTCTCACACTGTCTTTATCACTTCCATAGACTGCCAGCTCTTTTACCAGCTTGTCATACTTATTCTCTTTTATAATGCCTTCAAAGGCTGATTTCTGCACACGAAATCCATATCTTTGCAAATGCTTTGCAAGTTTAGTCCGTTTTTTATTATTCTCAATATCATAAATAATCAGCACCAGAATACTATCATCTGCCACTTTTTCATCTACTTTAAAGAAATCTATCAATTTTGTATCCCCCCTTAGCAATTTTCTTTTTATCCTTCTATACGTACATCAATGAACTTTTCAACGGTGCGTTCAAGTTTCAATCCACTTCGGGGTGTCTACCCTTCTAAACCTGCAGATTACTGATGGACGGTTACGTCTTGAGTTTCAATCCCCTTCGGGGTGTCTACCCTTCTAAACAGCATCTCTGCAATCCCAGTGTTTATGCGGGCTAAAATGGCAGTTTGCGGGGAAGAATGAATTTTGATGATTTTCCTTATGCAAATTTCATTCAAAATGCCCGCCAGCCCAGTATTCATGCGGTGCGCGGTAAAATTTAATTTTTACCGCAATTTACTTTATTTATTATAAAGGATTTTTATTTAAAATACAACCGCAAAATATAATTTTTACCGAATCCACAACGGCTGATACAACGAAGCATCTTCCGTTTCCATTGCCTTAATCAGCTGTACTGCCTGCATATCAATCGCATGGCGGAAATCCAGTGGATAATCAATATATGGAAGATACTGTATTTTCGTACTTAACTTCTGCTCCATTCTTTCGATAAAAATACGCACGCCTTCCTTTGTAAAATAAATCCCCGGTTTTCCGTCTTCCTGTTCAAAATGCTCCCGCCTTATGATATGCTTATTTACTGCGCTCATTACCGTTGCATCTACAATAACCGCCCGCCATTCCTCAATTAAATCACATGCCAGTGACGGTGACTTTTCTGCATCTCTATGAAAAAAGCCAAAGTATGAATTTAATCCGTGTGTTTCCAGACTCACCTGTATTTCGCGCAAAAGCATACTGTATCCAAAGCTCAGCATTGAATTAAATGGGTCTAATGGCGGTCGCCTGCTTCTTTTTTCAAAAGAAAAAGCCTCATCAACACATTTTCCCATGCCTTGAAAATAAGCACGTGCCGCTGTTCCCTCATACCCAAGTAATGACATACCGTCTACGGCACTTTTTACTTTTTCGCAGCTTGCCGCAATTATCTTTTTCTCTGCTTCACAATCCTGTTTTCTTAATGATTCATACCGTTTTAAAACAACCTGCTGATTATGCACTTTTGCTCTAATCAGACTGCGTGACAATTCCAGTGCAAATTCTGTATCATACAGACTGCACTGCAATCTCTGACGCGGTACATTGATATGTCCGGTAGATTCTAATTTACCAAAATACGTTCCACCTCTTGAAAAAAATGAAACCGTAACTCCATTAGTCAGACAATATTCTGTCAGTGCCGTCGTAAGCTGCGCCTGTCCAAGAATTACGATTCCTTCTAACTGTTCCAACGGTATTGATGCAATACACTGTTCCTGTAATGCCGCCTTACACCGTCCGTCTGACATTCCGACAACAACACCGTAATCATTAATGTATAAAATACTCATAATCCCTCATATTCCTGTAATCTGTGCAATAAGGCAGTGCATATAGGAATTTAGCAGCGCCGCCCTATTTATTGGTATATGCAATTTCAGCATTTGCTTTTGAATAGTAATTGCATAATTTTAAAATGTCATCTTGATTTGTCTTACTAAATCGATTTTCCTTATAATTACGCTTAATATACTTTTCTGCAATATCTGTTTCCTTATACTGGATACTGTCGTCATAAAAATCAATCGTTCTTTCAACTACTCTGTTTACACTGCATTTTACACTGCCCAGACCTAATGGCTTTGCAAGCCCAAGCTTATAACAGATATCAACTTTATTTTTTTCATTACTAGTTTGCACATTATCTGTATTACCACCGTTTACAATCCAGATTAATTCACTTAACTGTTTCTCTGAAATATCTTCAAAAAATATTTTTCCAACAAATACGGTGTTGGATTTAAGCGGACGAACCGAACAATTCTGATTATCTGCCTTACTTGAAGTTACACCCGGTGTTTTTGACAAATTTCTACATTTCCGATGATGCCAGTAATATTTACGTCCTAATAATACTCCCGGCTCCGAAACAACTTTTCCCATTTTATTAATATAATAATTATAGCTCCAAAACTCCGTTTCTGCTCGTGGCTTCTTCAAATATTTTTTTGTTTTTCCAGTCATTGGCTGACCTAAAATACTCAATGTTACATTTTCATCATAGTACATCTTAGCATCTTCCTGATATTCCAACGGTGTCAAATCGGCAAAGCGAAGTTTTGATGCAGATGCAGATGCAATACCTTCTCCGATTGTACCAAACAATGCACAAGCAGGACACATATTGCTCTTATCTTTGCAAGGAGCAAACTCTCCTGCCAATTCTCCTATTGTACTCTTTTTTACTTTTTTTACATCTTCCAAACTCTTTTTGAATTTTTTAGGCAGACTCACTTCCGGTATTTCATTTTCTGACAAGCCACTCATACATGAATCTGTAAGTGTTTCATATAAACTTCTTACCATGCCACGGACTTCACTTCCCGGAATGACCGGCTGATGATAGCTCTCATCATACCTTTCGTTTTTATTAAGCATTGCATACGAATAAAAATCATACGATTTATGCACTTCAGATTTTTTCTGCAATACCTCATCCGATATTTTAAATGCCTTATCTGTACTGGAATTTGGAATAAAAAGAGGTGAATATGTTTCAATTGTATACTCAATTACCCCTGTATGTTTATCCTCATCCCTATATTGTCTTCTCTTTTTTTCCGGTAATTTTATAAATTCATATGGATTAATCTTTTCTTTCACTTGATTTTTACTTCGATTCAAACTCATTTACCTTCACCCCCATTTTCTTCCGGCAGTGCAAGACGATAATTATACATCTCTGCCATTCCGTTTTCATCGTATTGCATATAATTGATGACACGGATTCTGCTTCCAACCGATTTAAATTTCTTTTCAAGCAGAATATTTTCTACATATTCATCAATGTCATCTTTCTGTGATTCCTCTTTTGTGACCACACATTCTGCTGTTCCTTTTGCAGAACCCGGATATGTACGGTGTGCCGTGCTTTGAACTGCCCGGTATTCACGGCCTGCATCAAATAAATGCAGTTCCAGTATTGTATCTTCTTTTTCCATATTTACTTTTGACACAATATATTCTTTTATATCCGTACCGGTACAGTCATATTTTTCAAAAATAACTTTTTTTCTGGTATACATTAACAGACAGCCCTGCTTTGGTGCCTGTCCGATTTGTTCTAAGCTGTAAATATCCATCTAGCACACCCCTTCCTGTATCATTGCCGCAAGCTGCTTTTTGTAAAGTTCCATATCCTGCTCACTTATCGTACCGGTAACAGGACCGTTTCCTTCAAAAATGCCGCGGCCGATGGCTGTCTGTCCGCCAACAGATAAATATCCCCTGACAATATCTGCAGCTACAAAAGAAAGCATTGCTGCCAGTAACTGATAACAGTTCTCTTTATCTTTTCTGATTTTTATCTCCAGCTGCGTTTCACCGCCAAAATATGCTTTTTCCGTATATAATGCACCATCTACGGTTGCTGCACTGAAACGGTTAATCTTATTTCTGGTAGTTACAAGCGGAACTGAATTTTTTAATACACTTTCGCCTATTACAATCATGGACTGTTGGGCTGTTTTTTTATCTTTCCCCGCTTTAACATCAACATAACCAAACCAGCCGTTTATCATGCGTTCTGCCTTTTCTTCGGAGCAGTTTAAATCCTTTAATAACTTTTTTGTTCTGCTGCGGACTGCACCCGCCCAGCTTGTCCCCGGTATCACAGGAACACTCTGCTTTTCCTCTCCATTTTCAAATATCTGCTGAATGGTGAGCTGTTCAAAATCCGCTTCTTCCGGTCTGGTTGAATACTTACGGATACTGATTCCACCGGTAAGTTTTAACGGAATGGTAATGGAAACATATTTTTGTGTGCTGACCTCCTGTTTTTCCCAGTCCTTCCAAAGACAGCCCGGTCGTTTTCTTCGTTCTTCTTCTGTTTCACTGCAATAGCAGACCCAGTCCTCGGCACTTTCTTTTCCTGAAGCAAATTCCCACTTATATACCTTGTTGATTCTTAATCGTCCCAGCCCGCGGTTTTTCTTAAAGCCAAAACGAATTGCTCCCTGCTGTACGGCTGACAATAGTTCCCGGATTTCTTCAACTCCGTCTGAATTTTCATCCTGTGCGCGAATGACTTTTTCAATGTGGATAACAGCCTTTCCTGTTTCAACCACTTCATAATCATATTTTGCTCCAGGTATGGCAGTCTTTCCTTCTGTCAGTCCTACGCCGTCACGAACAGAAATACTGTATTTTTTATTCTCGTCATTTTTAATATCAAGTTTTTGAATATACGCATCTGAAATAAACAGTGAACTCATCTTTCCGTTTTCCCCATCTGCATAACCAAATACACAGTTCTTATTTTTATCCAGTCCTAAATAATTGCGCATAGCACCGGCTATGGCAGTTCCCGGAATAAAGACTTCACCGGAAGCATTTTTTAACACATCCGAATCCGTATTTTCCGCTGTACCGTTGGATATTGATAAAGGAGATGCAAGTTCCACATCTGCGGCAATATAAATTCTCTTTACAATGCTATTTACACTATTGTTCTCACTGCTCATCTGGTACGCCCTCCTTCTGTCTTAACCGGTATTTTAACTGAATTAAATACTGTCTTAAATATATCATTTCTATATTTTTGTTATCCTTATATTCAAAATCAGACATGTGATACTGTTCCATAAACTTATCCTTAATATCCTTACTGTCACGCTCTACTGTTTCACAAATCTTTTTTGCCTGTTCAAGTTTCTTCTTTTTCTCATCACTTGCCTTATTATACCGTTCTTCACATATGTTCTTTACTTTTTCTAACGAATCGTTTTCACTGCACATAATCTGCATATTGCTGACCGTTGCTTTAGAACAGCTGCGATCATCTTTTGCTTTGCCTGCAGCATAGGCACGAAGATAGTCATCAAATAAATTACAAGCGACCTGATTAAGCAATCCTTTAGAGATATTTGGCACACCGGCATTATCCTGACTACTGCCAGCTGACAGCGTTTCCTGTGCATACTCTCCATAATATTCACCCTTTTCACAGGTTACCAGTTCACATTCACCGTACCCTTCTGTGTTACGCTCTCCAAGCCAGATTGTACCCACCGGTATGTCAACTGTATTTTCTGCCTTAAACTGTATCACCGTTCCCTTGTCAAATGCACCTACTGTCGGTTTTCTAAGCCCCCATGTGACATTGTATCCACCGACAAATGTTGTCTTGATGTACCGGCTCTCAACCGAATTTTCCAATATATTCTCATTCTGCCACAGTGCTGCCGACAGTTCTTTCACCAGTTCCTTCGCATCTGTTGTATACATCGCCTTTTCGCTGTATAAAATCAAAGGTGCGTTTAATTTAAGATAAAATTTCTTCACGGACTGTATTTCCGGTTTCTTCTGCACCGCTGTCTTTGTCACTGTGATTTCACAGTTACCGTATTCCGCATTTCTGGCATATCCAAATGATGCCTGACTGCTTTTCTTTAACAGTTCATAAATTTCCCGGATAAATTCCGGTTCGCCGCTGATAAATCCTTTAAATGTCTGTTCCGCCTTAATTGATGAAATCTGATAAAATTTTGACGATGTACTGTCTACCGCTCTGCCGATAGATTTATCTTCCGGTCTGCTGTGGTGGTATCGTTCTTCCATTTCCACATCATATTTTTGAAGTCTGCCATCTTGTGGCATGCAGACATAACAGTGCTTTATCTGATTGAGCTGTACATGGTCTTCAGTCGATTTGTCCTTTTGACCATTTTCCTCCGGATCAAAAAGTTTATTTCTATAATGGACTTTATCATTCTTTATCCCATACAGAAACGCAGGAACTTCCGTCAGCCTTTCTCCCTTATGGGACAAATACGCATTTCCAAATATCAGCTTATTATCAGAAAGTGCTGTTAAAAATTTTTCTTTCTGTTCCGCTCCTGTAATCCGGTGTAAAATATGTCCCAGCACCTTTGCACCTTCAATATAGTCCATTGAACTTTCTTCCTGACCGTGGACAGATTTACAGATTACCGGTGATAATAACCGGATTTCATATTCCAGATAATCCGCATTCTGCTGATATGCTGCACATTTTACAGGATTATTTTTTTCTGCCTGTACTTCCAATGTTGCTTTTATTTCACCAAAACCTCTTGTTCTGGCAATTCCCATATGTTTCAGAACCGCAAGGCAGTTTTTCAATTCTTTTTCATACTTCTCATCCATTTCAACTGCCGCATAAAACACCTGCCCTTTATTGGCAACGCGCATAGTACGTAAAGACTGCTCCTGTGCAACACCGGTTTCATAATCAATTGATGTCTGCACTCTTACATAACTAAATACCTTTAAAATATTCTGCGGATGACACAGCACCGGACTGGCAGACTGATTCTGCCTGATTTCCGATACAAAACGCTCTCTGTCTGCGATATAAGCATCGCGGATATGTACCGCTCCCGCTTTGCCTGCCTTTTCACTGTCCGAATCATCATTTCCCTGTGTGCCGAACATTTCCTGTACACCTATTGGCATACCCCAATCTTTCAGTTCTAAGGCACATTCCCGCAGACAGCCTTTCAGACGCTTCGCCGGAATGTACGGAAAACCGTATTCGTCATAACAAATATCTGTATCAATCGCACTGTTGTAAATTCCACCATCCGATACACACATATCACTTAGTAATTCAATTTTAATCCGATAATTACGCATCTGCATTTCCCTCCTGACTCTGTGTGATATACAGGTTATAATCCATAATTTCTGCAGCATCATACCACAATGCCGTCTGTATGCCGTTAATTTCTTCATACAAGCTGTCTTTTGGAAGCTTCCAGTCCCTTGACTTTAAAAACGCATATAAGGTATCCATCTGGTATCTGCCAAGACTGTATGTATTTCGTATATCTTTGACAAAAGAACGCGGCAGATTCTTTTCATCTGAAAATTTTCTGATGTTTTCTTTTAAACTTGTATAATCATTTAATTTTCCGGCATTTTTACTCAATCCGTATTGATGAGTTGTCGGAATGTAGTACGGACGGATTAAAAGATTTTCCCCGGTTGGCGTACTGTATTCTTCCTGTCTGACTTTGTCAAGATTTTTACAATGAATATTTTTACAAATCTGAAAGTCTACATAATTGCCAATACGCTCTCCACCCGACTGTAATTTTTCTTTATTTTCATCCTTTTTGGCTTCGCCTTTAGCACTTGCACAGCACGCTTCCGCCACTTCATATGCGGTGTAAAACGGAAAATGGCTTCCGATATATGCAATTCCCGCACAAATACTAAATCCATATTTTTCAATATTTTCCTGTGTACTTTCTTCACTGACCATCATCAACCCTGATATCTGCTCACTGTAGTAACGAACCGTTTCCAGTGCAATGTGTGCATTGCAGACATATGTAATATCATCGCCCGCAACAATTACTTTTCTTACAAAACGTTTAATATTTTGTCCAAATTTGGTGTCTTCATCTTCAAATTCATCTTTCATATTATCAAAAATATCTTTATATGCTTTTTTAATATTGTGGGAAATCTGACGCATTGTATTAACTGCTTTTACATAATCCGGTTCATGCTCAATCTGTTCACGGATTCTTAACCCCATATTATTACCATCAATATGTACCACGGCGATACGGCTGTCTTTTCCACGGTTAATATAATTCTCAAGGAATTTATCCTGTTTTAATTCTTTAATTTTTTCATTTTTCTCATCCAACTTTATGGCAGTTTCCTTACTGATATCCACGCGGTTCTTATCTGGACTTTCTTCGATTGCAGGATACCCTGTTCTTAATTCTGTCTTCATGATTGGAAGCGCACCTAATGGCTTTGAGCCGGCCATTTTCGCCTTTACTTTATCCATTTTACTGCGAAGTTTTTCATAGTCATTATAATATTTATCCGTCACATCTACACAGGCTGCTGCCAACTGTAATGAATATGTATGTTCAATGATATACTTTGACATTATTTTGTTAATATTTCTATATAAATCGTTCCCATTGTATATGACATACGCATTTCCACCGCCGATATACAAAACCTGTACGGCTTTCTCTGACATTTTAAACGGTTTTACCTCTTCTTCCTCTTCTCCCTTTTCCCATTCCAAATCCGTTTCTTCCGGTTTCAGCTTTAAATTTTTACAGGCTTCACGCAATGCATTCTTTAAAATATCTTCTATAATCAAAGATGCGCCCATCGCATCTTTAATATGCGGTGTCCTATAGATATAATCCTGGATTCCCCTGATATCATACATTGCAAGGACTTTGCCGCCTGACTGACTGTTTGCTGTGTGATTATTCTCCATTGACCTTTTCTCCTTTAATCCAATGCCTTTATTTTAATTTTGCCCATTCCGATACTACACTTAATTCCCAGTCCGGAATACTCCCCGAATACCAGCAGTAACCGTATCATCTGCTGTATTTTTTCATCACCGCTGATTCGCACTTCCAGACTGCCTACACAGCCTGCTATCTTTTTCCCTTCCAGCGGAAAACGCTCCGAATGAATATCGCACTGTGTAACATAAGTTGCTTTTACCATTTGCTCCAACAGTTCCGTATTATCCTCTTTTCTGCCAAAATAAATATAATTATATTTATTCATCAGATTCTGGTAAATCAGCCTGAAATCCGGCATAAAAACATATCTTCCATTTGATTTAAATGATGTCGGGGTTTCATAATGAAGCGAAAAATGATTCCATTTTTCGTGCCTGCTTACAGACTGTAACAGTGCTTCTCTGGACACTGCCGTAAGCTTTTTATCGATGATTCTGACATGCAGCTGATGTTTGTGAATATCAAATTCTTTAAACGAATCACTCTTTAACGGTTCAATAATCTGTTGATACGCTTCTTTTGTGACCGTTGTAACCGTCCACACGGTATTACCGTCTTCATGACCGACGGCAATACTATATGGATTGAACCGCTGATTATGCAGATATTCTGCATAATCCGTGTCAATATTCTGCATGAGAACTCCCTGAAGATTAGACGACTGATAATATTCCAGCCGGCTGTCTAAGATCAGTTTCAATCTTGCTAACATATGTTCCCCTCACTTTCTTTTGTCCCTCTGATTCCGTTTTAATACTCCATAAATCCGGCAAAATGGAATTCACTTTTTTTTACCGGAATTCCTTCGGAATTAACGCTTTCTACCACAATCCGTTCACTTCTGCCCGCAACCACTTTGATTCCTGCCGCTTTAAGCTTTGTTGCCAGCCGAAATGTGAATATAAATTCTCCCTGCAACATTACCACCGGATTGTGATATTCCAGCACCTTGTTAAAATATTTCTCCACAAGCCTGTCTATTTCCACGCTGTCAGCGTATGGGCTGATATTCGGAAACGGAAGGTCAATCAGTTCTCCGTACTTTACTGCTTCCTCTTTTTGCTTCAGGCTCCAGTTTTGCAACGCATGATTTGATAAATTAATGAACATCTTTTACTTCTCCGTTGATTTTGTTATACTCCTCAATTTTCTCCAATTCCCAAGTGATGATGGACTTAATCTGGTTCATTGTAAGAACATACTTTTCACTATCCTCATGCACCTCTGAGGCGTGATTGGATAAATTACGCTGTCCTTTTAATATTCCATACAACACCATAATCGGAATAAAATGTTCAATATCATCAGCATATAAATATTCATTATCGAACAAATCAAAAAAGTTATACTTACACGCATCTTCTCTGTGGCTTTCTAAATCCACACTTTTTTCAGCCTGTATCTGTTTAAGGAAAATTTCTCTTTGTTCAACATAGGACGGATATAATTCCTGCAAGTTCAAATTTTTTATCCATTTTTTTACTTCCTTACCACCCACACTGAATGTACCATTTTTAGGCACATTTTCTTTAATTATAACTAATGCTCTCATATTTTCATGAATACACTCTAAATACTGTTCCTTAGCACCATTTTTACGTAACTGCTCTGCCCAATAGGACTGATGCCTTTTTAATAATGACGGTATTTTCTTTTCATTCGTTGTATATTCTTTGAATTTATTTCTAAATTCCTGCATCATTGCTTTGGTTACAGTTTTTTCCCCCACCCATTCTTTATCATACATTGAAAGAATTTCTTCAACTTTTATGTATAATATCCATTCTCTATAAATACTATTAAAAAATGTACTTATCATATAATAACTCAACTCATACTTTTCCGCATTAGTATTATCACTGATATTTTCTTGTATGCAATCTCTCAACTTATCGCTGATACATAGTATTCCACTTTCAATAAAATACTGTGGAAGCCTCTCCGAACACAATGTCAATGCCTGCTGAATATAATCTTTATCAATACACCATTTAATAATCTTTGGCAGGTTTAAAAATTTGTTTGGATTCGGATTATCATAAATATCATTATACTCACTCCTGATATTTTCGATAACACTTAGAAAAATTTTGGAATCAGGGTCTTTCTCGTTTGCATATGTGTCTTTAAATTTATTTAAGACATCTCTGATACTTTCACTTTCATAAAAATTATCGATGATCTGCTCTGTTCTACAAAGCTGCATATCATCTGCAATTTTCTGTAACTTGTTAATACACTTCTTTATATCCTGAAAAATAACTGGATCATATTTTTCATCTGATTCTTTACGCTTAGTAAAACGTTTTTCAAAATAATCTTCTAACGCCTTGGCACGACCATAATAGATAAATTCATTCATAGCCGAGAACAATTCAATTGAAGCATATGTCATGGACGTATCCAAAATAGGTATTTTCTTATCTTCTGTTTTTTTGTTATAAATCATGCTATACACGCCCTGTAGTTTGATATTCGCATATACTTTTTCCAGAATATTCATAACACTAAGAAGCATTACAATAACATAACGTACACCGCCATTAGACTCAATATATACATTTAAATTACGACATTTCCGGGATTCATCTATTAATTTACAATTTACTTTATCAACCGCATTCACAACCGCAGTATCAGAAATTTCAGAAAATCCATCACCATTTACACCATCACTTAATTCTACGACTTCAAATTCCGGGCATGGGATATTTTTTTCAATACTAAACTTCGCGATTTTATCTTCAAGAATTTCCACTGATGTCATCTTTCCATTTCCATAATCAGCTTCAAATTGCTCAACTTCTTTTTTATTGCCTTCGTCCTTTTGCAGTTTGATTTCAACCTTTTGATTCACATCATCGCTTGCAATCAATATAAGTTTATCTAATTTTTCATCGGTTGCATTCAACTTTTGCATTAGATACTTAACCGGTGCTTCATTGGTAATATATCCTGTAATATCAGCATATTGCCCACTTTCATCTGTATACTCATTTTTCAAATATCTGTTAATCACGCTTACGTTGGTAATCATGATATTAACGTCCTGCTGTTCTGCCATTTTCAAATCCCCCTTCTATATTTTCAACAATTTTCTTCTCTTATTTTACCATTTTTTAGCGTTTTTGTCTAATAATATCAGCTAATTTCTGCAAAAAGAAAAGCCCTGCCAATAATAGCAGAGCCATCAATATTTTTCTTTCAAAACTCACAATTTTCATCTTGCATCTATCATGCAATATGAACCTCAGCCGCAATTTTTTCTAATTCCTTTGTTGAAAGCTTTACCAGATGTGCCACGCTTTCTATCGGCAAGCCCATTGCAAATGCCCTTCGGGCTGTTTCCTTCGCCGTTTCCTCTACCGCCTTTTCTGCTTCCTCTGCCGCACGCATATTTGCATAATCTTCTACCAGCTTACACATCGTATTCCGTCCCTTTCCTTCTTTATATTCTCTGAACTATATATTAAGCAATTGTGTGTATTATTGTTTATATATAATATAATGTTATCAGATTATTGTCGGTATGTTTTATTAATTATTTATAAATCAATTCTATTCTTCCAAATGAAGCCCAAATTGCCGAGTTTCAAGCGAAACTAAGTTCCAATCCCCTTTGGGGTGTTTACTCTTCCAAACTGTGTAGGCGGAAATGGATTTGCACGTTTTTCGTTTCAATCCCCTTTGGGGTTTCTACTCTTCCAAACCAGATATGAAAGAATTTTAACTTACACTACACGTGTTTCAATCCCCTTTGAGGTGTTTACTCTTCCAAACTATGCCGCCGCTGGTGACTATAAGCCTGCAAGAATACGGTTTCAATCCCCTTTGAGGTGTTTACTCTTCCAAACAGCATCTCTGCAATCCCAGTATTTATGCGGGCTAAATTAGTGGTTTGCGGGGAAGAATCATTTTTCAGCAGTTTTTCCACTGAATTTTCGTTAAAAATGTCACTCAGCCCAGTATTCATGCGGTGCGCGGTAAAATTCATTTTTTCTTTTATCGCCTTTATTTATTATAATGGAAATTTCCTATAAAAACAATAGCAAATCGCAAATACCCTGCGGGTTGTTTCTCTTATCTTTTCATCTACTGCTTTTTCAACCACAAAATTATGATTACAACTTTTCCAAGCTTTCTAAAAATTCAATTGCTTCATATACATTTGAAAAGGTCAGGCATTTTCTTTGTAACCACCGATTTCGCTCATCCATGTCTTCCAACCCCGGCAGCCCCTCCGCCAAGAGTTTTTCTACTGTTCTTCTTGCATTTGTCACTGCACCCGGATAATAATTTTACCCGAAACCTCTGCTGCCAATCTTTTTTCTCGCCATTACTCCACCTCCTCAATTTCCAGATTCGGAGTTGCTCCATATTTTCCTGCCAAATAACCTTTTCTAATATTGTCAGCTGTCTTTGTAGTAAAATCTGTCACACTATAAAGCTCAGATGAACCGTCCGCTCTTTTTTTATCAGCAAAATATATCTGGTCTTTTCTCATATATTCCAAATTCATAAGTTCTGTATTATGCGTGGTAAAAATAATTTGCGCGCCATGCGGATTGCTTCTCTTACTCTGAAACTTTGCAATGATAAAATAAACAAGCATTGGATGCAGTTCTCTTTCCAACTCATCCACCAACAATACTCCACCTTTGTCAAGGACTGATTCAATCGCCGGAGCAATCGACATCAGTTTTCTTGTTCCATCCGATTCATCTTCCAATTCCAAATGGTACAATTCGGAATCACCATTTGCATTAATTCCTTTGTGTTTTGCCCTTGCCTTTATCTGACTCATTTTTAATTGACTTTCCGAATTATTTGATGTTTCAGATAATATCCGTACAAATGATGTTAATGCTGCTTTTATTTCAACAGGGATATCTTCAGGAAATTCAAAATCATTCTCTATTTCTTTATTCTCCACCTCAAACTGCATTTCTTCAATTCCAAAATCCGCTGTCTTAGCATAATCGGAAATCGCTTTGAGCATGTTGCTGTCATCTGAATATTCCAACAGCTGTCTTGGAATATCCGTGTAATCTCTTGAGAAGAAAATATACTCTCTAAACCACTTCATTGCACTCACGCACACAGCATCATTCATTGTACATGCAACAGAAAAAAACAGTTGATTTTCCGCAACTGTTTCACTTATAAGTTTTCTGCGTGCTTTATCCTCAGTAAATGTAAACTCCTGCCCGTTTCTAATAAATACCAACGCTTTTTGCCCTTTTGGTGCATGATATAGTGATTCACTTATAATTTTTTCTCTTGTTGCCGCAAATGAATACCAATATTTCACATCATTAACAATATAATCAAACTCAAACTCTGTTGGTTCATTCATGGAATAATCATTCAAAGCAAAAGGTACAACCGGCACTATCGCCTTTTCATGCTGTATTCTTTGTGCATTTCGAATAAACTGAACACCAAGCCAGAACGCTCGGATTACATTACTTTTACCGCCGCCATTTTTTCCATATATTGCAACACCCGGCAATAGTTTCATATTCCCGTGTTCAATCAGACAATTTTTAAATGATGCAAGTCCTACTGCTTCCATAGAAAGAACCGCCTCATCTCTAAATGACCTGTAATTTTTAAATCGAAATTCTATCAACATATTATTGCACCTCCAATAATATTATATTTCCTAATTTACATAAATTCAACTAAAATTATTGGTTTTTTTAATTATTTTACCTTAATATCTATATATTACTCAACTGTGGGATACTTTTTATTGAAATATTGGAATAAACCCTTTGTCCTTGAAATTTACATAAGAGTAACAAAAAAAAACTGTATATATACTATCAAAATTGGATATGGGTTGACTTTAATTCAGAAAAGCTATGTTAAATCCCCTTTGGGGTTTCTGTCCTTCCAAACGTCAGCCAATGACACCGATGATGGGAATGCAGGCGTTTCAATCCCCTTTGGGGTGTTTACTCTTCCAAACTGATTTATCGGACCCGCTTCAATTACCAGTTGGTGTTTCAATCCCCTTTGGGGTGTTTACTCTTCCAAACAGCATCTCTGCAATCCCAGCATTTATGCGGGCTAAATTGGTGGTTTGCGGGAAAGAATCATTTTTCATCAATTTCCCCACTGAAATTTCATTAAAAATACCACTCAGCCCAGTATTCATGCGGTGCGCGGTAAAATTCATGTTTTCTTTTATCGTCTTCGTTTATTATAATAGAAATTCCTTCTAAAAACAATAGCTAATTGCGTCGAAATACACTTACACGATTTTTTCACATAAATCCATTTCTCTCTAAAAAAAGCTCTGCCAACACTAGCAGAGCCATCAATATTTTTCTTTCAAAACTCACAATTTTCAACTTTCATTTATCACGCAATATGAACCTCAGCCACAATCTTTTCCAATTCCTTTGTCGAAAGCTTTACCAGCTGCGCTACACTTTCTATCGGCAATCCCATTGCAAATGCCCTTCGGGCTGTTTCAACCTGCATTTCTTTTGCCTTTTTATTCGCATAATCTTCTACCAGCTTACACATCGTATTTCGCCCCTTTCCTTCTTTATATTCTCTCAACTTTTCACAAACCTTCTGAAACCGTTCATCTTGTACAGGCTTTGTACTTTTAAACACCCGCATCAAACCCGCTATGCTTGATGAATCATCTATCTGTGTATTAACATATACTTCATACAGTCCGTTGTCAACTACATCTTTCGTTTCCCGCAGTGTCCTGTCTACATGATATGTAGTCTTCCCTTTTTTGAAAATGTCAAAACTTGAAATATATACAACACATAAATCCGGCAAATCGGCATATTTTTTACCCTTTTCCAACATTTTTGTATCAACGCTTGCCGCATGATAACGCACACGCCTTTGGTGGTCGTCATTATCTTCCTGCTGGACTTCTATATTGTAATTTTTATTATGGGAATCTTTGCATAATACATCAAGAACTACCGAATGACTGTGAATGTGATGCAAATCTTTCTGAACCTGAACGGTTATGACTTCCAAATCTTCTTTCTGCAATATTACTCTTAAAACTTCCTCGCAAAACTCTTTATCCTGCGCTACGACACGAAACAGCGTATCGTCCATAAGACAAAGTCCGTCTACGACCTTCTCCGCCTCCTGCGTAATTTTCAAATGCATCCCTCCTCTGTTTGTGTACAATGACACTTAAATATTTAACAATCACGCGCATTATTGTTTATATATAATATATAGTGTCGTTTGATTATTGTCAATATATTTTACTAATTATTTATAAAATAATTTTCCCCGGCAAAATACACTGACTACATATTTTACCGGGAATTTCTACTTTATTTAATTATTTCTGCTTTTATATTAACAGTTCCCATGAATTATCAGGACACTTTGCAGGTGCTCTCAATCCCCATGGTCCTTTTCCGTACTTTGCAAATAATTTATACTCTAATTCTTTGCATTTACTTACCGGACAGCACTGCCATGATACCATAACCGAATCCCGATTTTCTTTTGTTACTGACCATAAATCGCCTCTTCTGGCTCTATCATCATAATTCAGATTATAGTATTGTACAAATCGCCACCTTACTCCCTGTCCGTATGCAGCTCTTCCGCACTTCATCACCTGACCGTTTAAGTATAAAATATAAACCCCCGTACAGGAATCAGCCATTTGAATTGCTTCCGATAAGCTTACATTTTTCCGATATTGATAATCTCTTGGTTTCTTATCTAAACCCGTATTATCCTTCTCCAAATCATAGTCTGTACGTCTTCTTACCGCAGACTGACTTGACTGTGTCCTTTCTTTCATTTCATTTAATTTTCTTTTTGCCTCGGCAACTTTTTTCTTTGATTCAACATCACCATGCTCTTTGTCATATTTATCAATTTTACGTTCTGTAGCACGTATCTTTCTATTAACCTCCCGCTCTACACGTTCCTGTTGAGCGATTGTTGAACTTACGATAGCATCTGACGCAGAACGGACAATATCCCAAATCCCCATATGTATCCCTCCGTTTTATTCATTCATCCAGACAATATCCTGCGGACCTGCAATCATTTTTGTTTCTGTGCATAACACTGCCACGCCATGGTCATCCCACACAGCATCGCAAATAACTGCAAAATCACCCGATTCCATAAACAGAATATGATTAACACTTACGATTTTTCTTATATCATCCGGCATCTGATCAAAATCCAAATATGCGATAATATCATCAGAAATAATTTGTAAATATTCTTCCATCTTTTTGAAACTCATTCTGGAAATCTGTTTTATATCTTCTTTAAAACGACTATACGCATCTCGCTGATTATCATTCGGCTCTTCATCTTTATATGCTGACACACGTATTTTTACGCTTTCCTGTCCCCAAAAATCACAGTCTAATTTTTTTTCCCAGCCATTATTAAACACTAATTCTCCAAAAACTTTGTCATTCATCTACTGCACCTTCTTTCTATGTATTTAAACGGCTCTATTCTTTAAGCTGCGGCATCCCGATTTGCTTTAGCCTCTGATATACCGCCGGAATGTCTGATATTGCCATGGATTTCAGTAGGTACTTTATCCATTGTCTTACAATCAGACCGTTCATGCCAGGTATATTTATTTTCTTTCATCCAGGCTTTGACTTCTTCCTTTGTGCATCCTCTCTGCTCTGCCAGCTTCTCACACGCCTGGTCAAAATTACCTCCTTTTCCGTATCTGTTATCGGTAAAATGGTCAATTTCAACTGTTCCCTTAGCAACCGGTGAAAAATCCGGTTCCCCATTTTTAAATTCTATTCCATCAATACCGTATTTGTCCAGTATTTGTCCCCATGTCAATCCATCCGGATTTGTCAAAGGATTTTTAGGTATCTCATCCCTATTCGGAAACCATTTTGAATTTCCTCTTTCTCCTTCCCAATGCCCGCCATTTCCTTCAATCGGACACCCCTTTACTTCATCCAGTTCCTTTGCTATCGGTTTATCAATATCCTTTTCATCTGTTAATTTGTCCATTGACTGCGCCAGCTTTGAAAGTTCTGATTTGTCAATACCCAGTTTTTCTATTCCACTAAAATCACCAAAAGAAAACATTAAATCCCTCCTTTACTTGAGTATCTCTGATTAAAGTACACTTTTGTTTCTAAGATGCGTAATCCATGCTGCATAAATGTCTCTGCTTTCTTTATTATCCACAGATTCATTTTTCATCAGACACTGTGAAGCTGCTAAAGCAAATGACCTTGGTAAGTCCTCGGTTTCTTCTGCAATATACTTCATCAGACGATTGGTTAATTCATCATAATCCTGCGAACATTCAATAGCTGACTTTGTTTTTAATGCACCATCGAGAATTTCTGTTACTACACCGGAAAGCTCTTCAAAATTATCATCTTTCCACATTGGCAAATCTTCTGTTTTTTTGCATGTATTTAATAATTTACGCAATACCAGTTTATTTTTCACCGCAATGTCCGCATCATTTAAAAGTTCAATTACTTCATCAATGTCGTTGTCTACCGGGTCATTCACGCGGTATTTTAAAAGCAGCTCCAATATTTTTGTTTTAAATAATGCCGTGGCATTTTCTTCTGTTCCTTCAAAAACATACTGGTATCTGCCTTCTTCACCTCTGAACTTCTGAATACTGCAAAGCACCGGTTCAACCCAGTCATTTTGATATACTACCGCTACACCTTTCGGAAGTTTTGCGATTTCGTCAAGCTGCTCATCTTTAAGTCCTGCTGATTTTCCTGCCATGCGCCTGTCCTGTTCGTCCGGAAGCCGCATAATAATCTTTGTATTTGTATTTCGGATTGCAGAAATATCAACTGCACTCGGTGACTGATCTACAATAATAAATCCTTCGCCATATGTTCTCATTTCAGCAATCGCATTTGAAATCATCTCAACCGATTTTCCTGCTACATTTGCTCCCTCTGAATTCTGTTCCGTAGATACTTTCTTTAAAATATTATGTGCTTCTTCCAAAATTGTCACATGTTTAAGCGGCTGATTCATTTCATAATTACTGGTCATTCTGTATTCGCTTAATCTCATAATCAGTATACCCATAATTAATGATTTTGTTTCCATTGAACCGATTCTACTCAAATCAATAATCGTTTTTTTATCAAACAATATTTTATTATCAATTTCTTTCGCCGCAAAAATCTGTCCATTAAGACCATTTGTAAGAGATTTTACTCTTGTTACAAGCGATCCCATATAATTGCTCTTAACTTCTTCCGAATAAGCCGAATTTTTTATTACATCTACCAATTCTGCTAATAAATCCTGAAATGTCGGATATAAATCATCTGAATACATATTTTCAGAATTAACCAGATTCCAGCCACATACCCTGTATGCCTGAAGCAGTGCATCCTTTAACACTGCCGGCATTGCTGCATACATAGGCCAGCATACATTAAATATTTCCACCAGCCTGTCAATGTGTTCCAAAATATGAATTCCTTTCGGGAACTTAAACGGATTAATTTTCAGAAGTGGTTCATAATATGGATTTGTTCCATATACATTTACATCTGGCAGTAATCCGAAAACATTTTTATACTCTCCTTTTGCCGGTTCTATTATTAAATAATTTTTGCCATTTGCATCAAGCTGTCTTGCAAGTTCATAAACGGTATTACTTTTACCTGAACCGGTAGACCCCGTAATAAATGTGTGCATTGATAACGTATTAATATCCAGCCTTACCGCATTCTCACTTGTACTCCCCATATTAAAGACTTTACCCAGATTTATGCTGGCGCCTTTTGAAGCTCGTCCGTAAGTTACAACTTCTTTTCCAAAATCCGCATGTTCAATAACCGGCAGACCACACACCGAACGTCTTGGCAGCCCCATGTGAATTGCCAGTTCGCTGCCACTTACCAAAGAACACGGCGTTACTTCTATATTACCGGCTGTTCCTTCATATCTAAAAACAGGATGAATAAAATTCGTAACATACTGACCTATTTGCTTGGTTATTTCTTTTTCCGACTTTCCCCATGAATTGACTGCCGATATTTCAACGCCCGAATTCTCGCCTCTCATTAACGCTTTGTAAGTTGAAGCGGCGACTTCTGCCGCGTACTGATTTTCTGAAAGAAAATATGCTGCACACTCATACATGCCTAAACTTTCAAATTCATCAATTCGCTTTAACTGTTTATCAATTCTTTCTAACATTGTTTCAACCGACTTATCATGAAGCGTTAATGTCATTCCTTCCGACATACCGTTTGTGTAGCCTTCCGATTTAGATGTTCCGTAATTAACACCCTCTGTAATACCGTCACTAACTCCGGATACTTTTGCAATACTATGAGAAATTGATTCATTAACCGTTGTTGAATTGGATACTGTTTTTTGCACAGCATTTCCAAGCAGTCCTACACCGCCTGCTACAACTCCGCCAACCGCAAGACTCATACCACCTGTAAGCGGTCCCAATGCCGCCCCGATAATAGAAGCCGCAGAAGAAATTCCCTTGAGCGTTTTCCCCGCAACACTTTCTTTTGATTCTCCATTCGTAATACTGCTTCCACTGCTGGTTGTTTCCGTTTCAGATTCAGAAGAATTGGTTGTATGTGAAGTTGAACGACTTTTCCCTTCCGTTTCAGTAAAAGTATAATTAACGGTTTTATTCCCCATATAATTTACCTGGGTTGTTGCAAACGGCGACATCTGGGTATATACACTTTCATATCCTTTACGCAGTTCTCTTAATTGATCCGATGTAGTACCATTTGCAATGATTATTCCTGTATACTTTTCGCCCTGCATTGAAAGCACCAGTTTTTCCAGACCTTGAACAAAATTTTTATTGGATTCAATCGTATGTGCCTTACTATTTGCCACACATGAAACGGAAGATATGCTATTTGCCTGTATCTTTTCTAAAATACTCTCCATTTCTTCTATTGTATAATCCGTAGTTTTAATGCCCGGAAACTGTCCCTTCATCGCATTTTCAACTGTATCACGCAATGAACTTGTCGTTCTTTCCGAATCCAGAGAGCGGACTCCCATATAAAAATCCGTTTTTATGCCGTCACTGTCAATAATAACAAAAACCGCACTTTCCGTTGTTGCCAGTGAATTAAATACACTGGCAAATTTATATGTAGCAAACTCTTCTTTCTCATAAACCATTTCGGTAATCTTGAAAAAAAGCACATTGTTCTTAATATTATTTTCAAGAATATCTTTTGACAATGGCACAACCGGCATTTTTGTCAGATTTCCTATATAATTTTTAAGAACAACATCATCAACAACCTGTAACGCAGCCTGATACCCATTTACTATATTACGATACTTTACATTCGCTGCTCTTTGCTGTCCATTCGTTATTGCCGTTTTTACATCTGATAAATCGGCATTATTATTCATCTAATCACCCCTTATCCGTAACAATCATGCCTACACCAACTGCTGCAACTACCACACCACCTGCTATCAGTGCACCTGACTGAACGCAGATTCCCGCAACTGCCGCAACTGCTCCAACTGCTGTCACACCGGTTCCAACCTGTTTTCTTGTAATCTGATAACTCTGCTCTGAATCTGCCTGTGTTTTAATCTTCTCTGCCTTATCTCTGTATAAAAATCTGACCATATTCCGCAGCAATTCAACCCGCTCTTTAGAAAAATTGCCAACAACCACTACCATCTGATTGTTTAAATATGCCTCATTCCACTCTGTGCGGTCATATTTTAACGTTTCATCGTCATGCTCATCATATAAATCATTCATTTTTGATGACGCGTACTTTAACATCTCATCAAATTTCTCCATAGTCGGGTCAACCAGCATGATGTCCTTTAACATAATCCTCACGCGTGTTCTATTCCCATTATTAACAGCTTCCATAAATTCACTTGTTATTGCCATTTTTGCACCTACTTCCCGTTATTTTGTCACAATGTTTTATAATACTCTTTGCAGCCTTTATAATTTTAGCAATGTCTTTATCATCCATATATTTTTTTTCATCAATTAGTGATACAACATTTAAAATATCTGTACTGCTATTAGTTATTCTCTTGCATTCTTGTTGTACTCCATCTGTCTGCCTAATAACAAACCGCTTTTTTTTAACCAGAGGTAACTTTTTTTCCACTTTCCGAGGATACATCGTACTAATCATTTTCTTCAGGTGATTCACCCTCTTATGGCTGAAATTATTAACTAACCCTGCAAGAATTACATCAAACTCCTGCGGGTCATCTGACAATATTTCATCGTCTTCCTCATCTTTGACCCAAAATTCCATTAATTTTGATTCAGCATATCTAAGCATTTCATCAAACTGATTAAAAGATGTATCTACAAGCAAACTGTCTTTTAACATGATTTTCGTTTTAAGATTGTTATTTTGCAATACAGCCTGCTTAAATTCCTGCGTTACAGCCATTAAAACATCTCCTTAAATTTCAAGTATTCCATTTACCTTGTTCTGAATTTTTTCCAGCCAGTCAAGTCTTTCCTGTGTTTCCTTAATTCTTGCTTCAATATTTTCATTATCTTTAGCACATATTTCCAGTTCTTTTAACTTTGACTGTAATACAGCATCAAGTTCATCGAATTTCTTTGCAAATTCTTTCTTTATTAACGCTGTCTGTTTCTTTGCATACTCAACGGCACTTTCACTGTTTTCATACAGTAATTCCTGAATCGGAGCAAAAAACTTCTGAGCCAGTTCGGTTCCGTCTACATATTCCTTATCCTCATAAATCTCTTTATAATGTCCTTTTTCCTGGAACCATGTCCATGGCTTATACCATTTCTTATCTGTATTAGCAATCCACTCCTCTCCTACTTTCACCTTTTCCGATTTTGTCATTTTAGAAATCAATGCACTTGTGTCTGATATAATATCTCCCTGCATTAATTCAAACGGATTCAGCTCAACACTACCGACTTTCACATCCTGCGCTAATTCAGCAATCTTTTTCTTGTACTGTTCAAGAAGGTCCTCTGCATTTTTTTTAACATGATTGGATATTAAATTTTCCAGCTTAACCTGTACCTCAGCCTGCAATCCCTCTGCAAATTTTGCAAATACCTGACAAATACTCTCCGCATCCCGTTTTGACAACTTTGCATCTGTTGATGACAACTGTTTGGTGATTTTTTTCTGTGCAGCAACAATTACACTTTGAGCAAGCTTACTTATTTCTTTATCATAATTAATCTGCTCAATCTGGGTCTTGAACTTTTTCGCATCTTCTCCGCTTGCCAGTTTTTTCTTAATCACATCAATCTGAGCCAGTATTTCTTTCTGTTCATCTCGGTTTGTGGCAATTTCCTGTTTTGTTTTTTCAAATGACTGTGTACTTTCGAGTTTTTTGATAAATGTATCTACAATATTTTTTATCTTAGCTGTTTTTGCATATTTTTGTACATACATTCTAATTGCCGCTTCAATAGGAACTATTCCTGCATGAATAAGTGCCTGCTGATTATCATCTCCTTCGGCAACCGCTTTTGCAAGCATATCCTCCACTTCCCCCCGCATTGACGGTGTTAATGGGGCATATTTTTCAAAGTGCATTTCTTCATTCCGGTTAAATTTACGTACTTTACCTTTTGCTTCATACACATCATCATCATTGTCATCATCACTGTTTGCCAGTATTGTGCGAATATTAAGTGCTGTCAAAGCAGATGCCGGATAAATATTCGGATTTTCAATTCCGTTGTCCTTCAAATAATCCCTGACTTTTGTAATTGCCGCTTCAACACTGTCCTCGCCTTTTTTAAAATCGTCCAGCTTATTAACAACGAAAATAAATCTGTCTCTTGACTGTTTTCCACCGACTTTCATGCTTTCTGCTACATGACTGAGTAAATTATAATCATCATTCACCGCTAACTGTGTTGCATTCATAATATAAAGCACAAGAGGCTTTGAAGATTCTGATAACATTCTGTAAGTTGCCGCCTTATGTTCAGGATCCCTTGAATTATTCGGACCCGGAGTGTCAACTAACACCAGTGATACATCATCCGCGGTAACAAATGGTATATTCCCTTCCACCTGAATTCTGGATACACTTGGATTAGCGTTCAACTGTTCCATTGTCTCGTATGTAAGCTCTGCATGCGTCTGAATCAATGTTCCATCTTTATCATATACCTTTGCCATAAAACAGTCTGCATCATTATCTTTAATCTTTGTTATTGTTGCCGTACAAGCCTCCTGCTTTGCCGGCATAAGTTTCTGTCTCAATAGTGAATTAATCAGTGTTGATTTTCCCGCACTCATTGTTGCAACCACATTTACCTCAAAATCTTTGCTTTTTGCCAAATCAAAAGCCTTTATAACATCCGGCTGTCGAAGTTCATTAAAAGGTCCGTTTTGAATCTCATCAAATACTTCCTGAATTGCTACTTCTTTATCTCCTATTTCCTTTGCCGGAATATGTTCCAATTCAATATGGATTCCTTTTGCTTCTGCCTCTTTAGCCATTGCTTCCATATCTTCATAATCCGGTGTTGTTCCATGGAATGTAATCTTAAAATCTTTTGTATTACATTCTTCAAATAATAAATCAGGCAGACTTTCGACCCATTCCTGAAGACGTCTATCTTCAAAATTTAATTTGCTGTTCTTTTTTAATTTCTGTCCATCAATAGTGATTTCCGTAACAAGCTGATACGGATTATACTTAATAAAAATTTCTTTCATTTGTTTTACCTCTCTTCGTAAAGCATTTTTTCAAGCGACAAAATCCCCGAATGTAACAATAATTGATGATTTTTATTATCAGAAACATCTTTTATATGATATTTTTCAGGATAATATGTATCAAACTTATATTCATCCTTACTAAGTTTTCTATACAATCGTTCTAATTCATCCTGTTCATCATCATTCAGTTCTTCCTGAAACATATTCATCTTTGCAAGATATGCCGCATACGCAGATACCGGACATATTACAGGATTCTTAAAACCTATGCCCTTTAAATCCTTATAAACCGCTTTTATTGTTTGTGGAACAGAATCATCTTTTCGATACCTGTCCAGCTTATTTATTACAAAAATAATTTTTCCATGATAATTCTTTGCAACAAATTCTAAGTGCCTTCTATCGTCATTTGTTCCGATGTTCTCACCATTTAATACATACATCAATAAATCATATTGATTTTCTACTATGTCTTTTTCACTAATATCCCTATGTACTCTATCCTGTGACGAATTAACCCCCGGTGTATCTATAAAGCAGATTGGGATATCCACATTTTCAATACTCCTGAACCTTGTACCCACTCTGATTTCATTGCTTGTATTGCCCCCATTGTCATCCATAAGTATCTGAAGTGTTGCATCTAACTCCAATTCATAGTCATATTCATATGTCAATGTATCTTCAAATGCCTTATTTAATAAATAGTGTGTTTTTGCAGTACATGCATCATTCTGGGTTTTATTCACCTTCTTTCCAATAATTGAATTTAGTAATGTTGATTTTCCGGCACTCATATTTGCTGTTACCAAAATATTTTTTATCCTTCTATCAACAAATTTTCGGTTCACCTTAATACACTCTGTCATATAATCTATCTGACTGATTTTTACTGCATTATTGCTTTTACCGGTTACTGTTTTATACAGCATCTCTAAATTTTTCCAATACCTTTTGTCATACATTTTTAATATTTCCAAATATATCTGCTCTGATTTCTTCTCATCAAAAAAAGCACATATAAACAGCGTATCTACCAGTAAACAATATCTGTATGTAAAGAATTTACATTTTTTCTTCTTTGTTCCTTTTGCTGTTTTTTCCGGCTTCCCATCTTTGTAATCATATAATTTTGGTTGTTCGAGCAGCCTTTTTTTATATAATTCCAACACACTGCGAGAGTATTTATCACTTGGAGAATATTTCCTTACGAAATAATCCAATAGATTTATATAGTTCTTCTTGTACTTCTCACTTTCTGTCATAATTGGATGTTTTATTACATATTGGGAAATCTGTAATAATTTTTCCTGCATTAAATTCCTCCTGTATTCTATAATGTATCTTTTCTTTAGCGATACCCCTCCATCATCTTTTCTACCTCCTGCTTCATCTCATCCACAAATGACTGCGGTGACAACACTTTCACCCAGCTGCCCTGACTTAACAGTGTCATTTTAATTCCTGTTCCGTACACCACCGTTGCCTGAATCGTCACCTTATCTTTTTCCCTTTTGATGACTTTCGATTTTGGAATACGGTCTAAAATAGCCTGTACAGAAGGCCCTGTAAATTCAAACTCAATCTGCTGTTCCTTGCCCGGCCACATATACTGGATTTCATTTTTTAATTTGCCTTCATCAAAACGTTTGTCATATTCCATATCAAAATGTGTCCGGTGTTTTATCATATCCGTAATGCGGTCAACACGGTAATACCGGTCTTTCCATTCTCCGTCTATCTCGTGTACGGCAATCAGATAAAAGTAATATTCGCTGAATACAATCGCCAATGGACGAACTCTTCTGTCAATTCTGGATTTGTCCATCTTGTAATATGTAATTGTGATTTCCTGCTTATCATCAATCACCTCTGCCAGCGCATACAGATTATCAATTAAATCATTGCACAGCGTTGCTACTGGTTTATAATGATACAGTTCTTTCTTTACCAGTTCCTGCAATCTCTTTTTATCTTTTGTTGAAGCAAATTCTTCGAGTTTAGCAACCAGTTGTTTCATCTTATCCTGTGGAAATGCTCTTGTTGCAATCAGTATTTTGGTAATTGCCAGCATCTCCCCATTGGTTAAAAACTTTTCTGCTTCAAAATACATTTTCTGTGAAGAACGATCAAACTTTACTTCTTCCCTGCCCACAGAATATCCGTATTCTGCCATAAAATTTTTTATTTCACTGATATCACGCTGGATACTCTTTTCTGACACTTCATACTCCGCCGCGAGGTCTTTTACAGCCATATGTTCGCCACTCATAAATCTATAAAAGATTTCCATAATCCGGTTTCTTTTATTCATTGTAATGTACCTCTTTCCTTTATTTTTTGTAAGTACATCGTAGCATATAAAAATGACACACGTCTGTCCGTGTATTGTTTTTACGTATTATTATTCCTTATGTATCTCCACCTTCTTCCACCCGCACATCGTACACTTCCCCGTAATCCGGCTTAACTTTGCGCCGCAGTGTGGGCAGATATGCGTATTGGCGACCCTGCTTATTACAGAATCGCCATTACTGTTCACTTTTTGCTTCTTCATTTCATTCCCCCTTTTATTATCGCAACAAATTGCCAACGCTTTTAAATATGTACTTTTTCATATATTTTCCTGTCAAAAAGCTCTTTTCATTATTTCCTTTTAACAACTCTTTGCTGCTTTTATCAAACAATATGTTACTTTTATTTTACTACTGTACGAATGGTTTTTGCAATTCCTATTCAAACACATTTCATACGATTGATATTCCCCTGTAAATTTTTTAATCGTATAAACCACAGCATAGAGCATATATACACCCTTATTAAAATATACCACACATACAAGAATCTGACAATAATATCCCAATCAAAATATAATAATAAGTTGGAGTAATATAATTTAATCAGGAGGTGTTGGCATGCCGAAAAAAGAAAATCCTTTGCGACAGCTTCCTGCCAGTTCAGACGAGTATGGTACTTTTAAGATTCATCTGGCAGAACTGATGGAACAGCGCGGCGTTTCCATGAACCAGCTTTCCTTCCGGACGGAGATGCAGCGCACGCAGCTTCGCAATTACCGGGATGAAAAGGTTCAGCGGCTTGATATTGATATTCTGAAACGTCTTTGTTATGTACTCGAATGTGACCTAAACGAACTCATCGAATACATTCCGCCAAAAGAAATCTAATCTCTTGTCTGTGATTTATACTTAACTTTACAATACCATATGTACCGGACAACTGTTTGTCCGTGTAAACCAAAAAGGTAGTTTTTGTATCCAAAATGATTACAAAAACTACCTCTTTTTCTGTCAGACTGCATTTTCTACAGCTTTGCCAGCAGTTCCGACTTCTTCTGCTGATATTCTTCTTCGCTTAAAATACCTTTTTCCTTTAATCCGGCAAGTTTTTCAATCTGCTCAAGAATTACATCACCGTTTGCTGCCTGTGTTTCTCCTGCCTGCACGCCGGACATCTGCTGTCCCTGCATATTCTGTGCCGCATTACGGTTTCCTACAAATTTCTTTAAAATGCCGTTCTGACGTAAAACGTCCATAAATTCCACACATTTTTTTGCCTGACCGTAAATACTGATTCCCGTCAGCATTTCCAACCGGATAAACTGTTCATTGCCATCTACATCTTCATATTCGATTTCAATGTTGTTTTTCTGCTCCATCGCTTTCATATCGGAATCGCTGGAACTGAGCAGCCACTCTGTATTGCTGATTTTACGCTCTACAATTTCAAGTGACTTGATTTTGGCATATGGAATCGCCATTTCTTCAAACCAGTCATTTGTGCCAATTGTCGGTTTTAAATAAAAGCACTCCTCCATAACATTCAGTCCGATTTCCCCGGACTGCTGTTTCGGATATTTGGCAAGTCCGCCTTTATAGGTGACACCGTAGCGCATGATTGCGCCCTCAACCGGCTGTTTCATTTTCTTTGTTTCTTCGCTGAATTTTTTCATTTCACCCGCGGACTCTGCAAATGAACCTGCCACTTTACCGGTCAGATTTTTTGTCGCATTTTTTGTTGTATTGATGGCATCTGCCAGTTTATCCGAATCAAATACTCCGCTGAAAAATCCCATGGCCTTTTCCCCTTTCATCTTTAATAATAATCGTTGTACATCGATTCAACTTCCCTGTATGTATCCGTAACAATCCAGCGATAACTTCCAATAACCGCCATCAACGGAAGAATTGCTACCACCAGAAACATCAGCCCCATGCCTTTAAAATTTTCTTTAGAAAGGCACTTCTTTGCAAAAGGCACAATTGTTTCCGGGCGGAATTCGGGGTCTTTTCTCAGTTCATTGAATGACAGTGCAAATGCAATCAGATAAATAATCATACCGACCAATGCACTCACCTGAAACATAATAAAGATTCCCACCAGCGTGATAATCACACTGGTAATGGCTATCGCCTGATTATCCCTTTTGACTTCCGTACTGTCTTTCTTTTTCGGTTTTGCCGCCTGCGGTGTAATCACCGCACCGCAGTGCGTACACACATTCAAACCATCTGCTACATTTCCCTTACACTTTGGACAAATTTTCATATTCCTCTCCATTCCGCAGGCATTTTCTAATGCCGGAGGAATCGCGAGCCAAATATCAGATTTGGCTCTGCGATAAAGACAGATTTGTGATGCCTGCGGCACAAATCTGCTGTGTGAAAAATCTTAGATTTAAGGATTTTTCACACTTCTCTCCATTCTTTTTCCGGACGTCCGAATCGTCTTTCCTTGAATTCTTTTGTATTCTATCACAGCACACCGTCAGCATTTTGTCCGTGTAAAATAAAAATCCTGCCAATATCATCTTCCGCTATTAAAATCACAGATATTTCCATGTGACAATGTGACATAATTATGCTATAATAACGAAAAGAAAGGAGTTGATATTATGCCAATTATAATGCCAATCCGGGATTTGAGAAATACCAGTGAAATATCAGAAATAGCTCATAAAGAACAAGAACCTATTTTCATTACCAAAAATGGATATAGTGATTTAGTGGTTATGAGCAGTGAACTATATGATAAATTTGCCGGAGTAAACCGTATTGATCAGGCAATTTACGAATCAGAACTTGAGACTGCTAATGGTTTTGAACCTGTAGATGCAGAAGAAGTTTTTTCAGAATTGGAGAAGAAATATTTTGGATAAATATAAAGTAAAAATCAATCATAGAGCGATTCGTGAATTAAACGCTATCTATGATTACATTGCAAAAGAAAAATTATCTCCCGAATATGCTAAAAGGCAGGCCGACAGAATCAAATCTGCTATTTTAGATTTAAGCACATTTCCTCAATCTCATCAGGAACGTAATACCGGCAAATACGCCGGCAAAGGATATCGTCAATTATTAATTGATAACTATGTTGCCGTATTTAAAATTGATGATTCCAATAAAACCGTCAATATCGTTACCATACAATATCACGGACGAAATTTATAAAAAACCGGAGAACCACAGAATCTTTCTGTAGTCCTCCGGTTTTTATAGTATTTCTGATTAATGAAGATGAATAATCTTCTTCGGGCACTTTTCGGCACATTTGCCGCAGCCTGTACATTTTTCATAATCAATGTGTGCAATGTTGTTTTCAACGGTGATTGCACCGAATTCACACTGCTTTGTACAAAGCATACATCCGATACAGCCTGTTGAACATACTGGCATTACATCTTTACCCTTATCCTTGGAAGCACACTTTACAGTATACTTGCTTTCATACGGAATGAGTTCAATTAAATGTCTAGGACATGTTGCAACACACTTACCGCATGCCTTACATTTTTCCTTATCGACTACCGCAATACCGTTTACAACGTGGATTGCATCAAACGGACATGCCTTGACACAAGAACCGTATCCCATACAGCCATATGTACATGCCTTTGAACCGCCGTTTGGCGCAAATGGCATTACCGTACATTCTTCTACGCCGGAATACTTGTAATTTTCCTTTGCCTTTTCGCAGTCACCCGCACATTTTACAAATGCTGTCATTCTGGTAGATTCACCAACCTCAGCACCCATAATTGCCGCAATCTTTTCGGCAACCGGTTCACCACCGACCGGACAGGCACCTACCGGTGCTTCTCCTGCTGCGATTGCCTTTGCAAGGGCATCACAGCCTGCGTAACCGCAGCCGCCGCAGTTATTACCC
>ULQQ01038345.1_pt1 | contig 66316 bp, 57 predicted proteins | sample 1954621 | NCBI WGS metagenome assembly ULQQ01 (sample SAMEA4835659, study PRJEB28245) | human gut metagenome | biome: gut microbiome; material: fecal sample | place: Denmark | collected 2008
AGGAACGTATCTCCTGCTTTTTTGTGTTGTGCGGCTTTTCCTCTAAGAAGCTATCCTAGTTCAAATTAGTATTTTAGTAAAGAATCACTCGCTATGATAAGTTGTAGGAGGGGATGATTATAACCGCACATCTTTTATGAATAGGTTTCATGATGTCAGTAAAAGAGAAAGCAGCAAATTATATTTTTTCTGCACTAGGATATTATTTTCATATTTAATTTTATCAAGATTTATTTGTTTTGCTGGAGAGTTCATGAAATTCATCAATCATGGATTGCAACGTAATTTCTTGCATCGCTTGCTTGACTGCATCTTCTATTTTATGATACGGGGGTTCCAGAACTTTGCGAATGTTTTGCGCTACAGGGCAAGGCCTGCCCTGACAGGGATGAATTCCAATGATGGAGGTCACACCATCTGGTTCCAGTGCCGAATAGATCTGGTACAAGGTGATCTGGGATGGATCAGCGCACAGCTCTGCACCGCCTGTTCCACGGAGAACCGTAATAAGCCCTGCTTTTTTTAGTGCACTGAGAATATTGCGGATTACAACAGGATTACTCCCTGTACTTTCAGCTAAAAGATTGCTAGTTACCTTGGCAATCCCTTTCGCTTCATGGATAAAAATCAGGCAGTGAACTGCAATGGAACATTTCATACTGATCTGCATAGATAATCTATATCCTTTCAAAAACAAATACGTTATAATCAGATGTAACTATTGACATTACATCTTGAAGGTGTTAAACTGAAAAAGATGTAATTCTATAGATTACACCTAATATTTTATCGATTCTTATAAGAAAAAGCAATAGGGATTCCATAAAAACAAATTCCATGCGAAAAGAGGCTATCTATGAAAGCAGTTCAGATCACAAGTTACACTAAAAATATTAATACTATTCTGAGTGATATCCCAGTACCTCAAATTTCAGATTCTGAGGTACTGATCCAAGTAAAAGCAGCGGCGGTCAATCCCGTGGAGCTTCTGATCCTGACAGGAAGCGTAAAACTAATTCAAGATTATCCGATGCCGCTTACATTGGGCAATGAGTGCTCCGGCATTGTGGAGCAAGTTGGCAGCAAGGTTAAGGGATTTCAAAAAGGAGATCGAGTCTATACTCGCTTGCCGATTGGAAAAATCGGTGCTTTCGCAGAATATGTGGCGGCCGAGCAGGATGCCGTTGCCAAAATGCCGGAGGGGTATGATTTCAATATTGCCGCAGCTATCCCGCTAACCGGTTTGACGGCCTATCAGGCTATCGTGGAAGAGCTAGAAGCAAAGCCAGGTCAAACAATTCTGATCCCCGGTGGCTCTGGCAGTTTCGGTCAGATGGCGGTTCCCATCGCCAAGGCTCTGGGGCTGCGAGTGATCGTGACCGGCAACGCACGGACGAAAGAGCAGTTTCTCGCTATGGGAGTTGATCGGTATCTCGACTACAAAACAGAAAACTATTGGGAAGTATTATCTGATATAGACCATGTGATCGATACCTTGGGGCCTGATGAGTTCGAGCACGAACTGGAGGTGCTGAAAAAAGGTGGTCGCTTGGTGAGCCTGAGAACTGGTCCTAATAAAGTATTCGCAGAACACAATGGTTTTACTGGCCTAAAAAAACAGATGTTCAGTCTAGCAGGCAGCAAATTTGATAAAGCAGCTCAAAAGCAAGGCAAGGAATATCGGTTTGTATTTGTCCGTTCCGATGGTGCACAACTGCAAAAAATCACTGAGATTGTGGAGAAGCAGCAGGTCAAGCCTACTGTTGACCCTCATGTTTTTTCTCTGGCCCAGGTTAATGAAGCATTACAGCTTGTGGCCAAGGGTCAGCTTAATGGAAAAGTCATGATTCAGATGTAAGAAAGGGGTGGAAACTATGAAATTGTCCATTCCTGTTGCAGAAACCATTCAAAAGCGGCGCAGTGTCCGCACTTATGAGAGCAAACCCTTGCTACTCCAAGACCGAGAAGCCCTGCTTATGTGTATGAAACAGCTGGATAATCCTTTTGAAGTCCCTGTCCATACGTACATCATTGATAAGAAACTGAATGCAGATGGTGAAAAGCTGGGAACATACGGCGTCATCAAGGGAGCAAGCACCTTTCTAGGAGTTTCTGTTCCCAACACCGAACTAGCTTCACTGGCAGCTGGATATGAATTTGAAAATCTCATTTTATATGCCACTCATTTGGGGTTAGGAACGGTATGGTTGGCAGCCACTTTTGACAGGGCGAGCTTTACCAGCGCCATGAACATTCCTAAGGATGAGTTGTTCCTGGCAATCTCGCCGGTAGGGTACCCTGCAGCTAAAAGCAGTCTGACCGAAAAGATGATGCGCTCTGCCATGAAATCATCTTCCCGAAAAGAGTGGGGGGAGCTTTTCTATCAAGTAGATTTTCATAATCCGTTGACTAAAGATATGGTCGGAGACTATGCCCAGCCGCTGGAAATGCTACGGCTGGCTCCCTCAGCCAAGAACGCCCAGCCTTGGCGGGTTCTAAAAACCGAAAACGCTTATCATTTTTATGCAGACTACAACCCGGCACTCTCTAAAGGGGAAAAAATAATAAAGCAGGTGGATCTTGGCATTGCCTTGTCGCATTTCCATCAGACTGCTTTGGAGCTGGGGCTGACTGGAGCTTTTAAACAGATGCCCCAGGAAGATGTAGACCTTCCTGAGAACATACACTACATGATTTCCTGGCATATTGCCAAGTAAAAGGAGGATATTCTTATGAAAATCTATGACATTGTGTTCAGTCCAACAGGTGGAACGAAAAAGGTAGCTGACTGCTTAATAGGTACACTGGAAACTGAGGTAACCACCGTTGACTTGACCAACAGTAAGCTGGATTTTAATGCTGTTTCACTGATGAAGGAGGACGTAGCAGTCATCTCTGTGCCGTCCTACGGTGGCCGTGTTCCTGCTGTGGCAATAGAGCGACTGGGCAAGATACATGGCAACGATGCTCGGGCTGTTTTGGTTTGTGTTTACGGCAACCGTGCCTACGAGGATACGTTGGTAGAGTTGGAAGATGCTGCAAAACAGGCTGGTTTGCAGGTGATTGCGGCAGTTTCTGCTGTTGCAGAACATTCGATTGCCCGTCAGTTTGCAGCCGGACGGCCTGATGCACAGGACGCAGCACAGCTTTCTAGTTTTGCTAAACAGATTCAGCATAAACTTTCTGAGGGGGATCGCTCGGAACCTGATATTCCTGGTAACCGCCCATACAAAAAGGCTGGGGGTGCAGGTATGGTTCCAAAACCTACAAAAGAATGCAGCAACTGTGGTGTCTGTGCAGTAGAGTGCCCTGTACAGGCTATCGACAAAGATGATCCGAAGAAAGTGGACGAGAAGGCGTGCATCTCCTGTATGCGTTGTATCGCTGTATGTCCGCAGGGTGCTCGCAAGATCAATCCTGTCATGCTCTCTGCGGCCAGCCTGATGCTGAAGAAGGTTTGCTCTGATAGGAAGGAATGTGAGCTGTTCCTTTGATACCGGAAATATCCCGCTTAGAAGGTGAGAACATAGTATGAAAACAGGTGTGATAGATGTAGGCGGCGGTTTGAGAGGTATCTATGCCGTCGGCATATTCGATTATTGTATGGATCACGACATTCATTTTGATTTGGGAATCGGTATCTCAGCAGGCAGTGCAAACCTGGCGTCCTTTGCAGCAGGTCAAAGAGGGCGAAACTATCAATTCTACATGGAATATGCATTTCGTAAACAGTATATGAGTGTGGGAAATTTCATACGCAAACGGTCTTTTATTGATATGGATTATGTGTATGGCACGCTAAGCTGTTCCGACGGAGAAAATCCATTGGATTACTGCGCCCTGCGGGATAACCCGATGGAATTCTATGTGATTGCGGCAGATGCTCAAACCGGACAGGCAAAGTATTTCGATAAAAGAGACATCAGCCAGAATGATTACAGCATCTTTAAGGCTTCTTGTGCAATCCCCTTTGTTTGCAAACCGTATGAAGTGAAGAACGTTCCGTATTATGACGGCGCTTTGGGTGATCCGGTTCCGGTAGAAAAAGCCTTTCAACTGGGATGCGACAAGGTTGTTGTCATCCTCACCAAGCCAGAGGGCGAGTTGAGAACCGCAGATAAAGATGAAAAATTGGCTGCACGCATCCGAAAAAAGTATCCAAAAGCTGCGGAAAAGCTATGTCAACGGGCGCAAAGATACAATGAAGGCGTATCGGCGGCACAGAAATATGTCCGGCAGGGCAAAGCTCTCATCCTCTCACCGGACGATACCTGTGGTGTCAGCACCCTAAAAAAAGATAGGACTTCTCTACAACGTCTATACGATAAGGGGTATGCAGACGGGAAAAAGATTTCGGACTTTCTGCTCACCATAAAATAAGAAAATACCGCCAATCTATTCCGCTAAGGAGGGTGGGTTGACGGTATTTTTCTTTTTTCAGATAAAAGACTGCATATAAAAAAGTCGTCAAAAGCAGAATCTTTTGGGTGTGTCTCTAGTAACTTGATTTATTAATCGAAATCTAACCGCGAGGGACCGTTGTGATTTATAAGTATTCCTCTAGGTTGCCGTTCAAAATCAATTCTGCACATTGAAGATAGACCAGTTCAGACCGTTGGAAATGGCTATTCGCAACCTCGTTTCCTATGACTGGTTCAGTCGACGCAAACAGTGTCTATGTTGAACTTACAGAAAACTAATTTATCCATTTTGTTCGCTCCTTTGCTGTTTTGAAAAATTGAGGTGAATCCAAGAACAGCAACCGAGTTTCTTTCCCTACTGTTGCCCTGCGTTTCCCTGGGCAGCGATACGTAAGGTACACATAAGGAGCAAAATCTGCTTTTCGTGCGTCATGCACGAGGATGAAAATTAGAATCTGATGTGCAAAAAAGTCGTAGTATTAAGCCGAAAATCAGGTAAAAAGCGAAGAAATGACCGGATGTTTGGCGGGGCCAGCACGAGGCTCTTAAAGTTCAGCAAGCGCTAATCGCACTTACCCAAGAGATAATTTCCCGTTTCGGGTTTTTATATTGTATCAAAAGCGTTTCCGATTTTCGGAAACGCTTTTTTTATTTGCATGATTAACCTTTTATATCTTCTTGAGAGAAGATATGAGAATCTTTACACCCGATTTTTATTTCTATTTAAGTTACAGCCTTTATGATATAATTACTTTATATACAGATGTTTTTTATTTGAAGATAAGTCTAGGGGTAAAGAGGGAGAATGCGATATGAGACTTTTACTGGCGGAAGATGAATTAGCGCTGTCAAAAGCACTTACAGCGATATTGGAACGAAATAATTATTCTGTGGATGCGGCTTATGATGGTCAGGAAGCACTGGAGTATTTGGAAGCAGACAATTATGATGGCGTTATTCTCGATATTATGATGCCGAAAGTGGATGGAATCACAGTGCTGAAGGAAATTCGGAAAAGAGGCAACCTGATTCCGGTTCTGCTGCTGACGGCAAAATCTGAAGTGGACGACAAGGTCCTGGGGCTGGATGCTGGTGCAAACGACTACCTGACCAAGCCTTTTAATTCAAGAGAATTGCTGGCAAGAATTCGTGCAATGACACGAACACAGGCAGCCCAGGCAAACTCACAGCTGCATATCGGAAATGTAGTGTTGGATCGCGCCACCTATGAGCTTTCCACTCCATCCGGAAGTTATCGGCTGGCAAACAAGGAATTTCAGATGATGGAAATGCTGATGAGCAATCCTAAAAATTTGATTTCTTCCGAACGATTTATGGAAAAGATTTGGGGATATGACAGCGAAGCAGAAATCAATGTGGTTTGGGTGTACATTTCCTATCTGCGCAAAAAATTAGCTGCACTGCACGCCAATATCCAGATTAAAGCCATGCGAAATGCCGGTTATACTCTGGAGGAAATTGTATGATACGAAAACTTCGAATAAAACTGATTCTTGCATCCATGCTGTCTTTGCTGCTTGTTTTAACTATAATTTTGGGTGTTGTAGGGGTCCTGAATCATAGAAAAATCGTACAAGATGCAGACAGCATATTGGCACTCCTGCAGGAAAATGACGGTAACTTTCCACTCGATGAGCGTATGGGAAACGATTTGTTTTCCATAGAAAAACATCTTAGAAACAATCACCGCTTTTCTCCGGAGCTGCCTTATGAGTCCAGATACTTTTCTGTGTTTCTGACAGAAACCGGTGATGTCATTTCTGTAAATACCGGTAAGATTGCAGCTGTGGATACCACAACGGCGATCAACTATGCACATACGGTACTCCGTACAGGGCTTTTAAAGGGATTTGTGGATGATTATCGCTATACAACCTATACGGTTGGAAATGAAATTCACATTATTTTTCTTGACTACGGTCGTGAAATGACTTCGTTTCGAACCTTTTTATTTACCAGTATGGGGGTTTCCGTAGTTGGACTACTAGCTGTATTATTTTTGCTGATCTTTCTTTCCGGCCGAATTGTTAAGCCATTTTCAGAAAACTACGAGAAACAGAAACGCTTTATCACCGATGCAGGTCATGAGTTGAAAACACCATTAACAATCATTGATGCGGATGCAGAAGTGCTGGAAATGGATATTGGCGAAAACGAATGGCTGCGTGATATTCAAACACAAACAAAACGTCTGGCACAGCTGACCAATAGTTTAATTCTGTTGTCTCGAATGGAGGAACAGCCTCGCACCGAAAAAATTGAGTTTCCAATTTCTGATCTGGTGGAGGAAACGGTAGAAACATTCCAGGCATTAGCAAAAACACGCAACAAAAATCTTTCTGCGAATATTCAGCCTATGCTTTCTATGAGCGGGGATGAAAAAGCGGTGCGGCAACTGATCACAATCCTTTTGGATAATGCGATCAAGTATGCTAATGATGGGGGTAGGATTGAGATTACGCTCAAAAAACAAAAGAATATGATATACCTTAGCGCATTCAATACAGTAGAGTCGATTTCCAAAGAGAACATAATGCATCTGTTTGATCGTTTTTACAGAGTAGATCAATCAAGAAATTCTCAAACAGGTGGTTATGGATTGGGACTTTCCATTGCGTCAGCAATTGTGAATGCTCATAAGGGAAAAATTACAGCAAGTACCGAGGATGAAAAGTCACTTCTAATTACGGCAGCTTTTCCGGTATAACGAAAAATAAGATATATTATAAAACGCCATCTTAGAAAAGATGGCGTTTTTTGGGTTTTAATTTGGAAGAATATCAATTTTAAGTTGAATTAAGTTTGTACTTTAAGTTTGACTAAGGTTTAAAATCTATACTTTATTCAAACAAAAGATATTACAACAACCAATTGAGAATACGATAAATTGAAAGGAGCTTGTTTATGTATAACAATCAAGAATATATTTCCGCAAACTTTACAACAGAATCGAATTTACCAAAATCTCCAAATTACAAAAAAAATCCGCATAAGAAAAACAAGATTGCAAGAAAAATCGTTGCACTCGGATTAAGTGCAGTTTTCTTTGGTGGGATTGCAGGAGGAAGCTTTTATGGGGTCAATAACCTGCTTGAAAGCTTCCAGACACAGGGAGGACAGAACTCTGTTTCGAGCAGTGATGTTCCCCTCTCCAATGTGTCATATACGTCCAACTCATCGAGTCAATCTCTGGATGTGTCGACCATTGCAGAACAGGGACTTTCCTCTGTTGTGTCGGTAACTAATATCTCGGTTCAGGAAGTGCAGAGTTTCTTTGGACAGTTTGGCCGAAATGGTCGTGGCCAGATGCAGCTGCAGGAAACAACAAGCTGTGGCTCAGGTGTGATTATCCATTCAGATGATTCTTATCTCTATATGGTTACCAACTACCATGTTGTGGAAGGCGCAACTACCCTATCTGTAACATTCGTGGATGACCAAACCTATGAAGCTCAATTGTGCGGCTACGACGAATCAATGGATATCGCATTGCTGAAGGTACCGGTTGGTTCGCTGTCTTCGGATACACTGTCGCAAATTTCTGTAGTTACCATTGGTGATTCGGAGGAACTGGTTGTAGGCGAACAGGTTGTTGCGATCGGAAATGCTCTTGGATATGGTCAATCGGTAACCACCGGTATTGTTAGTGCTCTGAATCGTACCATCAGCACAGATACAGGTGCTTCTGCATATATTCAGACCGATGCAGCAATTAACCCGGGCAACAGCGGCGGCGCACTGTTCAATATGAATGGTGAACTGGTTGGAATCAACACCGCAAAGGTTTCATCTACGGATGTTGAAGGAATGGGTTATGCAATTCCTATCTCTCAGGTACTGGAACTGATTGAATCCATGATGAATGGATATCAGGTCTAATCGTTTTAAGAATTTCAGTTTTCATCAAGAAGCCTCTTCCTGTGGTTGATATTGGTCAGGTAATCTGAAAAATCTGATCTGACCATACAATCGATTTTGAACTGAACCAGTAACAAGCAAGGAAATCAATAGATAAGCTGCGTTACCAACGTAAGGAGCTGAAGATTTCAATTTGCATCCAGGAAACGGTGATGAATGATAAAAGGAGGTTCACTCATGAATAAAAAATCCATATTGTCGCTGGTTCTTGCTGTCCTTTTTGTTTTTTCAGCATGTGGCTCCACAGATTTGGCAGAATCAGAAAGCTCCTCCACAGAACAAAGTGAGACAGAATCTGAGCAGCCAATATCAACAGCAGGTTCGTCTGATATGTTTACAGACAAAGACATGGAAATCGGGTATAACGAGGAAACAAGTACATGGATTACATTGTCTGGAGATAATGCTTCCAGTAATTCGGATACAGTGCAGGTTTCGGGCAGTACAGTTACGATTACAGATGCAGGTACCTATATTCTGTCCGGTTCGCTGGAAGATGGAATGATTGTTGTCAATGCAGAGGACACAGATAAAGTCCAGTTAGTGCTCAAGGGGGTGCAGATAACAAATTCTACTTCAGCAGCCATTTATGTTTTACAAGCAGATAAGGTATTTATTACCACTGCATCCGGCACACAAAATACCCTTGCAAACGGTGGAGAATATGTCGCAATGGATGATAATAACATCGATGGGGTGATTTTTTCAAAATCAGATCTGACACTCAATGGAGATGGAACGCTGACAATTTCTGCTGATGCCGGTCATGGAATAGTTTCCAAAGATGATTTGGTTATTACAAGCGGAACATACAATATCACAGCTGCAAGCCATGGGATTTCCGGCAAGGACAGTGTGAGAATTGCAAACGGAACTTATACGATTGAGTCCGGCAAGGATGGAATTCATGCCGAAAATACGGAAGACAGCAGTATGGGATTTCTCTATGTTGGAGGTGGAACCTTTGATATTACAGCGGACGGCGATGGAATGAGTGCCAGCTCATATTTGCAGATTGAAAATGGAACCTTTACCATTACTTCCGGAGAAGAAAGCGCCAGTGTTTCCACCACAAACAGCACAATGGAAGCAGGAACAACAACCGCACAGGATGACACCATCAGTCAGAAAGGCATCAAGGCAGATGGAAATATCAGCATTACAAGTGGTACCTTTAATCTGGATTCAGCTGATGACGCTATCCATGCAGCAAATGAAATTTCTATTGCTGCCGGTGAATTTAATATAGCCAGCGGAGATGATGCCATTCATTCGGACTCTTCTGTTGTGATTGAAGATGGTTCTTTTAAGATCAGCGATTGTTATGAAGGAGTAGAAGGTCTATCCATCACTGTTGATGGAGGAACTTTCGATATTACATCCGAGGATGATGGCTTGAATGCTGGCGGTGGAAATGACAGTTCTGGCTTTGGCGGCAGGATGTCTCAGCAGGACGAGTTTTCGACTAGCTCAGGTGGATTTATTACCATCAATAATGGCAGTTTTACCATAGTCTCAACAGGTGATTGCATTGACTCTAACGGTGATTTGACGATTAACGGAGGTGTGCTGAATCTTACCTGTAACGGTAGCGGAAATACAGCACTGGATTGCGATGGAAGCTACACCAATAATGGAGGCGAGATAACCACCAATGATGGATCGGAAAATAATCCTGGACAGATGGGAGGCATAGGAAAAACTGGCGGAAAAGGACAAGGTCATTCCGGATTTTAAAAAAGCCCAAAATTAAAAATACGATTTTTCAAAATGGAGAATGATGGCATTGACTTACGAAGAATATTACGGGGATGATTTTTTTCGTCTGAAGCGTGTGGAAGAAATTTTGTTGGACACCATTCATCAGTACCCGGCGAAGGATTATGCGGACGGTGTGGAGCCGATTTTATACTGCAAATCCAGAATCAAAAATCCGGATAGTATGATTCATAAATTGAAAAAGCGCGGCGTTGCAACAGATGGAAAAACTGCAATCAGAGAAACGCATGACGCAGTGGGAGTGCGCATCATATGCTCCTTTATAGATGATGTCTATAAAATTTCTCAATGGCTGAGCACACAAAATAATTTTACGATTGTTGCTACCAAGGACTATATTGCCTATCCAAAACCAAATGGATACCGCAGCCTGCACCTCATTTTAAAATTTCATGATGGACCCGAACAGGGCATTCAGGCAGAAATTCAGCTTCGCACCATTGCTATCGACTTTTGGGCAGCTTTGGAACATCAAATGAAGTACAAGAAAAATATCCAATATGAAAAGACAATCTGTGATGAGCTCAAACGCTGTGCAGATGAGATTGCTTCAGTGGATATGTCGATGCAGGCTTTGCGGGATATCATCCAAAACGATAAATGGGATTAAGTTTGGATTTTGGTTGCCAAAAGACGCAGCATAAGGTCAAAAATCCGGCAGAAAACCTAAGATAACACGGTTTAGAGTCAACCTTGATTCCCCAAGAAATCATTTTCTGTTTTGTTTTTTTACAATTTACAAAATTTCTTCTTGACGAGAGAATTGCTTTTAGATAAACTGAAAGTAATCCAAGATAAGGAGGAATTTTGTCATGTATTGCAGAAATTGCGGACAACCAATCGACGACAACGCAACGGTATGCCAGAACTGTGGGGCATATCAGAATAAAAATCCAAATGTGGAAGATAATGGCGGAATCGGCTGGGGACTTTTGGGATGCTGTATCCCTGTTGCGGGACTGGTCCTGTTCCTGGTTTGGAAGGATACTAAGCCCAAAACAGCAAAGGCAGCTGGAATTGGTGCACTGGTGTCGGTGATTCTGGGTATCCTGTATTATTTGCTTGTTTTTGTGGGAGCCCTCACCTTTGGTTTGTTGAGCTAAGTCATGCAGGCTTGGCTGTATCGCTGGCTGCCGATTATTTTCGGCTGTCATTGCCGGAGCGACCGTTCGTTTTTCTATCGTGGGAAACAGTTTCCAATCTGCGCCCGATGTACCGGTGAACTGATAGGAATTTTGTGCGCACTTCCCTGTTTTGTGCTTTTCTCAGTGCCCGACTTGAAAACGTGCCTTTTCCTGATGCTGCCGCTGCTGCTGGACGGTTTTGCTCAGAAACTGACAAGCTATCAAAGCGGAAATCTTCGCCGTTTGGTGACGGGGGTTCTGTTTGGTTATGCTTTGGTGGGTCTGGTGTCGATTACGACGATTTTTGCAGCGCAGGCAGGATTTGAGTTTGGAAAAAATCTAAAATAAAAACGTCCCGTTCGGGACGTTTTTATTTTTATATCGATACTTTAAAGAAACAGAGAGTAAATGATTTTAGGATTTTCCAGCACCCTTTCAAAATCCAGCCGAAGCATCATGGTGACATGACAGCAAAAATCGACCTGCTGTGAAATGGGCGAAATTCCCATCTCCTTGAGAAACTGTGTAAATTCGGGATACAGCGGCAGCAGGCTGCTGATTTCGGTATAATAGTCCCAGTGGGGAGTATCGATGTGATGGTCGGAAACAGATAAAATCAGGTCAGATTGTCTTTGTTTCTGAATTTTTTCCGTTAAGCCGCTTTTCTTAAAAAAATCCAGAATTCTTTCCGCGTCCGTCATCTGATCGTCCCCCTTGATTATTTGTTATTAGAATTTGTCAGGTGTTCAAAAGCAAATTTAATGCATTGACAGATAAATTCGTTGCGTGACATATCATATTTCACCGATGTGGAGTCAATTTTATCAAGCATTTGTTCATCCAGTCGAAGAGAAATAAGAACTTTTTGGGGTTTTGATGGTGCAAACTGAGTTGGAACAAAAGGTGTCATATTACTTATCTTACTCCTCCTATTTGATAATATTATTGTACAACAAATAGGAGATCAATAATATATGTAATTTTGTGATATCAAATTTATCTTTCTGATTTTGATATAATGTTCTGTAATTTGTTTGTGTTAGAATTTTATAACATAGTTTGTGTGACAGATTTTGAATCTATGATTTCTTACTGACTTGATTTATAATGATGATTACAGATTCGGGTATCAATAGCTTGGGAGAAAGATAATGAGTAATTTTATTTTAAAGTCAAAAAAGATTAAACAGGAAAAGGTTGTAATATCCGTTCGGATGGATGAAGCAGTATTAAATACAATTGAACAGGTACTGGTTAATACCAATATATCCAGAAATGAATTTATCAATCAGGCGATTGAGTATGCTTTGGATCACATGTCAGATGATACAGATACAAACCAGTAAAAATAAAAGCGGAAGCGGTATTATACCGCTTCCGCTTTTGTGCTTATAAATGCAGTCTCTTTTTTAGCTCGGACCAGGTGTCCTTTCCGATAAATAAAACCAGCGCTGCAAGGTAAATCACGCTCGCCGCAGCCGTCAGGACAGTAGGCCACAAAACCGTGGTCCAGCCTGTCAGCAGGAAGATTACCGGAACCATACTGAATACCGCTGAAACGACCATATAGATGATATAATTTTCGATTGAGCGGTGTCCTGTTGCGGCAATTGAGGCAATTACAATCATGGAAAAACTGCACAGTGCCGGAATCAGGTAGTTAAACGACCAGCGATGAAAGCCGGTCATCAGGTCGAAGATGACCACTACCAGTGCAATGGTGACCAGCTGATACAGAACATGTTTGCAGAAGGAACTGCGTTTGCGGATTGCTTGTGCAACGGTAGCCCATCCAGCCCCCACTCCTGCCAAAACAAACAGTGACCACCAGCTGTGCGTCCAGAACAGCAGATTGCAGGTGATGCAGATAACGCAGATGGTGACGGATAAAAACAGCAGAAACCGAATCAGAAGATTGTATTGATGATAGATTGTCGGGATATAGGGAAAAATCTCGTCATCATATCCCTGCTGATCGGTCTCGGTCAGAAATCGCTGGCACAGCGGGCAGCGTTCCCGACCGGATGGAACAACAACCTTGCACTTTTCACAGTATTTCATTGCAGATCATCCTCCAACTTATTGGACTGAATTTCCACCGGAATGCCCGCCTGGGTCAGCTGGCGGAAAAAGTGCTTTTGAACATTGGTGCTGCGAAATGCAGAAGTGAAGCTGACGGTCAGTTCCCCGCCATAAGAGCAGACACACGCCTGAAGCTTATCAGTGCTGACAAAAACATCAAAGCGTTTGACGAACGGCTTTGCAGCCTCAGGCAGGTCAATTTTACCGATATTGGAGATGGAACCGGCAGTATAGCTTTCGCTGATGGTGTCGGCAGTCCACAAAATCAGGTCCTTGATGACCAGAGGAACCGCACGGGCAACATAGTTGTGTTCTGCCTTGGAAAGTGCAGCCATTCTGGCACCCAGCTGTTCAGCGGTCAGCTCCCGCTTAAATTCTTCCTTCACGCAGGCAATGACATCTTCCAGCGTTCCAGGTCCCTGGGAAAAGTTATAGCCGACCTGAATGACACCAAAAAAGTTTCGGGCAGTCTCTGACTGAAAATAGTTTCGCAGATTGACCGGAACCGAAAGGATCACCGGCTTTTTCTTTTGGCGCAGCGGGATTTCCTCGGCAAAAGCAATCAGCATCATCGAGGTAAGCATTACGGTAAGGGTGGTATTATAGGATTTTGCAAGCTGCAAAACCTCCTTGACCGGCATGATTCCTTCGATGATTTTGAGTCTGCCCTCCGGTACACGAAGACCTTTGAGCTGGCAGGATTTTCTGCTTTTGGTTCGCTTTGCGCTGTGGTGAGGGTCATAATACTTGGAAAAGCTGTCTTCGTCCCGTTCGGAAACCGAGGCATCGTATTCGATCTCGGACAAAAGATCCTCTTTCAGCGGTGGATATTTGATTGCAAGATAATTGCACACCAGTGTTTTTAAAAACTGCAGTGCACCGGTGCCGTCGGTCAGGGAGTGGTAAACTTCCAGGTTGATGCGGTTGCGGTAACAGCTTACCTCAAAAAGCAGGTTTCGGCTGCTGGGATCATAGATCTGTCCGCAGGGTGGACGATACTCCGGTTCCACAACCGGTACAAGTTCTGTTTTTTCCAGATAGTACCAGAACAGGCCATGCTTTAATACACTGCGAAAGATGGGAAAAACATCCAGAGATCGCTCGGTGGCCTGCTGGAGAATATCCCGGTCAACCCATTCGCTCAGCTGGCAGGCAAAGCGAAACACCTTGGTGTCCTGCTTGTTGCTGGTAGGCGGGAATATTTTTGCGGCATTGTCTAAACGGGTCCAATCAGCACTCTTCTGGCTCAAGACCGTTCACCTCTTTGTTTGTATTCTCTGTCAGCGAGATTTTGTTTTCTTCCGTTTCGCTGATTACCTCGCCGAAGGTATCCGACTCATTCTTTAGGAAATTATTGATATAGCGATAGGCTTTTTTAACATGTTTAAAGCTTGGGTTCAGGGACATAAATCCATGCAGCGCATCATGGATGCGATGGATTTCGACGATGTTGCCGGCTTCGGAAAGCCTTCTTCCGTAGGCTTCTCCCTCATCGCGCAGCGGATCAAATTCCGCCGTAATAATCAGTGTCTTTGGCTGGTGACTTAAATCCTTGCTGATAATAGGGGCGTAATATGGGTTTTGCAAATCCTCATCCGAAGATCGGTAAAGCGCCATATAATCAACCATACGTTTGCTGGTCAGAAGATATCCTTTTCCGTTAGTGCGCACCGACTCAAACGGTGAATTTTCGGTGTGGTCGTTGTTGGTAGCAGGATACAGAAGAATCTGGCGTTTTGGGAAAAACTCCCCGCGGTCTCGCGCCATTAGAGAAACGACCGCTGCCAGATTTCCGCCCGCACTGTCTCCAATGAGTGTGATATCGTCCGGTGTGTTGCCAAACATGTCGCAGTGTGCAAAAATTTCTTTTGCAGCGCGATAACAGTCTTCCGGAGCTGCCGGGAATTTGTGTTCCGGTGCCAGCTGATAGTCCACCGACACGACAATGTGACCGGTGATCTTTGCCATATTGGTGCAGACCTTGTCATACGAGTCGATGTTTCCGGTGACCCAGCCGCCGCCATGGAAAAAGAGCAGGACAGGGTGTGGACCTTTTACATCGGGGGCAAAGATGCGGACTGGAATGTTGTGATCCCCTGCCCAGATCTCCCTGTCCCAGATTTTATAAAATGGGCGAAGAACATGGGGATGGGATGCGTTGACAAAGGTTCGCTGAATTTTATAGCCGTTTTTCTTATCCAGCAGTTCCGGATAGGAAAGGGCTTTTAACGTTGCGCGCATAAACTGATTAATTGCCATAAATGATAGACATCCTTTTCATTTGAAAGAGGGTTAATGGTGAATCAAGATTTCGGAGTGCAAAAACTTTTTGTACATCCGTCAATTCTTTATGCTTATTATAGCGTATATCCTCTCTAAAACAAAGAAGGAAATGTCGTGTATTTTGGAAATTTTTTAAACAGCGTGAAAAAGTGATTGGATAGCTGTAAAAATACTGTAAAAAGAGGCTTTGATATTTGAAAGATCGTGTCAGATGCAGTATAATAAAAAGGTATGTACTCAATAGATGAAGACGATGTAAGATGAGGGAAGTGTAGTTTTTGCCGGACGAAATTTATTATGATAACAGTGCGACGACCAAAACAAGAGAGGAAGCCGCAAAATTAGTATACGAAATGTTGACCGAGTGTTATGGGAACCCTTCTTCCCTGCACCGAAAAGGCTTTGAGGCACAAAAACGCCTGGACAAAGCGCGGGAGCAGGTGGCATCATCGCTTGGCTGTCAGAGTTCGGAAATCTACTTTACCTCTGGCGGTACAGAGGCGGACAATATTGCAATTCTGGGTGCGGCAAGAGCGCAGAAACGCCGCGGCAACCGCATTGTAACGACTGCGTTTGAACATGATGCAGTGCTTAATACCGTAAAATATCTGGAGAGTGAAGGCTGGGAAATCGTTCGACTGATGCCGGATGCAAACGGACAGATTACACCGGAGCAGGTACTGGAAGCAGTGGATGACAAGACCGTGCTGGTGTCGATTATGGCAGTCAACAATGAAATCGGCAGCATTCTGCCAATTGGTGCAATCAGCCGCCAGCTTCGCCGGAAATATCCACAGCTGCTCATCCATTGTGATGCGGTTCAGGCTTACTGTAAGGAGCCGATCAAACTGGGAAAAACAATGGACGTTGATTTCCTTTCGGTCAGCGGACACAAGATTTATGCGCCAAAAGGATGTGGCGCACTTTATATCAAAAAAGGAACCCGGTTCCGTCCAGTTACCTTTGGCGGTGGACAGGAGAAGAATGTGCGTCCGGGAACCGAGGGAATTGCTAACGCCTGTGCGATGGGACTGTCCGCCAGCCTCCTCATGCAGGAACGGGAAGAAAATCATAAAAGAATTACCCAAATCCGCGACGCACTTTTGGAAGGATTGACAAATCTTCCGGATATCTGCATCAATTCCCCTGCCGATGCGACACCTTATATTTTGAACTTCTCAGCATTGGGTGTGCGCTCGGAGATCATGCTTCATTTTCTTGAGGAAAAAGGAATTTATGTATCCAGCGGTTCAGCCTGTGCCAAGGGAGGAGCAAGTCATGTGCTCGCCTCGATGGGAATGGATCACCAGCGTGCGGACAGCGCAATCCGGTTGAGCTTTGGAAGATACAATACGCTGGAAGAAGTTCCCGTATTTTTGCAGGCTTTGCAGGAAGGCCTGAATCGGTTTCGAAAATAATTCATAGGAATAGTAGAGTAAGAGGTGTAACATGAAAGAAGTTATCTTGTTAAAGAATGGTGAGATTGCCCTGAAAGGTTTAAATCGCCATGCGTTTGAGGATCGTCTGATCAAAAATGCCCGCCGCAAATTGATGCCGGTCGGCTCCTTCCATTTCCGCAAGGCTCAGTCCACCATCTATGTTGAGCCGGATGAAGAAGGATATGATCTGGATGAAGCGGTTGACCGCCTGCAGAAGGTATTCGGAATTGCGGCATTGACAAGAGCCTGTGTAATCGATAAAGATTTTGAGCTGATCAAAAAGACGGCAGCAGAATATCTGAAGGATGAGCTGGAAAATGCGGCTACCTTTAAGGTAGAGGCAAAGCGTTCGGACAAGAGCTTCCCGCTTAAGTCTCCAGAGATCTGTGCAGGTGTCGGTGAATATCTGCTCGAGCAGTTCCCACATCTGGAAGTTGACGTGCACAACCCGGACATTGTCGTTATGGTAGAGGTACGCGATTATGCAGCTTATGTTCATGGAAGTCAGATCAAAGGTGCAGGCGGTATTCCGGTTGGAACCGGCGGCAAGGCAATGCTGCTGATCTCCGGCGGTATCGACAGCCCGGTAGCGGGTTATATGATGGCAAAACGTGGTTTGGAAATCAGCGCCATTCATTTTGTATCTCCTCCGTATACATCGGAGCGTGCAAAACAGAAAGTAATTGATTTGGCGCACAAGATGTGCTCTTACTGCGGCAGAATCAAGATGTACATCGTGCCATTCACCGAAATTCAGGAAGCAATCCGTGATCAGTGTCCGGAGGATCTGTTCACCATTATTATGCGTCGTTACATGATGAAGATTGCCTGCCGTGTAGCCAGACAGAATGAATGTGAGGCTCTGGTTACAGGAGAAAGTGTAGGTCAGGTAGCCAGCCAGACCATCCAGGCAATTGCCTGCACCGATGAAGCATGTGATATGCCGGTTCTTCGTCCTGTAATCGGTATGGATAAGGATGAAATCGTTATCATTTCCAGAAAGATCGATACCTTTGAAACATCCATCCTGCCATATGAGGATTGCTGTACTGTCTTTACTCCAAAACATCCAAGAACCAAACCTCAGTTAAAATTTGTCAAATTTGCAGAGGATGAGATGAACGCAGAGGAATTGATCAACCGGGCAATCGAGAATATCGAACAGCTCAATATCTCTAATTCCTGAGTCTAAGGTGTTTTAAGAAGGATTTACCGCTTGAAACCGGAATTTGTTTGGATTATGATATTGATATAACAGGAGATGTCCTTTTAAAATGAGTCCAGGCTGTCGGTTCGGACAGCAAAAACGGATCGTAGATTGAGGTGGAAAACATTGAAAGTCTATATCGTAGGGGTGGAAGCAGGAAGCCAAAAGGGTTTGCTGGCATCACCCTATATGGAAAAAGAACTGCGTGTTCTTGGCTATGACGTAGAGAAATTTCCGTCCAGGGATATTGGCAGTTTAAATCGTTCCTTTCAGGCCTGTGCGCAGTCGGAGGCACTGATCCTTTGTCCCCTCACCGGAAATCTTTCAGTAGATGCAGCCTGTGTTCATGCAGCGGCTCAGGCAAGTCAAAAAGAATTGATCGAAAGCGAAGAGGTTGCACGGCATCTTGCAAAGAGAGGAAAACTTTCGCAGGAGCAGATTGAGGAGCTTGCTCTGATGCCGGAAGGAGCACGGATTTTCCCATGTCACCGTTCCCTGATCCCAGGATTTGAGGTGGCGGGTGACGAATTCCACATTGTGGTGCTACCTTCCAATCCAGAGGAACAGACCAGCCTGTTTTTCAGCTACCTGTTCCAGATTCTCAATAAGACCAGCCCAACCCCATGTTACAGCCGCGTGCTGCGCATTATGGAGATGGGATTTGAACAGGCACAGGAGGTCTTGCAGGATTTAACCAGTAAAGAGCTTCCCTGTGTGGCAATTTATGAAAAACGTTCCGAGCTCATTATCCGAATTTCGGATAATGATTCAAACCGTCAAAAAGCGGCAGAGCGCTGCAACGAAGCGATGAGAGCCATCGTACAGCGTCTGGGAACCCATGTATACGGGATTGATGTAAACGGAATCGAGCATGCGCTGGCACTCAAGTGTGCCAAGAAGAATATCCGGATCGCTTTTGCAGAGTCTGGTTCGGCAGGTCTGGCGGCAAAACGTTTTCATAATGTCGATAAGGACGAAAAACTGATCTATTCGGTATATCAGTGTCAGCCGGAAAAGATGGATCTGGAAAAGATTGGCATCAATGACAAGATTGGAAAAACATTTGGTCCGGTCAGCGCAAATGTAACAGCGGCAATGGCACTGGGAGCTTCCAAGCAGGAAGAAAAAGATATCCTGGGATTAGGATTAAGCCTGCCGAATGCAGCGTTCAAGAGCCGCAAAGCCTATGTGGCAGCAGTGCTCAACGGAGTGTGTATGATGCAGGAACTGGATGCGGGGAATTATCATTCTCTTACCCAGATGACATCAGATGCCGTTGCAAAATTATTTAATCTGGCAAGGAAACTGGTCGACAGTTATCCACAGGCTCCAGAGGGAAGCTGTGATGCTGAAGAAGCAGTTCTGGAAGGAATGGGCGTTGTTCCACAGACTGCTGCTTTGAGCCTTGCAGAAAATAACCTGATGGAACCTGATAATCACAAGAAAAAGGGGCGAAAGACAGCGAAAGAGAAGAATCTTCCACAGGAAGTAAAAAAAGCGCCAAAAGGTTTTAAAGGTATTTTATACCGTATTTTCCCGAATCGGGATGACAGTGGATTTGACAAGGTCCGCAAGATTTTGATGTGGATCTGTGTGTGTGTATTCATGGGATCGATGATCTATCTGATCGATTTTGGAGCCCAGAATAGAAAATCCCAGGCAAATCTGGCAAGCCTTCAGGATGAGATGGCACAGGCAGAAAAGGATATTGCAGATGGTAAGGTTAATGTATCCAATATTGAAGGATATCCAAATGACTATCTGCCAAAATTCTATTCTTTCTATCAGAGAAACGAGGATATCAAGGGTTGGATCAAGATTGATGATACCAACGTAAACTTCCCGGTTGTTCAGACTTCGGACAATGATTATTATCATCGTCTGGGATTCGATAAGGAATATGATTACTATGGTACCCCTTACATCGACTATGAATGCGATGTTAAAACACCAAGTACCAATATCATTATCTATGGACACAATATCCGCAACGATGGACAGATGTTCAATGATCTGACCAAATATAAACAGCTCTCCTTCTACAAGGAACATCCGACAGTAAGCTTCGATAGTGTTTATAAAGAAGGTACATACAAGATTATTGGTGCATTCATCACCAACACAGAAGCTTCGCACGATAATGGAAATGTATTTGAGTACAACCACTTTGTCAATGCAGAAACGGAAGAAGAGTTTAATGAATTCATCGATGAGGTAAGACGCCGCAGCATTTTTGATACTCCGGTTGATGTGGAGTATGGGGATGAGCTGCTGACACTCTCTACCTGTACCTATGAATTTAAGGAAGCACGCTTTGTCGTAGTTGCACGCAGAGTGCGCGATGGAGAAGATGCAAGTGTTGATGTAGATCAGGCAGTAGTCAATGAAGATGCATACTATCCGGCAGTTTATGCAGATGCAGCAGAATATGCAAAGAAACTGGGTCAGGTTAAGAGCATTACTATTGATGGCAAACGTGAGCTCACCATGAATGTGGGTGACACCACCACTCTGACTGCAAAAGTAAGTCCTTCTGATGCGGCAATCCAGTCCTGTACTTGGGATTCCAGCAATAAAGCAGTTGTGACGGTAGATAAAAATACCGGTTTGATAACAGCGGTTGGAGCAGGTACAGCTCAGATTACGGCAGTGGCAGATGACGGCGGTTATGTAGATAACATTACCATTACAGTAAAAGGCAGTGGAAAAGAACTGACTGGTATTACACTGGATTCCTCTTCTGTCAGCCTGAAACCAGAAGAAACCAAGACATTGACTGCAGCCCTCCAGCCAGAAGGTGCACAGGCAAGTCTGACCTGGAAGAGCAGCGATGACAGTATTGTTCATGTATCTGGTAATGAAACAAAAGCAGAGATTAAAGGTATCAATGCAGGAAGTGCAGAAATCACAGTAGCTTCCTCCGATGGAAAATACAGTGCAACCTGCAAGGTAACTGTAACGGCTTCAGGTGCGGATGAAAACAATCCAAGCATTGTCTTTGCACAAAGCAAACTGAGCCTGACTGTTGGACAGCCGCAAAATATCAAACTGTCGGTTGCACCGGCAAATGCAGATATTGGAACCGTTTCCTTTAGTTCCAGCAGTGATGCAATCAGTGTACAGAACGGATACAGCAATACTGATGTTATCGTAACAGCACAGAAAGCGGGAGAAGCTGTCCTGACAGCGACAACCTCCACCGGCTTACAGGCAAGCTGTACCATTACGGTAAAAGAAGAAGGCAGCGGAGAAACAACCGATAAGGCAAAACTGAGCGTAAATCAGCTGGTACTCAATCCAGGTGAGGAAGCACAGCTTCAGTACAGCGTTGATCCGGCAGGAACCGAGATTGTATGGTCTTCCAGCAATCCTCGAATTGCAGATGTTGACCAGAACGGTTATGTAACCACCATTATTTCTCTGGATCAGACCACAGAGGTTACCATCACCATGGCAACCAAAGATGGAAGCGCTTCTACCCAGACAACCGTTACTGTTATGGGAACTTCGGGCGGAAGTTCTTCCGGCAGCAACAATAATGGAAACAACAACCAGAACAACAATAACCAGAATAACAACAATCAAAATGGCAATCAGGGAGCACAGTCAGACCTTGGACTGGAAGCCAAAGGCGCTTCTGTCGAGGTTGGCTACGATAAGTGGCTGGACATCTATGTTGACAGACCGGAAGGTGAGGTAACAGTCGTATGTTCTTCCAGTGACCGCAGCATTGCCCGTGTTGATAATAATGGTATTGTTACGGGTGTTGGCGAAGGTACTGCAACCATTACAATTACCGCAACGGATAACAATACCGGCGAGTATCAGACTGTAACCGTACCAGTAACGGTTACTGGTGGCGGATATGGTTATGGAACCAATGACCCAGTTCCAGATGAAGGAGAAGATGATTCTAATTCTTCGCAGACCGGTGGATTTGGTACAAGAGAATAAACCACAATAAAAAAATCCCGAAAGCAGTAAAACTGCTTTCGGGATTTTTGTTATGTACATTTATCGAACTTCTGTACCGGTATAATAGTGGGTCAGAATATCAACATAGTCCCAACCCTGCATTGCGTAGTAGTCAGCACCCTGCTGGCTCATACCAACGCCATGTCCATAACCATAGGTTGTGAAGGTGAAGGAGTCTCCATCATAAGAAACCTCGAATGCTGCAGAGTTAATCTGTGCACCAAGAATGGTTTCACGTACAGTTCTGCCGCTGACAGTTTGTCCGCACACTTCAATCGTGTCGACATAAAGTCCGTTGATGTATTCCGGATTGGAGAACCAATCTTCCGGATCACTGTAAGAATAAGGGTCCATATCGAGATAATCTTCCAGATAATCTGCAATCTCGCTTTCCGAGAAGGTCTTGGTAGCGCCGAATGCTTTTAAAGAGGTATCGCCAGGGCTTTCTACGCTGACCAGATATGGAAGATATCCGCCCCAAACATGTTCAGCATCCATCGACTGGCCTGCATTGGATGCACAATAGGTTGCATCAATATATTCACCATCATAATAAATAGCTTGTCCGATTACTTCGTTGACAGCATCCTCAACCTTGTCAGATACGTCATCTTTGGCAACAACCTGAGGGCAGGAGCCGTTTTCGTTGTGATAACGGACATAGGTATAAGCGGCAACGGCCTGTGCTTTTAAAGCCTCTTCCTGGAAGCTGGCACCCATCTCTGCTTCTACCATACGGCCAACAATCTCAGCAGCATCGCCGTAAATGGTTTTTCCATTAACCTTTACACCGAGGGTCCATTCATCTGTATTCTCAACAGAGCCGCTGGATGAAGTGGATTTACTGCTGCTTTTCTTGATGACTTTTCGGGTAGAACTTTTTTGGGTGGAGGTTTCATTTTCCACACCCGGTTTTCCCAGTGCCAGGTAATCCTCAACCTGACTGTAAAGTTCAGCAGTTACTCCCTGTGCAGGCTGCTGCATGTTTTGAACCTGTATCATAATTAAAAAGCCTCCTTTAATGTAGGTTACGATTTGACTTAGCTGTGAAGATTTGCTTTGAGCTGTGCTTCATCCGGTTTTGTGCCGCCAAACAGCTGATACCACACATCCGGATAGAGCGGATTTGGATTCATAGATGCCTGAGAAGTATCGACATCAGCACTTTCCCCTTTACGAACTTTTCGTGCCACCACAACATAGCGGGCATCCTTAAATTCATAGGTACAGGTGGAAAGTGTCAGCAGCTCATCCGATGGAAGGACATCCACACCGGTATTGATAATGCTGCGAATGAGCACATCGTCGATATATTCCTGTGTCTGTGCTTCACTTTGTGAGTCAATGAACTCATGATATGGGAAAATTTCTCCATGCTCGGAATGGGTGTTGGTATAGAAAACCGAGATGATTTTGTATTGCCCCTTATGGTAAACACTATTAAATTCGACGACAGGATGCTGCTGGTAATATTCCAATTCTTTGTAGCCTTTGAGAATATTGAACATCTGACCATCGGTACGAATGTTATGTCCATAAATAATGGTGTTGGTGCTTGGCTTTTTCAAATCCACCGCTGCATCGACAAACGGAACAGCGTGTTCGCTGTACTCCCCTTCAAAGTTCATGCGGTAATACTTGGTGTTGTCTGTGGTTTGTACAACCGGATAATCCAGTCCGGTTCCATCGATGTTGATCCATCCGACGATATCCGGGTTGATTTCCCAAAGTCCCGCAAAATCTTTGTCATATCCCGAAGGATAACCAGCAGGGGCAAGAAATCCAGGGTTGTCATATACCTCTCGAAGAGATTGGTAAGTGCTTCTGTTCTGGGCAGATTTCCAATAATAATATCCCAGATATCCCACAGATCCTAAAAAGATCAGGATAAAAATGAATAATAAAAAGCTGATGATAGGAGAACGCTTTCTCGCAACAGATTCTCCCCCGATATCTTCGGAAAAATCTTGTTCCCATTTGTTTTTGGAAGATTTTTCTTTTCGCTTTTTCCATCGGGATTTTTTTGGAATGTCCTCTTCCTCGAAATCATCTTCGAAATCGTCGTCTTCAAAATCATCGTCCAAATCTCCCTGATACAGGTAAGAGGAAGCAGATTGGTAAGAGGGTGCTGCTACGGTCGGCTCCTGATTTTGTGCTGCCGGAGAGGCATAGATGGAAGCCGAACGGCTGATTCGCTGTGGCCCTGAGGATGCAGGTACTGTGCCGGAAGAAAAATTAAGATCGCTTAGATCTTCTTTCTGCATCTGTTTTTCAACGGCTCTCAGGCCCTTCCTGCCAATGCCGGAGATGGTAGTTATCTTTCCGCATTCACTGACCAGATCCTCCAGAAAGCTGTCACAGCACTGACGGGAACGCTTTTCGCTGTCGCAGGTTGCGATCAGACGAAGAACGGGACTGCTGGAGGTTCCGCCCAATAGAGGAAGAAAATCTGCAGAGCGGTTACGGATACGGTCAATGTAGTCCGATACATCCTCCTGCCGGTCAGAACGGATGGGGATGTCCACCGTAACAGAGCCGGGATAAAAGGTCTTGAGCAGAAGAGGGAATAGTTGGTTTGCCAGCAGACGGAGCATAGTTTTTGCTTCCGCTGGCAGCACAGCAATGTTGGTGCTGGTAAAGTGAAGCAGAAATCCAGCTTCCTTACAACTGGGATCACTTAAAGGGATGGCATCCTGCGGGATCATAGCGCTTTGCAGTTGAGAAATATTTCCAGCAGCGCGCATATCCTGCGTGGCCTTAGGGTCTTGTCTTAAAGGCTTATTAAAGCCCTGTGCCAGAATCTCCCTCGCCCGAAGAACAGGAGCATTGTCCAGAATCAGAATAAACTTGCTGTCCCGGACAGACTGGCTGATTTGGCTGATCAGCTGCTGTCGGTCGCTGACCATGACCTCATTGCCAAAGTCAAGCCCTAACAGCAGAAATTGCTGACATAGATTGGGGTTTGCTCGCATCAGGCTGTGAAGGGAGTATCCGGTGTTTAACAGTAATATCTTATGTTTCACCGATTCATACCTTCCTGTTGACGGAAAAATTCCGATTAATACCATTGTAATTATAGAGGAATTAAAGTTTTCGTGCAAGAATACTTTTACAATTTTGAGGAAAACGATGAAAAATGTAAAAATGAGCCGTTATTTTAAGCACTTTGCTCAAAATAACGGCTCATGATAAGGTTATTTATCTTTTTTTGTTTTTGATATCGTCCAGAATCAGAGCGATACATTCATCAGCACTCATAACACCATTGTCGCCTTCCTTGCGGGTACGAACAGAAACAGTGCCATCAGCAGCCTCTTTTTCACCAACAACCAGCATGTATGGAATCTTTTTCAGCTGTGCTTCACGAATCTTGTAGCCCATCTTTTCAGAGCGCCAATCTGCTTCAGCACGGATTCCAGCAGCTTTGAGTTTGCCGAGCAGCTGCTGTGCGTAGTCATGATATTTTTCGCTGATCGGAACGATCATAGCCTGTGTTGGCATCAGCCATGTTGGCAGAGCACCTGCATATTTTTCCAGCAGCAATGCCAGAGTACGCTCGTAACATCCGATGGAGGTACGATGGATGATGTATGGATAATGATCCTTACCATCTTCTCCAACATAAGTCATGCCGAATTTCTGAGCCAGCAGCATATCGATCTGGATGGTGATCAGGGTGTCTTCCTTACCGAATACGTTCTTGATCTGGATATCCAGTTTTGGTCCGTAGAAAGCAGCTTCGTCAACACCAACTTTGTAGTCCAGACCCAGATGATCCAGAATCTTCTTCATTGCATTCTGTGCTTCTTCCCACTGCTCTGCAGTACCTTCGTATTTATCGGTTCTGTTTGGGTCCCACTGGCTGAAGCGGTAGCTTACATCCTCAGCAAGACCAACTGTTTCCAGACAGTATTTTGCAAGTTCCAGACAGCCGCGGAATTCGTCTTCCAGCTGGTCTGGGCGGAGAATCAGGTGACCTTCCGAAATGGTGAACTGACGAACACGGATTAAGCCGTGCATCTCGCCGGAATCCTCGTTGCGGAACAGAGTGGAAGTCTCATTGAGTCTCATTGGCAGATCGCGGTAGGAGCGGGCACGATTGAGGTAAACCTGATACTGGAATGGGCAGGTCATTGGACGCAGTGCAAAGCATTCCTTGGTTTCATCATGTGGGTCGCCCAGAATGAACATGCCATCCAGATAGTGATCCCAGTGACCGCTGATCTTGTACAGTTCACGTTTTGCCATATAAGGAGTTTTGGTCAGCTGGTAGCCCCAGTCTGCTTCAGTATCCTCGATCCAACGCTGGAGCTGCTGGATTACCTTTGCACCGTTTGGCAGAATAACCGGCAGGCCCTGACCGATGACATCTACTGTGGTAAAGTATTCCAGTTCACGGCCGATCTTGTTGTGGTCGCGGCGGAGTGCTTCTTCCTGCTGTTTGAGGTATGCTTCCAGCTCACTTGCTTTCGGGAAAGCGATACCATACATACGGCACATGGTGTCGCGGCTGGAATCGCCTCTCCAGTATGCACTGGTTGCCTGTGTCAGTTTGATTGCTTTGATGGTACCGGTGCTCATCAGATGAGGACCAGCACAAAGATCAGTAAAGTCACCCTGTGTATAGATGCTCAGTTCCCAGCCTTTTTCAGCATACTCTTCCAGGAGTTCCAGCTTGTAATCCTGACCTGCGAAGATAGAGCGGCCCTCTTCCACGGTGATGATTCGTTTTTCTACCGGGATATTTTCTTTGACGATCTTTTTCATTTCAGCTTCGATAGCAGCAAACTGGTCTGGAGTAAATGGTTTTACGCCGCCGATATCGTAGTACCAGCCGTTTTCCAGAGCAGGGCCGATACCGAATTTTGCTTCTGGATACAGATGCTGGATAGCCTGTGCCATAACATGAGCAGCAGTGTGCCAGAATGCTTTTTTGCCGTCTTCATCATCGAAGGTGCAGATTTCCAGGTTGCAGTCTTCGTTGATTGGGGTTCTCAGGTCAACAACCTGATTATTGATTCTTCCTGCACAGGCAGCTTTTGCAAGGCCTGCACCCAGACTTTTTGCGACATCAATGACGGATACGCCTGCTTCAAATTCTTTGACGCTGCCGTCTTTTAAAGTTACGTGGATCATAGTGATTAACCTCCTTATTCTATCAAAAGACTTTCATTCATTGTTGTGTTTTTTAACTTTGTTCATAGAGCTTTGACGCCGCCTGCGTTCTTCTAAAAAGCGGACAACATCAAAAAACTCGGGATAGCGGTAAAATTCTTTTTTGCTTGCCATCTGTTTGAGTTGGGAAACAGTGACCCATTTGATCTGGCTGACCTCTTCCTCCTGTAAAACTGCGTCGCGAACATCAAAATCCTGTTCCACAACGAAGTTTTCCGAAAGAAGCCTTCCTCTCAGTTTTCGATTCAATTTGTGAATCTGCGATGGAAGAATGTGGATGCCGATCTCTTCCAGTGGCTCACGGATACAAGCCTGCTGGGAAGTCTCCCCTGCCAGTACACAGCCACTGTGGGTAGCCCAGGTATCTGGAAGATCTTTTTTATATGGAGAACGCTTTTGGATCAGAATTTCATCTTTGCTGTTGACAATCCATACATCGACAACCATGACAAACTGTCCATCTGACAATGGTTCCCCGCGAATGAAAGTTTTTCCAGTGCGGTTTCCATAGATGTCATAGATATCGCAAATCTCAATGTTCGACTTTTTTGACGTTGGGGTCTGACAATCTTCCATGAGCATCCTCCTCCTCGGTGTCCAATTTCTGCCAGAAAAAACAAAAAGCTTCATCCCATCATCTGGGATGAAGCAAATCTTTACTCCACGGTTCCACCCGTATTATGCCTTCCATAAACAGAAAGCATCTCTCTTTTCGGCCGATAACGCTGCCGTTACGTCGTGTTTTCCCTTTGGGCTTTCACACGCTCTCAGGGGGCGGTATCAAAAAGTGTTTTGCAAAGGTGCTTCCAGCAAGCGATGACGCTGCACCTTTCTCTGGTTTGCAAAGAGTACGATTTGACTTCCCCTTCAACGATTTTGGGATGTTCTCTTTATTTTAATTTTCATGTTACCACCCAAACTCGGAATTGTCAACACAATTTTCTTGACAAGTCTTCTCATAACAGATAAAATGAATATGTACCATTCTTGTTTTATAAGAATGTGACGCTAAAAGGAAAAAACATGCTACTGGCAAAAGGAAAAGATCTCCGGCAGACGCCGGATTTTTTTCATCGGTCTGTCTGGATTTGTTTTCTGAAAGATACAGCATGTTTTACAGGTTGCAATATTTGGAAAGTTTGCAGCAAATTTCCGATATCAGAGTGTATTCTCAGATTATTTGAGATAGATATAATTTTCGAAACAACCCGGTTTTCAAGAAGAATTTTTATGCTCAAACAAGCCCTTTTTCTGCTTTGTATGAGGAAACTGTTTCGGTGTAAGGGGCACAAAAAGATGGTTTGACCGCGTGTCTTTCCATTTGCTTGTATTCTTTTTGGAATTTGTTCTGATTTTATTACAAATAGTAAAAAAGGAATATCGAAAAACTTTCTCCTGTATTTTGGGATTCTCTGAGCTTAAGCATCAATTGCGGTTAGTTCGGATATTTTGTTGTGTCTGGAAAAAGCAACAGGTTTCAAAATCCCCACAGCCAGATCATTTCTGCGCTGAAAAATCTTTGCAAAAATTGGTAAAGGAGGAAGATGATTTTCATGGGAGGATCACTCATCAGTTATCTTGCGTGCATCCTGCTTTCCCTGGCAGCAGGTATCGCAATTGCATTCCCATTGGGAATTCAGTATCGAAAAAAGGTTGCGGAGGCCGAACTTGGCACCGCTGAAGAAGAAGCAAAACGCATTGTTGGTGACGCTATCAAGGATGCGGAGGTAAAGAAAAAAGAAGCTCTGGTAGAAGCAAAGGACGAAATCCACAAGCAGAGAACCGAAGCAGAAAAAGAAGTAAAAGAACGCCGCAACGAGGTACAGCGTCTGGAACGCCGCGTACAGCAGAAGGAAGAGTCGGTTGACCGTAAGCTGGATAACTTGGAAAAGAAAGAAGAAACACTCCAGAATAAAATCAAAGAAGCAGAATCCAAGTTAAAGGAAGCTGCTGAGATCAAAGCAAACCAGTTTGAAGTGCTTGAAAAAATTTCCGGTTATACCGCAGAGCAGGCAAAAGAATATCTGCTTTCCAGCCTGGAAAATGAACTGGTACACGAAAAAGCGCTCAAAATCAACCTGTACGAACAGAAGTTCAAGGATGAATCGGAGCAGAAAGCAAAGGAAATTATTGCAACTGCAATTCAGAAATGTGCTTCCGATTATGTTGGTGAGGTAACTGTTTCGGTAGTTCCTTTGCCAAACGATGAAATGAAAGGCCGTATTATCGGTCGCGAAGGAAGAAATATCCGCACACTGGAAACCCTTACCGGTGTGGATCTGATTATTGACGATACACCGGAAGCAATCACTCTTTCCAGCCATGATGCTGTGAAGAGAGAGGTTGCCCGCACTGCACTGGAACGCCTGATTCAGGATGGACGTATTCATCCAGCAAGAATCGAAGAGATGGTTGAAAAAGCGCAGCGCGAAATTGAAACCAAGATTAAACAGGACGGCGAACGTGCTGTTCTGGAAACCAACGTACACGGCATGCATCCAGATATGATTAAACTTTTGGGACGTATGCGTTACCGCTCCAGCTACGGTCAGAACGTGCTGCAGCACTCCATTGAGGTTGCAAACCTGGCAGGCGTTATGGCATCGGAACTGGGTGCAGATGTTGCTACTGCAAAACGTGCAGGTCTGATTCATGATATTGGTAAGGCCCTCACCCATGAAATTGAGGGAAGCCATGTCAAGATCGGTGTGGACCTTGCAAGAAAATATAAAGAAAGTGCTGCTGTTATCCATGCAATTGAAGCACATCACGGCGATGTAGAGCCAAAGACCCTGGTTGCATGCATCGTTCAGGCAGCAGATGCCATCAGTGCAGCAAGACCAGGTGCAAGACGTGAAAACCTGGAAAACTATATTAAACGTCTGGAAAAACTGGAGGAGATTGCAAACTCCTTTGAGGGCGTTGAAAAATGTTATGCTGTACAGGCTGGTCGTGAAATCCGCATTATGGTTCGTCCAGACGTTATCAGCGACGATCAGATGTCGATTATCGCAAGAGATATTGTCAATAAGATTGAAGCAGAGATGGAATATCCTGGTCAGATCAAGGTCAATATCATCCGCGAAAACAGAGCAGTCGATTACGCAAAATAAAGAAAACGATTCCCCGTTGTTCTGCAAAGAACGACGGGGATTTTTTTGTATACATCAAGCTTTAATCTAGGTTTGATGTTTTCTGGATTGATAGGAAAACAGGCCAACGATATAATATAATGGGATTGGTGTTTGCATGAAATGTAAAAACATAATCTGTGACAAAATATGGATCCAATAAGTGATAAAAACTTTATTTTAAATTACATCGGGATGTTGTTTTTTTGTAGGTTTTCTTTCATCTTTGATTTTGATTTCCTGTAATTTTTCTACATCCGATAAGGAGGCTTAGCCATGGGAAACCAGATCAAACTTCTGGACCGAATCAGAAGTTCTTATGCAGCACTTCGTCCGTCAGAACAGAAGGTTGCTGATTATATTTTGTCCGATCCGGACAGAAGTGCAAAATGTACTATTTCTGAAATTGCAGATGCAGTACAGGTCAGCCAGCCAACCGTAATTCGCTTTGTTCAGGCACTGGGATTTGATGGATACCGAAACTTTCGTTACTGTTTGCTGCGGGATGGACAGGCAGATAAAAAATCCGCTTCCTATTTTGACCATATGGGAAACTTTGACCTGAAACCATGGGATCAGCTCAAAGATTTGCCGCTCAGAGAGGTTCGCGCAGCCAATGGGTTGTTGGAACAGACATTGAAATGTCTTTCTCAGCAGGAATTAAGCAAGGCGGTACATCTTCTTACAACATCACGATTAATCGATATTTATGGGGTGGAGAACTCTTTTACACCAGCAAACGATTTGTTGACCAAACTTACCTATTTGGGACTTGGCTGCCGAATGCATACCGATGCTTACTTACAGCAGATTGCAGCAGCGCATTTACAACCGGGAGATGTAGCAGTCGCCTTTTCCCACTCCGGCAGTTCGATTGATACCGTAAAAGCGATGCGTCAGGCGAAAAAAGCCGGTGCCGCCACCATCGCAATTACCAGCAGAAAAACACCGGTCCTTGCTAAATATGCTGATGTTTGCCTTTGCACAGGTGGGGAGCAATCTACTATTTATGGTTCGGCCATCTTTTCAAGGGTTCCGGATCTTGCAGTGGTTGACCTCTTGTATATGGGTGTCATATTAAGTGATTATGAGCGCTTCTCCCGCAACTTGGATAAAAGCGGTGCTGTCATTTCAGATCGTGGCTATCCGGAAGAATAAAAAATAATAGAGCCAGTTCTTGTAAGTTTTTTACAAGAACTGGCTTTTATTTTTGAGCGATTTTTACATTGAACTAACCAAAACTTAAATTTGCTATGATTGTTACACAAGGCGATGCTCTGCTATGATGGCATCGTTGACTGAAATGATAATCACTGATGTAACGCGTCAAATAACGAATTGATGTACCGACGAAAGGAGCAGCTTTCATGTTAAAACTCGATCATATCCAAAAATCTTTCGATGGGGTACCTGTACTGCGAGATATTACCCTCCAGGTAGAGGACGGAGAAATTGTGTCTATTTTGGGACCTTCCGGCTGCGGAAAAACAACATTACTGAACCTGATTCTTGGAATCGTGGAAGCAGATAACGGAACCATCAGCTATAACGGTGAGGATCTGACCCACATGGCGATGGAAAAACGCGGATTTAATATTGTATTTCAGGACTATGCTCTGTTCCCGAACTTAAATGTATATCAGAATATTACCTACGGACTGCGCAACAAACCGAATATCTCCTCCAAAGAAGAGGTAGAGGATCTGATCGATCTTTTGGGACTGCGTGAGCACCTGACCAAACGTGTGGATCAGCTTTCCGGCGGTCAGAAACAGAGAGTTGCTCTGGCAAGAACTATGGTAATGAAACCACGCATCCTGCTTCTGGATGAACCACTTTCCGCATTGGATGGTGTTATCAAAGAATCGATTAAGGACAGAATCAAAACAATTGCACGGGAATATCATCTGACCACCATCATCGTAACACATGATCCAGAAGAAGCACTGACCTTATCTGACCGTGTGTTGATTATTGATAAGGGAAATATTTCACAGTATGCAAAGCCGGAGGAGATCGTTCATCAGCCAAAGAATGATTTTGTTCGCAAATTTATCCTCAATCAGCTGGAAATCAAGCGCAATAATATCTACGCGTTGTTTGGCGATATGACCCAGCTGGCAGCTACCATGTAAGAGGGAATTATGAAACACAAAAACTGGGAATTAAAACTGATTTTCTTTCTGATAGTCTTTCTGTTTGCGGCGTTTTTGGCAGCACCAATCCTTCTGCTGCTGGGAAAATCTCTGTGGGACCAGGGCTTCACAGGAGAATTCTATGCAGCAGTTTTGTCGCAGAAAGGATTTTTGGAAGCTTTAGGCAACAGCTTTACGGTTGCAGCAGCTTCTGCAGTACTGGCATCTCTGATTGCTTTCTTGATGGCTTATGCAGTCCATTATACAGGACTGCCGCAAAAGATGAAAAAAGCGATCAGTGCTATTGCAACGCTGCCAATGTTTCTCCCCACCATCACCTATGGATTCGCCATCATTTATTCTTTTGGTAAGCAAGGATTGCTCACTAGGCTGCTGGGGCGTCAGTTCTTTGATATTTATGGCTTTGGCGGGTTGCTGGTTGGATATGTGATCTATACTGTGCCGGTTGCCTTCCTGCTGATTCACAACACGATGGATTTTGTGGACAAAAAAACACTGATTGTTTCCAAGGTTATGGGAGACAAGACACTATCAACCTTCTGGATTGCCGTTCTCAGACCACTTTTGGGAACTCTGGCGGGTGCATTTATCCAGGCATTCTTTCTGTGCTTTACTGATTTTGGAATTCCAGCATCTGTCGGCGGAGGGTATGAGGTAATTGCAACCCTGTTGTACAACCAGATGTTGGGTGGAATACCGGACTTTAACCGCGGCGCAGTTATCGCAATGATTATGCTGATTCCTTCGATTGGAAGTATCTGTATTCTCCAGATTCTGGAGCGGTTCAACATTCGATATAATCGAATCTCCAATCCTGAGCTTAGAAAAAACACTGCAAGAGATGTCGGCTGGGGAATTTCCAGCTCGGTTATCTCAGTAGCAATTCTCTCCATCTTTGCTGTAATTTTTGTGGTCCCGATGGTAGAAGAATGGCCGTACCGAACTGCGTTTTCTCTGGAACATTTTGTGGCAGTCTTTTCGGACAGTGAACTGCTGAGTGTATATGTCCATTCCCTGCTGATGGCAGTGATGACCGCTCTGCTGGGAACGCTGACTGCATACGGTGCAGCACTGATTGTGGCAAGAAGCAAGCTTTCTGCTGGATACAAAAAAACCATCGAGAGCATTGCGCTGGTGACCAACGCGATTCCAGGTATGGTGCTTGGTGTTTCTTACCTGTTTCTTTTTTCTGGAACAGGACTTCAGAACACGCTGCTCCTGATGATTTTGTGTAATATCGTTCACTACTTCTCCACTCCCTATCTGATGATGAAGAACGCGCTTTCCAAGATGAACGCCGGATGGGAAACCACCGCCATGCTGATGGGAGACAGCTGGTTTAAAACGATTTTAAGGGTGGTCACACCAAATGCGATGTCCAGCCTGATCGAGGTGTTCAGTTATTACTTCATCAATTCCATGGTTACCATCAGTGCACTGATCTTTATTGCCGGTGCCCGCACGATGGTACTTACAACCATGATTAAACAGCTGCAATATGTAAACCGCTTTAACGAGGTGTTCGTATTGTCTCTGTTAATCCTGGCCACCAATCTGGGAGCCAAAGCACTTTTTTCCTGGATGGCCAATCATAAATTTGTCAAAAAAGAAAAAAACGCAAAGCAAAAAGAAAATTTCAAAAGAGCTTGAAAAGGAAGGGTTTTGATTATGAAGTTAAAACGTTGTCTTGCGCTGATTATTTCCTGTGCAATGGTTGCCTCTCTGATGAGTGGGTGCGCTTCGAGTGCTTCTGACAGCAAAAGCGGAGAAAATCAGGTTGTCATCTATTCCAATGCAGATGAAGAGGCGGTTACTGCAATGGAGAATGCGCTGAATGCAGCCGGATATGAAGGAAAATATATTCTTCAGACCTATGGTACCTCAGAACTGGGTGGAAAACTGCTGGCGGAGGGAACCAATCTGGAAGCAGATCTGGTAACCATGAGTACTTTCTATCTTCAGAGTGCACAGGAACAGAACAATATGTTCAAGCCTCTGGAGTTTGATGTAAAAACACTGGAAGAAGTTGCTGACTATACTGCACCGATTACCTCTCAGGAAGGTGCCATTATTCTTAATACAGAGCTGATGGAATCAGAAAATCTGCCTGTTCCAAGCAGCCTGAAAGACTTGGCTGATCCGGTCTATGAAGGACAGATTGCAGTGACCGATATCCTTTCGTCTTCTACTGCATGGCTGATGATTCAGGCTTTGGTGGATGCTTATGGAGAAGATGGTGCAGAAGAGGTGCTTTCCGGTATCTATGAAAATGCAGGAGCACACATCGAAACTTCCGGTTCCGGTCCGCTCAAGTTGTGCCGTGCTGGTGAGGTTGCAATCGGTTTTGGTCTGCGTCATCAGGCAGTTGCAGATAAAGCAGATGGTCTTCCAATCGATTATGTTGATCCAGAAGAAGGAAACTTCTCTTTGACCGAGTCGGTCGCAGTTCTGGACAAGGGTGAAGAAAGCAATCCTTTGGCAATGGAGATGGCACAATGCATTATCGAAAATGCCCGCGAAGAGCTGATTCAGACCTATCCAAACCCACTATATGAGGGTGAGACTGCAGATCCGGCAAACCAGTCTGCACATCCAAGCACCTTTGCAGAACCATTAACATTTGAATTGTTCCAGGCGCATCAGGAGCTTTCTGAACGCGCAAAAGGATAAAAACAGATACGAAAGGAAAACGGTGATTTCTCATGACAAATACATATAAACTTTTGACACCTGGTCCATTGACCACAACCGATACTGTAAAACAGGAAATGATGGTAGACCGCTGTACTTGGGATGACGATTACAAAGCAGTCACTCAAAAAATCAGACGTCAGCTTCTGGAATTAGCACAGGTTTCAGAGGATGATTATACTGCTGTTTTGATGCAGGGAAGCGGAACATTCGGTGTGGAAAGTGTCTTTTCCAGTGTAATTGGAGATCAGGACAAGGTACTGATCTGCTCCAATGGTGCATACGGAGAAAGAATGACCCAGATTTGTGATCATGCCAAGATTCCTTATCTTCACTATGCACAGACCTATGACAAGGTTCCAGATGCATCCCATATTGCAAAACTGCTGGCAGAAGATCCATCCATCACACATGTGGCAATGGTCCACAGCGAAACTACCAGCGGAATCCTCAATGATATTGAGTCGGTAGGACGAGTAGTTCGTCAGGCAGGACGCACCTTCATCATGGATGCAATGTCCTCTTTTGGTGGCGTTGATATCCCGGTTGCTTCTTGGGGAATTGACTTCCTGATTTCCAGTGCAAACAAATGTATTCAGGGTGTTCCAGGTTTCTCCTTTATTATCTGCCGAAGAGATAAACTGCTTGCAAGCGAGGGAAAAGCCCGTTCCCTTTCTCTGGATCTGCTGGATCAATGGCGAGGAATGGAAAAGGACGGAAAATGGCGCTTTACCTCCCCGACTCATGTTGTACTGGCATTCTCCAAAGCGCTGGATGAGCTTGCACAGGAGGGCGGAATTGCAGCACGTAACCGTCGCTATGTTCAGAACAATCAGATGCTGATTGAAAAGATGGAACGCATGGGATTCTCTACTTATATTGATAAAGTACATCAGGGTCCAATCATCACGACCTTCTTCTATCCAGACGGTGTTTCTTTCCAGTTCCAGGAATTCTATGCATATATCAAAGAAAACGGATATGCTATTTATCCTGGAAAGCTTACCAAAATGGATACCTTCCGAATCGGTAATATTGGAGAAATCTATCCGGAGGATATTGAAAAACTGACCAGCATCATTGCAAACTTTATTAAAAAGAAGAAGGAGAATGTAGCATGATCGAAGCCGTAATTTTTGATTGGGCAGGAACTGCTGTTGACTATGGATGCTTTGCGCCGGTACAGGCATTTCGTGAAGCATTTGCACACTATGATGTTCCAGTTACTATGGAAGAAACAAGAAAACCAATGGGAATGCTGAAAAGAGATCATATCCGTACCATGATGAAGATGGAACGCATTGCAGCAGAATGGAAACGCGTACACGGAAGAGAAGCAAGCGAAGAGGATGTGGAAGCAGTATATGCACAGTTTGAGCCAAAACTGTTTTCCATCCTGGAAAATTACTCTTCTCCAAAACCATTTGTTCTGGAAACTGTAGATACCTTAAGAAAAATGGGAATTAAAATTGGTTCCAGTACAGGCTATACCGATGCCATGATGGATATTGTGGTAAAAGGTGCTGCCAAAGAAGGTTACAGCCCAGATTTTTGGATCAGCCCGGATGGTGTTGGCGGAAAAGGACGTCCGTATCCTTACATGATTTTTGAAAACATGAAGGTCCTGGGTGTATCTTCTGTCAAGAATGTGGTAAAAGTTGGAGATACGGTATCTGATATTCGTGAAGGTGTCAGTGCCGGCGTATGGTCGGTTGGTGTAATCGAGGGAAGCTCGGAACTTGGTCTGACCCAGGAAGAATTTGAGCAGATGCCTCCAGAACAAAAGGAAAAAGAATGCTGTCGTGTGGAACAGGTCTTCCGCAAAGCAGGAGCAGATTTTGTAATAGATAATCTTTCCCAGCTGCCGGCATTAATCCGAATGCTTGGAAAATAAAGAAAAAGAAAAAAGGTCGGGAAAAATCCCGACCTTTTTGATGCTTTTTATTCTGCTTTCAGCTGGTACTGATCGATCAGCTGTTTCATGTGCTCTGGACCTTCTACCAGAATGACATCGTTATCGATGACAAGGCAAGGAATGCCGGCACGATGCTGTTCACGAACTTCCTTACATTCTTCTGCAGTGTCACGGATCTTTAAAAAGCTTTTGAGTTTGCCGACACTTTCGCAGATATCAACATACATGTATTTGATGTTATTTTCGGAAAGAACCTCTTTCACTGGTGGGCAGCCGCCTCATGTACCGGTACCATATAAAACGATTTTTCTCATACAACTCAGCTCCTTTACAAAACAAAGGGATTCATACACTTAACTGTGCTTTCATTATAATGTTTTTTGAAATCGCTGTCAAACAGCGTATAGAAACATTCTATGAATATTTTATTCCTCTTCTGCAGCCAGATATTCCATATCGTGGATTTTGTTTTTGTAGGTAAGTTTAAGCAGCAGAATGCTGACAATCAGCGCAAATACCTCTGCGATTGGGAAAGCAAGCCATACCTGATTGAGAGTACCGATGCGGGAAATCAGCCATGCAGCCGGAAGCAGGATAAACAGCTGACGCAGAACAGAGATCAAAAGGCTGTTTTTACCTTCGCCGATTGCCTGGAAGAAGTTGGAGAAGGAAATACCCAGAGCAGCAGCAGGGAAACAAAGGCTGATGGTGCGCAGAGCCGAGATACCAATTTCCATCATTTCTTCGCTTGCGTTAAACATCATCAAAAGATATTTTGCACCAAACTGGAAGATCAGGAGGCCGACAATCATAATGCACAGGGAGATGGTGGAAGAAAGCTTGAGTGTGTGCATCAGACGTTTTTTGTTGCGGGCACCGAAGTTGTATCCCATAATCGGCATGGAACCGTGTCCGAGTCCGAATACCGGCATAAAGATGAAGGATTGCAGTTTGAAGTAAACGCCGAGGACAGCAACAGCAGCCTGAGAGAATACGATCAGGATATTGTTTAATACCATAATCATAACCGAGCTGATGGACTGCATGATAATGGACGGAAATCCGACAGCAAAGATATCCTTGACAATCTGTCCGGAAAAACGGAATCCCTTAAAATGAATCTGAACGGCATGTTCTTTGCGGACAATAATATAGATAGCGAAGAACATGGAGAGAATCTGTCCACCAACGGTAGCGATTGCAGCACCTTTTACTCCCATGGCAGGAAGTCCAAACCAGCCAAAGATGAAGATTGGATCCAGGATGATGTTGGTGATGGCACCAGTCAGCTGGAACAGCATTGGATAGATCATGTTTCCGGTTGCCTGAAGGGTTTTTTCCAGAGTAATTTCAACAAAGCATCCAAAGGAGAAGATGGTTACAATGGAGGTATAATCAATGCCCATCTGAATAACGGTTGGGTTATCTGTGAAGGCTTGGAAAAAGATGCGGCAGAAGAATAAACCGAAAATCAAAAATCCGACCCATTCCACCAACGCAATCAGAACACCATGAGTGGCAGCAAGGCTGGCTTCATGTTCACGACGTTCTCCAAGACGGCGGGAAATCAGGGAGTTTAAACCGATGCAGGTACCGACGCTGACCGCAATCAGAAAGTTCTGAACTGGAAATGCGAGCGAAACGGCGGTCAGTGCATCTTCGCCGATCTGTGCGACATAAATGCTGTCTACGACGTTATACAGGGCTTGAATCAGCATGGAGAACATAGCAGGCAGCGACATGGAAATCAGCAGCTTTCCTACCGGCATGGTTCCCATCTTGTTTTGAGGGTGTTGTGACATAAAGACATCCTTTCCTTGATATTTTGGTTAATCGAAGATAAATCAACATCATATTATTATATCATAGTTTAATCAAAAGACAATGACTGATAAAATCAGGATAAAAACTTCTGCCAAAATGATAAAACGGGTTCTTGTGAGGAAGAGTCGGATTGTGTATAATGGTAAAGAAAAAAGAACGTTATGGAAAGGAAGTTTCAAACAGATGGCGAAAGTATTCTGGAAAGGCTCTACCCTGCTGGCACCGGTAGCTCCAACAATGGTCAGCTGCGGCAGCGAAGAAAAACCAAATATCATTACCATTGCCTGGACCGGCATTGTCAACTCTAATCCGCCAATGACCTATATCTCGGTTCGTCCCAGCAGATATTCCTATGATATCATTAAAGAAAGCGGAGAGTTTGTTATCAATCTCACTCCATCCAGACTGGTCCGTCAGGCAGACTGGTGCGGCGTAAAATCTGGACGAGATGTCGATAAATTCAAGGAGTGTCATCTGACTCCAGGAAAAGCAAATCAGGTTTCGGCTCCACTGATTGAGGAGTGTCCGATCAATCTCGAGTGTAAAGTAAAGAATATCACCCCGCTTGGAAGCCACGATATGTTTTTGGCAGAGATTGTGGGAATCGATATCGATGAACAGTATCTGGATGAAGACGGCAAGCTGCATATGGAACAGTGTGGACTGGCTTCCTATATGCATGGAGAATATTTTGCTCCGGGCAAGAAGGTAGGCAGCTTTGGATACAGTGTTCGCAAACGTCCAAAACGGAAACCAGAAGGCAAAAACAAAAAAATAAAGAAAAAATAATTTTTCTAAAAAAATTTGAAAAAAGTGTTGACAGATCCGAATTGCGATGCTATAATAATACTCGTGATTCGCGGATATGGCGGAATTGGCAGACGCGCTAGATTCAGGTTCTAGTGAGGTTAAACTCATACAGGTTCAAGTCCTGCTATCCGCACCACAAAGAAAACGCTTCGACCAATCGTCGGAGCGTTTTTTATTGCTTTGATATAGCTGGACTCGCGACTTTTTAATCCCCTGCCGCCCGTATCATAAAAATGCTTTAATTCAGTATTCAAGATATGGGGCTAACATCATAATAGCTGTGATAAAATAAAAAAAGACGCTGGATATTATTCCGCGTCTTTTTTGTTCTGATTTTGAGTTTGTCGATTATATTCCAGCTGCAGCATCCAGTGGATGTTTTCTTTTCCTCTAAAATCCAGTTTGGAAAATTTTTTAAGTAGGTCTCGTTCTTCCAAAGATAAATAAAATAATTGCTCGGGATTATCTGTTCGTCCGAATAGATAATCAATATTGACTTGATAAAAATCGGCGATGGTACATAGAATATCGTATCCTAACTGCCTTTTTCCAGTTTCGTATAAAGCGTATGCGGAGCGGGAGATATGCAGCTCCTGAGCAAGCTGCTCCTGCGTTAAATTTCGACTTAAACGAAGGTCTTTTATTCTTTCGTGCAAAAGCAATTATCCACCACCTCCTTGTATGAATTATATTGGTCTTCGATAACAGTTACAATGATTGTTTCAATTAGTATCATTTGAGAGGCTGTATTCCATTTTATATCTTGATTATGTTTCGATTTGTTGCTATAATGAATTCAGACGAAATAAAGGAGGGGCTATCATAGCGAAAAGGAACGGAAGTTATTGTTGACATCATTTCTCGCAGGATGATGGATATCAAGAACATAATCTGCACAGAAAATCGCAATTAGCTATGATAGAATAATCCGAAATAAAGGAGCTGTTCGTTGACAGCTCCTTTATTTTTTGCTATAATTGCGAAAATCATTCCAGAGAGATGGAATGAAAAAATAAAATCAGGAGGGAATATCATGGACAGATTGATGCTGGTTCTGCCCACAGAACAACACAAACAGGCAGTGTGGGATTATCGTGAGGAGTTTTTGTGCAATCAGGATAGCATGGATGGTACAGGTGGCCTTGCAAACGCACAGAGCTTTGAGGAGTGGTATCAGAATAATGTCAATAACCGTTCTGAGGAAACTGTCCGTGAAGGCTTGGTTCCAGCAACTACCTTCCTGGGAGTGGAAAAAGAAAGCGGCAAATTGGTAGGAATGATCGATATTCGTCATCGACTCAACGAATATCTGCTTCAGTTTGGCGGAAATATTGGATACAGCGTACGCCCTTCTCAGCGCCGCAAAGGCTATGCCACCGAAATGCTTGCTCTGGCGTTGGAGGAATGTCGGAAACTGGGGCTTGACCGTGCTCTAGTTACCTGCGATAAGACCAATATCGGTTCGGCAAAAACCATTCAGAAGAATGGCGGTGTATTGGAAAATGAAGTTTTAGAAGGTGACAGAATCACCCAGCGCTACTGGATTGCATTGTAAAACGAAGAATTTTAACAGAAACCCCCGTTAGATATTCAGGACAACTTGCTGAATATCTAACGGGGGTTCTTTTTGTCACAGCATTGACATTATGTTTAGGTAAAGTTTAAATGCGGTGCAGCAGATCGGTATAGGTTGGCATTGGCCAATCTTTCTGGTCCACAATGGTTTCCAGTGCATCGCAGCGGGCACGCAGTCTCGCCATTGCATCACAGACATCTCCTGCCATGTACTGAGCACGACGATATGGATCGGTGAAGCTGGTGGACAGATTGAGGATACGCTCCAGTTCATCGGTCAGAGCCATGATACTTTCCACCGATTCGGTGACAGTTTCCAGATGGTTCTGAATTCGTTTTGGAGTCATGCCGCAGGCAGTGATCTCGTGCAGGCTCTGGGCAATCTTTCCGCTGTATTTAATGCAGCTTGGAATGATCTGACGTTTTGCGATTTCCAGCATGGTGGAAGCTTCGATCTGGATAACATGGATGTAGTTTTCCAGCTGGATTTCATAACGTGCAGAGCTTTCCTTTGGAGAAAAGACGTGGTAGCGATCGAACAGATCGATATTTTTTGGATCGATGAGGGTTCGGAACGCATCTGCCGAGGATTTAAGGATCGGCAGTCCGCGGCGGATTGCTTCTTCCACCCAATCCTGAGAATAGTTGTTACCGTTATAGATGATGCGCTTGTGATCGTGCATGGTATCGGTGATGATGCGGCGAATTTCATCTTCTACATTGTCAGCCTGTTCCAGACGAAGTGCAAATTCATGGAAGGAATCAGCGAGGATGGTATTGAGCACAACCTCAGAGTAAGCCAAAGACTGGGAAGAACCTACCATACGGAACTCAAATTTGTTTCCGGTAAAGGCAAATGGAGAAGTACGGTTACGGTCGGTCTCATCTTTCAAAAATTCCGGAATGGCATCTACACCAACATTCATGGTTTCGCGGGTGAGTTGTTCCGGGCTGCTGCCATTTGCAATCTTGTCCAGAATATTGGTCAGATGGTGACCCAGGAAGATGGAGATGATCGGAGGTGGAGCCTCACAACCGCCCAAACGGTGATCGTTTCCAGCACAAGCTGCAGACATGCGCAGAAGGTCAGCATAAAGGTCGACGCCGCGCAGGAAAGCACAGAGCACGAGCAGGAACTGCAGATTATTTTCTGGATGTTTTCCAGGTTTCAGCAGGTTTTCTCCAGTATCGGTACAGAGCGAGAAGTTGTTGTGCTTGCCCGAACCGTTTACGTTGGCAAATGGTTTTTCGTGCAGTAGACAAGCAAGTCCATGTTTTTTGCTGATGGTGCGCATGGTTTCCATAATCAGCTGGTTGTGGTCGCAGGCAATGTTTGCAGTGGAGTATTCTGGAGCCAGCTCATGCTGTGCAGGAGCAGCTTCGTTGTGTTTGGTCTTGCTGGCAATGCCCATTTCCCACAGATTTTTGTCCAGATCCTGCATGAATTCTCCAACACGAATCCGGATTCGTCCGCAGTAGTGGTCATCCAGTTCCTGACCTTTTGCAGGTTTTGCACCGAACAGAGTGCGTCCACAGATTTTCAGGTCAAGGCGCTGGTCATACAGCTTGTAATCTACAAGGAAGTATTCCTGTTCTGCACCGACCATTGGAATGATCTTGGTAACGGTCTGGTTGCCCAGAGCGCGCAGAAGACGTACACCTTCCTGAGAAACTGCCTGCATGGAACGAAGCAGAGGTGTTTTTGCATCCAGTGCCTCTCCATTGTAGGAGCAAAATGCAGTCGGGATAAAAAGAGTTCCATCACGGACAAATGCCGGGGAAGTTGGGTCCCATGTGGTGTATCCTCTTGCTTCAAAGGTAGCACGCAGTCCACCAGATGGGAAGGAGGAGGAGTCTGCTTCACCTTTGATTAAGGCTTTGCTGGAAAATTCCAGGGAAATGCGGCCATCCTTGCCGGTAGTGGACAGAAAAGCATCGTGTTTGCCGGCGGTAAAGTTGTTCATTGGCTGGAACCAGTGGGAGTAATGGGTTGCCCCCTGTTCAATTGCCCAGTCCTTCATAGCACAAGCAACCACGTCCGCAATGCTAGGGTCAAGGTTTTCTCCCAGACGGCGGGTACGGGAAAGACTTTCGTATACTCTTTCAGGAAGGCGTTTTCGCATGGCGGCATCGTCAAAAACACGGATGCCGAAGATCTCTTCGATGTTCATTTCTACTTCTACTTCCTCTCTGCACGATTTTATTACACAGTTTACAAAATTAAAGCGGACTAAATCGATTCAAATGCCTTAGTTTAGTGCTTTAATGAAATAATAGTACCATCTTGTACACAGGATTTCAAGAAAAAAGTGGGATTTCCTTAAAATTAAGGAAATCTGTGGGATAAATTGGGAAGTTTCATAATATTGGAATTGAATTTATTTTTGTGTCATGATAAACTGAAAGCTGACTATATCGCGGGAACATTTCCCGGGAAAAAGTTATGGAGTAATATGAGATTTTGGGAATAAAAAGATAGAAAAAAAGGAGTGTGTTGTCTTGAAAAAGATGCACCGATTTTTGAAAATAAATTGTATCATGATGGCTCTGGTTTTGGTTTTTGCCCTGACAGGGTGCGGTGCAGAACCTTCTCTGCTTCGGTATGACCTTTCTGGTGGTGTCACCAGCCTGGACCCACAGTTTGCGGATGGAGAGAGCGAACAGCTGGTTATTTACAATATGATGGAAGGTTTAATGCGCCAGCTGCCTTCTGGAGAACTGGAAAATGGCGTAATAACAGGATATGAAGTGTCGGAGGATCAGACCGTTTATACCTTCTCTCTAAAAGAAGGGATGGTCTGGGATGATTCCGAAAACACACCAGTGACAGCACATGATTTTGTGTTTGCATTCCAGAGAATTTTTAATAACATCTACCCTTCCCCGTTTGCTTCGATGTATGCTTCCATTCATAACAGCCAGAAGGTTTTGTCCGGACAGGTTTCGGTGGAAGAATTGGGCGTAAAGGCGCTGGACGACATGACCGTACAGTTTACGCTGGACTATGCAGATCCAGCCTTTCTGGAAAGTCTGGCACATTCTTCGGCAATGCCGTGCAGCCAGAAGCTGTTTGAAAACGCGAATGGAAAATATGGAGCAACCATCAAGGAAACTTACTCCAATGGTCCTTTTTATCTGATGCAGTGGGAAAACGGAAACCGCATCTATTTAAAGAAAAACGATAAATATTATGGAGCTGCTGAGGTTCAGTCTCCGGGGATTTATCTTTATATGAACCGTGATGTGCAGACTGCTGCGCAAAAAGAAGCTGGTCAGGAGGCGCCAAGCTATTTTGATCTGCTGATGGATGGAAAATCGGACGGCTGCCTTGCAGATTACGAGCAGTATAAAAAGGCAAAAGCCAAGGGTATGACCTGCGAAGAAACAGAAAGCACCGTTTGGGCACTGGTATTTAATCAGACTCACACAGCGTTTTGTAATCAACAGGTGCGGCAGGGATTTATTCGTGCAATTGATCGCAGTGTGTTGGAGGAATATTTTCAAAAGAGCAAGCAGGAAAATCTGCGGGTGTATGATAGACTGATTCCGCCGACAATTTCTCTGTTTACCCAATCCTACACAGAACAGACATCGGTTACCACCAAGAATACATACGATCCACAGGCAGCATATCAGTCCTACCGGGCAGGTATGGATGAACTGGAAGCAGATACTCTGCGGAAGATTCAGCTTTTGGTTCCGTCTGACAGCTCAATTCCGGAAATGTGCGGGTTGCTGCAGCAGGCATGGCAGAGCACTTTGGCAGTTTCGGTTAATATCGAGGAAGTTTCCCGCGATGAGCTCAGTTCCCGTTTAAGTATGGGAGATTATCAGGTTGCTTTGGTTCCGCTGAAGGCGTCGGCGAATACTCCAACCGATATTCTTTCCAGATTTACCTCCTCTTCTACCTCAAATATTTCAGCATACAAGAATCCCTCTTTTGATTCGATTGTGGAGGGAGCAGGAAATTCCCATGACCCGCAGCAGATATTAAACCGTTATGTGTCGGCCGAAACCATGCTGCTGGATGATGCAGTTGCCTATCCGCTGATGGTGGAAACCAGTTACTTTGTACTGGGAGAAGGAGTTTCCGGAATCCAGTTCTACCCTTATGGAGGAAAGGTCATTTTCCGGGATGCAGTTGCCCTGCGTTAGGATAGCTTGTCAAGGATTTTCTCCGGTGCTATAATCAGCATAAAGAAGGAGGAATCCAATATGGCAAAGAAGGTAACATTGGTTTATTTCAGCAGTACAAAAACAACAAAGAAAAATCTTCTGGCAATGGCAGAAGGAATGGGCTGTCCATTTGAAACGGTTGATTTTACACTGCCGGCAAGCCGTGAACGGGATGTTTGTTTTGGAAAAGATGATTTCGTCATCTTTGGTTCACCAGTATACGGAGGCGTGATGCCGCTGCTGGTACGGGAGTATCTTGAAAAGCATATCAGAGGAAACAATACTCCTTGCGCTATTGTGGCAGTTTATGGAAACCGGCATTTCGATGATTGTCTGGTTGAGATGGAAGATCTGCTCACAGAAAAAGGTTTTCTGGTGACAGCAGCTGCAGCTTGCTTAGGAGAACATTCCTATACCACCCAGATCGCGACAGGACGTCCAGATGAAGCTGACCTTGCATGGGCAAAAGAATTTGGACAGAAGCTTCAGGAAAAGCTGACAGGTCCGGTACAGGCTCTGGAAAAAGGTGTTATCCCGGGCAATCGTCCTTATAAAGAGAGAAAACCATCTGCACCGATGGCACCGGTCAATACGAACGGTTGTATTCACTGTGGAAATTGTGTCAGAAACTGTCCAGTTGGGGCAATCGATGCAAAAGATCCAGGCAAGGCAGATCCGGAAAAGTGTATCAAGTGCCTGTCCTGTGTCCGCCTGTGTCCATTAGGTTCCAAAGCCTTTACGGCAGAAGGCTTTCAGGCAAGCGTTGCATGGTGTCTTGCAAACTTTAAGGAACCAAGAAAAGAACCAGTTGCTTTTCTGTAATATAAAAAAATCCCGCACTTTTAGGTGCGGGATTTTTTTATGGATTTAATGCGTTTGCAATGTCTGCAAACTGCTGCATGGAGAGCTGTTCAGCACGCAGGTTGGATGCAACGCCGGCACGTTCCAGAAGCTCGGCGATCTGTGTTTTGTTCATCGAAAGACCGGAGGAAAGAGTGTTGGACAAGGTTTTTCTGCGCTGAGAAAAAGCGGCTTTTACAACGCGGAAGAAGTCCTCTTCCCTTTTGACATCCACCGTAGGCTGTTTGCGGATATCCAGACGGATTACAGTGGAATCGACGTCGGGAGCTGGCATAAAGGAGCCGCGGGAAACCTGAAACAGGACTTTTGGCTCACAGTAGTAACGCACAGCAATCGAAACCGCTCCTACTTCCCTGCTGCCCGGCATAGCGCAGATTCGCTGTGCTGCTTCCTTTTGTACCATAACGGTCAGGGAGGAAATTGGCAGGCGGGATTCTAACAGATTCATGATGATCGGTGAGGTGATGTAATAAGGCAGGTTTGCGCAGACAGCTACCGGCATGTTAGGGAATTCCTCGGCAATCAGTTTGTGCAGATCCACCTTCAGAACATCTTGATTCACAATTTTGATGTTGTCATATTCGGCAAGGGTTTCATCCAAAATCGGAAGCAGGCGGCTGTCGATCTCGATACAGACAACCTTGTCGGCACGCTGTGCAAGCTCTGCTGTCAGAACACCGACACCGGCACCAATTTCGATCATTCCCCAACCAGGCTGCGCGTTGCCCATCTCAGCCATTCTTGGACAGACGGTCGGGTTAATCAGAAAGTTTTGTCCCAGCCCTTTGGAAAAGGAAAATCCATGACGGGACAGCACATCCCGGATGACCGAGATGTTGGAAAGGTTTTCCATGAAATGCTCCTTTCAGCACAAAATAACGGCTTAATCAAATTTTTTCCATTATAGCACAAACTTCCCCTTTTGGTCTAGGTCAAAGGGGAAGTTTGTAGTTTACAGGAAAAAAATTGTTTAGCCGACTTCTTTTTCCAGAATAATCAGATAGCTGTTTGCGTTGCGAACATTTGCCTGTGGCTCCATGATCTGTTTTAATCTCCAGCCGCCTTTGGACTCTGCGGTGATGATCTGAGCACAGATTTTAAGCGGAGCATTTGCTTCTTTTCCATTTTCGGAAGTTGGAACTTCAACAAATTTGTATTCGTAGTTTTTCATGGGGAAAACCTCCTGATTTGATTTTAATAATTAAGATTGGTTGGACCAAATCCTTTTGGTAATAGTTGTGCTAAGGTATAGGCTTTGTAATTTTCCGGACTGGATGCACAGAAAATCAAAAAAGTTTGTGGATTACAAAATTCCATCATGACCTGACGGCAAACGCCGCATGGGGTGGTGATAGGAAGAATATCCGCATCTTCCCTGCCTCCGGCAACCGCCAGACAGATAAACTCCCGCTTCCCTTCCGAAACTGCCTTAAAGATGGCAGTCCGTTCTGCACAGATGGTCGGAGTATAAGCAGAAGATTCAATATTACATCCAGTATAAATGGTGCCGTCCTGACAAAGCAGTGCAGCTCCTACTGCAAAGTGAGAGTAAGGGCAATAAGCGCGTTTTCTGGCCTCCAAAGCAAGATCAATCAGCCTTTTTTCATACATACACGACACCTCCCTTTAGATTGAAGAAATTTCCTGGGAAATATCATGCAGAAAAGAGTCGAATTTCCCAGGAAATTCGATGCAAAAATAATCAGCGATAGTCGCTGCCAAGTCACCAAAAGAACTGCGGGTATGAAGATTGCAGTTTTGTTTAACTGGATTTCCAAAGCACAGAAGCGGAACATATTCCCGGCTGTGATCGGTAGATGGAGTGGATGGGTCGCATCCGTGGTCAGCGGTAATAAACAGTAGATCATCTTCGCGCAACATAGGAATCAGCTCACCCAGCTGCTGGTCAAAGCGGTTGAGTGCCTGTGTGTAGCCTAAAGCATCGTTACGGTGACCGTAAAGCATATCAAATTCAACTAAGTTGACAAAGCACAGACCGGAAAAGTCGGTTTGACAAAGTTCCAGCGTACGCTGCATTCCCTCATCATTGGAGTGGGTGACAATTTTTTTAGAAATTCCCTTTCCAGCAAAGATATCCGAGATTTTTCCAACACCGATAGTTTCCAGATTTGCTTTCATCAGATAATCAAGCAGGGTATCCTGTGGCGGAACAAGGGAAAAATCGCGGCGGTTTGCGGTGCGGACGAAGGTGTCCGGGGAATTGCCGATAAACGGACGGGCAATGATCCTTCCCACACCATGTTCTCCCTGCATGATCTTTCTGGCAGTTTCACAGATATGGTAAAGTTCCTCGAGTGGGACTTTCTCTTCATGGGCAGCAATCTGTAGAACGCTATCTGCAGAGGTATAAACGATCAGATCACCGGTGCGCAGGTGTTCCTCACCATAATCACGGATGACTTGTGTGCCAGAGTAAGGCAGATTGCAGAGGATGCCGCGACCGGTTTCCTGCGAAAGACGGTCCAGCACTTCTTTGGGGAATCCGTTTGGATAGGTCGGCATCGGTTTTTGGGAGACAAGTCCCATCAGTTCCCAGTGACCAGTTGTGGTATCCTTACCGGCAGAACGCTCTGCCATTCTGCCATAAGCGGCAGCAGGCTGTTCCACAGGCTGTCCAACCGTGACCCCATCGATCTGGTACAGCCCCATTTTCTGCATATTAGGAATCTGGAGCTTTCCGGTAGCAAAGCAGGCAGCTAAGGTATTGCTGCCACTGTCTTTATAATTTGCGGCATCAGGGAGTTCCCCGATACCAAAGCTGTCAAGAACAATGACAAAAACACGTTTCATAAGGGGACCTCCTGATTATTTGGCAAGAGAAAGAGCAACTTCCATCATCTGGGTAAAGGCATTCTGACGAACCTCGGCAGGAACAGCTTCTCCGGTGAAAGGATTGTCTGAGATAGTCAGCAGACACAGCGCCTGTTTTCCAGCGCGGGCAGCTTCCATATATAAAGCAGCAGATTCCATTTCGACAGCCAGAACACCCATTTTCTGCCATTCAGGAAGTCCCTGAGACTCATCGTAAAACCAGTCTGAGGTGAGCACGGTTCCTGCTTTATAACGAAATCCTTTTTCCTCGCAGATTGCAGCAGCCCGGCATGCAAGAGAAAAGCTTGCGGTAGGGGCAAAGGAACCCGGCAGATGATACTGAGCGGAATAACTGGAGGTTGTGCAGGAAGAAACAGCGATCACGATATCACCAATCTTTAAGGAAGGGTCGATTGCTCCGGCAGAACCGATGCGGATGATGGTATCGACCCCATAAAAGTGAAACAGCTCATGGGAGTAGATGCCCATGGATGGCATGCCCATACCGCTTCCCTGTACCGAAACCGGAATGCCCTGATATTTTCCGGTGAAGCCCAGCATGCCGCGGACTTGATTATAGCAGACAGCATCCTGCAGGTAGGTTTCTGCAAGCAGTTTTGCACGCAGGGGATCTCCCGGCATCAAAACGGTTTTAGCAATATCGCCAGGTTTTGCGTTGTTATGAGGAGTTGGAGCAGACATAAAAACACCCTTTCTTTTTGAAGATATTATCTTTATTATACGCGAAAAAGATAAAAAAAGGAAGCTTAACTTGGATGAAAAAGGTCAGAATGAACAAATTATAAACTTTGCGAAAAAAAGGTTGAAGGGATAAGCAGAAATGATTAAACTAGTATTTATACGTATTGAAGAAATATCTGGAGGAGAATTTTCTAATCAGGTAAAGGAGAGAGTTTATGCAGAGAATAAAAATGATGACCGATTCTGCTTCGGATCTTCCGCGCGAATCGGCCCAGGAACTTGGCATTGACATTATCCCCATACCGATTGCAGTGGATGGTCAGGGATATCTGGAAGGGGTCGATTTTACTCCTCGTGAATTTTACAGCATCATGCAGTCGGCAAAGGAAATCCCAACCACCTCGCAGATCTCACCGGTTACCTACTGTGAATATTATTACATAGCGTACCAGGAGGGATACACCGATGTTATTCTGGTAGGAATTTCTTCCACTGCATCGGCAACCTATCTGCGCGCAAAAGATGGGGTGGAACTATTTTTTGATAACTGTCCGGATGCAAAGGGAAAAATCAACATTCACATTGTGGATTCCAAAACCTTTTCTCTTGGATACGGCTATCCAGTTATGCAGGCAGCAAAAATGAGCAGGGAAGGAAAGACAGTCGAGGAAATTCTGACATTTTTGCAGGACTGGTTTGAAAGACTGGATATTTATATCACGGCATTCTCTTTTGAGTTTATCAAAAAATCGGGAAGAATCAGCTGTGCTGCCGGTATTGTCGGGGAAGCGCTGGGGATTCGTCCGATTATTCAGATCCGACAGGGTGAGATGAAGATTATTGCCAAAACCAGAGGAAATAACGTTGTAGTGCAGAAAATGGCACAGATTGTTGCAGACAAAATCGGGGAGGATTCTCCATTTTTGATGCTGACAGGAACACAACCGGATGTTGGGGAAGAAATGGAACAGCTGGTTTACCAGAAGACAGGCAAAAAACCAAGCTTTGTTGCGGATGTTGGCTGTGCGGTCAGCATTAACAGCGGTCCGAAGATGATCGGTGTTGGTTTTTTGTGGCCGAAAAAATAGCGAATAAAAAAGGGAAAGAAGGAAGAATATGAAAAGGGTAGATAAGATTAACTATTATCTGGACATTGCGCAGACTGTGGCAGCAAGGGGAACCTGCCTCCGCCGCAACTTCGGAGCAATTATCGTAAAAAATGATGAGATTATTTCCACCGGTTATGTGGGTGCGCCAAGAGGCCGTCAGAACTGCTGTGACCTGGGATATTGCACCAGAGAAAAACTGAACGTTCCAAGAGGCGAGCGCTATGAGCTGTGCCGCTCGGTCCATGCTGAGGCAAATGCAATCATCAGTGCACCACGTTCGGAGATGATTGGAAGTACATTGTATCTGGTAGGTCTGGAATACAAAGATGGCAGCTATGTTGTCAACGCAAATCCATGTGCAATGTGTAAGCGCATGATTATCAATGCAGGTATCGAATGTGTGATTGTACGTGATACAAAAGACACCTATCGCATCATCGATGTTTATGAAAGCTGGGTCAACCAGGACGCTTCGATGGAACAGATCGGATATTAAGAAAAAGCCGGAAATCTTCCGGCTTTTTTTATGTGAAAGTTTGCTTTTCTTCTGAGAATTGGTTGACGAAGAGAAAAGAAACAGTGTATAGTAAAAGAAAGATTGGTGCCAAAACAAAATTGGGGTGAAATGACGAGGAGGGAATGTATATGTCTTTCAAAAAGAAATTCCATCGGATTATTAGTATGTTTTGTGTGGCTGTACTTCTTCTGCCAATGGTATTGGGATTGTCAGTCAGCGCAGCAGAAAAGCGCTACCTGGGCTATCCGGTTAATCTGTTGATTGGAGAGAAGCTTCCGGTAAATTCTTTTGTGGATGAAAAAGGAAAAGCTGCCAAAATTGAAATAGCTGAGGGGCAATATACGCTGATCACCTATTGGGCAAGCTGGTGTCCGGATTGTCAGGAGGAACTGGCATATCTGCCTCAATTAAAAGAGGTCCTCAAGGACTACCCGAATGTGAAATGGTATTTGGTTGACCGCGTGGATGGACAGGATGAAAGCATTCAGAGTGGATCGGAATATATCAAAAAATTAAATCTGGGACTTCCTGTTTTGTATGACCAGAATCTGACCTTCCGAAATGCAATCGGTATTCGGGAAATTCCAACAACCATCCTGCTCAATCCGCAGGGAGAATTGGTGTTGGCCACATCAGAAATTATCAAATCGCAGGGCAATCTCCGCGCTATGCTGGATTATGCTACCAAGGGCAGAGAAAAGGCTACCGAAGATTATGTGAGCAAAAATCTGCTGGTATCGGATGGTAGTGTAAAACAGTCAGCCGATTCTGCTAAGAAGAGCACACAGGCACAGAGCATCCTCACTGTGTATGCAGCAGCTAAAAAGAATACCACCATTTTAAATCAGCAAAAATCCTGGCTTGCAAAAAATGGCGGCTTGACCGGAGATTTGGGCGATGATCTGCGGATGTACGGTGCATTTTCCGGAGTACAAGGCTATGAGCAGGATGCAAAGACATTGTCGGCGGCAATTATCAAGAAATATTTCCAGGGAAATAAACTGAATGGAACCGTTTCTTTGAGTGATCTTAATCTCCAGCAGATTTCCAAATTGGGAGTAAACGGGCTTGCCGATCAGGCGTTGTCAGTTGTTCAAAAGGGATATATCAGCGCAGACTTCCCATTTTATTACACACAGTATAATACCAAAACTGGTAAGTACGATCAGGGCGTTGTGGATATGACAGAGTCTTTGCTCACAGTTTATCACCTTGCAAAACAGGGGAAGGTAAAACAACAAACGCTGGATTGGCTGAGCAATGCAGTAAATACGAACGGAATTTTTGCAAAATATAAAAAAGACGGAACACCAGTCAGCCGCTATCAGTATGAGACACCAGGTATTTATGCTCTGACGGCGTTGATTGCACTGGAGACAGGGGAGAAAAGCTTATTTACTCAGTCGGTAATTCTGATGGAAAAGAGCAGAACCTTCCAGACAACCAGTGAGTCCAACGGTGCTTTCAGCAGTAAAAATAGCGATAAGGCATTGGATAACTGCCTGCCGCTTTTGCTGTACGCTTCGATGGAACAAAAGGGACTGTAACGGAAAGAATAGATACCCTCGGCTCTGCCGGGGGTATTTTATGAGATTCTTTCCAAGATTGAGTAAATCTTTTACATTAATCTTATAATGTTGTGATAACAATGAACTTGGATGTAGTTTTACATTCAGGTTTTGTTTTTATAGTTTTATAAGTCTTTTGATATATCTGATAGATTAGCACTGCTGTTAAATCGAAAAGGGTTTCACCTTTTTTCTTATGTTTTGATAGAATAATTTTTAATAAGAAGGAGTGGTAGAATATGAAAAAACAAGGGATTTATCAGACAGATCTGGGAATTGGAAATGGATGGATTCATTTTGGAAGTAAAGATGGGGAACCTTTCAGCCAACTATCCTTCATTGACATTGGTGATATGAACAATGACTGTATAAAAACAGAACTTGATGGGAATCAGATAATCATTACTGTGATGCTCAACGATATGCCAAGTTCTATCCAAATTGATACTGAAACAGAAAAAGGTGTTTTTGATGTTTTTAGTATTGGATTTCATAAGGAATTGGAATTGCAGCTGATAAGCGATATTCCAGCTTTTGATAATCACCATATTGTTGTGCCGGAGAAGAATATTCACGAGCTGCAGGCACATCAGGATTATATAAGTGAGCAGGTCGAAAACAAACTTCAGTTTACACTATCCGACCCAGAGGTACTTGCCTATGCTAAAAAGCATGGAATTGATGTGGAAAATCATCACGACATCAAAAGCTGCCTTGCGATAATGGATAAGCTATGCTATACCATTCAGCAAGACGGGGTTAACTATACACATGATAAGCAAAACTGTGGTACCATTGCCCAGATGGAATATGCTTTCCAGCATAACCATCACACGAATTGTAGGGGATTGGCCCTTATTTTGGCGGGTATTCTGCGTGCTTATGGCTACCGAGCAAGCGCAGTAGAGTGTCGGCCGCTTTCCGGTGATGTACACGTGGTTTGTGAAGTTTATCTGGAAGATCTTAAGAAATGGGTAATGATGGACCCAACCAATGATCTGGTCTATTACCAGAACACAACGCCATTGTCCCTCATCGAGCTTCGGGAAGCCATGATTAACCACGCCGAGTTAAGTTTGAATGAGAATGCCAACAGGAACGGAAAAGAACTGGATATTATGTCTCTTTTGGCTTTCATGAGCAATAAAATGTTTTACTTTGTTAAGACTATCGACTCCTGTGAGGACAAGACAATTACGAATGACAATGCAATCTGCCTGACTTCGAAAGAGCTGATGAATGAGGAGTGTGAATGGAAGATAACCACGAACAATGTTGCCGCTTATTATCAGAAATTGTTCTAACTATTTTCCATAGCTATGGGAGCAAGGATTCCTTTCTTTGAATCAGAAACAATGTCAATTTGTTTAGAGGATAAATCCTAACAGATACATAAGCTTGTTAAAGGCAAGAGATTTCCGATACGGAAAATAGGTAAAAGGATTTGACCTCTGGCTGTGGGAAGGGGATAGGAGAATTTGCAGAGCTTGTATAGATGTAATATAGGTGAGGGTATAAAAAGGAGTCCCATTAAGGACTCCTTTTTTGTGCGATAAAGGAAAAATGAGCAGAAAAAGTCAGGAAGAAAATGCAGACGGACGATATAATAGAGCCAGAAAGGAGGAGAGACAAAGATGAATGGGGTTTTTGCTCTGCAAAGGGCAATAGATTTTATCGAAGAACATTTAACAGAGCCAATTGACTATGGGGATGTAGCCGGACAAATCTACTGTTCGACCTACCATTTCCAAAGAATGTTTCGTGCGGTAACCGGGTACACATTGGGGGAGTATATTCGATTCAGACGCCTTTCTATGGCGGGCAGGGAATTGCAAAATACGCAGATTGGAATTTTGCAGCTTGCGTTAAAGTATGGCTATGATTCTCCAGAAAGTTTCAGTCGTGCCTTTCGGAAGTTTCATGGAGTAAATCCTTCTGCGGTACGAAAAAACAAAGTTGTATTAAATGACTTTGGCAGATTCCAGATATATTGTAACGAAAAGGACGGGGAGCAGATGAATTACCAGATGATACAAGCAGAAGAGATGCACTTTATTGGGTATAAAACACACTTTTCAGGGATTCCATCAGAACGCAGTCAGCAGGAAGAAGATTTTTTTGTCCACACCAGATTGCAGCAGTTTGCACTAAATGGTCTTGTAAAGGACTGTGAAACGCTCTATACGCTGGTCACCAATGTGGACGATAAAGGGTATGATTTTTATATCGCGCAAAGATATGCACAGGAAGGATGTTGGCTGACTCAGGAGAGATACCAGAACCTTGCAAAGCTAAATCCACCGCTCGGAGATATGTTTGAAGAGATCGTCATTCCACCGCGCTTATACGCAGTATTTCAGACACAGAGAAGTGTTTATCCAACAGAGCAGGAAGAAGAGTTGAGAAAAAGTATTTTGTTGGAATGGCTTCCGGGCTCGGAGTATGAGTTGGAAGAGGGAATTGAGATTACAAAAATGCAGTGGAAGATGGGAGAAAAAAGGAACCAGAGATATCTGGAATTGTGGATGCCGGTAAAACGAAGATAATAAAAAAATCTCCAGACTTTTTGTCTGGAGATTTTTTTATGTTTTGAAAAATGCAATCAAACCGGGTTCTGTTGGATGATCTACAACCAAAACATCCTTTTGCGGGATAAGGAGAAAGGAAATAGCAAGATCCCCGATTGCGGCAGCAATGTTCATTGCGCCAAACAGAGCAAGACTAAAGTTTGGAATTAACAGAGAAAGCAGATAAGTGCCTACACCCAGAATCAAACAGGGCATCAAGGTGCCAAGAAGATAAGGGAATTTTTTTAGAGGCTGTGCACAGTGGCAGTAAGGAGTAAGCGTTTTTAACTGAAATCCAAAATGAATGCTGTGAAACCGATCTGGACAAAAACAGGACCAGGTAAGGCCATGGATCAGCTCATGAATAAAAATGCTGGCAAGGAAGCATACAAAAAACATTGGTGTGATCGCAATGATCTCGGGGTGTACCTCAAGAAGGGCGTTCCATCGAAGCAGAAACAGAAAGATTGTCACAGCCAAAAGAGGGACAATCAGCAGGAATGCGATGATATTAAGCTTTTTGGCAGGGAGAATCAGTGGCTTTTGTTCAAATCCATTTGCTTCCATCTCTTTGCAGGTGCGTTCAAACAGTTCCTGACGAGATAATTTTTGAGCCGTTTTCACTTAAAAAACACCTCCCCATAAGATGGAATTATGATACACCCAAAGGTATAGTCTGTCAATTAAGATTTTATAAAAATTTATTTTAATTTCCTATCGACAATTGAGTGCGGTTATGCTATATAATATTAAGAACAATTCAAATTGAAAAAAGGTTTATGAGAGGAGAATGGATATGCAGGAAATGGAAACCAAGGAAAACCAAATTATACATGGTGTAATTTGGAAACAGCTGCTGATCTTCTTTTTCCCCATCCTGCTCGGTACGTTTTTCCAGCAGATTTACAACACGGCAGACACCGTAGTTGTAGGACGTTTTGTGGGAACAGAGGCTTTGGCAGCAGTTGGTGGTTCAACCAGCCAGATCATTAACCTGATCGTTGGTTTCTTTACAGGTCTGGCTTCCGGTGCAACGGTTGTCATCTCGCAGCACTATGGTGCAAAACAGGAAGATGGTGTGCAGAAAGCCCTGCATACTGCATATGCTTTTTCTGTTGTAGGCGGCATTATTATTTCCATTATGGGAATTTTGATAACACGTCCGCTGCTCAAACTGATGAATACCCCGGATAATATCATCGATTTATCCGCAACCTATCTGTGCATTTATTTTGCAGGCCTTGTTTTTGTTTTTATTTATAACGTGGGCGCAGGTATCCTGCGTGCAGTCGGTGATTCCCGCAGACCATTATACTTTTTGATTTTATGCTGCTTTATCAATATCGTTCTGGATATTATACTGATTGTATTTTTGAAGATGGGAGTAGCTGGCGCTGCTATCGCAACGACCTTCTCTCAGGGAATCAGTGCAGTGATGGTTACAGTGACTCTGTGCCGTACAACCGATATCTTCCGCCTGAGGGTGAAAAAGATCCGTTTCCATGCGCAGCCGATGGGCATGATCGTAAAAATCGGTTTGCCTGCTGGTTTGCAGTCGGTTATGTATAGCCTTTCCAACGTAATCATTCAAAGCTCTTTAAATACCTTTGGTACCGAAACAGTTGCGGCGTGGACAGCATTTAGTAAGATCGATGCAATTTACTGGATGATCAGCGGTGCATTCGGTATCGCAATCACCACCTTTGTGGGTCAGAACTATGGTGCAGGAAAATTTGGAAGAATGAAAAAGAGCGTTCGTGTCTGTCTGGCAATGGATATAGGTGCGTCGATTCTGATTAGTGCTGTTCTGTTCTTCCTTGGCGGATATGTATTCCAGCTCTTCACCGGAGATGCACAGGTAATCGAGATAGGCGTTAATATTCTTCGCCGAATGGCACCAGCTTATTTCTGCTTTACCTTTATTGAGATTTTTGCAGGTTCCCTGCGCGGTATTGGCGACGTTGTGCTGCCAATGCTGATGACCTGTGGTGGAATTTGTGTATTCCGAGTTATTTGGATTGTCTTTGTTCTTCCACTCAACCGCACCTTAAACATGATTGTTTACAGCTACCCGATTTCCTGGGCACTGACAGCAGTTTTGTTTATTATCTACTACTGGAAACGTGTACAGCAGCTTCCAGATACCGACGAATAGGAGCAGAATATGAAAACATATTTAGTGCTTTTGGGAACAGGAACCCCAAATGCCTGTCCCAATGCAAGCGGACCATCTTCCGCAGTCGTGGTGGGAGACAGAGCTTATCTGGTGGACTTTGGCCCGGGTGTGGTTCGACAGGCATCCAAAGCATATTATAAAGGAATAGATGCACTGCGTCCTGACCGCCTGACAACAGCGTTTTGTACCCATCTGCACACCGACCATACAGCTGGATATGCAGATTTGATCTTTACACCATGGGTGTTGGAAAGAGAAACCCCGTTGACTGTCTTTGGTCCAAAGGGAATTCGAAATATGACCGAGCACATTCAGGCGGCGTATGCGGTGGATATTGACTTTCGCCTGCATGGATTTGAACGTGCCAATGGGGTCGGTTATCAGGTAAAGGTCCACGAGATTGGAGAAGGGGTTATCTATCAGGATGACCGTGTGAGTGTGGAAGCATTTTTGGTCAGCCACGGAACACTGGAAAGCTACGCGTACAAATTTACCACCATGGATGGAAAGGTAATTGTAATCAGTGGAGATACTGCTCCATTGGATGTTGTAGCGCAGAAGGCCAAGGGATGCGATATCCTCCTGCATGAGGTGGAGTACAGCGCAGGAATTGCCTGTCGAGAACCGAAGTGGCAGAAGTACCACCGTGAGGTACATACTCTGAGTACAGATCTTGCAAAGGTAGCGCAACAGGCACAGCCAAAACTTCTGGTGACCTATCACCGGATTTACCATATGAATATTCAGGACAACACACAAGACCTGGAATATGAAATGGCATGGCGCTGTGAGGCAATTTTACAAGAAATCAAAGATGCTGGATATGACGGTAAGGTCGTCAATGGACAGGATTTGGACATTTTTGAAGTGTAGAAATGTAAAAAAGGGAACCGAGAATTTCTCGGTTCCCTTTTTAGTTTTTTACAGTTTAATAGACCTGATACATGATGGTGTTTTGGAGATAATCAAAAAACATCTGATATTCTGCCGGAGATAAGGTATGGGGATAACTCATCACGACCAGTTTATGAGGAGCTGTCTGTGGACGGTAAGGCGGATGGTAATGAGAGACATCATTGCTTACAAGTCCAATCCTTTGATAAAATTTTTCCCGGCGGATAGAGATATCATCCTGAGGAGGGTCGATCTCCAAAACGGTGAGCGGATGTGTTTTCAGAAATTCCCCAAGAATTCTGGAGCCGGTTCCCTGACCGCGCAGAGAAGGAGAAACCGCAAAATGCTCGATGTAGGTAAGAGAGCCGATCTCCCAGGAAAAGAGAATTCCGCAGAAGGTATTATCTTCCAAAACAGCGTCACAGTGGTACTGTGGGTGGCTCAAAATATTTTGCTGGCTTTTGGATAACCGCTGTTCGTGAATCGGGAAGCTTTGAGCATACAGGTCAAATGCATCTGCAAAAAATGGATGAGTAGGTGCAGTGATGCGGGAAAAGCAAATCAAAAATAATGCTCCTTTCCAATGATTAGTCAATCATCAGGCGTTTTTCCAGTTCAAAGTCGGGGGTGACATAAGCGGTCTGATAGTTTACATAGATTACCATGCCAGGTTTTGCGCCTCGCGGTTTCTTTACATTTTTAATCAGGGTGTAGTCTACCGGTACCTGTGCAGAATCTGCCGCTTTGGAGTTTGCCGCAGCAATGATGGCGGCCTGATTCAAAGTGGAGTCTGGAACTTCCTGTCCATCACTTACCACGATGGTATGAGAGCCCGGAATGTTTTTGGTGTGGAACCAAATATCTCTGCCGCGTGCATCCTTGAGGGTGAGCTGGTCGTTCTGAACGTTGTTTCTGCCCACGAGAATCAGGAAACCATCGTCTGAGCGATAACGCTTTGGAGCAAGTTTTGCTTCCTTTCCTTTTTTAGGAGCAGGACCTTTTTTGCGCAGATATCCCTGTTCTGCAAGTTCTGCTCGAATGGCGGAGAGCTCGTCATTGGTCTGGGCACGGGTAAGAGCATCGAAAACAGAATCGATATAAATTGCTTCCTGCTGTCCTTCTTCAATCAGTTCCCGCAATTTTTTCTCTGCGGTATCTGCTTTGCGGTATTCCCCGTAGTATTTCTGTGCGTTCTGAGCAGGGGTCTTGCGCGGATCAAGCGGAATGGTGACTTCAGCCTGGTTTTCATCATAGAAATTAATTAAAGTTGCAGTGCGGTCACCCTTCTGAATGGAATAAAGATTTGCATTGATCAAATCTCCATAAATCTTCCAGGTTTCACGGTCAGAACAGTCAGCAAGTTCTTTTTGCTGCAAACTTAGTTTTCGGGCAATACGGTCAGCAGTGTTGGCAAGAACCTTAAGAAGGTCGGCGCTGCGATGGCGCATACGCTGGATGTTGTCACGCTGGGTGTAGAAGTCATCAAGCAGCTGACTGTAAGTATCATAAGTTCGGGTGAACATCGAACCGCCGTACTGATGGATATCCATAAAGGAAAAATCCATTGGTTTTTTGCGGGAATCAATCACGCTGGTTGGTGTTCCAGTATAGTTTTTCGCGTAATCGATGACTTTGGTCAGGAAGAAGCGCAGCCGGTCAAAATGATTTTCTGTCATTTCGGAAATGACGCAGTCATCACCTAAAAAGACGTAATTTGCAATTTCCCGACAGACGATAGGAGAAACACCCTGCACAGCCGATAAAAGGGCTTTGGAAAGAGGAGTATCCTTTCCGGTGCGCAGTCGCTGTTCAATTTGTTCTGGGGTAACATCGATTAAGTCCAGTTTATCCTGAGCAGGCGGAAGGGTATAACGTACGCCCGGAAGGATAGGACGAACCGAAGACATGGTATCATCGATTCGTTTGATTGAGTCGATGACCCGTCCGTTTTCATCGATGAGGATGATATTGGAATGTCTTCCCATGATTTCAATTGCGACGATCAGCTGGATGAGGTCTCCCATTTCGTTTCTGGTTTCAAATACCAGATGAAGGATACGGTCCAGTCCGATTTGGCGGATCTCAATCAGTTTTGCGCTGCCAAGATATTTTCTCATCAGCATGCAGAACATGGGAGGGCTTTTTGGGTTTTCAAAAGAAGCGGAAGTCAGATGAATGCGAGGGCTGTCCGCACCAGCAGAAAGATAAAGCTTAACGGTACGGGAACCGTCTTCGGTTGGCTGCGGCAGACGCAGCACAAAAATCATCTCTTCGCGGGAGAATTGGTGGATTTTATCAATACGCGCTCCAATCAGGCAGGATTCCAGTTCGTGTCTGATTTGACGCAGAAGGGTACCATCCAGTGCCATGAAAATCGTCCTTTCTATCTATATCTCATATTGGTAGTAATTCAGTTGGGGGATACTTCATTATACCACAAAATGAGTAAAACTGCGAGAGCTTGGTCTGCATGGCAGTCTGACAAAATAAGCAAAAGAAATAAAATGCAATTTTTATTTTCAAAACATGCAAATTGTGACAGATAAAAGACAATCTGATTGTAAACAGTTTACTATTTTGTCGCGCATTGACAAAGAAAGAAGGGAGGTGTATAATAAAAAACGGCACAAGTTAAAAATAAAAACTGCAAGTTTTATGATGCGGTTTTTGCAAAAAACAATTTTTGATATCTCCTACAATCAACATAATCCTTCCAAATATCACATCGTAACGCGTTGCGATGTGAAGCAAAACATCCCCTGCATTAGCAGGGGATGTTTTGCTTTTTGTGCTGTTATTTGGTAAGAGTTCCATTCGGGGTTTGCATTAGAATTAAAATTTGTTCTTCAGCACCGGTCTGTGTATTAATATAGGAAAGAATTCGATCTCCGGTAGGAGATGTGCAGAGAAACTCATAAACGCAGACCTCATTTTGTCCAGAGGTTGGGATCAGGGCGAGGCGAGTGTTATCAACGGTGAGAATATCACTTAAGGATTGCTGTGCCTGTTCGACGGTGATGGATGGGGATTGCAGCGTGCGGTCGTGGTGGTTAACCAGATAGCCGCGTGCATCCAGTCCTACGATAGAACCGTCTTGGAGGGAAACCTCCACCTTGATCAGATCAGTGTAGCAGATAGTCTGGGTGTTGGGCTCATAGTAGGCAAAATTCAGGGTCATGACACCGTCGCGGGTCTCGTAATAGGTATCCTTCATGGAAGAATAGCCATATTTCTCAAGGAACTGCTGTGCTTTGGCTACTGCCTCCTCATAAGAGAGTTTTTCAGTGAGAGAATCCGGTTTATCGGTGATGAGGTAGCAAAGATAGCCGCCATTTTTGGTGATAGCAACTGAATTGCTGGTTCCGTCATGGAAAACATAAGAAGGAAGAGTGGAGTTTTCTTCCCGCATTTCGGTCAGATCTTTGCCGGCAACCTGATTAGCAAGCTGCTTTGCCTGGTCGACCGGGACTTCTGCCTTGCCTTCGGTCATGAGAGGAGTCTTGTCCAGAATGTGGTCGGAAAATGGACCATCATAAATTAAGGTTGGATAACCCATAAAGCTGTCTTCAATCTGCTGCATGTGAGAGGTGGTTCCTGGATTTTCCGGATCATCCACAGTGGTTTTAGGTGTGGAGAGCTGTTCCAGTGTCAGGGTTCCGTTTTGCAGTCCGGTGGCGATCTCATCCAGTTGTCCGCTTAAACGGTCGGCATATTCGCGCAAGGAAGCAAACTGGCTGCGTTCCTCTTCGCTGAGTTCCTGACCGGAGGCGGATTTTTTGGAGAGGTACATGGCATAGTCGCCCGCCTGAGAGAGAAAGCGGTTGGTATTCTCCAATGTTTTGTCCGATACCGGAAGGGTGGAGAGGGCAGATTTTGCTTCCGAAGATTCCTTCCACATTTTGGAGGAGATCATCGACAGCTGCGATGAGGTACCGACATACATGCCCTTGACCAGATCGGACGAGAGATTTGCCAGATTGTCCGAAGCAAGATCGGCGGCGCGCAGGTAGGTGTTCTGCAAAGCAGTGCGATAGGTATTGATCTTCATGTGATTATAGCTTGCCCAGATGGCAAGTCCGGTGGAAAGGACAAGAAGAAAACCAACCACCAGCTTGAGCGCGAGAGAGGAAACGGGAGTATCTTTTTCGTTCATAGGGGTTCCTGCCTTTCTGAAAATGGGATTTTCAGTGATAGTATTTCCCGTTTCCTTCCTGTTTAAACATGAAAAGCTCCCTTGTCTCAAGGGAGCTTTTGTTTACAAAGTTCGACAGTCATGGTATACTGTTCCTGCTAGAGGGACGGCACGGTCAGCTCTCAAGGGAGGTGACCGTATGAGTACAAATGATGTTCTAACATTATTATTACTTATTGTTGCGGTTGTCGATCTTGTTTATAAAATAGCAAGAAAATAGCCGCCTCCTACTAGTGTGGAAACGGCAATTTTCAAGTAAACATTGAATTTAAGTTGGCCGTTTCCCGTTGCAGCGGGAAGCCGTCCTTCTGGTTTCTATTATACGCTAAAAGCTCGCTTGGTGTCAAGCGAGCTTTTTTTGTGAGCCTGTGCCAATTTGGGGCGGGGTGTTGTTTTATGTATCAAAATTATCCAAACGTATATGAAAGAGAAGGAAGAATGTTCCTATAAAAGATAGAAAAAGATTGAATTTTTCATAATAATCTACAATCAGCGAAATAGAGCGTTGACAAACAACTTTATGGCATTTATAATAAAAACATGCTCTTAATAATGGGTAAATTTAGGCATATTGAACATATTACAAAGTAAATGAACGATATGCGACAGAAAGAGAGGGGTTTGTCTATGATTAACAATGGATTTGAGGAGAGAAGCGAGGACAGAAGAATCCGCAAGACAAAAAAGGCACTGCGTGCAGCACTGGTGAGGCTGTTGAGCAAGGAGAGCATTGCCGAAATTACCATCAAGGAACTGACCGATGAGGCAGACGTGCACAGAGGTACCTTTTACCATCATTACCGCGATGCTTTTGATCTGAAAGAGCAGGTGGAAGAGGAAATCGGGCAGGAGCTGGACGAGGTGCTGAGCAGTGTGCCGGAAAGTGACGGCGCATTTGAACTGCTTTTGCGTGTGCTGAGATTTTTGGAGGAGAACCGCGACGTTGCCAAGATGCTGGCAAGCGAATCGGGATGCCCAAAACTGATGGAACAGCTTTGCGAAAAGATTAGTGCAAGATGTATGGGCAACGGGCTGTTTGGAGAGCAGCTGCGGTATGGAAGCCGGTTTTGTGCAGCGGGCATTCAGAGCATGATTGTTTCGTGGGTGGAAGATGGAATGCGCATGCCGCCAAAAGAGATGGCAAAGGTGATGGAAACCATGATGATGGGCAGCCAGCAGCAGATTTCCAGCAAGCAACCAGTAATAGTATAGTAGGAAAAAGCGAATCGAAAAATAGGGGGAGCAGAGCAACCGACGGGTATAGTCGGGACTCTGTATTTATTTTGCCCTAAAATGAATAATTATAATTTTTGAGTGTATAGTAAAATACAAAATACAGGATAAAAAGACGGATAAGAGACATAGTAAATATAAAATGTTTAATAAATTTAACAGCGAGAGCGAAAAATATGCGAAAAACCATTTTGTTTCCAATCAGAATTTCTTGTAACTATTATGTAACTTTTAAAGCTAAAAAGGGATGTTGAAACGGTTGAAAACCACGAGTTTTTAACCAAAATGTAAAAATTATCGAGAAGTGCGACAAAAAAGAAACGAAGTGTTGACTAAACTGTATTGCTAGTTTTACCGATTTGAGATACAATAGTGTCAGACGATGAGGGATATGTGGAGTATCAGCTCAGAGTCAAATATTATGAATACTGAATGAATAAACATTCGGTAAAAATTTTTTAGGAGGAAGAAAGACTATGAAAAAAGTACTTTCCGTAGCTATGGCTTCTGCTATGGTACTGGGCATGGGCGCTAACGCTTTCGCTATCCAGTACAGCACAGGTTCCAGCGAAAAAGCTGATTGGCCAAAAAATTTCCAGTTCGAAGGCGAACTCTTTGTAACAAACAAAGACGGTGACATCGTTAAAGAATCCACCACAAGACTCAACGACAGCGAAGCTGTTGATTTCGAGCCAGGTGATGTTATCTGGATGCCTCTGTATGCTGATGATCAGATCGTTTATGATTCTGAATACAAACCAGGTACAGATGATAAAGATGCTGTAACAACTGTTAAAACAAAAGATGTTATTACTGTTGCTGACAGCGGATGGAGAGCATTCCAGCAGCCTGGTGGCGCTTGGACATGGGAAGATGCATCTGGTACATGGCAGGCAGCAAGCGCACAGCCAACTGGTACAATCTTAGCTAAAGATGGTACTAAAGATGCAAGTGGTAAATATGAGTACTACAGAGCATACACTGTAACTGTACCTACTGCAACTCTGACTGGTACAGACTATGCTACAAGAACTCCAAAAGCTGGTAGCGAAAGATACTTTATCGGTGCTACTGAATACAGAAACAAAGCTGCTTTTGAACAGGCTCTTGCAGATCAGGGTAGTGCTTCTGGCGCATTCATGACTGTAGATGTAGAAGCTGTTGATGGTACTGATGATGTAATCGGTAAACCAGTTAATGAAGGTAAAGTAACAGCTCATGGTCACTACACCGGAAACATCGATAAGAACTGGTCCATCAACCTGATCGAAAAATCTACTGGCGTTGCTGAACTGATCGAAAAAGCTGAACTGTACAAAGCTACAGCTACCGATTATCATTCTTACAAAGATGTAACTGATGAAATCGTTCCAAACGGTGTATACCTCAAGATCACTCTGGAAGACGAGTGGAAGACAACTTCTGAAGAAGTTCTGAAATACTATGTATACCTCGCAGAGAACAAAGCTAACAGAAACCAGACCACAAACGAAGTTTGGGTTTCCGGCACATACTCCAACACCGACGTTCGTGAAGTTTCCTTCGATTGGACAAACGACGCTTCTGATGCTGGTCTGTGGAAAGTAAAAGAAGGCAACGGCATCGCAGTATTTGACTTTGCTGATAAAGCATTCTTCTCCGTTAAAATGTACGAAGGCGAAACAATGTACCTCGACCTCGGCACAGCTTACGACAAAGCTATCGCTGGCGAAATGGATGCAGAAGCTGATTCCTTCTACAAATTCGACAACACAAACGCTAACTTCGCAAGAACTGGCGAACTCGTAATCGTTTCTGACGATTCTTCCCTGGTTCCATACGAAATCGACGCTGACGGCAACTTCGTAAAAGTTGATGCTGAATACGTTGAGAACTACGCAGTAGCTCACACCAACCAGAAAGTAAACGGTTTTGTATTCAACACAAAACAGCTCGGCAACTACGTTCTCTCCACTGAAGAACT